>Ga0137415_10001023_pt1 | contig 27589 bp, 25 predicted proteins | sample CZODoug3_1_1_16f_FD_183082 | JGI IMG/M metagenome (GOLD analysis project Ga0137415, IMG submission 183082) | Vadose zone soil fungal communities from Angelo Coast Range Reserve, California, USA - CZODoug3_1_1_16fungal (Hybrid Assembly) | ecosystem: Environmental > Terrestrial > Soil > Vadose...
CGAGCGGCGGTTATGAGGAGATCGCCGAGCAGGTGTTCCGGCGGGCGCCCAACATCGACCGCTTTCTACTGGAGTACACGAGCCCTGGAGTGGGTTCTTTTGAACCGCTCGCCAAAGCCCCCGATGACAAGCAGATCGTGCTCGGCTTGGTCTCCTCGAAATCCCGGGAAGTCGAATCCGCCGAGCTGCTCGAGCGACGGATCAAGGAAGCCGCCCACTACTTCCCCATCGAGCAACTCGGTCTCAGCAGCAGCTGTGGCCTGAACAACGGTGTCTTCTCCATGACCGATCAACAGGACAAGTTGGGCATCGTGGCGACCGTGGCGCACAGCGTGTGGGGCTGACCGGGCAGCGCTCAGCGGTCCTTGCCAAGTTCGTCGTAGAGTGCTCGGCTGGCCCTGATGTAGTCCTCGTGTGACAGTGCCCATTCGACCAGCACCTCTTGTTGCGCGAGCAGCGACCGGCCCACCTCGGAGAGGGAGTACTCGACCTGAGGCGGTGAGATCGGCATGACGGTGCGGACAATCAGGCCGTCACGCTCCAGTTTGCGCAGGCTCAGCGTGAGCATGCGCTGGGATATACCGTCGATGCTCCGGCCCAGTTCGGAGTAGCGCAGGGGCCGATCTCTGAGTAGCGCCACGATCAGCATGCACCACTTGTCCGAGGTCCGGGCGACGATATCCTGCATCCTGTCGCTCAGCTGTCCGGGCGACATGCGTACATGGATGTCTGTCCCAGACATCAACGTTCCCTCTTCTGGCATGTTCACGTCCTCCTAGCCACTCAAGCGCGCCATTGAGTTGAGTGCCGTTTCCACGAGCAGGCCAGGGTTCTCGCACTGAGGCGGACGGTGTTGGGACTTCCCGTCGTTCCCGGGCTGCGCTCGAGGATTCGGAACAACACTTCCGCTACGCAAGATAGCACAGATCCGGAGGAGATGTTCCTGTTGATCTAGCTCCGCCGGGTGTCAACCAGGGGTGATGGTCGACGCCGTCGCGCTGCGGCGTCGTCGGCCGAGGCGGCGTCGTTCGGTCGCGCGCTAGGTGGAACAACTCTTCCGGAACCGTGGTAGAATGCAGGTAGTCCATAGAGTTCGAATGGCTGTGGTGCCGGAACCTCGCTGGATCTACTTTGCGGGTGCTTCCGCAATTTGACCTGAGCGCGGTCGCGATTCGATTAATGGTGGCCACCGACCGGGTTTTTCTTATCTGCTATCGCATCGTCGATGGGTAGGCACATTCGGAAAGGACGTGACAGTGACTGATCGCGAGTACGAGGTGGTCATCGTCGGTGCTGGTCCGGTAGGTCTGGCGCTGGCGCTTGAGCTGGGCAAACGGGGGGTCGACGTCTGTTTGGTGGAGCGCCGCCGGAGCCGGCTGCGCCACCCGAGAGCCTCCGGCCTCCATGTCCGCACGATGGAGCTCTTTCGCCAGCACGGTATAGCGGAGGACATCCGGCGCGTGGGCAACCTGCCATTGGAGACCTGGCGCGGCTTCGGCTACATGACTCGAATCAACCAGCCTGACCTCGGTGCGATCGATCTGTTGTCCGACCCGGTACAGGCCGAGCAGGCGCGCACCGCGTCGCCCGAGCAGACCGCGTGGTGCGCGCAGGATGCCCTGGAGCCCTTTCTGCGTGAACAGCTCGAGAGGTACCCGAGTGTCACGGTCAAGCTGGGGCTACGCGGGGTTGGGGTCGAGCAGGACGAGCGCGGCGTCGAGGTGGCGTTCGTCGAGGACGACGGTAGGCAGAGTTCCATCCGGGCCCGATATGCGGTGGGGGCTGATGGAGGGCGCAGCGCGATCCGCCAGGCACTGGGGGTTGAGGCGCCTACCTCGGTGACGTTCGGCGACCAGCTCAATGCTTGTTTCGAGGCGGACCTGCTCCCGTTCATGGGCGACCGTCGCTACATGGTGTGGTGGATCATCAACCCGGACACCGTTGGAGGGTTGCTCGTGTACGACGGTCGACGGCGGTGGTGCTACAGCTGGGCCTTCGACCCCACTAAGGAGTCTATTGAGGACTACCCACCCGAGCGGTGCGCGGACGTGATTCGTAAGGCGATCGGCGCGGATGAGCTCGAGATCAAGGTCGAGGGCTTGTTTCCCTGGTCTATTGATTCAGCGATTGCCGACCAATTCAAGGTCGGACGCGTGCTGTTGGTGGGCGATGCGGCGCACCGCTTCCCGCCGACCGGTGGGTTCGGCATGAACAGCGGAATCCAAGACTCACACAACCTCGGCTGGAAGCTGCACCTGGTGTTGCGTGGCCTGGCCGACGAGGGCCTGCTCGACAGTTACGCCGAGGAACGGAGGGCGGTAGCTGTGCGCAACACGACGCAGGTGATGCACCAGACCGAGATGGCGGCGAAGGTCGGCTGGGTGATGTTTGATCCGGAGGCCATCGCGAAGATCGAGAGCCCGGAGGGGGAGCAGGTTCGCCAGAGCATTATCGACGGGATCCCGGCGCAGGAAGAGCAGTACTGGACCTACGGCCAACAGCTCGGCACGATCTACGAGTCGACCGCCGTGGTCGGCGACGGCACGGCTCCCGAGGAATCGACAATCGCGCTTTACCACCCGAGCGCCCATCCAGGAGCACGCGCCCCGCACCTGTGGCTCACCGGCAAAGACGGAGTCCGTACCTCCACGATCGATCTCCTGCACTCCCGGTTCACCCTGCTCAGCACCCCCGCCGGAGCGGATTGGGTAGCGGGAGCCCGCCAGGCGGCGGCCCGGCGCGGCCTGGAGCTGGCGACCTACACCATCGGGGCCGAGGGCGATTTCCAGGAAGAGGACGGTGACTGGGCGAAGCTGTACGGGGTGGGGCCGAAGGGGGCAGTGCTGGTGCGCCCAGACGGGCACGTTGCCTTCCGGGCCGCCGACGGCGTCGATGACCCTGACCGAATCCTCGACGACACGCTCGCAACATTGCTCGGCACTGGGGTCTAGCGCGCAGCCTCATCGGGGACGTTGGTGGCCGGCAGGGTCAGTTCTTCAAGGGGCATTGCTGCTTCGAGCAACGGAGTGGGCTCCGAGCGGCTGGTTCGAAAGCCGTCGATCAGCATGCCGATCAGCCTTCGGTAGAGCCGGGGGTGGTTAACACCGCCGAAGTCCGCGGCGGATTGGATCGCCGCGGAAGCGAGCAGGATGTCAGAGACCTCGAAGTCCTGGCGTAGCTGTCCTGACTGTTTGGCGCGGTCGACCAGGCCAGTCAGTTGCGCCAGGACGCGTGTATCGGTCTGTTCCAGTAATTCAAACAGTTTGCGTGTTGGCGCGGTGCGCGACCAACCGAGCGTGTCGGTGTGCCGGCCCAGGACGAACTGGCGGAACCCGATGTCGTGGGCGAGGTTGTCGGCTGACGTCTCGATGAAACGCACCAGCCCAGCCCAGGCGTCGTCGGATTCCGCGACTTGGCGGGCGGTCAGCTCGGCTTCCCGTAGTCGTGGCTCGTAGACCACGTAGATCAGCTCGTCCTTGTTCTCGAACCCGCGATAGAGCGTGCCCACCCCAACGCCCGCTGCCGCGGCGACGTCGGCGAGAGTGGCAGACAATCCCCGGGTTGCGAACACCTGGCTGGCCACCTCGAGCACCCGCTTGCGGTTTGCCAAAGCGTCGCTACGTGTGCGCCGAGACCGTGCTACGGACGCCTCATTTACATCATCCACCCGGAGAGACTAACAGGAATAGGCGTTCCGGACATGATTCTGCACGATTGTCTCAGGTCAGATGAGCGAGCGCCCCGCGAGAATTAGGCGCGGGAAATCCGTCGATCCAGAATAGGTTTCGCGTGGAAAGGCGGGGAGGCGGCCCGGCAGCCGCCTCCCCGCCCCGTCGGTTATCCCCAGACGGAGTTCGCCACGCTGGCCACCACTCCCAGCTTGGCCTGCTGGTCGGCCATCGAGCACACGCCGTTGGCAAAACCGCAGCTGCTGCTGAGCGCGAGCTGTTCCCTCGGGAAGTACTGGGCCGCTTCCTTGATCCGCCGCTCGAGCAACTCGGGAGACTCGAGCTCCCGGGACTTCGAGGCGACCAAGCCGAGCACGATCTGCTTGTCGTCTGGCACCTTGGCCAACGGCTCGAACGAGCCGACCCCTGGGCTGGTGTACTCGAGCAGGAAGCTGTCCACATTGGGGGCCCGCCCGAACACCTGCTCGGCGATCTTCTCATAGCCGCCGTTGGCCATCCACGCGTCAGGCAAGTTGCCCCGACAGATATGGATGCTGAACTCCACGCCAGGCACGCTCGCCAGGTCGTTGATCAGCTCGATGCCCTCGGCCACGAGCCGCTCCATCGGCACCCCGTCCTCGGCGAACGAGTCGGTCCGCGCTTGGTCGGCCAGGAAGCTCAGATCGGGTGCGTCGATCTGGATGTGCCGGCAGCCCAAACTCACCAGCTCCTCGATCTCGGCGCGGATCACAGCGGCCATGTCCAGCACCAGGTCGAAGAAGTCGGGGTATGCCGACGGGCTGTGGCGGGGCGACCAGATCGCGGTGGCGATCGTTGGGCTCGGGATTGTCACCTTGACCTCGGCACGTGCCCGCGAGCGCAGGTAGGTGAACTCCTCAACGGTCCTGGAGCGCACCCGGCGGACCTTGTCCACGACCGCGAACGGCATCGGGAACTCTTGGATCGACCCGTCGGTGCCGGTCCACTTCAGCGAGTGGCCCTCGACCGGACCCATGCCCTCGATTGAAGAGATCAGCGCCTCGAACCACATGGCCCGCCGAAGCTCACCGTCATTGATCAACTCGAGCCCGAGCCCCTCCTGTACCGCGATGGCCTCATCAACCGCGCGGTCCTCGACCCGCTTGTAATCCGTCGGCGCCAGCTCGCCGGTGACCAGCGCTCTTCGCGCACTGGCCAGGAAAGGTGGCACACTCATTGAACCGGTCACATGAGCATGAGTCTGACCCTGGTTCTTGTCGCGCATCCGCGCATCCTCCTTGATTCCACAGATATCCGACATCAATGACGTCACGACCACGGGACAGCTCAACTCTCGTCATGGATGGGCGTGGCCATGACACCGAGCCTGGAGATCTCCATACGGACGACATCCCCGGGATTGAGAAAGGCGGGTGGCCGCATGCTGCTCCCTACGCCCGCGGGGGTCCCGGTGAGAATGATGTCCCCGGGCCGCAGGGTGACCGATTCACTGACCGAGGCGACGAGCGTAGGCACGTCGAACGCCATCTGCGCCGTGGTCCCGTCCTGCCGGAGTTCGTCGTTCACCCAGGTGCGCAGCCGGAACTCCCCGCTATCCGGTGCCGCGTCGGCGGTCAACAACCAGGGGCCGGTCGGACAGAACGTGTCGGCCCCTTTGCCCCGGAGGATCTGGATGAAGACGGGGCTCCGGTGCATTTCGCGGGCGAAGATGTCGCGCGCGGACACGTCATTGGCGATCATGTACCCGGCGACGTGCTCCAATGCCCGATCCGGGGTGATCCGCCGCCCACCGCGTCCGACCACCACTGCGAGCTCGCACTCGTAGTCGAGTTCCTTCGACTCCACCGGCCTGACGACCGGGTCACGCGGGCCGCCGAGCGACGTGCCGGGTTTGGAGAACAGGATCGGTACCTCGGGGAGTTTTCCCTTCAGCGCGGCTACTTCGTTGACGTGTGAAGCGTAGTTCGCGCCCACCGCCACGATCGCGCCCGGGCGCACCACAGGTGGGCCGAGCCGAACGCTGTCCAGCGGCGCCGAGTCCGCTGCATCGAGCAGGCGTTCCTCGATCCGTGGCCGGAGGTCGGCCAGGTTGGCGAGCACGTCGTTCATGTCGCCGTTCGGGATTCCCGCCGCGTCCAGCAGTGGTCGCAGCGGGACGATCCGGTCGTCGTCGCTCAGGACGCCTGGCTGTTCATTGCCGCGGTCGCCATAACTGACCAGTCTCATGGTGGGCGATCTCCTCGGGGTAGAAATGGATCCGAATTCGCGGCATTGTCATCGTCGCCAAAATCGGCCCGCCGGTGAAGACGGCACATCAAAGTGCGGAACGCACAACGATGTGGGTTGGTGTTCGTTGCGGACATTGGTGTGCCCTCTTTCGGCGCGACCGCTTTGTCGTCCACACTCGGGCCGGGCCGTTTGACGTCGCGGGGATGGGCCCTATCGCGGGGTGAGAACAGGTGTTCCAGACCAACGAGGGAGATCTCCAATGCCGGCAATACCCCCAGTGATCACCGAGCTCTACGACGCCTTCCATGCCCGGGACATCGAGCGGATGCGCGCGTGCTGGGCTGAGGATGCAATCTACGAGTCACCTGCCGACGGGTTCCGCCGCGAGGGCGTGGACGCGATCATGGAGTACACGACAACGAACCTTTGGGTTCCCTTCCCGGACGCGAAGATCACGGTTCGCCACATCGTTGTCGATGGCAATCAGGTCGTGCTGGATGCGGTCCTAGTGGCGACTCACACCGGCCCGTTCAGTCGCGTGACGGACGGCGGGGGTATCGCCGAGATCCCGCCAACCAACCGTCATTTTGTGGGTCACGCGGTGGACTGGCTGACGATCGTCGACGGCCTGATCGCCGTGGATCGCCTCTACTTCGACCGGTTGGAGCTGCTGACCCAACTCGGACTCGTACCCCAGCCTGAAGCGGTGTAGGTCGCGCGGCACCTCCCGTGAGGCCAGGACCGGAGGCTGGTTACCGCCAGAGTCGCTCCGAGGCGAGCCGTGCGCCGGCGCTGAGCGCTTCGAGTTTTGCCCACTGGACCTGTGGGTGGACGCGAATCAGGTTCCAGAACTGGGAGAAGCCGCAGTCTGTGCCGGCGATGACGTTCTCCTTGCCGACCAGGTCAGCGTAGTTGGCGATCCGGTTCGCGATGAGTTTGGGGTGTTCAACGACGTTCGTGCAGTGACTGATCACGCCTGGGATCAGGATCTTCCCGCTTGGCAGTTTGACGTCCTCCCAGATTTGCCATTCATGCTCGTGCCGTGGGCTTGACGACTCGAGCGCATAGCCCTGGGCGTTGACCTGGAGGATGAGGTCGATGATGTCGATCAGTTCGGGATCGGTGGTGTGTGGGACGTTCTGGCTGCCGTAGCAGACATGGTAGCGAACGCGATCCTCGGGGATCCCGCTCAGAGCGTGGTTGAGGGCTTCGATTCGAACCTGAGCCCACTTCTTATATTCCGCGAGCCCCTTGTCTCGGAAGCTCGCGAAGTACCGGAGGGGAAGGACGCCATCGTCCACCTGGAGAATGAATCCCGCATCGACAATCATGCGGTACTCGACACTGAGCGCGGAGGCAAGCGCGTACAGATAGTCGGTTTGGGACTTGTAGTATGTGTTCGGAAAGAGCTCCACGCTGCAGGGGGCGGCGACGGGGATGAACGCTTCCTCGACCTCGAGCCCGTCGAGCGCGGCACGGAGGTTTCGAATGTCGCGCTCGAGCGCCTCCGGCCGATAGGCAATCGGTCCGGTACACGCAAGCGCCACCAGGTTCAGGCTCCCGTGGTACTGGGCCCTCGACGGCGTGTCGGGAAGCCATTGGGTCGTCTCCTGGCGCTGGTATTCTCGGTAGAAGTCGCCGAACCGTTCCGCATCCGGGTACAGCTCGCCCACGTCGCCCATTGAGCGCATGTCGACCGGCTCCAGCCCGTGCAGACGCTCGGCCAGGTACGGGGTCCAGCCGACTTTCCCGTACTCACCGTCGTCGACGACATCGATGCCGACATCGGCCTGCCGCTGAACCACCTGGCGGACGCCCGCCGTCAATTGCTCGGCGTGCGCTTCGGCGTCTACCGGATTGCCGAGTTCCCGCGCAATCATGGTCTCGATGATTTCGGGGGTGCGCACCAGGCTGCCCACATGCGTGGTGAGAATACGATTTTCGCTTCTTTTCATCTCGCTCCTCGGCAGATAATGGCAGATCGAGAAACTGCGTTTATGGTGCGCCCGAACCATGCGTGATTATTCATGAGGCGCTCAAGCATGCCAAGAAGGCACATCGATGTGTGTTACGCACACTAATGTTCGGCAAGACAAATTCGTATCTCTATGACGGGGCGGCTCGTTTCAAGTCTCGGAAGCCCGGCACGGGCTCGAGCGCATCGGCGAATCGTTCAACGCGGAAGGACGCGCGTGGACAATCTTCTTGGTTACGGTCAGTCCCGCCTGGGACGTGTAGCAGGCACGGTAATTGGCCGGTTGCACGCCTCATTTGTGACGGCTGGCCGCATTCTGGTCATGGCGATCTCCTCGGTCCGCTACCTGGCGACCGATCTGGTTCGCGGGCAGTTCCAGTTCAAGGAGTTCATTGGACAGGCCTGGTTCGTAGTCAGTGTCGCGGTGGTGCCAACACTGCTGGTGGCGATCCCCTTCGGGGTGATCATCTCGATTCAGATCGGCAGCATTGCCCAGCAGGTCGGTGCCACGTCGTTCGTCGGTGCGTCGACCGGGCAGGGCGTGATCCGGCAGGGCGCACCCATGGTTGTGGCATTGCTGCTGGCCGGCGCGGTCGGCTCGGCGATCTGCAGTGACCTGGGTGCCAGGACCATCCGGGAGGAGATCGACGCGCTGGAGGTGCTGGGTATCTCGCCGATCCAGCGGCTGGTGGTACCCCGAATTCTCGCGACAACCCTGGTTGGGATGCTGCTGTGCGGGGTGGTCTCGTTCGCCGGCGTGCTCACCGGGTTCCTGTTCAACATGCTGGCTCAGGGCGGCACTCCGGGCGCCTACGTGTCGTCCTTCGCCGCGTTCGCACGTCCAGCTGACCTGGTGCTGTCGGAGGTCAAGTCCGGGATTTTCGGAATCATCGTGGCGCTGGTAGCGAGCTATAAGGGGTTGAACACGAAGGGCGGCCCGAAGGGCGTCGCGGATGCGGTGAACGCCACGGTGGTGTTGTCAGTGGTGCTGTTGTCCGCGGTGAACGTGGTTATCACCGAAATGTACGCGGCGCTAGTGCCCCAGCGGTTGGGCTGAGGAGGCCGCGATGTTCAACGCTCTTCCCCGCCCGGCCCGAGCGCTGGGCAACACACTCATACGTCCCTATTTCACCGTCGCCGGATTGGGACATCAAGCCACGTTCGCGGTCCGCGCGTTCGGGGCGGTGCCGCTGACCCTGCGCTTCTATTCGGGTGAGGTGCTGTGGCTGCTCGGCGACATCTGCTGGGGCAGCGGGGCGGTCGTGGTAGGCGGCGGGATCATCGGGGTGATGGTGCTGCTGGCACTGTTCACGGGTACCTCGGTGGGCATCGAGGGTTTCAACTCCTTGGACATTCTGGGTTTGGCGCCGCTGACCGGTTTCGTCTCCGCGTACGCCAATACCCGGGAGATCGCGCCGCTGGTGGCGGGGGTGGCGTTCGCGACGCAGGCTGGCTGCCGCTACACCGCGCAGTTGGGCTCGATGCGTATCTCCGAGGAGATCGACGCGCTGGAATCCATGGCCATCCGGCCGCTGCCCTATTTGGTGACAACTCGGATGATTGCCGCCTTCGTGGCCATCATCCCGCTGTATCTGATCGGCCTGGGCGGGAACTACGTGGCAACCCAGCTTGTCCTGGACATCGGCTACGGCCAGTCGTCGGGCACCTACCTGCATTACTTTCACGAATTCTTGCAACCGATCGACCTCTTCTACTCCATCATGAAGGTGGTCATTTTCGTGGTCATCACCACATTGATCCACTGCTACTTCGGCTTCTATGCCTCTGGGGGACCGCAGGGGGTGGGCGCGGCCTCCGGGCGCGCCATCCGCACCAGCCTGATCGCGATCGTCGTCACCGACATGTTGATCACTATGGCTCTCTGGGGCTTCGACCCCGGCGTACGGCTCTCGGGCTGACGGGGAGCTGACCGGAATGCCCTTCGTCATAGACGTCACCGGCCGGGGACTGCCCACTGCCACCCTGGCCCGCCGCGGCCTGCTCGCCCTGCTGCTGGTGATCGTGGTTGTCGCAGTGCTGCTGATGCAGTACCGCGGTGTGTTCCGCAATACCTTCCCCGCGGTCGCGCTCGTCGCCGATCTCGGTGACGGAATCCAACCCGGTGCGGACGTGAAGCTGCGTGGCGCGCTCGTCGGCGCCGTCGGATCGGTTGGCTTCGTGCCCGGGAAAGGCTCGGAGGGGCTGCCCGAGCACCAGATCGAGATGGAGCTCAAGCCCGACCTCGCAACGGGAATCCCGGCCGGGGTAACCGCGAGGATCGTCCCCACCAATGTGTTCGGCGCCCCGTCGGTCGAGTTGGTCGATCCCACGGTCCCCAGCACACGGATGCTGGCCTGGGGCGCGGTCATCCCCGGTGACCGATCGGAGGGCGCCCTGCAACTTCAAACGGTCATGGATCAGCTGAACAAGGTGCTGCGCGCGGTACACCCGGCTCAGCTGAATGTGGCGCTGACCAACATCTCCCAGGGGCTACAGGGCCGGGGAGCCAAGATCGGCTCGATCGTCTCCCGGCTGGACCCCTACCTGAGCACGCTCAACGGGCACACCGACGACCTCTCGGCCGACCTGCGGCTGCTGGGCACCGACCTGCAGGGCCTGGTCGACGCGGCACCCGCGCTGCTGGACACGGTGGACAACGCCGTGGTGACCGCCAAGACCATCGCGGACAAGCGGGAGAAGCTGGTGGACACCCTCACCGACGGCGTCCGCACGTCAAACGACCTGCACGACTTCCTGTCCGACAACGACGACCGGATCATCCGGCTGGTGCGCGACGGCAGCCGCATTGCCCGCGTCCTCGCGCCGCAACGGGATCTGATCTGGCGCTCGTTGATCAGCCTTGGACAGGGTGCGAAGACACTAGGTGCGGGGTTGAATCCGAAAGCCGGTGGCATGCTCCAACTGGAATTCTCACTGACTCCGTTCGAGCCTTATACCGCCGCCGATTGCCCCCGCTACCCGGGGTTGAATGGGCCGAACTGCGGCAAGCCCATGCCGCCGCTGACCCCACTATCGCTCACCGTGCCAGGCCCGACACCGCCGCCGCTGTCCTCGCCATCGACGGCGGGCGACGGCTCAGCGAAGGACTCGCTGCCCGGGTTGTTCCCCAGTTTCAGTCCGTCCGCCTACCGGACCCCGGCGGCCGGCGGCAGTGTCGGCCCGGTCGGCTCGGCGGCTGAGACGCGGATCGTGGACGCGCTGTTGGGCACCCCGAACGGCGGCGCGGCGGGCGCGCTGCTGTTCGGTCCGATCCTGCGCGGTGCCACGGTGGTGATACCGGCATGAGCATTCGCGGTGAGCTGATCAAGCTCGGAGCCTTTGGGCTGGTCGCGGTAGTCGTGTTCTCCGTGCTGTGGTCCACCTTGGTGAACGTGACCACCGGCGCGACGAAGAGCTACACGGCCGACTTCACTGACGTTTCCGGCCTGCGGGAGGGCGACAACGTGCGCATCGCCGGGGTGCGGGTCGGCCGGGTGGAGAAGATGACGCTGGTCGACGCACACGCCGAGGTGGAGCTGAGCGTGCTGGCCGGCCAGCCGGTCTTCGAGAACACCCGGGCGGTGATCCGCTACCAGAACCTGGTCGGCCAGCGGTTCGTGTCGCTGGTGCCGGGCGCGGGCGCGGCCCGGCCCTTGCCCGATCGGGGGCGTATCCCGGTCGAGCGCACCGAGCCGTCGTTCGATCTGTCCGCGCTGCTCAATGGCTTTCAGCCGCTGTTCTCCGTGCTGCAGCCGGCGGAGGTGAACAAGTTGGCGGACAACATCGTGGCTGTGTTGCAGGGCTCCGGCCCGCAGATCGTCCCGCTGCTGGCGCAGACCACCCAACTGACGAACTCGATCGCCGACCGGGATCAGGTGATCGGCTCGGTGATCACCAACCTGAACACGGTGCTGGACCAACTGGCCGGCAAGGGCCCCGAGCTGGACGCGCTGCTCGACCAAGCACGCCGCCTGGTGAACGGGCTGAACTCCAACTCCGACGAAATCTTCGGATCAGTGGAGAAGTTGCGGGAGTTCACCGGCAATGCCGATGACCTGATCTCCGACATCCGTCCCGACATCCGCACCGACATTCGCAATGCCAGCAACGCTGCCAAGGTCTATGCCGCCGCGAAGCCCGACCTGCGCGACACCCTGATCGGCCTGCCCGGCTTCCTCGGGGGACTGGCCCGAGTAAGCCAATACGGCGGCTGGGTCAATCTCTACGCGTGCAGCGTGTCGATCACCGTGGCAGGGGTCAGCGTCCCGGTGCCGGGCACTACACATTCCGAGGTGTGCCGATGAGCCCACTGTTCAAGCCAATAGCGGCACGCAACCCGTTCTGGCTCGGCGTCGTCGCCACCGTCACCCTGGTGGCTTTGGTACTTGTCACCCTGGGATTCGGCGCCCTGGGGCTTGGCCAGTCCCGCTACGCCGCCGAGTTCGCCCAATCCGGCGATGTGCGGGCCGGCGATTCGGTGCGGGTGGCTGGCATGGACGTCGGCCAGGTCACCGAGACGCGGCTGGAAAACGACCACGTACTGGTGTCCTTCCGAATCGACCGCGACGTCCGGCTCGGCGCCGATACCGTCGCCGCGATCAAGCTGGCTACCCTGTTGGGCAGCCGGTATCTGGAGCTCCACCCAGCAGGCACCGGACAGCTGCCAGCCGGGCGAATCGTGCTGGCGCATACCTCGGTGCCCTACGACCTACAACAGGTTCTGCAAACCGGCACCCCACTTCTGGAAGACCTGGACCCCAACAAGCTGCAGGCCGCGCTACGCGCGGTATCAAACAACCTGCGGGGCGACGGACCGAAGATCGGCGCGGCACTGGACGGACTATCCCGGCTGTCCGCCGTGGTGGTCGCCCGCCGCGACCAGATCGCACACCTGATCAGCAGCGCCGACACCGTGACCCAACTGATCAACCAGCGCACCAGCGAGATCTTCGCGCTGATGGGCCAGTCCGACCAACTGCTCAGGGAGCTGTTGCGCCGGCGTGAGGTCATCCGGGGTCTGCTATCGGATCTGGCGTCGCTGACCGACGAGGTGCGCAAGGTGATCGACGAAAACCAGCCGAGGGTCGGCCCGTTGTTGGACAACGCCAGGCAGCTGACTGAGGTACTTCGCAACCAGGACGACTCGGTCGACCGGGCACTGGAACTGCTCGCCCCGGCCAGCCGCTACGTGAATAATGCGCTGGGTGAAGGACCGTACCTAGAAGTCTACACACCGTACTCAGTGATCCCGGACAACGTTTATTGCCTTGTGGGCCTTGCGCGGGGATGTCGATGATGTCGTCACAAAAAAGAATGCCGCAAATGCGGGAGTCTCTAGCCGTGCTTATTTCCGGGGCCGTGATAGCGGCCCTGCTTTCCGGATGCGGGTTATTCACCACACAGCCCATCCGGATCAGGGCATTGTTCCAGACCTCCGTTGGGCTTTACGTCGGCAACAACGTATCCGTGCTCGGCATCACGGTCGGCTCGGTTACCGGCGTCCAGCCAGAGGGCACCCAGGTCGTGGTGGACATGGCCATCGACCCGAAGGTGAAGATCCCGGCCGACGTCACCGCGGTCACCTTGTCGCCGTCGGTGGTGACCGATCGACGGGTCGAGCTGACCCCGGTGTACCGGGGCGGCCCGACCAAGCGCGACGGAGACCTGATCCCGGCTGACCGCACGCGCACCCCGGTGGAGATCGACCGGACCTTCGCAGCGGCGGAGCGGCTCAGCAGCCAACTGAGCTCGGCCATCGGTGGCAACCCGGCGGCGGCCGACGCGCTGAACGTTGCCGCCGACACGTTCGCCGGCAACGGGGACAAGGTGCGCCAGGCAGTGCACGGGCTGGCCGGCGTGGTCGGAGTCGGTGCCGACAATAGGGACCAGTTGGTAAACCTGATCAAGAACGTGGACCGGCTGACCGAGGTCGCCGCCAACAACGACACCACCATCCGCCAGTTCTCCACCCACCTCGCCGATACCACCGCGCTGCTCGACCAGCAGGGGCCGCACCTGCGCCAGGTGCTGGACAACCTCAACGTGGTGCTGGACCAGACCAACAAGCTCATCGCGGACAATCGGGACAAGGGCGAGGACACCCTGCACAACGTGCAGGTCACCGCGCACACTCTGGCCGGCCGGACACGCGAGCTTGCCGAGGCGGCAGACGTGCTGCCCACCGCACTGCCAAACCTGGACAACGCGGTGGATTACCCCCGGGGCGCGCTGCGCGCCCATGGCGGACTCGTGGACATGTTGCTTGACACCCAGGTCCTGCAAGGCATCTGCAACCAGGCCGGGCTGCCGCTGCTCTGTGCCTTTAACGCCTCAGCGACCGCGACCAACACCAGTCTGTCCAACCTGATGCTTGGGGGCACGGGGTGAGCCAATCACGGCATCCGGCGAAGACTCGGCTGGCTCTGGCGGCACTGCCGTTGGTCGGAGCGTTGGCCGCGTGTGGGGTCAGCGCCACCGACCTGCCGCTCCCGGGCGGCGGCGTGGAGGGACCTACCTACCAGTTGAACGCGGTGTTCGCCGATGCGCTGAACTTGCCCGACGGCGCGCACGTGAAGCTGAACGGCGACGACATCGGCCGGGTGCAACAGATCGCGGCGAGGGACTACACCGCCCAGGTCACCATGGCGGTGCGCCGAGACGTGCAGCTGCCTCAGGGCACCAGCGCCGAGCTGCGCCAGGCCACCCCGCTTGGCGAGGTGTTTGTGGCGATCCATCCACCCACCCCGACGATCGCCGGACCGCCGCTGCATGACGGTGACACCATCGGACTGCCATCCACCAGCGCGGCGGCCACGGTGGAAGACCTGCTTGCCTCGCTGTCCGTGCTCGTCAACGGCGGTGGCCTGGCCCAGCTGCAAACCATCGTGTCCGAGCTGAACGCCGCCGCCGACGGGAGGGCAGACCAGATCACGCACCTACTCGGCCAAACCACCCAGATCATGGCCACTCTGAACGCACGCACGCAGGACATCGACCGAGCCTTGGCCGCCACGAGGCGGCTCACCGACACCCTGATCCAGCGCCGAGACACTATCGACAAGGCGTTCGCCGACTTCACGCCGGCGATCCAGCTGCTGGCCGACAAGACCGACCTACTCACTCGAGCGCTGCACACCGTTGGACGGTTGAGCGACCGAGGCAACGACCTCATCGACACCGGCGGCGACGACATCCGCGATCTCACCCGCGACCTCGGCCCCGTGCTGGACGGATTCGCCCGCATCGGCCCCAACCTCGCTCCCGCCCTGCGTAACGTCGTCGAATTCGGCAAGGTCATCGAGCAGGTCACCAAGGGAGAAGCGGCCACGGCCAACGGAAAGATCGACATCGCCGCCGCCGTCGCCGTCGCCGTCCCACAGCCTGGGGACACCCTCGCGGGGCCGGACGACGTGGTCCAGGGCGGGCAGTCGTTGGCCCAAGCCCTCGAGCACCAGCTGAGCACCCTGGGCGGGACGCGATGATCAAGACCAGATCGCTGGTTACCATCGTCGCCCTGCTCGCGCTGCTTGCCCTCGGGCTGAGCTACCTACTCGTCGCCATCGTCCAGCTAGACCCATTCAGCCGTCCGATGCGGGTCACCGTGAACATGGCACGCTCCGGTGGACTGCTGGATTACTCGCAGGTCACCTACCGAGGCCACCCGGTCGGCCGGATCAGCGGGATCGCCCTGCGAGGCGGCGGGGTACAGGTGTCGGCCACCCTCGACGAAGGCACCAAGATCCCAGCGAACACCGATGTCGTGGTAGCGAGCCTTTCGGCCGTCGGCGAGCAGTATCTGGACTTCCAACCGCGCACCAACCAAGGACCATATCTGGCCGACGGCGCGGTCATTGAGCCGCGGGACACCCACACACCGGTCCCCTTCTCCCAGGTGATCGCTTCTGTTACCCGGCTGACCGACCAGATCGACCCCGCCAAGGTGACCGTCGTGGTCGACGAGCTCGCCAAGGCATTCAACGGGTCAGGGCCGGACATCCAGCGGATCCTCGACGGCGGAGACTTCCTACTCGCCGGGCTTGACGGGGTCCTGCCCCAGACGGTCGACGTGCTGCACAACAGCCGGATCGTGCTGGGCACCGTGGACGACCTGCACGACGAGTTGGTGCAGTTCAGCAGGGACGGGCGGGACTTCACCGCCATTCTGAAAAGAGCCGATCCACAAATCCGCGAGCTGCTGGACGACACCCCGGAAACCCTCGATCTGATCGATGACGTAATACGTAAAGACGGTCCCGATGTCGGCCTGTTGCTCGGCGACCTCGCCACTACCAGCCACGTGGTCGCCCTGCGCCTGCCGGCCATTTCCCAGTTCCTACCCGGGCTGGACAAATTCGGCCCCATCGGCGCGGCGGTGGTGAAGGACCGCACCACACACGTCCTCTGGGATCTGACCCCCCGGCCACATTGCTCTTACGGCACGCCCCGCCGACCGCCGACCATCGGCGGCAGCCCCCCGCCGCGGATCTACCGCTACTGCACGCAGACCGGTCCCCAGTTGCAGCAGCGCGGCTCGACGAACGTGCCGAGGCCGCCCGGCGACGACACCGCCGGACCCCCTCCCGGCGCCGACCCGGAGCAGCGGGCCAGACCACCCCGAGGCTCCGACGACAACTGATCCCACGACCCGACGACGAACACCACCTGGAGGCCCCGGTGAGCTCATCGGACGAATCGAATACAGACATAGTCGGCGTGACCTTGGCGGAGCGGGAGCCGGTCAAGGACGTCATGGTCGATACGGTGGCAAGCAAGATCACCGAGCGGCCCACCTCGGTTGCCGAGCCGCCGGCCCGGGCAGGGCGGTTTCCGCTGCGGCTGTCGCTGCCCTTGACCATCGCGGTGGGTGCGCTGTTGGTCCTCGCGCTGGCGGCGGCCGTGACCTTCGGGGTGCTGCTGTCAGGCAAGACGGCCACCGACCGGGCCGGTCAGCAGGCGCTGGCCACCGCGAAGGCCTACGCGGTCACCGTGACCACCTACGACTACCAGAACCTGGATCGCAACTTCGCCGATGTGCTGGACGGCGCCACCGGGGAGTTCAAGGACCAGTACTCCGGCGCCAGCCAGACGCTGCGGCAGCTGATCGCCAACGCGAAGGCCACCGCGAGGGGGAGCGTACTGGGCGCCGGGATCAGCTCGGCCAGCACCGATCAGGTCGTGGTGGTGGTGTTCGTGGACCAGTTGATCAGCAACGCCGCTACGGCGCAGCCCCGGATCGACCGCAACCGGGTGGAAATGACGCTCGTCCCGCGCGACGGCCGGTGGCTGGTGAGCAAGCTCGACCTAATCTGACTGACATCACGTGGCCGGCCCCGATGACAAACCGCCATCTGGATCGGTGGTCCGCAAGATGCGGCGGCCGATGTCGCGCAGCTGTCGCGCCTGTGCCTTCGTCAGCGGATCGAAAACAAGGCCTCGGACTGCCTCCACGTGTCCTGGTGCGGTCTCGACGACCTTGGCCCAGCCAGCCTCGGTGAGGATGGCTAGGGTGTAGCGGCCGTCGGCGGGGTCAGGTGTGCGGCATACCCAGCCGCGCCTCTCCAACCGGTTGACCACCTGGGACAGGCGGGACAGCGACCCGTTGGCGAGCACCGCCAGCTCGCTCATCCGCATGGTGCGTTCTGGAGCATCGGAAAGCCCCGCGATGACCACATACTCGAAGTGGGTCATCCCTGCGTCACGCTGCAGCTGTGCATCCAGCGCGGACGGCAGTGTGATCAACACGCTGGCCAGCGCCAGCCAAGTCTGCTTCTCCTCGCCGGTCAACCAGGCCGGCCGCGGTGCCTCCATGTCAGCAGTCTAACTTTATGCCTGAAGTGATCAACACGACGTCGCGCTTGACGCTTCGCGGAGGGCGACAGTACGGTTTCACTTAAAGCTTTAAGTCATCTCATGCGGAGAGAGAACCGGGACCCCTGTGAACACAACTTTGTGGATTATCGCGAGCGTGCTTGCCGTGTTGTTTCTCTTCGTCGGATCCTTAAAGATCGTCCGGCCGAAGGAGAAACTGATTGCCTCCGGTATCCCCTGGGCTGAGGATTTCGGGCTTGGCACGCTCAAGACCATTGGTGCGCTGGAAGTCCTCGCCGCCATGGGGCTGATCCTGCCGGCCGTCCTGGGTATCGCGCCCGTGCTGGTGCCCCTGGCCGCGCTCGGCCTGGTCGTGGTCATGGTCGGTGCCGCGATCACCCACGTTCGTCGCAAGGAATCTCCAGGGATCATCGTCAACCTGGTCATCCTCGCGCTGGCCGCCGTCGTGGTCTGGGGCCGGTTCGGTCCGTACGCCTTCACCTCATAGCCCGGTCAGGGCGGTCGGCGATGATCTGGTCGCACCGATGCCCCGGTGCGCGATGCCCTCGTTCCAGTCCACGTGGCGCAGCATGGCGTCTCGGGCCGCCTTCGGGTCCTTGGCCCGGTATCCGGCGACCAGGTCGTACCGCGCGGTGGCCAAGTCGATCGCGATGGGGTCCAGCAGATCGAACCCGACCCGCAGGTAGCGCTCGGTCGCGCGCCAGAGCATCCGCAGCATGCGCAGGTCCCAGCCGGTGGCCGCCGGGCCCAGCAGGCCGAGCAGCAGGCTCCAGTGCACGTCGTAGCACTCGTCGGGGTGGTTGCGCGGGTCCTGCGCGAGCGCGATCCGCGCCTCGAGCACGTCCAGGTCGGCGGGCGTGGTCAGCGCGCACGCCTTGGCGGCCAGGTCCGGCTCGATGCGGCGGCGCAACTGGCAGATGCCGCGCAGATCCTCGGAGTCCAGCGGGGCAATCGTGGCGCTGCGGCCGCGGGGGGTGATCAGCAGCCCCTCCGCTGCCAGGCCGCGCAGCGCCTCCCGCACCGGAATGAAGCTCACGCCCAGCTCGGCGGCCATCGGGCGCAGCGCGTACTCCTGCCCAGGCCGCAGCCGGCCGGCGAGGATCGCGCGGCGAATCTCCGACGTCACCCGATCGCCGGCCGAGACCGCCTCGACCGGGCAGGCGAACGCGGATTCAGTCATCGGAGGCTCCCAGCTTGCGTTGATCCCGCTCAATCACAGGTCATCGCGGAGGGGACCGTCATGCGGGTCCCTCCGCGTTGAACGAGGCGTCGATGCGCTCGAGCCCGTGCCGGGCTTTCGAAGACTTGTAACGAGTCGGGCCGCCATAAAGATACGAATTTGTCCCGACGAACATTAGTGTGCGTACCATACATCAATGTGTCTTATTGCCACGCTCCAGTGGCTAGTGAACCATTACCTGACCGGTTACAGGCGTGTCCTTTCCGCGATCTACAATGATCGATTAGAGATCTCCAACTGGCCACTGGCCGATCTGGCGGAGCAGCGCCAGTTCGTCAACAAAGAACCAGGCCTCGGCGATCAAGCCGTTCTGGATGCGCCACTGGCCGACCTCCAACACCTCGACCTGCCGCCCAGTGGGTGCTATCCCCAACAGCGGACCGAGGTGGGTGCCGCGGACCAGCCACGACGCCCAGACCCGGTTGCCACGCACGATGATGTCGAGGAATTCCTCCTGGCGGTCCGGGATCGACCCGGCGCTGTAGCCGGGGGCGTCCAGGGGCTTGGTTTCGAATAGGTTGGCCATCCCGATTCGGCTCGGCTTGAACCCCGGCACGGTGTAGCGGCGGCGCTCTTCAAGGGACGAGGCGGTCCGGAACTTCAGCACGAGGGCTACGTTGGCTCGCTCCTGCTCGGTCAGGGTCGGGTCATCCCGGACGGCATCCAGTATCGCGGTCATGTAAGGCCTTTCTGGTATCGGATCCCGTCCTACAGGAACCTCGTCGGCGAGATCATGGTCCGCCACATGTGCGCGGAAGGGCTGCCATCGAAACCAAGTCCTTCTCGGGGTTGTGTGAAATGCCGGCCGATGATGTCGACGAACATGTCGATCGACACTTCCATAGTGGGATCGAAAGCATAGAGGTCGTTGAGCGTGACCAGCCGTGCTGTCATATACCATCGGTGCTTGCGCGCCTGCCGGTATTCCTCCTGAATGTACGGTTCCGGCATGTAGTCCTCGCCGAACCATCGAACGTAGGATTCCGGGTATTCGTATCCGACGGATTCGTCCGGGAAGAACCGCAGCGCCTGGTGCGTACGGACAGCCCAGCTGATCTCGGGGTCGACGTACGGGGCGATCAACTGCTCGCCCCAGTACCCGTGATCAGCCCGGATGAGACCGCAGACCGCGATGTCGTGCAGCAGGCACGCCAGCACGATCTTCTCCTCGTGCCCGGAGTCCAGCGCCAGCTTGGCGCTCTGCAGCAGGTGTGCCTTCGACATCAGCCGATACCGGAAGAAGTCCACCAGCGTGGGCGCCTCGGGCATCGTCGGCAGCCGGGGATCCTCGCCCATCAGGGCCCGGGCTCCGGGCGGCGGCGTCCGGCTGGGCACCGTGGCGGGATCCAGGTCTCCGGACGCGTACAGGATCGACTTGGCGACCCACACGTCGTCCAGTCGCCGAATCAGATGTTCCTCGATCGCGTCGGCCCGCTCGGACCGCGAACCCGGATGGCTGATAAGTCCGGCCGGCACGTTGGCCTCGGAGAAGGCGATCGCCTTGGTCCGGACATCATTCGCGTTGTCGTCGGGTACCTGCGGCATATCGACGAACTCCTCACTGCGGCACCAGGATCGTGGACGTCTCGTCAGGGTCGAAGCCGCCGGCCCCGGGACTCCATTTGAGTGTCATCCTCGCTAAGATTTGCCTGCCGGAGAAGGCGGCACATCAATGTGCGGAACGTACAACCATGTCGCGCCCGGCCGCCCGCCCGCGTGGATATACTCAGCGACGGGCATGCGCTATTCCGAACCAGGCAGGAACATCGTCAATATCTTGAGGCGCATGCTCACACTGAGCCTGCGGAAACTGGAGTGGACGAGGCTCAGCGATGCTGAGTACTCAGTGGGCGAGCAGCCGCCGAACCACCGCGACGGTGTCCGAGGTCGGTGCCAGCACCACGCCCTTGGCCAGCGCGCGGACCTCGGTCACCAGTTCGGCGGCCAGCTCCAGCCCGGCGGTGGCGGCGCCCGAGCGGGCGCGCCGCAGCGCGTCCAGGGTGGCGGTCGGGATGGTCACGTCGGGTACCTCGTAGGCGAGGTACTCGGCCTCCTGGAAGCTGGTCAGCGGCGATACCGCGACGAGCACCGGGACCGAGTCGCCGATGGCGTCCAGCATCCGGCGGACCCCGGTGAGCTCGTAGACCGGCCTGGTGATCAGGAACTGGGCACCGGCGGCGATCTTGTCCCGGGCCCGAGCCTCGGCCCGCTCCGGCTCGTGGCTGCCGGGGTTGATCCGGGCACCGATCTCGAAGCTGGTCTTGGTGGACAGCGGCAGCCGGTAGTAGTCGGTGCCCTCGTTGAGCGAGCTGAGCAGCTCGATCAGGCCGATCGAGTCGACGTCCCAGATGCCGTCGGTGTGCGGGTAGTCGCCGACCAGCGGCGGGCTGCCGGTCTCGCAGATGATCCGGCGCATGCCCAGCGCGTGCGCGCCGAGCAGGTCGGCCTGCAGCGCCATGATGGTCCGGTCCCAGGTGGTCACCGCGGCGAGCACGTCCAAGCCGACGCGGTGGTGCAGGTGCACGGCCAGATCCACCGCGTTCACCTGGGCGCGGGTCTGCAGCGAGCGCGCCACCGAGACCAGGCCGATGCCTGACTCGTGCAGCTGGGTGGCCACGTCCACCAGCCCTTCCACGTCACCGAGCGGGTCCGGGGTCAGCTCCACCACGACCTGGTGCTCGGGTTCGCCGTGCCCGACGGTGATCGCCTCGCCGGCCACCTCGGCCCGCCGCGGCGCCGAGGTGGCGGGGGCCGCCCGGTCGCGGTACTCCCGCACGGTGCGGGCCACCGCGGCGATCTGCCCGGGCGTGGTGCCGCAGCAGCCGCCGACGACGGTGGCCCCGACCGAGAGCGCTTGGCGCATGTAGCGGGCGAAGTAGGTGTCGTCCAGGTCGTACTCGAAGCGGGCCGGCGCGACCCTCCTGGGCAGCCCGGCGTTGGGCTGCACGGTCAACGGCAGGTCGCAGTGCGAGCGCAGCTCGCGCAGCACCGCCAGCGAGTGCTGCGGTCCGATGGTGCAGTTGCTGCCCAGCGCGGCGATCGGCGCGTCGGCCAGTGCCGTGGCCACCTCCCGGGGCGACTCGCCGCTGCCCAGTGCGCGGAAGTCGGGTCCGAAGGTCAGCTGCGCGATCAGCGGTACCGAGGTCACCTCGGCCGCCGCCTCGATCACCGCGAGCAGCTCCCCGAGGTGGCCGAACGTCTCCAGTATGACCAGGTCCACGCCGGCCGAGGCCAGCACCTCGATCTGCTCGCGGACCGACTCGACCGCGGTGCGGCGCTCCACCCGGCGGTGCCGCCGGATGCTGACCGCGGGGGAGACCGAGCCGGCCACCAGTACCGGGCGCCGGACGTCCTCGTGGCGCGCCGAGGCCAGCGCGATCCGTACCCCGGCCTGGTTGATCTCCTCGGTGCGGTGGCCGAGGTCGTGGTCGGAAAGCCGCACCCGGCTGGCGCCGAACGTGTTGGTCTGGATGATGTCGGCGCCGGCGTTCACGTACCGGTCGTGGATCTCGCGGACCAGCGCCGGGTCGCTGAGGTTGAGCGCCGGCAACGCCTCGCCGAGGGACCGGCCGGCGGCGTGCAGCATGGTGCCCATCGCGCCGTCACAGACCAGCACGGTGTCACCCAGGGCGGCCGCGAGATCCGCGACCGGGTTCGGTGTCGGCACTGTTGGGTCTTCTGTCGGGTTTGCCGCCGGGCTCATGGCCGGCTCCGCAGTGCGGCCAGAATCTCCACCGCGACCTCGGCCATCAGCCGATCGCGGTGCAGCCCGAAGGACAGCCCGGTGATCTCCTCGATCCGTCGGATGCGGTAGCTCACCGTGTTGGGGTGGACGTGCAGCCGCTGCGCGGTCCGGCGGGGGCTGCTGTTCTCCTCGAAGTAGATCGACAGGGTGCTGACGTACTCGGCGCCGCCGGCGTTGTCCTCGTCGAGTAGCTCACCGAGCACCTCGCTGGCGAATGACCGCAGGTCCGCGATGTCCGGAATCCGGACCAGCAGCCGGTGGATGCCGAGGTCGGCGAACACCGTCACGCCGCCGAACTGGCCCAGCCGCTCACTCACGGCGAGCGCCCGCCGGGCCTCGGTGTAGGACCGGGAGATGCCGGCGGCGGTGTCGGTCGGGCGGCCCACACCGATGGCGGCGATGCCGAGGTGGTGTTCGGTGACGGCGGCCGCGCAGGCCCGGCCGAGCGCGCGGGCCTGTTCAGGGGGTGCGGCGGACCCCGAGGTGACCGGCACGATGGCCACCACCTCGTCGGTGCGGCTGGTCACCACCGCGTCCCTGGCCAGCCGGGCGACCAGCGACTCGGTGGCGTCGAGGCCACCGCCGCGGGGGCGGGCCAGGCTGACGCTGAGCACGTAGTGCTCCTTGCCGGCGTCGAGGCCCAGGTGCTGGGCCCACCGCTCGACCTCCCCGTCCTCCCGCCCGCCCGCCGCCAGCAGGCCGTCCACCAGTTCCTGGCGCGCCCGGCCACCGGCGGCGGCGATCACCAGGTCCCTGGCCAGCAGGATGCCGCACACCATGGCGGCGTGTTCGGTGCCGAGCAGCCGCATGTCCTCGCTCAGCTCGGCGTCGCGGCTGCTGCGGGTCAGCAGGTACCCGGCGAACTCCTGGCCCACCGAGACCGGGGCGACGGCGACCGAGCGCTCCGAACCGGTCAGCCCGGGCACGGTCAACGCCCTCCGGTGGTGCGACACCGCGAGCAGTACCCGGTCCACGGCGGCCGCGCCGGCGTGCTCCCGCAGCTGGCCCATCACGCCTTCGGGCTCGGCGATGCCGGCCGACGCGAGCAGGTCCAGCTCCCGGTCCAGGATGGCCACGGAGGTGCCGATGCCGCCGGCCAGCACCCGCGCGACGGCGTCCAGGTCGGCGTCCTGCGCGGCGAGCGCGGAGAGATGGCTGCATAGCGCGAGCAGTTTCCGCAGCCGGGTGGCCTCGTCGTGGGCGGCCGGATTCGAATCGTTCAGCTGGTTCGGTAAATGTCGGGCGGGCATCCCCGTCCGCGCGGTCGAGCCAGCACCGGCCATGCGTCGACTTTACGGCCGCGCAAGGGGTATCGGCAATGTCCCAATCAGTTCGATCGCGGAATTATCAGTTGCTGTGGGTTCTCACAAGCTCGTTGCCACACCATGGCGGCGCGGGTGCTCGGTGGTGTGCTCTTTCCGGATGCACTGCCGATGATCAGCGAAGACTTGTCACTCGAGCGCACCGGTGCCGGTTCTGTCGGTCCACGTCGGGACTGTGCAACGCCACAACGACGAGCCGGCTAAATTTGGCGGTTGCACTGAAGACAGCGAGTCCCGGAGCTGGCACGCTGGACCACTGTAAGCGTTCCGGAGAATTGTGAATTGCTCCTGAGAATGCGGCCCGAATTTGGCCGGAAGTGTGCCCGCTGAACTTTGTGTCGACGAGGAGGTCGGGGTGGGCACTGATTCTCCGGTAACCGATGTGTGGCCGCGGCCAAGGAGGCCGCGCCTCGGCGCCCGGGTCACCTACGCCCTGCACGGACTTCTCGCGGAGAACGCGATGTACCGGCGACTGGCCGGGGCGATCGAACGGCACCCGAGGGTGTACCGGTGGTTCACGGCGGGCGAGCGGGCCGTGAAGGAGGAGCTGTTCGGCTGCCGGATGTGCGGGCAGTGCGCATTGCCGGCGACCGGCTACGCCTGTCCGATGACCTGCCCCAAGCAGCTGCGCAACGGGCCCTGCGGTGGGGTGTCGCCGACCGGCCAGTGTGAGGTGCACCCGGATCTGCGGTGTGTCTGGGTGACCGCCTACGAGCGCGCCGAGCACAGTGGCCACGGTGCCGACCTGGACCTGCTGCAGCGCCCGATCGACCACCGGCAATGGGGGCGCAGCTCGTGGGTGAACTACTGGCAGGGGCGGGACGAAGGGCTCTGGGCCGGGACGGACGAGGCGCACCCGCTGCTGGGCCGCGAGCTGGGCCTGAGTCCCCGCTGAGCCCGGCGCTATAGGTAGATCGACTGCACGGTCTGGTAGGCGTGCAGAGCTTCGGGCCCGAGCTCGCGGCCCAGGCCGGAGTCTTTGACTCCGCCAAAGGGCGCGATGGGATCGGGCCGGTAGGCGTTGACTCCGATCGTGCCGGTTTGTACCCGGGCGGCAACCGCCGCGCCGCGTTCCGGGTCGGCGGTCCATACCGAGCCGCCGAGCCCGAACGCGGAGTCGTTGGCGATCCGCACGGCGTCGTCCACGTCGGAATACGAGATCACCGAGAGCACGGGGCCGAAGATCTCCTCCTGCGCGATGGTGGACTTGTTGTCCACATCGGCGAACACCGTGGGCTCGACGAACCAGCCCCGGTCGAGTCGGGCGGGGCGGCCGCCGCCGGTGGTCAGCCGGGCTCCGTCGCCGATGCCCTTGGCGATGTAGCCCTCCACCCGCGCGCGCTGCCGCGCCGAGGCCACCGGGCCAATCTGGGTGGCGGGATCCAGCGCATCGCCGACGGTCAGGTCGGAGACGAACCCGGTCAGCGTGTCGACAATCTCGGCGTAGCGGGAGGCCGGGGCGAGTATCCGGGTGCCCAGGTAGCAGGTCTGGCCGTTGTTGAGCAGCGTTGCGTCGAACAGGTTCTCCAGGTTGGCCCCCAGGTCGGCGTCGTCGAGCACGATCGCCGCCGACTTGCCCCCGAGCTCGAGGGTCACCGGGCGCAGCAGTCGCCCGCAGGTCTCGGCGATCTGCCGGCCGGCCGCCGTGGATCCGGTGAACGCCACCTTGTTCACTCCGGGGTGGGACACCAGGTGTGCGCCGGCCTCCCGGCCACCTTGCACAATGCTGACCACTCCGGGCGGGAAGCCGGCCTCGGCCACCGCCTCGGCCAGCAGTTGCGCGTCCAGCACCGTCTCTGGGCTGGGCTTGAGCACGATGGTGCAGCCCACGGCCAACGCCGGGGCGAGCTTCAAAGAGGCCAGGGTCATCGGGAAGTTCCACGGCACGATGGCGCCGACCACGCCGACCGGGGTACGCCGGACCCGGACTCGACCGCCGAGCAGCCCATCGCGCACGTCGTCCAGCACGGCACCCCGGATCAGCCCCGCGTAGTACCGCAGCACGCCTTGCGGGGTGTGCGCTTCCAGCTCGTTGGAGACTCTGATCGGCATGCCGTTCTGGGCGCTCACCCGACGGGCGATTTCCTCGCTGCGGGCGTCCAGCGCGCCGGCCAACCGCTCCAGCACCTCCGCGCGCGCGGCCGGCTCCCAGCTCGCCCACCCCGACCGGTCGTCGAACGCCGCTCGAGCCGAGGCAACCGCCGCATCGATGTCGGCCTCCACCGCCTCGGGCACCCGCCCGATCAGCTCCTCGGTGCTGGCCGACACCACCTCGATGGTCCGCGAGGACGACGGAGCCACCCATTCGCCGCCGATGAACAGTGACTCATAGACCAGGTCCATGACTTCTCCCTCGATCGGCGGAGACCACTGGCAGGTGAGTCCGCGAAAGCGGACCTGCTGGCGCGTCGACTCCGCGGCGGCGGAACTGTTACCGGAGATTGTTCCGCGTCAGCAGCTCGTGGTCCTGGGTGTTCCCGCAGGGCGGAAGTCAATCGGCCGCACGCAGGCCTTCAGCGGACTCCCGCGATCGTCGAAACGTGCAGCGGTGGCCGCCGGGCGGCCCACGGCAGGGCCTGCTCGAACCGTTCGGCGTAGGCCAGCAGGCTTGGCTCGGACGCCCAGCGCCCGACCAGTTGGACCCCGATCGGCAGCTCGGTCGAGCTCCTGCCCAGCGGCAGGCTGATTGCCGGGTTGCCGCTGAGGTTGAACGGGTCGGTGAAGGTGCCTCTGCTGGCCCATAGCTGTTTGATCTCGTCGGGGCCGTCGTCGAGCTGGCCAACCTCGGCCCGCTCGAAGGTGTCGGGCAGTTTCGGCATTGTGGGGGTGATCAGCACGTCGAAGTCGTCGAAGAACACCGCGAGCTGCTCGCGCACCAGATCGGCCAGTTCGAACGCCCGTAGCACGGAGCTGGCGTCGAGGTGCTCCGCCGCGTGGTACACGGCCAGGGTATGTGGCTCGAGGTTGTCCGGACCTGGGGTACGTCCGGTGGCCGCGGCGGTCTGGTCGACCGCGTACCGGTGCAGCACCGCGAACAGCACGAACTGCGCTTCGGCGAACGCGTCCCAGTCGAACTGTGGGCTGGCTTCGGACACCGTCGCACCCCACTCACCGAGCAGTGCCGCGGCTGCCCCCGCGACGTCAGCGACCTCGCTCGACGCGGCCACTCCGGACCACGGGTGCACCCAGTAGCCGACCCTGGGTCTGCGCACCGGCGGCACTTGAGTGGCCGCTCTCGGCTCGGCGAGTAGGCCGAACAGCGCCGCCGTGTCCCGCACTGTCCTGGTCACCATGAACTCGTTCACCCAGCCGAACCCGACATCGGAGTAGGGCCGCAAACTGATGCTGCCTCTGGTCGGTTTGAGCCCGATCACACCGCACGCTGAAGCCGGGATGCGCAGCGAGCCACCGCCGTCGTTGCCGTGCGCCACCGGGACCATGCCGGCGGCGACGGCGGCAGCCGCTCCGGCGCTGGAGCCACCGGCGCTGTGTGCCGAGTTCCACGGCGTGCGGGTCGGACCGTGCAAGTCGGTGTCGGTGTGGGTCAGCAGCGCGAACTCCGAGGTGGCCGACCGGCCGAGG
>Ga0137415_10001024_pt1 | contig 27570 bp, 26 predicted proteins | sample CZODoug3_1_1_16f_FD_183082 | JGI IMG/M metagenome (GOLD analysis project Ga0137415, IMG submission 183082) | Vadose zone soil fungal communities from Angelo Coast Range Reserve, California, USA - CZODoug3_1_1_16fungal (Hybrid Assembly) | ecosystem: Environmental > Terrestrial > Soil > Vadose...
CCCGGAAGCCCTCGAGCGACACCCCCGCCAGCTGCCCGTTCGGCAACTTCGCAGCGGCGGTCGAGCGAACCCCGCAGGTTCCACCCGCGGATGTGCTCTGGATCGCAGTGCAAGCCACCCGGCTGGAAACCGCGCTGCGCTCGATCCCGGCCACGGAGACGGTGGACGTCATCGTGCCCCTGCTCAACGGCATGGACACGTCGCGCTACTCGCGTTCGCACTTGGGCGCGGACCGGGTTTCCCCGCCAACCGTTGCGGTAGAAGCTGAGCGGGTCGCCCCAGGACAAGGCAAGCCTGCTGAGCTGGACGCAATCGGAGGGACGGTCCTGCGGGGCGCAGCCCGCCCGCGGAGTACCGGCGCCGGTGACGAGGAGTTTGGTGGCGCGGTCGCCACGAAGGCTGCCGTCTGTTGCCCTCGGCGCCGGCGCCTGAACCCGTCCGGCTCGCAAGCGCCGAATCGGACGGCATTCCCGTTCTGTCCCGCCGTGGTATTACACTGGTTTGTCTCAACCACGCATTCATCCGCACTGGACGGGGGGCGCTCATCTTCAGGGCTGATTGGGGGGCTTACTCATGGCAACGGCGACGACTCGCATCAATCCGCTTTCCTATCTCACCGACCAACTCAACGATCTGAAAGCGAAGGGCACGCATTTCAAGCTGCGCGTGCTGGAGGATGAGCAGGCTCCAATCTGCACGTTCGACGGGAAGAAGGTCATCAACCTCGCCTCCAACAATTACCTGGGCTTGACCACGCATCCCAAGCTGCGCGAGGCGGCGCTCGAAGCCACGCGCAAGTACGGGGTGGGCTCCGGCGCGGTGCGCACCATCGCCGGCACCATGAAAATCCACATGGAACTGGAAGAGAAGATCGCGCGCTTCAAGAACGCGGAAGCCTGCGTGGTCTTCCAGTCGGGATTCACGGCCAATGCGGGAACGGTCTCAGCGGTTCTGGGGAAGGAAGACTTCATCATCTCCGATGCGCTGAATCACGCCTCCATCATCGACGGTGCGCGATTGTCGCGGGCGAAAATTCTGGTGTTCCGCCATAAAGACCTGGCTCACGCCGAGGAGCAGCTGGCCAGTGTAAAAGACCAACCTGGCAAGAAGCTGCTGATTACCGACGGCGTCTTCTCGATGGACGGCGACATCGGCCCGCTCCCCGGCTTATGCGACCTGGCTGAGAAATACGGCGCCATCATGATGATCGATGACGCGCACTCCTCAGGCGTCCTCGGCCGCAACGGCCGCGGCACGGTCGACCATTTCGACCAGCACGGCCGGGTCGACATCCAAGTGGGCACCCTTTCGAAGGCAATCGGCGCGCTTGGCGGGTATGTCTGCGGCACTCGCGACCTGATCGACTACCTCTACCACCGCGCGCGGCCCTTTCTGTTTTCGACCTCGCATCCCCCGTCGGTGGCGGCAACCTGCAGCGCGGCCTTCGACGTCCTCGAGCAAGAGCCCGAGCGCATCGACAAGCTCTGGGAGAACACGCGCTTCTGGAAGAAGGAACTGGGCCTGCTCGGTTTCGACATCGGCGGCAAGACCACGCCCGCGAGCGAGACGCCCATCACGCCCATCATTTTCGGAGACGGCGGCCGGACCATGGAATTCTCCCGCGAGCTCTTCCAGGAAGGCGTGCTCGGCACCGGCATCGCCTTCCCCACGGTTGCAGAAGGCAAGGCCCGCGTGCGCACCATCGTGACCGCGACCCACACCAAGAACGAACTGCAACAGGCATTGGAAGTGTTGAAGAGAGTGGGGAAGAGGATGGGGATCCTGCCGTAGGAGCCGCAAAGCGACGCCTGCCGTTCCCTCCGCACTCAGTGCGGCCTAAGGCGCCAAACCTACGGGGAGTCGCCGTGAGGGGACGGCGCTCAGCCGAACGGGCGGTCCGGTCGAAGGACGCACACCCGATTTTCGTAGCGGCCCGAGGAACTCTCCGGTTCGAAATTTCGCCTTCGAGGATGTTCCGCCGGGCCTCGCATGTGGCCTTCCCCGTGGTCAGAGTGGAGGGACCGACAGGGAACGCGCCCGGGCTTTTCTGCCCTTCCAATAAGACGCCCTGCTCGCCCAGCCATCGGGAAGAGTTGGCTTTCAACTTCTGGATCGTTTCCGAGGAGCCTTGCCGTCGCTTGCAGTTCCAGCCGAATGTGAACAGGCTGGCCCTCCCTCCCACGGCGAGAAACGCAGCCGAGTTCCTTCGTGATTCCGCCCCGGGCGGTGGTCGAATGAGAGGCCTCGAAGCGCGCCCCCCTCAGGATCACGGTGATCGGTGCATGCGATGGGGCCGCTCGCACGGTGGGGAATTTCAAAACACCGACAGGGCGTTGGGGGGAAGTCCCCGCAGGGGACGCCCCTCACGGCCGCGCAACCTCTCCCATCTCATCGCCAGGCACGAAATGTCGGGCGTGACGGGCGACCAGCATGCCGGTCGCCGAGCCTACTCTCCCCGGTACACCACTCGCCCGCCCACAATCGTCCCAACGACTTTCCCGGTCAACTGCCAGCCATCGAACGGGGAGTTCCGCGACAACGAGCGCGACTTCGTCACATCGAACGTCCACCGTTTCTTGGGATCGAAGATCGTCAGATCTCCATGATTTCCGCGGGCCAGCGACCCGCGGCCGCGCAGATCAAACACCCGCGCCGGCCCGGAGGTGAACAACTCCACAATCCGCGGCAGAGGAATCTTGTGTTCGCGGTGCAACTTTGTGATGGCCAAACCCAGGGCTGTTTCCAGTCCCGTGATGCCGAACGCAGCCCGCTCGAACTCCACTTGCTTCTCATGACTGGCGTGGGGCGCGTGATCGGTGGCGATCGCATCCACTGTCCCGTCGGCCAATGCCACCAGGATCGATTCCAGATCGGCGGCCGAGCGCAGCGGAGGATTCATCTTGCAGTGCGTGTCGTACTCGCCCACTGCCTCCTCCGTGAGCGTGAAGTGATGTGGCGTGACTTCGCAGGTCACGCGCGCGCGGCTGCGCTTTCCGCGCCGCACCGCCTTCAGGGAATCGGCCGCGGAAAGATGCGCCACGTGCAGCCGCGCATTCGGAAGCTGTTGGGCAAGCTGGACATCCCGGTCCACAATCGTTGCCTCGGCGGATGCCTTCCACCCGCGCAGACCCAGGCGGAAGGACGTCGGCCCGTCGTTCATGGGACAGCCCTCCGTCACCCGGGTATCTTCCGCATGCTGGACCACGGGGAAATTCAGCTCTCCGCTCAGGCGCAGGCAGTCGCGCATGATGTCGTTATCGAGGATGGGCTTTCCGTCATCGGTGACCGCGACCGCCCCGGCGCGCTGCAGTCCGCGAAAGTCCGTAAGCACCGCGCCTTTGCTGGCGTGGGTCGCGGCGGCCACCGGGAAGACGTTCACCGCCGCGCCTCGCTCCGGTTGGCGCAACCAGTTCACCCATTCCTGCGAGTCGATGACAGGAGTGGTGTTGGGCATGCAACACACGGATGTGAATCCGCCCGCCGCAGCCGCCGCTGTCCCGGACGCGATCGTCTCTTTATAGCTCTGCCCCGGTTCGCGCAAGTGCACATGCAGGTCGACAAAACCGGGCGCGACGATCAGGCCCCGCGCGTCGAACTTCTCCTCGGCGCCGCCGCGGATCTTGTTGGGCGCGGCAATCTCGGCCACGCGACCATCCCGCAACAGCACGTCCATCAGCGCGTCGATCTTGTTGGCGGGATCAACCACGTGTCCGCCTTTGATCAGCAGCGACTCCGGTTTGAACTTATCCTGTGCCATGAGAGCCGAAAGCCAAGAGCGATGTGCGACCCGCCAAGAGCTACTTCCCCTTTCCTACCGCCCGCGCCAGAATCGCCATGCGGGTGGGCACGCCGTTGTGGACTTCATCGACAATGACCGACTGCGGACAATCCGCGACCTCCCCGGTCAACTCCAGTCCCCGGATAATCGGACCTGGGTGCATCACGATCGCGTCCCGCTTGGCCAATTTAAGGCGGGGTATGGTCATTTGGTATCGGGCGATGTAGTCCTCCAGCCGGAGCTTCATCCCGGCCAGCCGTTCCTTCTGCACACGCAGCAGCATCAGCACATCCGCGCCGCGCACGGCGTCTTCGATATGCCGGGTAAGCTGCAGCCCAGGCGCCAAGGTCTCCGCCACGTCCGGCACGAACTCCGGCGGACCGCACAGCGTGATCTTTGCGCCCAGCCTGGTCAGCAGATGGCAGGCCGAGCGGGCCACGCGGCTATGGAGGATATCGCCGACGATCGAGATGTGCAGTCCCTGGCAGGACTTTTTGTGACGCAGGATCGTGTAGGCGTCGAGCAGGGCTTGCGACGGATGTTCGTGCATGCCGTCTCCAGCATTGACGACGGCGATGTCGAGGTGCTGCGCCATCAGGTGTGGCGCGCCCGCGAGCGGGTGGCGAATCACGATCACGTCAGCGCCGACCGCGCGCAGAGTATAGCCGGTGTCGAGCAGCGATTCGCCCTTCTCAACGCTCGAACCGCTCGACTGCACCAGCGTGGTCATGGCCCCCATCGACTGGGCGGCGATCTCAAAGGAGGAACGGGTGCGGGTGGATGGTTCGTAGAACAGAAGCACCACGCGCTTGCCGCGGAGCAGCGGCCGGGGCTGCTGCGGATTCATGCGCCGGGCCAGCTTCAGGATCTTGAGAATCTCCGGCCCTTCGAGCTGTTCGATACCGAGTAGTGAACCGCGCGCGACCTTGTTCATCGGTTGCCTCGGAGACAGGATCGATCCGGCCCCCGGGTGTCTTCCCCGAACTTTGCTCAGCTTTCCTGCTCCATCAGCATGACTTGTTCCGCATCGTCGATTTCACGCAAGCGCACTTCGATGATCTGGTTGGCGGTGGTCTGCACCTTGCGCCCCACGTAGGTGGCTTCGACCGGTAACTCGCGATGCCCGCGATCGATGAGCGTGCAGAGCTGTACCTGGCGCGGGCGTCCGTACCGGAACAGTGCGTCCAGCGCGGCCCGGGTCGTTCGACCGGTGTACAGCACATCATCAACCAGGATGATCGTCTTGCCGGTGATCGGGATGCCAATCTCGGTCTTCTGCACCACGGGCTTCGGGCCCGGCGTGGACAAATCGTCCCGATAGAGGGTGATGTCGAGCGTTCCCACCGGCAAGGGCTTTTTCTCAATGCGCCCGATGGTTTTCGCCAACCGCTCGGCCAGGGGCACGCCCCGGCGCCGGATTCCCACCAGTCCCAGGTCGCCGCTTCCATTATTTTTTTCGACAATCTCGTGCGCCAGACGCACCAGCGTGCGCTCGATCTCCGAGGCCGACATCAACTGGGTCTTTTCACGCACGTTAGGATTGCGGGCCAGCTTGGAAGTCATAAACGCTGCATCATACGCGTCGGCAGTGCCGCCGGGCAAGGTTAGGTTGGCCGAATCTGCGGGGCCGACGCACGAGCACGTCATTCCGTCGGGGTGGCCTCCGCCTTCTTCCCATACCCGTCGCAAGCCAGCACCGGCAGGCGCGGATATTTCCGAAATCGCGAATCGGTCAGAGCGAGTTCGCACAGAAGGAACACCGAACCGCGCTCGGACTCGATCCGCCGGGCGTGGGCGCAATCAGCGCACAGGCCGGCGTTCGGCCGATTCCGGGTGGGGTCGGAGGGAGAAGTCACACCCGCAAGATAGCAGGCGGCAGTAGGTTGGTGGCGCTACCGGCGCCCCCGTTTACGTATCCAGGCGCCATACCATGCGCCCCCGATGCTGGACCCGACGACAAGGATCACAAACATCACGAAAAGCCCAGAGGCGACGAAGAAAGCCAGCCCGCCGGGCGCCTTCAGAAGTTCCAGCATCTGCTGCATCTTTTGGGCGTCGTAGCCGCGGCTGACCAGCTGGGGCACGCTGTCCGCCATCAACTTGTGCATCTCGTCTGCGCGGTAAACGACCATTGCGACCACCATGACCGCGAGAAACAGGAAACCGAATCCACCACTGGCCGCTCCCAGCTGCACGCCGGCGCCGGGCGTGACCGGCGCGTCTTTCGCTTTTCGGAGGTAAAGCCTGACAGACCAGGCGCCGCCCGCCATGAAGGCGAGCCCAAACACCGCGAACGGAGCTAACGCAGATCCGGCCCCAAGCACTGCCAACGGAATCACCAGCAAGAGGGAAAAAGCTCCGCCCAAGGCCGCGCAGGGAAGAGCCTGGGACCACTGGATGCGGGCCGATCGAGCTTGCGGCAAAAGCTGGGAAGGAAAGACCGTCGGGTGGCCGGCAAGTTCAGGGACGTCGGGAACGACGAGGGGCTGGGGCTCCATCCCGACTACGCGAATCTGGGGAGCGCGGCACTGCTTGCAAAACGGGACTCCGTCTTCCACGGCTGCACCACAGTTTGCACAGGGATGTTCCACGGGACTTCAAGGTACCGCAGCGCGCAGAACCGAAGCAAGGAAGGGACCGGGAAATGCACCGGATGGGTCCGGGGAGCCCCGGGCATCCTCGCCCGTCGGCTCGGGGGGCCGAGAGCGCGCGGCCGCTCGCCCTCGCCGGGACTCCGCTAAATCGTATCCTTGTCCCCGCCGCGGGTCTGGACGAATACCAGGGCGAAGTCGGTGCCCTTGCCTTGGTCTTCTGGTGAAATGGAGACCAGGTGCTGGTTGTCCCGGGTGCCGACCTTCAGTTCGAGCGTGGTGCCGCTCTCGTGCTCACACCTGAGTTTCTGCGAGTCTTTCTCGACCCGGTCACTATCTTTGCCAATGTGTACATCGACATCGCCGACGTCGCCGTGTCGGCCACTGGTATGGCACTCCAGGATGGTTCCGTACTTCTTCAGCTGGTCCTTGTAGTAGGCGGCGACCTTCTCAGGCGGATCGTCAGACCGGTACTCGATCGCGACCACCTTCAGGCCGAAAAAGCCGGCCGAGATGTTGAGGTTCGCGCTCTTCTGTTCCCCAGGCTTGTCAAGGTCTTTCTGACGGGCGCCCGGGTAGACCGGCAGACCGGTATCCCGGACGTCAGCGCCTTTGCTGACGTGGATTCCAGCGATGGGCGTCTCGATGTCGATCTTCTTGTCCTCGCCGTTGTCAGCCTTCTTTACGTTGATGCTGCAGGCGGGCAGGGCGAGGAACGCCACCAGAGCAAGCGTGAACCGGAACGCGACACTAGGGCGCGGAAATCTTTGCATCTTGCGATCCTCCCTCTCGAAGCTGGGCGTGCCGCTCGATACCGGCGCCGCGCTCGGCGACGTTCGGAATGCTGACCGGCAGGCGTCCGCGTATCGGGATCTCTCCAAACAAGGCCTTCACCGCGCTCAGCTCCGAAATCGTCGCATTGGAAAACGTGCACAAATAGTTCTGGATCCCCGGAAAATCCGCTCCCACATAGGGATTGCCGAGGGCGACCACGGCTGTCTTCTGGGCGGCATGCTCCATCAGTTTGCTCAACAGGACGCCGGTCGAGTCCGCGACCGCGACCGAGTTCTTGAGGCCGCCCGGGGTTGGTATCACGTAGACACCGGCAATCACCGCTTGCGCCTCATCTGCGGCTTTGAGCACTTCATCCGTCATCGCGGCCGCGATGCGCGGATCCACATAAATCACATTCGCATCCGGCACGCGGCTGCGCACCTGGCGTGCCAGCATCCGGCCCGCATCGGTCCGTACGTCCTCGGAGAACACAACAACCACAAGGTGGTTGTGTATCTCCTCTGTCGTCATATACGGAAGGCCCCCCTGCGCGGTTCCCACGGACTTGAGAGGCAGGAGCTTGCCATTGTCACGCACCAGGGTAACGGCGTCGTCAGCCACCTGCTGGCCGACGGCCATACTCTGCGGCTTGCCCACTTCGCTCGAAATGCTAGCAATATCGACCAGCCTGGCTTTGTGCAGTCCGAGGGAAGCTTTTGTCTTCAGTATCTTGAGGACCGATTCGTCGAGGCGCGCCGTCGAAATTTCTCCGCTCCCGATGGCCTGCAGCATCGCCTTGTAGGAGGCGTCGAGGTCGGCCGGGATGAGCAGCAAGTCGTTGCCGGCCTTGAACGCTTCGACCGCCGCTCGGCCCACATTGGAGGCGTAGAGCCGGGTCAACCCGGCCATGTCGAGGGCATCGGTAGTCACGATTCCCTGGAATTTCATCTGCTTCTTGAGGAGATCGGTGACCACAGGCGCCGAGATGGTCGCGACCCGATTCGGATCCGGTTCGAGGGCGGGGACGCTCACATGCGCGACCATGATCGAATCCACACCGGCGTCGATCGCTTTCTGGAAGGGGGGCAACTCGATCGACTTCAGGTGCGCCATGTCACCGTTCACGCGCGCGACTCCCAGGTGCGAATCGGTTGCGGTATCTCCGTGGCCGGGGAAGTGCTTGGCGGTGGCGAGCATCCCCCCGGCATGGGCTCCTCGGATATAAGCAGCAACCAAGTCGCCGACCTGTTGCGGGTCTTCGCCGAAGGAACGCGTGTTGATTACGGGATTGACGGGATTCGAGTTCACATCCGCCACCGGAAAGAAGTTCCAGTGAATGCCGATGGCGCGCGCTTCCTGCGCGGTGATGCGTCCGAAAGCTTCCGAGTACTCGAGCCGCCCGGCTGCGCCAAACGCCATGGCGTGGGGAAAAATCGTCGGCCCATTCAAGCGCATGGTCAGGCCGCGCTCGAAGTCAGCGGCCAGCAGGAGCGGGAGCTTCGAGTCTTCCTGCAGCCTGTTCAACAGCATCGCGGCTTCGTAGGGCTCGCTCTTGATGAGGAAGGGGCCATCCAGGGGAACAGTCATCGCGAACGAGCCGACGTGATACTTGTGGATGGCGTCGCGCAGCGGCGCGTACGTCTCACTGTCGCTGTTCAGGAATTGCGCGCGCACCCACACCATGAAAAGCTGTCCAACTTTTTCTTCGGTGGACAACTGCTGCAGAGTCTTCTCCGCCCACTTCTCCCGGTTGCGGTCGAGATGAATGGTTCCGGGCCGCAGGTAGCGGTCTTTCGCGAATGCCGCAGTCATCACAAAGATAAGAAACAGAGCCGTGGCGGAACGCATAGGCAGACGATAGCACGAGACTCAGGCCTTGGGGTCTGCGGTTCGGACGACCGAGAAGGCCCGTTCGCCCGAAGCCCGGCGCCAACCCTGAAGAGCCGAGACCTGACGTCCCGGGGACAGGACCTTAACACCTGCGACCTAAGACCTCGCTCACGCGTTCCATGGCCGCCCTCTGCATTCCCGCTTCGTCCCCGAAGCCTGAAAGCCAGACAACTTCCGGCTCGCGCCGGAACCATGTCATCTGGCGCTTGGCGTAGTTGCGATGGGCCTGCTGGGCGGCGGCCACTGCGGAATCCAGGGTCACCTCTCCGCGCAATAACTGCACCGCCTGCCGGTAGCCGAGCGAGGCGAGCGGGCGAGCGGAGTCGCCGTGCAGCTCGAGCAATTGCTTGGTCTCTTCGATCAGACCTTCGTCGAACATGCGGCGCGCGCGCTCGTTGATGCGTGCATAGAGCGCGTCGCGCTGCGGCTTCAGGCCGAGGCGGAGGATGCGGAAACCTTGTAGCGGGTCGCGGCCCTGCTTCCACATCTCGGTCATCTGCGCGCGGCTGGCGAGGCAGATCTCAATCGCGCGGATCAGTTTGGGCGCGTCGTTGGCATGAAGTTTGTCGGCCGCTGCGGGATCGAGACGGCGAAGGATGCGATGCAGATAGGCGGAACCCTGTTTGGCGACGCGTTCGCGCAGGCGCTCACGCAACTGCTCGGAGCGCTGCGGACCTCGAAAAAGTCCTTCGAGTAGGGCGCGCAGATAGAGGCCGGCGCCTCCAACCACGACCGGCAAGTGACCCCGCGCCTTGACCTCATCGAGTACCTGGCGCGCTTGGCGCCCGTACTCGCCCGCCGTCATGTATGCGGCAGGCTCGACGATGTCGAACAGATGTTGGGGGAGCCGCGAGCGCTCTTCGGCACTGGGCTTGGCGGCGCCGATGTCGAATTCGCGATACATCGCGACCGAGTCACAATTGATGATTTCGCCTTGAAAGCGTTCCGCGAGGACGAGCGAGAGCGCGGTCTTGCCGCTGGCGGTGGGGCCGAGGATGACGACCAGCAGCGGGTCGGGCAACGCCGTCAGCGCAGGCTCCAGTGCATCGCCTGCCAAAAGCGAACCAGCGTGATCGCCAGCAGCGTCCCCGCGATGATCAGCAGACCGGTCGTTTCCATCGCGTAAACATGGTGTCGGGGATGCCCCGCTTGGGGGTGCGCCTTACTCTCGATGGGGGAGGTCATACCCACATTGTAGCGCTGGAGGGGGCTGGGAAGAACAGCCGGTTGTGGACCGGGATACAAAATTGCGCAATGTTGCCCGCGCGGCCTTCGGTCTGGAGCCTCAGGTCTTAAGGTAGTAACCGCAGGAACCCTTCGCTCGGAGGCTCTACCCGGGAAGCCTGGCGGGAGAGAGCGCAAGCCGGAGCAAAACCTAGACCGATGGTTGCCGGGGGGGACGCTGAAGCCTGCAACCCAAGAAACAAGACCCGAGACCTCGAGACACCTGCGAGCCAAGAGCCGAGCTTTTGCGGTGATAAACTACCGCGTCGTTGCCATGCCTATGCCGGAAGCCAGTTCGGCCGGGAAGATTGTGCGCTTTGGGGTCTTCGAAGTGGACCTTGTCTCCGGAGAACTGCGCAAGAACGGCAGCCGCATCCGTGTGCAGGAACAGCCCTTCCAGGTGCTCACCATGTTGCTGGAGCGGCCCGGCGAGACGGTCACGCGCGAAGACTTGCGCAGTAAACTCTGGCCCGCCGACACCTTCGTTGATTTCGATCACAGTCTGAATACCGCGGTGAACAAGCTGCGCGAGGCGCTTGGGGACGCAGCCGCGAACCCGCGCTTTGTCGGGACAGTGGCGCGTCGTGGATACCGCTTCATCGCGCCGGTAGAGGAGAAGGGGGGAGATTCGGTGGCGACGAAACAGGCGGGGGCTTTGCCTGGAAGGCCAGGCGAGGGGGCGCTTCGCTCAGACATCGGGCTGCTCCCGGAGCTGGCTGTTCCCGTTCCCCGGCGCGGGCTCACGCGGGGATTGTTCCTGCTTATCCAGGTCATGTACCTGATCTTCTACCTGGAGGCCCTGTTTCATTGGCAGGAGGCGCACAGGATTGCGGACTCGTTTCTGCCTGGATGGAGTGCGGTGGCGATCGTAGTGGCAGTGCTGGTGACAGCGGGAATCGGCATTCCGCTGCGCTGCTACCTCATTTCGGCGGTGGGATTCGATCATCGGCTCTTGGGGGAGAAGTTCCAACGGCTGTTCCCGGCCATCCTGGCCATGGATCAGTTGTGGGCGGTGGCGCCTTTCCTGCTGGCGCCGCAAATTGGATTCGGGGCCGCTTTCGCGGCAACGGCTGGGTTGCTGTACCTTCCTTTCTCGGAGCGGACTTTGGTTCGGATGGCTTATCCCGATGGGGAAAAAGCTTCCCCCCGCTAAGGCCGAACCACGACCAGAGGCGCGAAATCTCCGATCCGGGTCTGGATGGCCGGCCTGGAAAAGCTTGCGCCGCCGAGGGGGCGGAGGCGCCGAGAAACCGAAAGGCATGCTTTGGTTTCCGGCCGAAATTTTGGGAACTCTGCTTACCGGGTTCGCGTATCTGGGTCTGAGACGTGGGGAGTGGTGTGCGCCCCTCGCGTCCGAAGGAGTGACCATGCGACGCTTGCTTTGGATGGGAATGGGATTGTCGATTCCGTTGTCGCTGTCGCTGCTGGCGCAGGGCGAGGAGTGGAAGAAGGCGTTCCCGATCGCCGGACAGGCGGAATTGCGGGTGGAGACCTCCGACGCCAACATTCGCGTCGATACCTGGGACCAGAGGAGCATCGAGGCGCGGGTGACCTCTGAGAAGTGGGGGGTCGGGCAAGGGGGCATCCAGGTGTACGACCACCAAACGGGCGATGCGGTCGAGATCGAAGTGCGTTTCCCGCATGCTGTCGAAATCTTCAGCATGGGGAGCCGGCGTACGCTCATTGAAATTCATATGCCGCGCGCAGGGAAGGTTCGGCTGCACACGGGGGACGGCGAGATCCGGCTGCGCGACGTGAAGGGCGACCTGGACCTGGAAAGCGGAGATGGGCGGGTGGAAGTGGAGGGCGCCGACGGTGTGCTGAGAGCGCACTCCGAAGACGGCCTCATTCGGGCCAGAGGACGATTTGACAACCTGGATATCAGCACCGGTGACGGGAGGATCGAAGCCGAGGCGATGGCAGGATCGACCATCGGCAAAGGCTGGAACCTCAAAACGGGGGACGGCGGTGTCACGCTCTCGCTGCCGGAAAATTTTGCTGCCGAGATCGTCTTGCGCACCGGCGACGGGCACATCACGCTGGATATGCCGGTCACCGTGGAAGGCCGGTATGACGACCGCAATATCCACGGGAAACTGAACGGGGGTGGCAGCGGGCTCTTGAATGTTCACACGGGAGACGGATCAATACGATTGGGAAAGTCGTAGGGAGCGAATCGCTTTTGGTTGGCAGCGGTGGGCTTGGGGCTTCCCGGTCACGGTCTGGTCCGCTCTGCTCAAGTTGCTTTGCGAACGAAACCCATGCGCTCTTCAAGAATTGGCGTTCTGTTGCGGGCGGGAATTCTGATTTCCTCATGCTGCGCGCAAGATCAGCCACCCGGGCGCCACCCGCCCGTGCTTAACGTTTCCTCGATGGATGCGAGCGCCGATCCATGCGTGGACTTCTATGCCTACTCGTGCGGCGGATGGATTAAGAAGAATCCTATTCCGCCGGACCAGTCGAGCTGGAGCGTTTACGGGGCACTCGCGGATGATAACCAGGCGCGCCTGCGGGGAATCCTCGAGAGCGCCGCGGCTCGAAGCGGGGAGCGCACGGCCTACACCGGGAAAATCGGGGACTACTACGCCTCCTGCGTGGACGAGACGACCGTCGATGCGCTTGGCGCAACGCCCCTCCGCGGACCATTGGAGACGATTGAAAAACTCGCGTCCAAAAGCGGGATTGCCGACGTGGTTGCCGGCTTGGCTTACCAGGGGGCGCTGTTCCGATTCCGATCGGACCAGGACTACAAGGATTCGACGCGCGTGATCGCCGAGGCGGACCAGGGTGGGCTCGGTCTTCCGGACCGGGACTACTATGTCAACCAGAACGCCCGGTCGGAGGAGCTGCGCAAGGCTTACGTGGCGCATGTGCAGAAGATGTTCGAACTCCTCGGGGATAACCCGGGGACGGCGGTCGCGGAAGCGAAGGCAGTGATGCGGATCGAAACCGAACTCGCTCGCGGTTCGATGACCCGGGTCGAGAGACGCGAGCCGAAGCGTCTCTATCACAAGATGACGGTGAAGGAACTCGAGAAGCTCAGCCCGCAATTCGATTGGAGCGCGTACTTCACCCGGTCCAGCTTGCCTTCGTTGAGGTCCTTGAATGTGGTGGCGCCGGGATTCTTCGCAGAGATGGGCAGGCAAATCAATGAGGAAGGTCTGGCCGACTGGAAGGCCTACCTGCGCTGGCACCTGATGCACGCCAACGCCCGCTTTCTGTCGTCCGCGTTCGTGAATGAGGATTTCAATTTCTTTGGGAGGACGCTCGAGGGGCGCGAACAGTTGCAGCCGCGCTGGAAGCGCTGCGTGGAGGACACCGACCATGACCTGGGCGAAGCTCTGGGACAGGCGTACGTGGAGACGTACTTCAGCGCGCAGGCCAAGCAGAAGGCCCTGACGATGGTGAGGGAAATCGAAGGGGCCATGCAGGAAGACATTGAGGCGCTCCGGTGGATGTCGCCCGACACGAAGAAGAATGCGCTCAAGAAGCTGCGGGCGGTCAAAAACAAGATCGGCTACCCGGACCGATGGCGCGACTACAGTCGACTGGAGATCAGGCGCGGCGATGAGATGGGAAATGTGGAGCGGGCGCGGCAGTTTGAGTTCAACCGGCAGTTGGCGAAGATCGGCAAGCCGGTCGATCCCCGGGAGTGGGGCATGACGCCGCCCACGGTGAATGCCGAATATGAACCGCAGAGGAACGAGATCAATTTCCCGGCGGGGATTCTGCAGCCCCCGCTGTTTGATCCCTCATCGGATGGGGCGCCCAACTATGGGGACACCGGTGCAACCATCGGGCACGAACTCACGCACGGCTTCGATGACGAGGGCCGCCAGTTCGACGCGCACGGCAACTTGCGCAACTGGTGGAGGAAAGCGGACGGAAAGGAGTTCGAGAAGCGCGCCAGCTGCATCTCGGATCAATACTCGAAATACGTGATCATCGACGACCTCAAGATCAACGGCAAGCTGACGCTGGGCGAGGATGTCGCGGACCTGGGCGGGCTGATCCTGGCGTACATGGCGTGGAAGGAATCTACCAGGGGCCAGAAGCTGGCGCCCATCGACGGCCTGACGGCCGAGCAGCGCTTCTTCGTCGGCTACGGGCAGAGCTGGTGCGGGAGCCTACGGGACGAGGAAAAGCGGCTGAGGGCGAGGGTTGATCCGCACTCCCCCGACCAGTACCGCGCGAGCGGCGTGGTCGCCAACATGCCGGAGTTCCAGGAGGCGTTCCACTGCCAGACGGGTGCGCGCATGGCGCCGGAGGAGCGCTGCAGGGTTTGGTGAGGCGGTCGCTGGCTGTGGGTGAGCGGAAAAGCATGCGACCCCGAAGGTGGTCGCCGAAGCGCGTCTCTCTCCTGTCGCATCGCTCTCCGGTGGGGACCGTATCCCGTGTACGCTCTCCCTGCGACCCCACATTGGCAGGCGACGTACAAGGGATTCTTCGGGTCAGCCTCGCGCGTGATCGTCGCGGTGGACTCGGACGTTCTGATTTTGAGCAGCCAAGCAGCGAACGACGGGGGATTCATCGACCGGGTGATGCCAAATGCCATGGCCAAAGCATGGCCAGAGGGATAGGAGCCTTCGGGGAAGCGTGGCCCCATCTTCCAGAGGTGCGACCCTAGCGGAACTCTGTGCCGTCGGTGTTCAGGTTGTAGTAGTAGCTGAAGCGCAGACCGAGGTAGGGGCCTGGGAACTCTTTCGGAAGCGGTGGAAACGGGTTGGATCCCGTAATGCTGCCAAAGGCAGGACGGTCCAGAGCCACGTCGCCGGAGGAGCTCATGACTTTGAGACCGGCGACGCTGCCGTCTTTCTGAATGAAAAACTCAATCACGACCTTGCCCTTCTTCATGACGGCCGATTCCGGAATCAGGGCATACCAGTTCTGCTTCACGTCGTGCAGCACGCGGGCGAGATAGGGATTGAAGTCGACCCCCATCGTGTCCGTCAGCACTTCCATCGGACCCAGGGTGCCGGCCTTGCCTTGATTTAGTCCGAAGTCTCCGCCGTCCCCGCCGTAGCCGCCGCGGTTCTGCGCCGCCGCCCGGGCGGCCTGATCAATCGCCGAACCTGCCGACATGCTGCCCCCGAACTTCACCTGCGGTGAGGGCTGCACCGGCGGTTGCAGCTGGGCGAGCTGGTTCTGGGCTTGGTTCTGCGGAGGGGGCGGACCCTGCTGGGGGATCTGCGGGCCCGGATTGTCTTGCGCCTGGGAAGCCGCGTCCGGAGCTGGTTGCTGACTTTGAACGCCGCTCGGTCCCGGCGTTCCGGGACGGCTGCTGGCCATCAGCTTCTTCAACTCCTTAGGATCGGGCTGCGGCGTGCGCGAGGAGGCGGTGCGATCCTTGTCCGAGATCACATTCGTGTCGGGCCGCTTGGCGATCTTCTGCAAATCCGGCGGCAACTCAATATAAGTAAGTTCCTTCTGGCGGAGAAGATCCTGGACCGACACACTCATCACCGGCTGCTGATGCAGAAACACGCGGCGATAAAATCCTTCGATGCGGGGCTGGTTCACGAACAGGATGATGACCAGCAGGTGCACGATGACCGAGAGCCAGGCGGCCTCGCGGCGACGCGAGCGTGTGAGATCGTCCTGCAAGTGGAGAAGCAGCCGGGGAACCGCGTCTTCGTCGAAGTGGCGGTAAGCGGTTTCCCAATGGCGCGCGTCGTAGAGGCCCGGAGCATCCTGCGCTGGCGCCGCGGGCGGCGGCAACGGATCTCTCGGCGGTGTTTGCGTGGTGGACATCAACGGGCATTCAGCCCTTAGACACAAACCCGGGACTCCGGATTGCCGGCCACAGGAACCCGGCCGGCGGTCCTTCAGGGCGAATTTACCTTTATTCTCGCACCTTTTGCGGAAAACCGCTAAAGGTCAGAAGTCCTGAGACTTAGGGATGCATCCCCTCTATAAAGGGTAGAACACCGGCGCTGAGGGGCCAAGCAGAGATTTGTAAAGGTTTGTAGCTGGGTCGAGCACAGCCGAGGTCAGCGGCTGGCCAGCTTTTCCAGGTTGATCTTGTCGCTGTGCTTACGGATTTGGTCGACGATCCCCAGAGCCAGGGCGAGGGCGCGGCGGCCGTCTTCGAGCGGCACGACCGGGGTGGAGCGGGAGCGCACCGCATCCAGGAACGACTGAAGTTCTGCGTGCAGCGGTTCTTCGGCCGTGATCGCGGGCTTGACCCTACCGATTTGGGGATTCACGGAGGGAGTCGTCGGTTTGCCGGGGTCGTCGCCGACGGTGAAGGCGACCACGTCCTGGCGCCCGTAGTCGATCGAGATGTATTGCCGGGGCTGGAAAAAGCGCAGCTTGCGGATGCGTTCGGTGGAGACGCGGCTGGCGGTGAAGTTCGCTACGCAGCCCGAGGCGAACTCGACGCGAGCATTCGCGATATCGGTTTTCCCGGAGAGGATGGGCAAGCCGACCGCGCGCACGTCCGCGAACGGTGAATTGACGAACGAGAGCACGATGTCGAGATCGTGGATCATGAGGTCCAGCACGACATCCACATCGAGCGCACGAGGGGTGAAGACGCTGAGGCGATGGACTTCGAAGAACATGGGCTGCGTGATCAGCGGGATGGTCGCGCGCACGGCCGGGTTGAAGCGTTCCAGGTGGCCCACCTGGGCGATCCGCTGATTCGCCTGGGCCAGCCCGATGAGTTCGTCCGCGTCGTCCAGGGATGACGCCAAGGGCTTTTCGATGAGGACATCGACGCCGGCTTCGATCAGGATGCGGGCGACGTCCAGATGGTGAACGGTGGGAACCGTGACGGAGGCCGCCTGGACTTCGCTGTGGGTGGTGACGAGCTGTTCCAGGGATCCGAAGGAGCGGCATCCGAATTCGCGGCCGACGGCGTCGGCGCGGCTGACGTCACGGTCGACGACGCCCAGCAGACGGACCGGTTCGCCTTGGTCCTCGAGTTGTCTGTAGACGCGGGCGTGGTTGCGGCCGAACGCGCCCACGCCGATCACTGCGACGTTAATGGTGCTATCGGAGTTCAGGCAGGCGTTCTCAGGGGGCTGGTTGCCGTCGATTGCCGATTGTATCTGCGAAGGACGCGCAGGGATATCAGGGTTTCTGCCTAGTTCTCGAAAAACGCGCCTTCTTGAGAATGGCGATCTGCCCAGCGTGGTACAGCCCGTGCTGCGTCACGCCGTGGAGCATGAAATACACGTTGTAGTTCTTGCCGGGAACGCGTTCTTGAAGGCGCGCATCGGGCAATGCCGAGACGGTCTTGATCAGTTCTTGGTGGATCTTCTTCAGGTGGGCAACGGCTTTCTTCCAGGCGGCCTTGCTCTGGTCTGTGACGGGCGGGAAGTTCTGGGCGGCGTTGAGGGTCACCGCTTTCCCGGTGACCAGCCGCCGATCGACAGCGCCATCCCAGGCAGTGATGTGCAAGACGAGCTCCCAGACGCTGTGCACGTGGGGCAGAGGATGGGCAGCGGCGCTGGCGGCGTCGACCTCGGAGAGCAGTTCGAGCACAGCCGGACCATGCCAGGCGCCGCCTTCGAAGGCGCAGCGGAGTTGATCGGCGATTCGAACGGCTTCCGACATGGCATCAGTCCGCGAGGATGGTGATTTTACAGTCATTTGCGATTTGCGCGATCGCGTTGCCATCAAGCAGCAGGCACTTTCCGGCGTCCAGCGCCAGGCAGGTCGCTCCGGCGCTGCGCATCAGCTCGACGGTTTTCAGGCCGATCACCGGGACGTCGAAGCGCATGTCCTGGTTCGGCTTGGCGATTTTCACGACGGTCAGGGCGCGGCTCAGGGTGGAGGCGTCGCCTGCGAGCGAGCGCATGAGTTGCCCGGCGCGTTCGAGGGTGGCGTCGGTACCCTCCATCGCTTCGACCGCCACGCATGCGGTTTCGGCGACCACCACGGTCTGGCCGATGTCGTAGTGCGCGAGGTGGCGGGCAAGGGCGCGTCCGTAGTGGATATTTTTCTTTTCTTGGTCGGTCGGGGCGCGCTCGGTGAGCACCCCGGGCTGGGCGAGTAGGGGCGCAAGCAAGGACGTCGAGTCCTCCAGGAGGATGCCTTCGTCGCCGAGTACTTTCGCAACCGCGCCCAGCAACGCATCGGTGTTGCGCGTGCCCAACGAGAGCAGCAGCTTGGCAAGTCGCCAATCCGGTTTGATGCTGGAGAAGATCTGCTTGTGCTTGACCTGGCCGGCCATGATGGTGCGGTGGACCCCTTCGCTCTTGAAGGTCTCGATCAGTTTCGACAGCTCGCCGAGCGAGAGCCAATGGACCGAAGCAGCGCCGCTCGATTCGATTTCCGGAAGTGCCTCTTCCCGGATGGCGGCGACTACGACCTCAAACCCCTGCTCCCGGGCGGCGTCGAGAATCAGGAAGGGGAACTTGCCATTGCCGGCGATCAGGCCGAGTTTTCCTTGGGAAGGCATAGTGGGCAGGGATGCGTGGCCAGCGTCCTTACGTCCTCCTTCGAGCCCCGGACACTTTACTTGATCACTCCTCTTTCGGATGACTCAATAAACCGTATCAGGCGCTCGACATCCTGGTCGAGATCGGCCTCCGTCCTCAATCTCTCGAGAGCCTGCGAGGTGTTGAGCTTCGAGGCCAACAGGATTTTGTAGGCGTGATGAATCTTGCGGATGCGCTCTTTGCTGAAACCGCGCCGCTCCAGGCCCACGGAATTCATTCCGAAGGCGTGCGTGTTTCGTTCGGCCGAGGTCTTCGAGAACGGCAGGACATCCTGCGTGATGGTTGTGCCGCCGCCGACGTAGGCGTGCGCCCCGATGCGAACGAACTGATGGACGGGGCACAGCGCGCCCACCATCGCCCAATCTTCCACCGTCACGTGCCCGCCAAGCGTAGCTGCGTTGGCCATGATGACGTGGTCCCCGATGAGGCAGTCGTGGGCGATGTGGGTGTAAGCCATGATCAAGGTGTGACTGCCCACGCGGGTCAGGCCGCCGCCTTTGGCAGTGCCCCGGTTGATGGTCACAAACTCGCGGATGCGGTTGTGATCGCCGATCTCGAGGCGCGTGGGTTCGCCGGCGTAGCTGATGTCCTGGGGCGCGAGCCCAACCGAACTGAAGGGGAAGAAGCCGTTGTGGGCGCCGATTTTCGTGGGGCCCTCGAGCGCAACGTGGGAAACCAGTTCGCAGCCTTCGCCCAGTTCCACTTCCGGGCCAATCACGCAATAGGGGCCGATCTTGCAGGTGGGATGAATCTTGGCGCCAGCATCGATGAGGGCGGTGGGGTGAATGCTCATCAGCAACGAGTACCGGGTGTCGAGTACCGGGTTGCAGGTGCGTTTCTCATCGCCGCGCTAGCCCTCGGCCGCGGGGGAGGGGCTTTCCCTCTCGAGCTCTGCCGGCTCGAAGGAACGGGGTACCAGGCGGCAGCTCACGGTCGCTTCCGTGACCCGCTTGTCGCCCACGAAGACCTTTCCCTCCATGCGCACGGCATTCATGCGCCACGATTTCACTTCCACTTCGATGCGCAGCTGATCCCCGGGAACCACCGGGCGGCGGAAACGGGCGCGCTCGATGCCGGTGAAAACCATCAGTTTCTGGTCGCGGTCTTCTACCTCGGTGAGCAACAGGGCGCCACCGGCCTGCGCAATCGCCTCCACGATCAAGACGCCCGGCATGATCGGCAGGTTAGGAAAGTGGCCCTGGAAGAAGGGTTCGTTGATGGTGACGTTCTTGATGGCAACGATGCGCTCTTTCGGTGTCAGATCGACCACCCGGTCGATCAGCAGAAAGGGGTAGCGGTGCGGCAAAATACGCTGGATTTCGTGGATGTCCAGGGTGGTCTTGGCCGGCACGGGAGTTTCGGTCTCAGGGTGAGTGATATCGGTCATTCGCGAGACTCAAGCAGCCCGAAGATTATACTGTACCGCACCCTGCGCGACAGCGATGGGGACGGCCAGCCCTTGGTTTGTGCACCGCGAGGAATCTGCGGAGCTTTTTCAGAGGCTGCAGTGCATAGCTGGTCGATCACGCCAGCAGCAAGACAATCATGAAGAAGCCACCTAGCAAAGCGATATTTTCCGGGGCCGCGATTGTAGATCGACCCGCCAAAATGCGGCTCGAGTATTTCGAGCAGTGCCGCGACCAGATGGTCGACACCATACGCCGGCTGGTCGAAATCGAGTCGCCCAGCGACAACCCGCCGGCGGTCGATCGGATCAGCGCGTTCGTGGCGGAGGAATTCGCGGCGCTAGGCGGACGAGCGCAATTCCACCGCGTGACCGAGTTCGGGAATCATTTGCAGGTGGATTTCGAAGGTGAGACCCAACAGAAACCGGTGTTGCTACTCGGGCACTATGACACCGTCTACCCCATGGGGAGCCTCGCCACCATGCCGTGCCGCACGGGCAACGGACGGCTGTGGGGGCCGGGTGTACTCGACATGAAGTCTGGCATCGCGCTCATGCTCTATGCGATCCAGGGTTTGCAGGCCTGGCATGGTCGGTTGCCTCGGCCGGTCACCGTGCTGCTGGTTTCCGATGAAGAGGTCGGCAGTGCCTCGTCGCGTCACATCACCGAAGGCCTGGCAAAACAGTCCTCCGCCGTGTTGGTGCTGGAGCCTTCCTATGGTCCGAAGGGCGCTGTGAAGACCGCCCGGAAGGGCGTTGGGGAATACAGACTGAGAGTGACGGGGGTCGCGTCCCACTCGGGACTCGATTTCGAGAAAGGGCAGAGTGCGATCCTGGAACTGGCGCACCAGATCCTGGCGATCTCGAAGCTGGTCGACCGGACGCGAGGCCTGACCCTAAACGTTGGCCTGGTGCAGGGAGGAACGCGGGTGAACGTGATCGCCGCCGAGGCGGCAGCTTCCCTGGACGTACGCATTGCCCGCATGAAAGACGCCGCCGGGGTGGACCGAAAGCTGCGTTCCCTGAAGCCCTTCAACCGGAAGTGCAAGCTGGAGGTGACGGGTGGCATCAATCGTCCGCCGATGGAAAGAAATGCAGGAGTGGCCCAGCTCTACAACCGGGCATCGGTGATCGCCAGGGAACTCGGCTGGAAGCTAAGCGAGGCGGCCGTGGGCGGAGGCTCGGACGGGAACTTCACGGCAGGCCTGGGGGTTGCGACGCTCGACGGACTGGGGGGCGTCGGAGACGGCGCGCATGCTGTGCATGAGTTTGTCCTGGTCTCGGAATTGCCCAGGCGAGCGGCGTTGCTGGCGGGACTGATCGAGGGCGTGTAAGGGTCGTTGGTCCTCTGGCGGTTGGTGGTTCGCCTTCTGCCCGAAATCAGGTTCGGAGTTTCGCTGACCATACCCCAGGCCTTCCCGTCACCCCAGGCGTTTCCGTCCATCCACGGTTGCTTTTGACTCCCGAGGGGTGGAAGCCTAGAATTTAGGCGAGGGGAATGAGCGAGTCTGCAGGCGCTCGAGCGAGCGCCAGGGCGAACCCCCGCTGGAGGTATTGCATGCCTGGCAAATTGGGTTTGCCTGAAATCCTGCTGCTGCTGGCCGTCGCCCTATTGATCTTCGGCCCAAGTAAGTTGGCCGATCTGGGCAAGGGTTTGGGCGAAGGGATCAAGAACTTCAAGTCAGCGGTCAAAGACGGCGAGCAGGATTCCGACAAGAAAAGCTGAAAATGCGCGCGCAGAGCCCCGTCGAGTGTCTGCCCTGGACAGAGGGATACAGTCATCCTCGAGAAGATCGCGGATCGCGGCTTTGTCGTCACACCACCCCCCATTCCTTGAGCATCCGGTAGACCAGAGCCATGGGTAGTCCCACCACATTCGAATAGTCCCCCTCGATGCGTGGAATCCAACGTGACGCGATGCCCTGGATGGCATAAGCGCCCGCTTTATCGGTGGGCTCGCCGGTGGCGATGTAGGCGCGAATCTCCTCCTCGCTGAGTGACTCCAGGGTGACGATGGTGGTCTCGGAGCGAACGTCTCCGAGGGATGTTTCGGATTTCGAGCCCGGATTCTCGGCGTGAGCTGAACTGGCTCCGGGCCTTGGTCCCATCAGGCAGACGCCGGTGGTGACCTCGTGCGACCGGCCGGAGAGCAAGCGGAGCATGCGCGCGGCATCGGCGGCGTCCCTGGGCTTGCCGAGAATCTGTTTGTCCACCACCACGATCGTATCGGCTCCCAGCACGAACTCGTTCGGGCGCTGCTTGAAAATGGCCCAGGCCTTCTCGTGCGCGAGTCGCTCCGCGAATGCCTTGGGGGCTTCGTCCTCGAGCGGAACTTCCGGAATGTTGGTCGGCTGAACAGTGATCGCGATCCCTGCCGAGCGCAGCAATTCCTGGCGACGAGGTGAAGCTGAGGCGAGCACGAGAGCCATCCACGCGATTCTAGCGGAAACTCAGCGCCGGCTTTCGCCCATCCCGGAGAAATGAGAATCGAGAACTGGCCACCGGCAGCCGGCTGGCAACGGCATGCCTGCTAGAATCAAAGACCAGCCGCATCGCCATGGACGCCGCCCACATCCGCAACTTCGCCATCATTGCCCACATCGACCACGGAAAATCCACGCTGGCGGACCGCTTGCTGGAGCTGACCGGTTCGCTGGCGATGCGCGAAATGCAGGAGCAAGTGCTTGATTCTATGGACCTCGAGCGGGAGCGGGGCATCACGATCAAGGCCCACGCGGTCCGCATGATTTACCCCGCCCAGGACGGCGCGACATACCAGCTCAACCTGATCGACACCCCCGGCCACGTCGATTTCTCCTATGAAGTCTCGCGCGCGCTCGCTTCCTGCGAAGGCGCGTTGCTGGTGGTGGACGCCTCGCAGGGCGTCGAGGCGCAGACGCTGGCCAACGCCTATCTCGCGATTAATCACCGCCTCGAGATCATCCCCGTCATCAACAAGATTGACTTGCCGAGTGCCGACATTGCGCGCGCCAAGGAGATGATCGAGGGAGCGGTCGGGCTCGACACCTCCGACGCATGCCTGATCAGCGCCAAGACCGGACAGGGCGTGCCCGAGGTGCTGGAAGCGATCGTGAAACGAGTCCCGCCGCCCAAAGGGTCGCCGCAACGGCATCTGCAGGCGTTGATTTTCGATTCCTGGTTCGACCCCTATCGCGGGGTCGTGGTTCTGACCCGCGTGTTTGAAGGCACCCTCAAGAAAGGTCAGAAGATCCGGTTGTGGTGGAACGGACGCGTCCTCGAAGTCGAAACTCTGGGCGTGCTCACGCCCAAGCCGGTGGAGGTCGAGGAACTGGTCGCAGGCGAAGTCGGCTTCCTCATCGCCAACATCAAGAACGTGGCCGACACCAAAATTGGCGACACCATCACCGACGATGATCGGCCGGCCATCGAGCCGCTCCCGGGCTTTGAAGAAATCAAGCCCATGGTCTTTGCGGGTCTGTATACCGTCGATGCCCATGAGCACACCCAACTGCGCGATGCGCTCGAGAAACTCCGGCTGAATGATTCCTCCTTCTTCTTCGAGCCGGAGAGCTCGGTGGCTCTGGGCTTCGGCTTCCGTTGCGGGTTTCTGGGCTTGCTCCACATGGAGATCATCCAGGAGCGGCTGGAGCGCGAGTACAACTTGGAATTGATCACGACCGCACCCGGGGTGCGCTACCGGGTCAGAAAGACCGACGGCGAGTTCATCGAAGTGGACAATCCTTCGCGCTGGCCCGACCAGAGCGAGATCGCCCAGGTTGAAGAGCCGGTGATCCTCGCCGTGATCCTGACCAATGAGGAATACGTCGGGGGAATCCTGAAGCTCGTCGAGGAGAAGCGCGGCAAGCAGAAGAGCTTCGAGTACGTCAGCGGCTCGCGTGTGATGCTGCAATACGAACTGCCACTGAACGAGATCGTCCTCGATTTCTATGACCGCCTGAAATCGGTGTCGCGCGGCTACGCTTCGCTCGACTACCACCTTGCGGGCTACTGGGAGTCGCCCATGGTGAAGCTCGACATCCTGGTCGCGGGCGAGCCGGTCGACGCGCTTTCACTCATCGTGCACCGCGACGTCGCCTACGATCGCGGCCGTGCGCTGGTGTCGAAAATGAGAGAACTGATCCCCCGCCAGATGTTCGAGGTAGCGATCCAGGCGGCGGTGGGGGCGAAGATCATTGCCCGCGAAACCGTGGCGGCCATCCGTAAGAACGTGCTCGCCAAATGCTACGGTGGCGACATTAGCCGCAAACGCAAGCTGCTCGAGAAGCAGAAGGAAGGCAAGCGTCGCATGAAGCGAATTGGCCGGGTGGATATCCCCCAGGAGGCCTTCCTGGCGGTGCTGAAAGTGGGCGAAAACAACTCCTAATGCGAGCCTTTGTGGTGCGAGCAGAACCGCACACCCGAAAGTCCTGATACTTCTAGATGTGCAAATCTCAAGGGTTGCTTGAATGTCCAATGAATTTTTGCGGGCTCCGCGGCTGACGACTTATACCTAGATAAATCTCATATAATCAATTCATTAACGACACCCGACGCGCTCCTGTTGCCCCGACCGTCTGGTCGCTTTCTCCCCCTATGGGAAAGCGGAGACAGCCGTTCCACAGTCTTTTCCACAGCGGTATGGAACGGCGAATGAGCCCGGATCGCACGGACCCGCGGGCACGATCGGGCGGTAGTCTCACAGCCCAAAGACTGGGGCTGCCCGCCTACTCCTCGGGCGCGCTCCCGGCCTCGGCCAAGGACTCAAAGCGAGTCGAGTTCTTGAGGAATGCCAGGTTGATACGTCCGATGGGGCCGTTGCGCTGCTTAGCGATCAGGATCTCGGCTCGGCCCTGCAGGTCAGGGTCGTCCTGCTTGTAGACCTCTTCGCGGAAGATGAACATCACGAGATCGGCATCCTGCTCGATCGATCCGGATTCGCGCAGGTCGGCGAGTTGCGGCCGGTGGTCACCGCCCCGGCTTTCGGGAGCGCGACTCAACTGGGAGAGCGCGATCACGGGAACGTGCAGTTCCTTGGCGAGGGCTTTCAAGCCGCGCGAGATGGCCGACACTTCCTGGGTGCGGTTTTCAAAGCGCCTTCCCCCCCCAGACATGAGCTGCAGGTAATCGACGATGATCAGATCGAGTCCACCGCAGGACTGCTGCAAGCGTCGCGCCTTGGCGCGCATCTCACTGAGGGCGACGCCGGGCGTGTCATCGATGTAGATGTGAGAGCGGGCCAGCTCTTCCATGGCGCGCACGACTTTCTGCATGTCATCGCGCCAGAGCGATCCGGTGCGCATCTTGTGCGAGTCGACCCGGGCGCGCGAGCAGAGCAGCCGCAGCAGCAGAGCTTCGCGCGACATTTCCAGCGAAAAGATGCCGACGATCTTCTGGTCCAGAATCGCCGCATTCTCCGCAATGTTCATCACGAACGCGGTCTTGCCCATCGACGGACGCGCAGCCAGGATCACCAGATCGGACTTCTGAAGCCCGCTGGTCATTTCGTCGAGATCGTTGTAGTGCGTGGCCAGTCCGGTGATGCGCTGGCCGCGCTGGAGCAGGGCATCCACCGACCCGAAGGAATCCTTGACGATGTCCTGAATGCCCAGGAAGCCGCGCCCAATGCGCTTTTCCGAGAGCTGGAAGATGGCGGCTTCGGCGTCGTTCAGGATGTCTTCCGCAGCGTCGGACTGTTCGGCGGCGCGCGCGATGGCAGTGTTGGCAGCGTGGATCAGCCCGCGCAGCAACGCTTTGTCACGAACGATCTTGACGTAGTGCTCGATGCTCGGTCGGTCGGGGACGCCATCGAGCAGGGATGAGACGTAGGCCATGTCGCCGATGGCCTGCAATTCCTTGTTGCGATCGAGTTCCTCGACCAGGGTGATGATGTCGATCGGCCGCGAGGACTCCGCCAGGTCGATCATGCGCGCGTAAATGCGCCGGTGCGAATCGAGCGAGAAGTCTTCCGGCCGCAGGTGTTCGGCGGCCTGATTGTAGGACAGGTTGTCGAGGAGAATCGCGCCCAGGATCGACCGCTCGGCTTCGACGTTCGCCGGGAGTGTGCTGATGCTGTAGTCGGTGGTGGCCAATTCTTCTTCTACTCGTGTTCTGCTCGTGGCGGTTTTCTATGGGCGATCGTGCGACCGAACGAAATCCTGTGGAACGCGAGTGGTGATACTAAACCGGAGTCGCGTTGTGGACACCAAGTGCGTCGTTGGAAAACGCGGACCAATCCAGAATTTCCTGGCCGCATAGTTGCATGCACGGAGTCGAACTTCGACTGCCGGATTTCCCGACTTAGTATAGGCGAAGAAAAATCGAAAGGCAATGGTTGAAGCCGGGCGATTCGCAGCCCGAATCGTCAACCAGCAAGAACTCGCCACTCCCGGCCCACGACCGCCGTCCAAAAAAATGCGGCCCGGGCCAGCCACCCGAGCCGCATTGTTTGGCGGGATATCCTGTTACCCATTTCCTCGCACGAGGCATGGGGAGGTGCACGGGCCACCGACGCTCCCACGAGCAGCGACGGAACCTTGTGCTCGGCAGACCGCCTTCGCGAAGCGTACTCCACGAATCAATCTCGAGCACTGCACGGTGGCCGACGGCCAGTCCTGCCGTGTGTGGAGGACTCGGTGAGGAGGCCGCAACGCCCGGGCCAACCAGCGCACGTCGAAACGCGCTCTGGAGGGACCCTCCCGGTAGTTCACCCTCGAGAACTGCCCGGAACCGCCGGCTCTGCCGCAATGCTCTGGCAGGGCACGCAGAACATCTCGCTTGAATGTCAGACACTGTGCGCCTCGGCTCGCAGGGCAGCAAGGGAAAAGCCGCGTGCCGCTGTGCAGAAACTGTGAATGGCTGCGATTCCTTGTGGAAAGCGCTGGAAAAAGAGGGGAATTCTCGAGACCCGACCGAGGAGATTGCGCCCCAGAGACGCTCGCTCGGTGGAGCGACGGGCGTCTGGGCCCGCATCCGTGCTGAGGGCACGGTCACGCTGCGCGTGCGGAACAGGGCGGAATTGCCCGCCCCGGGCACAACGTCGGTGGCCGCCAATCCCTTGCCGGGCTCGAACCATGCGCGGATTCTGCCAATCAATCTTTCCTGCTTCCGGGGGGAAATCATGTCATTGCCGTAAGGAAAGAACCAGGGCGCGATCCCTTGAGCCCCAGCCAGGGCAGGATCCCCCATCCGCGAAATCTGCGGTTGGCCCGCAGCTTGTGATCCGAGGCCGGATATTCTCCCCATGAGCATGCTCGGCACGCAAAACACAGGGCACGGCCTTCGGCCGTGCCCTGAAAAATCTGCGTTGCTCCCGGAAATCTGCGGCTAGTCCCGCACCCCATCCATGAATGCTCGCAGTTTCCGCGAGCGCGACGGATGACGCAGCTTGCGCAGTGCTTTCGCTTCGATCTGCCGGATGCGCTCGCGCGTGACCGCGAACGACTGGCCGACTTCCTCGAGCGTATGCTCGCTGCCATCTTC
>Ga0137415_10001025_pt1 | contig 27560 bp, 27 predicted proteins | sample CZODoug3_1_1_16f_FD_183082 | JGI IMG/M metagenome (GOLD analysis project Ga0137415, IMG submission 183082) | Vadose zone soil fungal communities from Angelo Coast Range Reserve, California, USA - CZODoug3_1_1_16fungal (Hybrid Assembly) | ecosystem: Environmental > Terrestrial > Soil > Vadose...
GTTGCCGCACCCCGGCCGCCGTCCTAAGCTGCGGGGCTGTCAAACCGCGGCACGGGTGCGAGGGAAACCATGGACGCCGCCGCAAGCCTGCGCGTTCTGGGACACGCGATGGCTGCCGTTGCGCTGCTCTCCGGCACCCCCGGGACCGGCGCGGCGCAGGACCGGCTTTGGCGGCACGGCATCATCGAAGCCAAGAGCGACGCCGGCTTTCAGGTCATGGCGGTGCGCGGCGGTTTTGCGCAAAAGCTCGGCCTCGACCTGCGGCATTCCTATTTCCAGAACGACGTCATCATGCTGCGCGCCATGCTGGCCGGCGAGCTGGACAGCTACGAGGGCACGCCGGGCGCCGCCCTGCTGGCGGGCTCGCGCAATGCCGGCATCAAGATCATCGGTTGTCACTGGCAGGCCGTGGTGCACAGCGTATTCGCACGCGCCGAGTTCAAGGGCCCGCAGGACATGAAGGGCGCCATCATGGCGATCTCGTCGCCCAACGCGGCGCCCGACATGATCGCCAAGGCCTATCTGGCGCAAAACAATATCCCGCTCGCGGAGGTGAAGTTTGCGTCCCTGGGCAACGATCCGGACCGCTACAAGGCGCTGGCGGGCGGCGTTGCGCTCGCCACGGTGATCTCCATCGAGTTCTCGCTGATGGGTCCCAAGGACGGCATCAAGCTGGTGGCGCGCGGCAGCGACGTGATGCCGAAGTATCAGCGTCTGTGCACGATGACGACCGACAAGCTGATCGCGACGCGGCGCGAGGACATCGTCCGGTTCCTGACCGCGCAGATGCAGGGTTACCGGCACGCGCTCACCAACCGCGACGAGGAGCTGCGCGTCACGCGCGAGATCACCGGCATCAAGGCGGACGATCAACGACCCGAATTCATCTTCGCAGAGGCCTCCAATCCGAAGACCGGCATCGATCCCGCGATGCCCATCGACATGGACAAGCTCGCATGGCTGCAGGACCAGCTGGTCGCGGCCGGCAACCTGCCGCAGAGATACGATCTCGGCCCGGTGGTCGACACCGGGCTGCGGGCAGAGGCGCTCAAGCGGGCGGGGATGCTGAATTGATCGGGGTGGTGGTTTCGGGCGCCGGGCGTGCCTGGAAGCCCAAGCGAGCGTTGCGCCAGCCAGAGGCCTGGCGTTACTTCGACAGGGCCGCGACCGGCGGCAGCGGCGCCGCGACAATCTGCGGACCGCAGGGGACGGGCTCGGGTCCGAATTGCGGCCCTCTCAGCAGGCGGCTTTCCAAAATCTGCGTGTTGAGGAGGGTGAGCGAACGTTCCACCTCCACCGCCATGGGAGCCGGCGTGGCGATCACGAGCCGCTGCAGCGCGTAGCAATAAGCCAGCGAGCGCTCGATCAGCGCACGCTGCACCCAGCCGATCACCAATTCATTCTCGGCGATGCGCGTCGTCGCGTCGAACTGTTCGTGCGGCTGCAGCGCCGACACGTAAGCGAGGCTCTGCCCGCGCTTGCGATCGAGATCCAGGACCCGGCGCGCCTTTCCGAAGAAATCCGGGATGCGCACGACGTCGTTGCGGATGTCGGTATTGAGCTGGGAATAGCGCGCGGTCGCGGAGCGATAATGCATGGCCAGGAGCCGGTCGCCGTAGCCGGCAACCTCGAAGGCGGGCCACCCATGACCCTGCGAGGTGCCATATTGGTTCACCAGCGCGTACCAGCGGTGCCGATCGAACGGAGGCTCGATCAGCGGGTAGGCGAGATCGCGCAGGGTGCGCTCTTCGTCGGTCAGCGGGTAATGCGAGGGCGGGACGCCGGCCGCGAGCGCCGCGTCGCGGCCGACCCAGGCGTGCATATTGTCCCTCACGAGGCCGGGCTTGAGACGCCCGAAATCGCCGGTCGCCGAACAGGCGCCGAGCAGCAACGGCAGCGCCAATCCCCACACCAGGCGCGGCGAGACACGTCGCGCGCGCCGGTTCCTGGGGGATTGTTCTGCGTCGCTCACGTGCGGGAGGCGCGCCGGCGTCGTTTGCGGCCGGGCGAGGAACTCGACGGCTCGATGTCGCTCGGCGGCGCATCTTCGTAACGCTCGATGCGGACGACGGGGAGGATGATCACGATCGCCGATCCGGAATTCGAATCGCCGCCGTCGCGCGCGGCCGATCGTCCTTCCGGAAAACTCACTACAGTCCCCATATGGAGCCCTCCGCCCCGACTTTGAGGCGAGCCGCATTGTTCGATGGTGGGTCCGCCCTCGCATGCATTAGGACGCTAGGTGGTTAACACCCCGCTAACGCGGGCGCGCCCGATCCGGCCTTGCGAGGTTCCGAGAGCCGCGTCCGGATTCGCTCAGCGCACGACATGGTCGAGGAAATGACGGCCGGCGCGGTCCTCGGTCTCGACGATCCACACATCGGAATCGAAGCGCATTTCGCGCCCCAGAAAGGCCTCGACGTCGGATTCCGGCGCCGGCTGCACCTTAAGGCACAGGCTGAACGCGCGATCGGCCGGCTGGGTCTCGTCAAATGCGGCCTGCGGGGCCGGCCCGTAGAGATCGGCGGTGCCGTCGAGCCGGTTGACCTTGACGAAGATCGCCCCGGCTTCGTCGGCGCCGTGCCGGCGCACCGCCGCGAAAAGGCCTTCGACCTGGCACCGGCGAATATAGGCCGCCACCCAGATTGAGGATTTCAGGCGCATGGAACCCTTCGGGCTGTGCCAGTCGATTCGTCGCGTCGCGCATGCGACCGTTTACGCTGGCATCGCCGGCGCCATGACGCAATCCCGGCAGATAGCGGCCCCGCGATCGGGCACACCTTGCGCGCCTCGGCGAGGCGGACGCCGTTGCGATCAATCCATCGAGCGGCCGGTCAGGGTGGCGAGTTCCCGAGTCACCCGTTCGGAAATCTCACCCGTGATCGGAAGCTTGTGGTCGCGTTCGAAATGCTGGATCGCGAGGCGCGTCTCCGGATCGTAGATGCCCGTGAGCTTGAGCTGGCCGTAGCCGAAATCGCTGAGCGCGCGCTGAACCGCCAGCACTTGGCGCGACGGCTGCCCCGGCGGACGCTGCGGCGCCGGGATCGCAGGCTGGGCATGTGCTTGTGGCGGCGCTGCCGCCGGCACGGAGCGGGGTGCGAGCAGATCGGCGATCGGATCCTTGCGCGGGCCCGCCACGGGCGGCGGCGCGGGCCTTGCGCGGGCGCTGTCGATCCCATCGGTATGCAGGCGGTTCGACGCAAAGTCGCGTTTCGCCGACTCCGACTCGAGCGGGCGCGGACGCGGTACCGTGACGTTGTCCGCCGACCTGCTGGCGGCGATCGGAAGGGGTTTCACGGCGAAGATCGGCGCCGGATGCGGGCCGCGCTGGAAATAGAGGCCATTGATCATGATGGCGCCGGCCGCCGCGGCCGCCACCACGAAGGCGAATGTATCGCGCGGACGGCGCAGCAGCATGCGCCACCACCATGGGCGCGGGGCACGCCGATCGACCTCGTCGTCGTCGGCCGTCCGTCGATTGCGCAGGGACGCGTTACGCACTTTTCTTCACCGCCATCGTCATCTCGCGCGTCCCCCGGGCGGCATCGGCCGGCGGACGCGGTCTGGTCGTCGTGTCTTCGAGCCGCCGCGCCTGCTCGCAATCGAGCGGCAACCGCACCGTGACGCGCGTGCCTTCGCCGATCCGGCTGCGGATCGCGATCTCGCCGCCGTGCAATTCCACCAGGCCCTTGACGATCGAGAGGCCGAGCCCGGTCCCGTCATGTCGCCGGTCATAGGATCCGCGCGCCTGGAAGAACGGGCTGCCGACCCGCGGCAGATCCTCCTCGCCGATGCCGATGCCGTTGTCCTCGACCATGATCGCGATCATGGTGCCTTCGGCGGCGGCGCTGACCTTGATGCGGCCGCCGCGGTCGGTGAATTTGATCGCGTTCGACAGCAGGTTTATCAGAATCTGCTTGACGGCGCGCTTGTCGGCCACGATTTCGGCCGGCTCGGGCGGCACGTCGACGACCAGGTCGAGGCCCGCCTCGCGCGCCTTCAAGGCCAGCAGGTCGCAACAGCCGTCGATCACGCCGGCGAGCCGGAACGGCTCGGGCCTGATCTCGAAGTCACCGGTGTCGAGCCTGGTCATATCGAGAATGCCGTTCACCACGGACAGCAGGTGCTTGCCGGAATCGTTGATCAGGGCGGCATATTCGTGGCGGCGCTCGGCGTCGAGCCGCATCTCGGCCTCGTTGGCCAGCATCTCGGAAAATCCGATGATGGCGTTGAGCGGCGTCCGCAGCTCGTGGCTCATGGTGGCGAGGAAGTGGCCCTTCGCGGTGTTCGCCTGCTCGGCGTCGCTGCGGGCGTCCTCGAGCGCCTGCTCCTGGGCTTTGCGCTCGGTCACGTCGCGCATCACCGCGACGACCTCGCGGTCCTGCGGTGCGGCGTTTCCGCCGAGCGCGCGGTCGAGCGGGCGGCAGCGCATCTCGATCCAGATGAAGCGGACCGTAGCTTTGTGGCCGCCTTCCGGTCGGTCCCGCCGCACCCGGAACTCGACCGACCGGCCCTCGGCGCGCGCATCGGCGAGCGCGGTCAAATAGGCCGGGCGGTCCGCGACATGCACCCGATCGAACAAGCCGTGGCCGAGCAGGTCGGCGACGGAGGCGCCGAACAGCGGCTCGGCCGCCGGCGAGGCGAACAGCACCGAGCCGTTGCGACCGTGGCGCGTGATGACATCCGTCATGTTGCGGGCGAGCAGCCGATAACGGTCCTCCTCGGCATAGAGCAGCCAGAAGCTCGTGCGCGCCAGAGATTCGGCGCCGAGCGCGAGCCCGGTCGAGTAGAGCGCGGCCGATACGATTCCGAGCGCCGCCAGCGCCCCCTGGCCTTGTTCCGGCGTGGCCGGCGTCGGCAGCAGATGCATGGTACCACCGACCATCAGCAGGCCGGCGGCGAGCAGCGCGAGCGTCGAGGCGGCGGCGACCACGCGGCGCGACGCGGACAGCGCCGCTTCCAGCGGCACGATGACGAGCCAGATCGCGGCGAAGGACGAGATGCCGCCGGTTTTCGCCGCCACCATGGTGACGAGAGCGGTGAGCGCAAGCGACGAGAGCACGTGCGCGCTTTCATAGCGGCCGGTGCGCGAGAGGAAATAGGCGATGAGAATCGGCGCGATCAGCCAGGCGAAGACCACGATCTCGAGCGCACTCGGCACGCCGCGCATGGCAAGATAGGCCGGGAACGAGGCGAGCGCCGCCGAGCTGCCGATGAGGCGCGGCCCGATGAAGGCGCGATGGCGCGCCGACGTGAGCGCGTCGCCCTGTGCGGACGGATGCACGAGTGTGTCGACATAATCCCGAATCGGCTTGAGAAACTTCACTGCGTCCCAATGCACGCCCGTGGTCGGACGCGCTCCCCTTGATCCCTTTATCTTCCGGGATCGTGTCAGACGCCACTTAAGCGAACACTAAGGCATACGCAGCGGCCGGATTTTGGCGCGCCGAAGCACGCCTTTCCCGCGCTCGACGCCCTGCATTCTGCCGGAATGGTGAACGGCGGGTTGCATGGTGAACGATGTGTTGCATGGTGAACGGATCGTTGACGGAACGCCCGTTCGCATGTGCCTCGACCGCGCATCGGCTCGATCATGGCGGCGTGGATCGTTCGAATTTACGAAATCCGCCATCGTTCCAATTTTAATAAAATACGCGGCGAGTTCGCCGCAATTTTTCCTAAAATCCACGTAGCGCGGCGAACCGCGTTTTCAAACGTCGCGCGTATGGTCGCGTTCGGGGAATAAAAAAATCACGGGGATGCGGGAACGGAAAGTATGTGAAAGGGCAGGACCATGTTTTTCCTCATCCGGATGGCGTTCTGGCTCAGCGTCGTGCTCGTGCTGTTGCCGAGCGGCGGAGCCAAGCAGACCGCCGCGGCGCCGAGCGCCGAGATCGGCGCGGTCGAGGCCGTATCGGCCGCCTCCGCAACCGTCGGCGATATGCGTCAGTTCTGCACCCGCCAGCCCGAGGCCTGCGCGCTCGGCTCGCAAGCGGCGGTCGCTTTCGGCCAACGGGCGCAGGCCGGCGCCAAGATGGTGTACGAGCTCATCAACGAACGCACGACGCCGCGCGAAACCGGCTCGATCGCCACCAAGGGAGCGAAGCCCGCCGTCACGCTCGCCGCCAAGCCGTCGCAAAACACGTTGACCCCGGCCGACCTCGCGCCCGCATGGCGCGGCGCACATCGGGAAGCCCATAACCAACACGGCGCCTGAGTTTCCGACCAGGCCGATTCCGCCGATCGGGGCTCGCCTCCGGTTGTCGGTCGAAAGACGGTCAGATGTCGAATCCTGAGCTCAGCTCCCCGTGGCCCGGCGACGTCCCCGTCGCCTGAGCTGAACTGCGGCCGTCATGGCCGACGCCGCGAGCGGTCGCCTGCCCGATCCGCTCGCGGCCTTTTTCTTTTCAACCGGTGACGTGAAGCTCCGGAAGCCCTATATCGAAGACGGCCGCCCGGCGCGGCCGCCAACATGGTCGTTTGACGTCATGACGATCGACGAGATCACCGAGAATTTCTCTATCCTCGACGACTGGGATGACCGCTATCGCTATGTCATCGAGCTCGGCCGCACCCTCGCGCCGCTGCCCGATCCGGCCCGCGTCGAGTCCAACAAGGTGCAGGGCTGCGCGAGCCAGGTCTGGCTCACCACCGAGGTGAAACCCGACGGCCCGGCCGGTCCGGTCTTGAGTTTCGTCGGCGACAGCGACGCGCATATCGTGCGCGGGCTGATCGCGATCCTGTTCGCGGTCTATTCGGGAAAGCCCGCCCGCGAGATCCTGGCGACCGACGCGGTGGCGGTGTTCGAGCGGCTCGGCCTGCGCGAGCATCTCACGCCGCAGCGCTCGAATGGTTTCCGCTCGATGGTCGACCGCATCCGCGCCGATGCACGTGCGGCGCTCGCCGAAGCGGCCTGAGGCCGGCACGCAAAAGGCCGCCGCACGCGCGACGGCCTTGGCGCGTTCCGTTCTCGTGCGACGGCTACTTCCGCCGGCGCCGCTGCTGGCCCAACCCCATCTGCTTGGCGAGTTGCGAGCGGGCGGCCGCATAGTTCGGCGCCACCATGGGATAATCGGGCGGCAGATCCCACTTCTCGCGATAGGCTTCCGGCGTCATGTTGTACTGCGTGCGCAGATGACGTTTGAGCGATTTGAATTTCTTGCCGTCCTCGAGACACACGATGTGGTCGGGCGTGATCGAGCGCTTCACCGAAATGGCGGGCTTGAGCGGCTCGGACGGCGCCTCGCTGTGGCCGCTCGATACCCGCGACAACGCCGAATGCACCTGGTTGATCAGCGCCGGGAGGTCGCCGGCCGACACGCTATTGTTGCTGACATAGGCCGAGACGATTTCGGCGGTCAGCCCGATGAAATTATTGCCTGACGTAGTGTCGCTCATCGCCCGTTCCCACCTTGGCTTGGACGGCCTCTCCGATCATCACGGCGCCGCGGAAGATCATTCCTGCGTGGCCGTCTGCCGCGACCGCGTTCTAGCCCCAGCGTCGACTCAAGACAACAACTTTTATCATTATTACTATCGAAACTTGGTCAACGCAAGAACAGATCGGGCGAATTTCCAATGGAGCGGGGAAGAAAGCGCGCTGTTTTCTTGGACGGATCAAGAAAGTCTGCTGTCGGCACGCCTCCGTGCAGCCGGGCCGACGGCGGCCAAACGACCGCGGGCGCCGGCCGATCGGCGCCTTGAGGTTCGCCCGGCGAGGGCTTACCTCAACCGCCATAGAGCGATCCCCCAATCCGAGAGCGCGCGATGACGTCGTCGACCACCAGCCGGGCGAAAATCGAAAAATCCGAGGCCGAATGGCGCAGGCTGCTCACGCCGGAGCAGTATTACGTCACGCGCCAGCACGGCACCGAGCGGGCCTTCTCCGGGCCCTATTGGAACGAAAAGCATGCCGGCACCTATGCCTGCGTGTGCTGCGGCACGCCGTTGTTCTCATCCGAGACGAAATTCGATTCCGGAACGGGCTGGCCGAGCTTCTGGGCGCCGCTCGCCCGGGATGCGGTGGATGAGCACGAGGACCGCTCCTGGTTCGCGCGCCGCACCGAGGTGCGCTGCGCCTCCTGCGATGCCCATCTCGGCCACGTCTTCCCGGATGGACCCAGGCCGACCGGGCTGCGTTATTGCATGAACGGCACCGCGCTCGCCTTCGCGCCGAAATCCGACAAGTAATACGACCATTTCGCGGCAACCCGTGCTCAAGCCCGTCCACGACCAAGACCTGCCGCGCGCCGACCGCCGGCCGGTCGCGACCACTCATCACGGCGTGACGCTGGTCGACGACTATGCCTGGCTGAAGGCGCCGAACTGGCAGGCCGTGATGCGCGATCCGGCCAAGCTCGATCCGGCGATCCGATCCTATCTGGAAGCCGAGAACGCTCACGCGGACGCGGCGCTCGCCGGCACGCGCGATCTGCAGGCCGAGCTGTTTGCGGAAATGAAGGGCCGGATCAAGGAGGACGACTCCTCGGTGCCGGCGCCGGACGGCGCCTACGCCTATTTCGGCCGCTACCGCGAGGGCGGCCAGCATCCGTTGATCTGCCGCATGCCGCGTGACGGCGGACCCGAGGAGGTGCTGATCGACGGCGACGCCATCGGGGCCGGCAAGGCGTTCTTCGTGCTCGGAGGCAGCGCCCATTCGCCCGACCACCGCAAGCTGGCATGGTCGTATGACGAGGCCGGCTCGGAGCTCTACACCGCGCGCGTGCGCGACCTCACCACGGGCGCCGACCTCGCCGATGTGGTGCCGGAAGTCTCCGGCGCGGCGGTGTGGACCGCGGACGCATCGGCCTTCTACTACGTGCGGCTCGACGCGCAGCATCGCCCCACGCGCGTGTTTCGGCACCGCCTCGGTACGCCGCCGGCAGATGACGTGCTGGTCCATGAATCGTCTGACCCGGGAGTTTTCGTCAACATCTCCGAGGTGCAGTCCGGACAATTCGCCGAGATTTCGATCCACGATCACGAGACGGCGGAGTCATGGCTGCTCGACTTGCGCTCGCCCGATGCGATCCCGACGCTGGTCGCGGCGCGCGAGAGCTCGGTGCGCTACGCCGTGGAGCATCATCCGTCATTCGGCGGCGCGCCGACGCTGTTCATCCTCACCAATGCGGACGGCGCGGAGGATTTCAAGATCGCGGTCGCCCCGCTTGCGACCCCGGATCGCGCGCATTGGCGCGACCTGATACCGCACCGTCCCGGCATCTACCTTCTGTCCTTCACCGTATTCGCCGACTGGCTGATCCGGCTCGAGCGCGAAGACGGGTTGCCGCGTATCGTGGTGCGTCACCTTGCTGGCGGCGACGAGCACGCGATCTCATTCCCGGAGGAAGCCTACTCGCTCGGGATGGATCCCGGATTCGAGTTCGCGACCCAGACCCTACGCTTCACCTATTCGTCGATGACGACTCCTTCCGAGGTGTGGGACTACGACCTCGCGGCACGCGCGCGGGTTCTGCGCAAGCGCCAGGAAATCCCGAGCGGACATGATCCGTCCGCCTATGTGACGCGCCGCCTGCTCGCGCCGAGCCCGGACGGCGAGACCGTGCCCATCTCGCTCCTCTATCGGAAGGGCCTGGAGCTCGACGGCACCGCGCCCGGCCTCGTCTACGGCTACGGCGCCTACGGCATGGCCATTCCGGCGGGGTTCAGCGCGAACCGGCTGTCGCTGGTGGACCGCGGTTTCGTCTATGCGATCGCCCATGTGCGTGGCGGAGCCGACAAGGGCTGGCGCTGGTACCGCACCGGCAAGCTCGCCGACAAGCGCAACACCTTCAATGATTTCATCGCGGCGACCGAATATCTCGTGGCGCAGGGCGTGATTGCGCCCGGCAAGGCGGTCGCCCACGGCGGATCGGCCGGCGGCATGCTGATCGGCGCGGTCGCCAATGCGCGGCCCGATCTCTATGCCGGCATGATCGCCGAAGTGCCGTTCGTCGACGTGCTCAACACCATGCTCGATGACACGCTGCCGCTCACCCCGCCCGAATGGCCGGAATGGGGGAATCCGATCACCGACCCGGCGGCATTCCGCAACATTCTCGCCTACAGCCCCTATGAGAATGTCCGCGCCCAGGAATACCCGGCGCTGCTCGTGCTGGCGGGGCTGACGGATCCGCGTGTGACCTACTGGGAGCCGGCGAAATGGGTGGCGCGTCTGCGGGCCACTCAGACCGGCCGCCGTGTGCTGGCATTCCGCACCAACCTGGATGCCGGCCATGCCGGCGCGGCGGGCCGTTTCGAGCGCCTCAGGGAAGTGGCGCTCGCCTACGCGTTTGCGCTGGCGGCGGTCACCGACCCGAACGGATAACTTTTCCAGTCAGTCCGAACGCTCGGCCTGTTCGAGATGCGCCCGCAGCTCGTCGATCGACGCGAAGCGCATCGTCCCCTGCGGCAGCTCCGCTTCGATCGAGCCGTCGGTGTAGAGCGTATAGGCCATGCCGTCGATCACACCGGACTTGAGAATGGCGATCGGCCGCGGCTCGCCGACCGGCGCCACGCTCTCGCGCGCACCCTGGTTCATGGCCGGCTCGACCCGATCGCGCCCCATGGGGATCTCGAGGCGCGGTTCCGGCTTGGGCTCCGGCCTGGCCGTGGGTCTGGGCTCGAGCTTGGGCTCCGGTCGAAAGTCGTCCCGCGGGTCGGGCTTCACGTCGGGCGGTCGTTCCGGCTCCGGCTTGGATTGAGGCCTCGGTGCGCGCGCAATGGCTTCCGGATGCGACTGGCGCGCAGCGCGCCCGCCCGCGGGCCACAAGGCGTCGAACATATTGGAATGCTGTCGCGGCTCGGCCGGGCCTGCGGCCGCCGGCGCCGAAGGCTGGGCGGGCTCCTGCCGGACCGCCGAACGCGGGGGCGGCGCCGCAAGATTGCTCAAGCGGGACATGATGTCGGTCGGGGTCAGCTTCGGTTCGCCCGCAGGCGGGGCGCTACGACCGGTCGCCGGTGACGGCGCCCGGGTGGCCGCAAGCGGGACGTCCTCGGGCTCCTCCATCATCGGGATGTCGCCCGCGCCGCGCGCCGCCCCGAGAATGCTCGGACGCGGCCGCTCCAGTGATCCTTCGGCCGGGTCGGCCGCCAGGGCGGGCCCGGGCCGTGGCTCGGTGGAACGGGTATCGCGATCGCCGGCCTCGGTGGCAGCTTTGGCCGGATAGGGAACACGCGGAGCGGGCGCCGGGCGCGCGGTGGCGGCTGTATCGGCGGCTTCCGGAACCGGTGGACGGCGGGTAGCGGGGCGCGGCGCCATTCCGTCGGCGATACGGCGCAGCTGACGCACGGCCGCCGCCAAGCCGAACATGATCATGCCCCCGACAATCGCAACGGTGCCGACGATGATCAGCATGTCGCCAAGGCTGAAATCGCGGTTCGGAATGCCGAACCCAATGGCAAATACGCCAATCGCCGTCGCGATCAAGCTCAGCGACAACAAGAACGGATACATAGCCGTTGCGTCCCCTACTCGAGCACCCCGCGCGGCACCGCGGGCATCAAAATCACTTGCAGATGTGGACCGCGCCGACGCTCAAGCTGTCAGGCATCCTGATCCTACTACGTCTAGACTTGATTAACCCGCTCAATAAATGCAAACGAGGAAATTCCATTCCATTATACTGGAATTTCCTGTGAAACATAGCCCGGGCATGGCTGCCAACCGCACCCTGCCCCACCGGAATTTGAACCCGCGGCCTGCTCCGGCCATTATTCCTGGTGCCGGATCCCATTTGGCCGGCGTGGCCGCTCCGCATCTTGTATGGTCGCGCGCGTCCACCATTTCAAACTCGGCTGTGTGTGCCGTATGCGAGGAGAAAACTGATGTCTCTCACCCTTCCTGATCTGCCCTATCCATACGATGCGCTCGCCCCCTACATGTCGCGCGAGACGCTCGAATATCACCACGACAAGCATCACCTCGCCTACGTCAACAACGCCAACAACCTGCTCAAGGGTCCCGAATGGGCGGGCAAATCGCTCGAGGAGATCGTCACGGGATCGTTCGGCAAGAATGCCGGCCTGTTCAATAATGCAGCGCAGCATTACAACCACACTCATTTCTGGAAGTGGATGAAGCCGAACGGGGGTGGCAACAAGCTTCCCGGCAAAGTGGCCAAGAAGATCGAGGCCGATCTCGGCTCGGTCGCCAAGATGAACGAAGACTTCATCCAGGCCGGCGTGACCCAATTCGGTTCGGGTTGGTGCTGGCTCGCGGTAAAGGACGGCAAGATCACCATCATGAAGACCGCCAACGGCGAAAATCCGCTGGTGCTGGGCGCGAAGCCGATTCTGGGCTGCGACGTGTGGGAACACTCCTATTACATCGATTATCGCAACCGCCGGCCGGACTACCTCAAGGCCTGGGTCGACCACCTGATCAACTGGGACTACGTCGAGGAATTATTCGAGGCGGCGACCAAATAGCGCGTTGACGCCGGCACGCATCGCCGGACAACCATCGCAGGGACCTTGCAGACGGCGGTTCGCGCGGACACTTCGCGCGCACCGCCGTTCGGCCTGGCGAACATATTGACGTCGCAAATCGATCGCAGGAACGCCGAGGCTCGGCAGGCTCATAACTGACCCGCCCACCGTCGCGGCCGCCGGCCGCGCCAATCCTGCACCGCAACAAAGGCAGCCGGGACACCATGCCCATATCGTCGCCGTGGGGGCGGTCGCCGGAGCCGATCGCCGACGGCTTGGCCGTCGCGGTGCTCGTCGCCATCGCCGTCATCGCCGCCCTGACGTTCCGGGATTACGGCCTCGGCTGGGACGACTACACCCACTCCCAATACGGCGCGCTGCTGCTCGACCTGTTCGGCTCCGGATTCACCGATCGACGGGCGCTGTCCTTCGTCAACCTGTATGCCTATGGGGGCGGCTTCGACATGGCGGCCGCGCTCCTCGCCAAGATTCTGCCCTTCGATCTGTTCGAGACGCGCCGGCTCGCCGGCGCGATGGTCGGCCTCATCGGTCTCGCGGTGACCTGGCGGCTCGGCCGCCGGGTCGGCGGGCCGGTCGCCGGGCTGCTGGCGCTCGTGCTGCTCGCCACCTGCCCGCTCTATTACGGGCACATGTATATGAACGCCAAGGACGCGCCTTTCGCAGCCGCGATGGCGGTCCTGATGCTCGGCCTGGTGCGCGCGTTCGAGGAATATCCGAGGCCAGCGGCGGCGACCGGCGCGCTGCTCGGCGGCGGCATCGGCCTCGCGATCGGCACCCGCATCCTTGGCGGCTTTGGGGCGGTCTATGCGATCGCCGCTCTGTTGTTGACCGTCGCCATCGAGGCCCGCCAGACCGGGTGGCGGCAAGCGGCAACGCGCGCGGGCACTTTCATCCTGGCCCTGTTGCCGGCGCTCGTGCTGGCTTACGCCGTGATGGCGCTGGTGTGGCCGTGGTCGGTGGCCGAGCCGCTCAATCCCTTCAGGGCGCTGATCTATTTCTCCACCTTCTTCGAAAACCCATGGCGCGAATTGTTCGGGGGCAGCCTCACGCTCGTTCCCGATATGCCGCGCCGCTATGTGCCGCAGCTCTTCGCGCTCGAATTGCCGGAGATCACGCTTGCGCTCGGGCTGGGCGGAATCGTGGGCGCCCTTGCGGCGACATGCGACCGAAGCCTGTCCGCCCAGCGGCGCGCCGTGTTCTTCATGCTCGCGCTGGCCGCGGTCTTTCCGATCGCACTCGCGGTCGCGACGCGGCCGGCGATGTATAACGGCATCCGCCATTTCGTCTTCGTCGCGCCGCCGATCGCGGTAGTGGCCGGGCTTGCGGGCGCCTGGCTGATCGAGCGGATCGCGGGCTGGAAACCGTCCGCTGCCGCGGGCGCCGCGGCTCTGCTGGCAGTCGGCTGCGTTTCGCCCGTGGTCGAGATGGTGAAGCTGCATCCTTATGAATACACCTATTTCAACACGATCGCGGGCGGCGTGCGCGCCGCCCGCGGGCGCTACATGCTCGACTACTGGGGCCTGTCGTTCAGGCAGGCGAGCCTGGCGTTGCGCGCCAAGCTCGACGAAAGCCATGAGAAGCCGGTGGGCCGCGCGCGCTGGAAGATCGCGGCATGCGGACCGCACCCACCCGCCAAGGTCGTGCTCGGACCGGATTTCGAGCTGTCCTGGGATCCGCGCGGCGCCGACTTCGCGCTCGCGCTCGCCGAATATTACTGCGCCGAGATCGACGCGCCGGTCGTGGTCGAGATCAAGCGCGACGGCGTCGTCTATGCGCGGGTCTACGACATCCGGGGGCGGTCGATCGGCAATCTTCTGACCGTGCCGGGCCTCTGAAGCGTCGCACATGATCCTGAGAAACCGGCCTCGGATTCGATCCGGATCGGGGGACTTTTCGGACAAAATCCTGCGCAAAAACAAGAAGACCAGGCGTAGGATCGCTCCCGCATGAAGCCAGCCCGCCGGGAGCTTTGTCCATGACCTCGCCCGCCTTCGTGTTCGATGCCTACGGCACCCTGTTCGACGTGCATGCCGCGATCGGCCGCCACCGCGCGGCCGCCGGGCCCGATGCCGAACGCCTGTCCGAGCTGTGGCGCACCAAGCAGCTCGAATATGCCTGGACCTTGACGCTCGCCGGACGCTACGAGGATTTCTGGACGCTCACCGGCCGGGCGCTCGACTTCGCACTGGCCCGCTTTCCCGCGGTCGACCGCGCGCTCAAGCCCACGCTCATGGAGGCCTATCGGACGCTCGATGCCTTTGCGGACGCGCGGGCCATTCTGCACACGCTCAAGACGCGCGGACACCCAACCGCGATCCTGTCGAACGGCTCGCCGGCGATGCTTTGGGCCGCCGTCGCGGCCGCGAAGCTCGGCCAGGACCTCGATGCGGTCCTCTCGGTCGACCCGATCCGCATGTACAAGCCGCGCCCCGAGGTCTACCGGCTGGTGACCGACCATTTCGGCATCGCGGCTGCCGACGTGATTTTCGTCTCGTCGAACCGCTGGGACGTGATGGGCGCGCGTGCCTTCGGGTTTCGCGCCGCCTGGATCAATCGGGCCAAAATGCCCGACGAGTATCCCGATCTTGCGCCCGAACGCGTGCTCACCGATCTCGGCGGGCTGACGGCGCTCGCCGGACCGACGCCCACCCCATGAACATCAGGCCGCCAGCGCCGCCAAAATCCGCGCCCAGCTGCGCGTGCCCTTGTGGAAGCTGGTGAGATCGTATTTTTCGTTGGGCGAATGGATGCGGTCGTCGTCGAGCCCGAAGCCGACCAGGAGCGTGTCCATGCCGAGCAGCCGCTTGAAATCGGCGCAGATCGGAATCGAGGCGCCCGAGCCGATCAGCAAAGCGTCCTTGCCCCACTCCTCGGTGAGGGCGCGGCGCACGGCGGCGAGTTGCGGCATTCCCCAGTCGAGCGCGATCGCCGGCGCGCCGGCATGGCTGATGAATTCGGCCTTGCAATCGGCCGGCAGGCGGGCACGCACGAAGGCGCGGAACGCGGCGCGGATCTTCTCGGGCTCCTGGCCGCTCACGAGACGGAACGATATCTTGGCGGAAGCTTCCGACGGGATCACGGTCTTCGACCCCTCGCCCGTATAGCCGCCCCAGATGCCGTTGATGTCGCAGGTCGGCCGCGACGACAGCTGCTCGATCAGGCTTCGGTCTTTCTCGCCCGCCGGCACGCTCAAGCCGACCGGACCGAGAAAACTCGCGGGCGTGATGTCGAGCGCGGCCCATTGCGCCATCACGTCGGCGGGCAACTCGCGTATGCCGTCGTAGAATCCCGGGATTGTGACCTTGCCATTGTCGTCGTGAATGACGCCGAGGACTTTCGTCAGCACCCGGATCGGGTTTTGCGCCGCGCCACCGAACATGCCGGAATGCAGGTCGCGATCGGCAGCCTTGATCTTGACCTCGTCATAGACGAGGCCGCGCAACGCGGTGGTGATCGCCGGCGTCTTGGGGTCCCACATGCCGGTGTCGCAGACCAAGGCGACGTCGGCCGCCAGCTCCGCCTTGGCGGCTTCCACGAAGGGCGGCAGGTTCTTCGAGCCGCACTCCTCCTCCCCCTCGACCAGTATGGTGATCGGCAGCGGCAGGGCGCCGGTGACCGCCTTCCAGGCGCGACAGGCCTCGACGAAGGTCATCACCTGGCCTTTGTCGTCGGCTGCCCCGCGCGCCACGATCACCTTGCGGCCGTCCGGCAGGGTCGCGATGCGCGGCTCGAAGGGCGGGGTGTGCCACAGATCGAGCGGATCGACCGGCTGGACGTCGTAATGGCCGTAGAAGAGGACACGCCGGCCGTCGCCATTGCTTTTGGCCAGCACGACCGGATGGCCGGCCGTCGGGCGGACCTCCGCCGCGAAGCCGACCGTGCTCAGGTCGGCGGCAAGATGCTCTGCCGCGCTGCGGCACGCGTCTTGGTAGGCCGGGTCGGTCGAGATCGATTTGATCCGCAGATAATCGAACAGGCGTGCAAGGCTTTGGTCGAGATCGGCATCGATGCGGGCGAGGACGCGGTCGAGTTCGGACATGACGGTCAGCCTTCTCGGCCGCGGACATGCGACCGCACTGCCGCAAAGCGAGCCGCAAGCGGCTTGGCGGCGGCGCCGGCGGGAATTTTTCCGCGTTTGTCGAGGCTTGCCATCATGACTCCCGTCATTTTCGCTTCCAAACTTGGCGCCGATCACCGGCGGCATGCTCGCACCGCTTTATAATCCGCGCAAACCTCGGGCGCGAGGGAGCACGCGCGGAAATTTGCCAGCGATTTCATTCCCGGCGCGACCATCTCGTGTCGAACTGTTGCGCGCCGGCCACGGCCGCCGACGATCGTGCGCCACGGCCTTGTGTTTTCAATGTGGCGATGTTCAATTGGATCGAGAACCTGCCGTGAGTGCAGTGGGGGCGTGATCACATGGACGAACTCGTCGACCGCATCGTCGCCAAGGTCGGCGTCGACCGCTCGGTCGCCGAAAAATCCGTTGGAATCATTTTCGATTTTCTCTCCAAGGAAGGTCCGAGCGACAAGGTTCACGCCTTGCTCGATCAATTGCCGGGCGCCAACGAGGCGATTGCTGCGGCGCGTGCGGCGGATGGTGGCGGAATGTTCGGCAGCATGGGGGGGATCATGGGCGTCGGCAGCCGCCTGATGGGAGTGGGCCTCGGCATGGGCGAGATTCAGGGCGTCACCCGCGAACTCATCGCCTATGCGCGAGAAAAGGCCGGGGACGAAGCGGTCGGCAACATTGTCGACGCGATCCCGGGCCTGAGCCAGTTCATTTAGGGCGCTGCCTTATGTCCTACCCGATCGCAGATCTCGAGAATATCGCTCCGGGCGTGGCCGCAATGCTGAAGTCCGTCGGCATCCGCACGACGGCCGGGCTGCTCGAGGCTGCGAAGGACCCGAAGGGTCGCAAGCGCCTCGCCACCAAGACCGGCATCGACCCGAAGCGCATCCTGCGCTGGGCCAACATGGCCGACCGCATGCGCGTCAAGGGCGTCGGCGAGGACTATGCCGAGCTGCTCGAGGCGGCGGGCGTCGACACCGTGAAGGAGCTCAAGTACCGCAACCCCGCCAACCTCGCCAAAGCCATGGCCGACGCCAATGCGCGCCGCAAGCTGGTGCGGCTGATGCCGTCCGAGAAGGCGGTGGTGCGCTGGATCGAGCACGCCAAGAAGCTGCCGCTCAAGATCTCCTACTGACGGCCGTCCTTCCGGGTGACTTGACACCGCGTGACCCCGCGCGCAAAGCGAGCGCATGGTCACCGTCAAAGACCCTGGATCGGCGTATCGGCCGGGCGATACGCGTCCCTCCTGGCTGGCCCGGCTCCTGGCCGACCGCCAGCCCCTGGTCATGGGCGTCCTCAACCTCACGCCGGATTCGTTTTCCGACGGCGGCCAATTCCTCGATCCCGCCAAGGCCATCGCCCATGCGCGCCGCATGATCGCGGAAGGCGCCGACATCATCGACGTCGGCGCCGAGTCGACGCGGCCCTATGGGGGCGCCGTAAGGGTCGGCGCCGCGGAGGAGCTCCGGCGGCTCGCGCCTGTCATCGCCCCGCTCGTTGGGCTGGGCGTTCCGGTCTCCGTCGATACCATGAAGTCCGAGGTCGCCAAGTGGGCGTTCGATCAGGGCGCCGCCATGATCAACGACGTGTGGGGCCTGCAACGCGACGGGGACATGGCCGCGATCATGGCCCGGAACGGCCTGCCGGTCGTCGTCATGCACAATCGGGACGTGGTCGATCCGGCGCTCGACATCATGGCCGACATCGAGGCATTCTTTGCGCGATCGCTGGCGATCGCCGCCCAAGCCGGCATCGCGCGCGACCGTATGGTGCTCGATCCCGGAATCGGCTTCGGCAAGACCCCGGAGCAGAGCATCGAAGCGATCGGCCGGCTCGGCCGGTTGAGATCCTTCGGGCTGCCGCTTCTGGTGGGCGCCTCGCGCAAGCGCTTCATCGACAAGCTCTCGCCCGCGCCCCCCGACCAGCGGCTGGGCGGCTCGATTGCGGCACATGTCCTGTCCGTGCTCAATGGCGCGGCGATCATTCGCGTGCATGACGTGGCCGAGACCGTGCAGGCGCTCAAGGTCGCGGCGGCGATCCGGGGACACTCATGAGCGATGCGATCTTCATCACCGGGCTTCTCATTCATGCCCATCACGGGGTCATGCCGCACGAGGAGAAGGTCGGCCAGCGTTTCGTCCTCGATCTCGAGCTCGCGACCGACCTCGCCCCGGCGGCGATCAGCGACAAGGTCGTCGACACGGTGTCCTATGCGAGCATCGTGGACGCCGTCACACGCGCCTTCACGGCCAGGAGCTACCGGCTGGTCGAGGCCGCTGCCGGCGCCGTCGCCGATGAGGTGCTTTCGACCTTTCCCCGCATCGCCTCGGCACGGGTCACCGTCCATAAGCCGCATGCGCCGATTGCGGCGATCTTCAACGACGTCGGCGTCACCATCCTGCGCAAGCGCCGTGGCTGAAGCGCTGGTCGCGCTCGGCGGCAATGTGGGCGATGCGCGCGCGACCCTCGACCGCGCCGTCGCCATGTTCTGCGACGGCGATGCCGTGACCCTGCGGGCCCGCTCCTCCGACTACCGCACGCCGCCCTGGGGGGTGGAGAGCCAGCCGCCCTTCATCAATCTCTGCCTGGCGGTGACGACCGCGCTGGCGCCGCGCGAGCTGCTCGCCCGGGCGCTGCGCGTCGAGCAGGCGCTCGGCCGCGACCGCGCCCGGGAGCAGCGCTGGGGACCCCGCCCGGTCGATATCGACCTCCTCGCCTATGACGACGTGGCGTGGGACGACCCGGATCTGGTGCTGCCCCACCCGCGGCTGTTCGAGCGGGCCTTCGTGCTGGCCCCGCTCGCCGAGATCGCGCCGGACCGCCTGATCGCCGGAATCCGCGTGCGGGACGCTCTGGCCCGGCTCGTTACGGCCGGCATCGAGCGCCTGCCCCCCAGGGAGGCGATCTCAGGCTAATTGCGCATTGGTTCGACCGGCCTCCCGTGGCATTTTCCCTCCATGTCCGACGACCTGATCCTGGGCGCCGAATTCCCCGCCGCCACCCGTGAGAAATGGCTCGAGCTGGTCGACGGCGTGCTCAAGGGCGCGCCCTTCGACAAGAAACTGATCAGCCGGACCTATGACGGGCTGCGGATCGAGCCGCTTTACGCGCGCGCGGCGGCCGCCATGCCGGTCGCAGGCAGGACGCCGGGAACGGCCTGGACCCTGATGCAGCGGGTCGACCATCCCGATCCGGCCGCCGCCAACGCGCAGGCGCTGGAAGACCTGGAGAACGGCGCGAACGGGTTGACGCTGGTGTTCGCCGGCTCGGTCAGCGCGAACGGATACGGCCTCGACGCAGCGCCGGCGACGCTCGCGCGCGTGCTCGAGGGTGTCGCGCTCGAAACCGGCATCACCATCGACTTCAACCTCAGCCCGGCCACCCGCGACGCGGTCCGGCATTTCGCCGGACTGGTGAAAAGCCGCGGGCTTGCGCCCGGATCTGTCGACCTGCGCGCCAGCATCAACCCGATCGGCGGCTTCGCCGCCTCCGGCGCGAGCCCGCGTCCCTGGGCGGCCCTCGCGCAGGACTTCACCGCCATGGTGCGCGAGCTGGCGGCGCAGGGCTTTGGCGGCCCGTTCGCGGTCGCGGACGGCCGCATCATCCATAATGCGGGCGGCTCGGAAGCGCAGGAACTGGCCTTCGCGATCGCGAGCGCGGTGGCGTATCTGCGCGCGCTCGCGTCGACCGGGATGCCGCTCGATGCGGCACGCGGCATGATCTATTTCCGCCTGTCCGCCGACGCCGACCAGTTCCTGACCATGGCCAAGTTCCGCGCGCTGCGCAAACTGTGGGCGCGGATCGAGGAAGCCTGCGGCGTCGCCCCGAAGGCGCCCTATGTGGCGGCGGAAACCGCCTGGCGAATGATGACCAGGCGCGATCCGAACGTGAACATGCTGCGCATCACCATGGCGGTCGCAGCGGCCGGCCTCGGCGGCGCCGACAGCGTCACCGCCTTGCCGCATACCGCCGCGCTCGGCCTCCCGGATGCGTTTGCGCGCCGCATCGCGCGCAACACGCAACTCATCCTGCTCGAGGAATCCAACCTCGCGAAAGTCGCCGATCCGGCCGCCGGCTCCGGCGCCATCGAGGACATCACGGCCAGGATGTGCGGCGCTGCCTGGTCGCTGTTCCAGGAGATCGAAGCGGCGGGCGGCGCCTGGGCGGCGCTCGAGCGCGGTCTGATCCAGGGCAAGGTCGCCGCCGTGCGGGCGCAACGCCAGCAGGCCGTCGCCGAGCGCAAGGACGCGCTCACCGGGACCAGCGACTTCCCCGATCTGCACGAAAGCCAGCCGGCCGTCCTCGACGTCGCAAGAATCGTCGCGCCGAAAGAATCCGCCGTGGCGGTGACCATCGAGGCTCTGCCGCGCATCCGCCTCGCCGAGCCGTTCGAACGCCTGCGTGAGGCGTCCGACCGCATGCTGGCCGAGCGCGGCGCGAGGCCGAAAGTCTTCCTCGCCAATCTCGGCACGCCGTCCGATTTCACCGCACGGGCCACCTTCGCGAAGAACTTCTTCGAGGCCGGCGGCATCGAGGCGGTGACGAATGACGGCTTCAAAAGCCGCGACGAGATGGTGGTGGCATTCAAGGCCTCGGGTGCCAAGCTCGTCTGCCTGTGCGGGTCCGATGAGATCTATGCCAAGGAGGCGGTCGCGGTCGCGCAGGCGCTCGCCGGCGCGGCGCATCTCTATCTCGCCGGGCGGCCGCGCGAGCTTGAATCCGAGCTCAAGGCGGCGGGGGTCGGCACCTTCATTTTTGCCGGGTGCGACGTACTTTCGACGCTCGGTGCGGCGCACGAAATCTTAAGGGCGGGCGGGTGAAAATCACCCTAGGCGCCCCACCGCGACGGATGGACCGAGCCGATGAACCGGGCTTCCGAGATCGCTCAGCTGGAGCATGAGCTGGAGATCCTGTACGCCAGCGCTGCCACGATGCGGCGCGGCGCGACCTATTTGAGAACCTTTGCGGGCATCGTGCTCGTCGGCGCTGTGCTCGCCGATGTCTTCTCGTTGGTCACCATGAGCGTCCCCGGTATCGCCCTCGGCACCATCATCGCGAGCATGGCCGCCGCGATCCTGATCGGCTTCAGGATGAATTGGATCGGCGTACCGGGCTGGGGCATAAAGGGCCAGCGGGTGAGCTATGTCGAGGCCACCGCGATCATGATCCGCGACCGTGAAAGCCGCCTTGCGGAGCTTAAAGGCAGGCAACTGTGACCGCCCTGCCGAGCCGGATTCATACGACGGACAAGGTCTCTGACCAGAGACGACCATAGGGCCGATGCCGACGACGAACGACTCAGACCTTCATGCGCGTGCAAACTCGCGAAAGAAGGCCTAAATTGAGTGGACGGAAAGGCTGAGAGCCTCATGACGCGCGTCCCGGATTTCACGACCATCGATTTCGCCGAAGCGAAAGCCGAAGGCAGGTCCGGCACCGCTGTCCCCTGGCTCACGCCCGAAGGCATTGCCGTGAAGCCGGCCTACGGTCCCGACGACCTCGCGGGGCTCGACTTCCTCGACACCTATCCCGGCGTCGCGCCCTACCTGCGCGGCCCCTACCCCACCATGTACGTCACCCAGCCGTGGACCGTGCGCCAATATGCCGGCTTCTCGACGGCGGAAGATTCCAACGCCTTCTACCGGCGCAATCTCGCCGCCGGGCAGAAGGGCCTGTCGGTCGCCTTCGACCTGCCCACCCATCGCGGCTACGACTCCGACCATCCGCGCGTGGCCGGCGACGTCGGCATGGCGGGCGTCGCCATCGATTCGATCTACGACATGCGCACCCTGTTCTCGGGCATCCCGCTCGACCGGATGTCGGTGTCGATGACCATGAACGGCGCGGTGCTGCCGGTGCTGGCGCTCTACATCGTGGCGGCGGAGGAGCAAGGCGTCGCGCCGGAAAAGCTGTCGGGCACGATCCAGAACGATATTCTCAAGGAATTCATGGTGCGCAACACCTACATCTACCCGCCCGCCGCCTCGATGCGCATCATCTCCGACATCTTCGCCTTCACGTCGTCCCACATGCCGAAGTTCAACTCGATCTCGATCTCCGGCTATCACATGCAGGAAGCCGGCGCGACGCAGGATCTCGAGCTCGCCTATACGCTGGCGGACGGCGCCGAGTATGTGCGCGCCGGGATGAAGGCCGGCCTCACCATCGACCAGTTCGCGCCGCGCCTCTCCTTCTTCTGGGCGATCGGCATGAATTATTTCATGGAGATCGCCAAGCTGCGCGCCGCACGCCTGCTGTGGGCGAAGCTGATGAAGCCGCACAACCCTGAGGATCCGCGCTCGCTCTCCTTGCGCACCCATTGCCAGACCTCGGGCTGGTCGCTCACGGCCCAGGACGTGTTCAACAACGTATCGCGCACCGCGATCGAGGCGATGGCGGCGACACAGGGGCACACCCAATCGCTCCACACCAACGCGCTCGACGAAGCCCTGGCGCTGCCGACCGATTTTTCCGCCCGCATCGCCCGCAACACCCAGCTCTTTCTGCAGCAGGAGTCCGGGACCATGCGCGTCATCGACCCCTGGGGCGGATCGTTCTATGTCGAGCGCCTCACCTACGAGCTCGCAAAGTCGGCCTGGGGCCATATCGTCGAGGTCGAACAGATGGGCGGCATGGCCAAGGCGATCGAGGCCGGCCTGCCCAAATTGCGCATCGAGGAGGCGGCGGCAAAAACCCAGGCGCGGATCGACGCCGGCACCCAGTCGGTCATCGGCGTGAACAAGTATCGCCCCGAGAACGAGGCGGCGATCAACGTTCTCAAGGTCGACAATTCGGCCGTGCGTGCGCTTCAGCTCGGCAAGCTCGCGCGCCTCAGGCGCGACCGCGACGAGCGCGCCGTCACCGCGGCGCTCGACGCCCTCACCCGGTCGGCCGCGGGAGGCAACGGCAATTTCCTTGCGCTCGCCATCGACGCCGCGCGCGCCAAGGCGACGGTCGGCGAAATCTCGCTGGCGCTGGAAAAGGTCTTTGGCCGCCACGTCGCCTCGATCAAGGCGATCTCGGGTGTCTACAAACGGGAGGCCGGCACCATGTCGGAATCGGTCGATCGCGTGCTCAAGCAGGTCGCGCAATTCGAAACGGACGAAGGCCGGCGGCCGCGCATCCTGGTCGCCAAGATCGGCCAGGACGGCCACGATCGCGGCCAGAAAGTGATCGCATCCGCCTTCGCGGATCTCGGTTTCGACGTCGACATCGGCCCGCTGTTCGCGACCCCCGGCGAAGCCGCCCGCCAGGCGATCGAGAACGACGTGCACATCGTCGGCGTCTCCTCGCTCGCCGCCGGCCATCTGACGCTGGTGCCCGAGCTCAAGGCGGCGCTGACGCGGGAAGGCCGCGACGACATCATGATCGTGGTCGGCGGCGTGGTGCCGCCGCAGGACTACGAGGCATTGAAGGCGGCCGGCGCCGAGGCGATCTTTCCGCCCGGCACGGTGATCGCCGACGCGGCCGAAGAGCTGGTGCGCAAGCTCAACCACCGGCTCGGGCACGGGCGCGCGGCGGCGGAGTAGGCATTGGATGTCGGTCTTGCGACCGACAGGACCCGTTGCCACAGACCCGGCGGATCGAGACATACGAAAGCCGGCCCGGATTGCGCCGAGCCGGCTCGCTGCCGAATCTCAAGGCGCCGCTCCAGGCGGCCTCCGCCTTACGACGCCTTCTGCATCCAGTTGTCGATCTCGCGTTCGGCCCGGTCCTTCTCGTAGCCGTAGCGTTCCTGCAGGCGGCCGGCGAGCTCCTCGCGCTTGCCGTTGACGTGCGTCAGGTCGTCGTCGGTGAGCTTGCCCCATTGCTGGCGCAGCTTGCCCTTCGCCTTCATCCAGTTGCCTTCGATCTGATCCCAGTTCATCGCAACCCTCCACGTTCCATCGACGGGCCAAACGGGCGCCGCCGGGTCCTTCACAAGTAACGCGAGGGTTTGGACGCGGTTTCCGAATGGCAGGTCAACAGCCGGCGCAGTACTCGGATTGCTCGGCGCGGCGAGATCGCGAAAAAATCATGGCCGGACTGTGGTCCGGCCATGATGGAACGCGCAGGCAACGTGGCGCGGCGTTTATTCGCGCTGGGCCTGCCGCTGCGGTCCGCCCTTGGCATCCACGATCTCGCGCGCGTGCTTGACCACGTGGTCGGCCACGATCGCATGCCCTTCCGCGGTCGGATGGAACGCGCCGCTGTAGAGCGCCGCATAGGCCGGCTGCAGGAGGTCGAACAACGAGATGCCTTCGCGATGCGTATTGGCGGCGAGGAATGAGTCGTTCGGGTTGCGGATCAGGCGCCATTTATGCGCATAGGGCAACGCATGGGCCGGCGAGTAGGGCTCGAACTCCTGCGTCGCGCGCGACATGCGCGGCATGCCCATGGCGATCTGGTCCACGAAGGCGCGGGACGGGTCGCGCGCGCACAGGCCGCGCTTGGCGAATTCCGCCAAGTGATCACTCACGAAGCGGAAGCCGGTGCCGGCACCCGTGGCGAGCCCGGACGGGCAGCCCGGCTTGCGCGCATCGGCGATGCATTCGAGCCGCACCTGCAGGTCGCGCGCGAAGTTGGTGACTTCGATCACGCGGTCGCGGTTGAACGCGAGCTTGGGATGGACGTCGAGGCCCAGCGTGGGCTGCAACCCGCAGGCGCCGCCGGTCTCGTCGAACTGGATCTGCTCATAGGCGTTCTGCAGCACGCGACCAGGCTCGATGCCGAAACCGTCGGCCAGCGCCTGCTTGACCGCCTTGAAGCGCTGGTCGAGCACGTTCATGTAGACCCGCGACACCTGCGGGCTGAAGCGGATCTGCGAGCCGATCCAGCCGGCGATCGGCGCGAGGTCGTCGGCGCTGTTCGTCGTCGCGTACATGGCGAGCGCCGAGAAGCTGACGTCGTTGCCGCCGATGGACAACAGCACCAGATCGACCGGCCGCTTGCGGCTCGCCGGCGGACACCAGCGCTTGGCGACCGTCTGGCTGCCGACCGACGTGCTGCCGGCGGAGTAGACCGGCAACGCATAGGAGCCGCTCGCCGTCCGCCCGGCGGAGCCGTTGCGGCAGATCAGGTCGCTGAGCTGATCCAGCTGCGCCACCACCTTGGCGCCGCCCGGCTCGCTGAACTTCTCGCGTGCCGTCATCTCGGTGAACAGGCCCTCGACGATGTCCGCGCCCGAGCAGGCGACGCTCACCAGCGTGACGGCGCGATGGCGGTTCTCGAGCGCGAGCTCGAGGCTCACGCGGAACGGATAGCCGTATTGCGAGCGGTGACAGTCGGTCGACAGCCACTGCGCGCCGCTCTTGTCGAAGGCGTCCTGGAACTCGCGCGAGTTCGGACGGTAGATCAGCGATTTCTGCTCGTCCTCCATGCGGCGCTTGGGCAGCGACTTCGGATCGGTCGGACCACCGGCGGACGCCACCCCGTAGGACGGGCTGGCAACCGAGTGCGACGCGACATCGCGCGAGTCGGAATTGGTCGGGTCGTAGACCATCTCGCGGGTCGGGCTGAACACGACCGGCTTGTCGGGATTGCCCTCGCCGGACATGAAGCTGTCGCCCATCGCGACGATGAACAGATCCTCGACAATGACCGCGGGATCCGCGAGCTCGCGGCTGTCCGGCAATGTCACCTTGACGGTGGCGCCCGACGTGTTGCGGTCGTTGGAATAGGGCAAGCGCTTGATGACGAGCTTGTCCTTGCAGGCCTGCTTGCGGGTCTCGCCCGCGACCCCGGCCCGGCGCGGCGTCCACACCCAGGTGCAGTCACCGGCGGGAATTGCGGCCAGGACGTCGGGGGCGATCGATACGATGACCGTATGGGCGTCGGGAAGCACATAGTCTTCCTTCGCGGTGCCCCAGGAATATTGCCGGTCGCAGGTCGTCATATAGCGGCGCGGCCTGGCGGTGCGGTCGAAGCAGGTGAAGTCGAGCGTCTGGGCCGCCCAGCCCTGCCGGCTCGTCTCGTAGCGCGCGCGCGCCGTGCTGGCGCAGGCCGTGGGGCTCGTGGCGTCCTTGCAGTCCGGATCGTTGAGCCGCCGCTCGGTTTTCCAGATGACCTTGTCGGGCAACGGCGCGTTGGCGTCGCCCCGCACCGCCGCAAAGGCTTTTTCCTGTGCCTCGAAGGCTGCCGACCGCTTGAAGAAGCGGAACGGATTTTCGACCTGCCAGACAAGGTCGGCAGATTTTGAAGGAGCTATACCGAATCCAGTGGAAAGCGCGACGACCAGCGACGTCGTCGCGAGCGTAGCGTGACGCATGTGACCTCTCCCGCGCACCCCATCGGGGGGAATGATAGACTGTTAGTCGCAACACACGAGAAGAAAGTTCACCTTGCGTTAAGCAAAATGACAACGCTTTGAAAACAAAGGGGTTTCTAGAATGTCCGGATTGGTGCCCGACACCCCCCTGGGCCCCTGGTCGGCCACGACTCTGACCGCGGGGCGACCCGGGCGGGCCGGCGCCTTGCTGGTCGGCCGGGCCGGCGCCGGCGCCCTGCCCCGTCCGGGCGCCGGCGCATGAAAGCGCTTGGCCACGATCTCGCTCGCCTGTTGGACGGCATCCGCGCGGGCGACCGCGCGCTGGTTGCGCGCGCCATCACGCTGATCGAATCCAAAAGGGCGGACGACCACAAGATCGCGCAGCAGCTGGTGCAGGAATTGCTGCCGCTGACCGGGCGCGCCGTCCGCGTCGGCATCACCGGGGCGCCGGGCGTCGGCAAGTCGACCACCATCGATGCGCTCGGGACCTATCTCACGGGGCGCGGTCACAAAGTCGCGGTGCTGGCGGTCGATCCCTCCTCGGCCCGCACCGGCGGGTCGATCCTCGCCGACAAGACCCGGATGGCGCGGCTCGCGGCGGACGACAACGCCTTCATCCGCCCCTCGCCCGCCGCCGGCACGCTGGGCGGGGTCGCCGCCAAGACGCGCGAGTGCATGCTGCTGTGCGAAGCCGCGGGCTTCGACGTCATCCTGGTCGAGACCGTCGGCATCGGCCAGTCCGAGACCGCCGTTGCCGACATGACCGACTTCTTTCTGGCCTTGATGCTGCCG
>Ga0137415_10001026_pt1 | contig 27557 bp, 30 predicted proteins | sample CZODoug3_1_1_16f_FD_183082 | JGI IMG/M metagenome (GOLD analysis project Ga0137415, IMG submission 183082) | Vadose zone soil fungal communities from Angelo Coast Range Reserve, California, USA - CZODoug3_1_1_16fungal (Hybrid Assembly) | ecosystem: Environmental > Terrestrial > Soil > Vadose...
CGTACCCGTTCCTCGGAGGACCCGTAGGTTACTTCGCGTACGACCTCGGCCGCCAGATGGAACGATTGCCGGATGAGAAACCGCCGGACCTTCGGCTCCCGGACATTCATTTCGCAGTCTATCCTCGTGTGTACGTCCTCGACCGAGTGTGGGGGGAGACCTTCGTGATCGCTCCGCGCACCCGCATCGCGTACGAGCCTCCGCCGATCCCGGACCGGCTGTCGGTGCCTGCCGAACCGGACCGGATCGAACCCCTCGCCCCGGAGGAATACGTCCGTACGATCGAGGAAGCGAAACGGGCAATCTACGACGGGGAGATCTACCAGGTCAACCTCTCGCATCGCCTCGCGCTTCCGTTGCGAGGAACGCCGACGGCGGCGTACGAGCGCCTTCGGGCACGCACACCCTCGACGTTCGGTGGATTCCTCGAGGCGGGTGACCACCGCCTGCTGTCGGCGAGTCCGGAACGGTTCCTCCGCGTCCGCGGCCGAGACATCGAGACCCGTCCGATCAAGGGGACTCGGCCCCGCGGTCGAACGCCCGCGGAGGACGAACGCCTCGCGCGGGAACTCCTCGCGAGCGAGAAAGACGCCGCGGAGAACGTGATGATCGTCGACCTGGAGCGGAACGACCTCGGCAAGGTCTGCGAGTTCGGCAGCGTGCACGTGCCGCTCCTAAAGGGCCTCCGCAAGCTCCCGAACGTGCATCATCTGGAGAGCGTGGTCCGGGGACGCCTTCGAAACGACGTGACGATTCCGGACCTGGTGAGAGCCACGTTCCCCGGCGGCTCGATCACCGGCGCTCCGAAGCCGCGGGCCATGGAGATCATCGAGCGGCTCGAGCCGCACCGCCGCGGCGTGTACACGGGCGCGATCGGCTACGTTTCCTGGAATCGCTCAATCGATTGGAACATCGCGATCCGCACCGCGACCGTGATCGGCGAGACGGCCTACTTCGCGGTCGGCGGCGGCATCGTGGCGGACTCGGACCCGGAGGCGGAGTACCGGGAGACGCTCGACAAGCTCCGCGGACATGCGGAGGCCCTCACGCAAGACCGCGTGGAGGTGACCCCGGACGGCCTCCGCGTGGCTTGACGGCGCCTTGGTCCCGGAGGACGACGCCCGCGTCTCGATCCACAACCGCGGTTTCCTGTACGGGGATGGATGCTTCGAGACGATCCGAATCCACCGCGGGGCACCCTTCCGACTCGACGCGCACTTCGAACGGCTGCGGTCCGCCCTGGAGGTCCTACGCATCGAGCCCCCATGGGGATCCGAGGACTTTCGCCAGGGCGCGAGGAAGGTCGTCGAGGCGAACGACGTCGTCGAAGGCCTTGCCCGGATCACCGTCATCGCGGGAGAGCGGCCAACAACTCGGGGAATGGCGACGATTACGTCGCGCGCCCTCCCAGAGATTCCATCGCAACCCGCGTTGCACGTCGCGACCACGGTTCGCCGCATCTCGGGCCCAATGAGTCAGGTCAAATCGATCTCTCGCGGCGCGGAGGCGGTGGCCCTTCGAGAGGCCGAGGCGGAAGGCGCGTTCGATGCGGTCCTCCTCAACGAAAAAGGTCGCGTGGTCGAGACGACCGCGCGGAACGTGTTCCTCGTCTCGGGCGGATCGCTCCAGACGCCCCCGACGTACGAGGGTGCGCTTCCGGGAATCACCCGGAGTGCCGTCCTGGAGATTGCGACGGGGGCCAAGATCCGGGCGCGTGAGATGTTTGTCTCGCTCGATCGGCTGCGCGGCGCGGACGAAGTATTCGTCTCGGGGAGCGGGGTCGGCGTCCTCGGCATCGCTTCGGTCGACGGGCGCCGAATGGAAGCCCCCGGCCGAATCACCCGGACGATTCAGGATGGCTATGCGGCGCTTCTGGAAGCTGAGTCGAAATGGTAACCAGGGGCGCGCGACCGAGCGATCGGCCCTCCAGGAGATCGCGGTTCCCTTCAGTCGGTCGGTTTCACTTGGCCCCGGATCTCGCCGCCCGGGAAGTCGCCCGGTCCCGTGTTCGGTGGCGCGACGCCATCGTCGGTGTGAATATTCACGTAGGCGGTTCCCGCGGTCAGGTTCTCCACCAAGGCGCTCATCGGTTTGCCCGCGAGGGGGCCGACGAACTTCGTCGCGTCGAAGTCGCCCTGGGCCAGGACGCCGTTGAAGCGGCCGCTCCCGGGCGCCGCGGGCGGGGGCCCGCCGACAGGGTACAGCCAGACGATGACGGGGCCCGCCGTGTTTGCATCGCCAAGGTGGATGTGCGCCATGATCACGTTGTTGATGTTCGCGGCGATGACCTTATAATGAATCGATTCGCCGTCCGCGCTCAACTGGAAGATCGCCACGCCGCGCGCTTGCGTGTCCCGAGGTGTTGGCCTCTCGTTGATCCCGGCGAGGACGGCATTCCAGTGCAATCCGGTCTCACCGTCCGCCCTGGCGACGGTGACGGCGAACGCCGCGGTGACGAGGGCCATGGCGAGCAGGGCCAGTCCCACGATTCTCTTCGACAAACGAGATCTCCTCCGGGCGCCTGCACGGGGGATGGGGCCCATAGTCTTTTTCCCAAACCGCTGGCCGTTCTCGATTTCGATAACGACTAGTGCGCTCGGAGGGCCGTGAGCCGCCGCCTCGCGGGGATTCCGGAGGCCCACGACTTCTCGAAGAATTCGAGGTGGGCCTTGACGAAGTCCGGGCTGTTCGTCCACAGGGCGGTCTCCCCGTCGCCCCGGAGGGTCTTCTCGTCTTGGATGAGGAACGCCAAGATCGACTCGCGGTCGACGATGATGAAACGCGCGCGCTGGCGGTCGACGTGTCGCAGCGGGACGTATTTCGAGACCCGGGCCATGAGCACCTCGTTCGTCTCGTTGATGTCCGCCGCGAGCCGCGCCTTCACCCCGCGTCGCATCGCCGCCAGGAGGGCCTCGTTGATCCCGGCACGGTACGAGCGCTGCAGGCCCTTCGTCGTCGTGAAGGCGAGGACCTCCCCTTTCGCGGCGGAGACGAACTGCTGCAGGGTGCGGTAGATCTGCGCCCGGCCCTTGATCACCTGGAGGCGCACGGTCGGCGCCTCGCGCGTTCGCCCGGAGAGCTTAGGCCACGCTTCGAGGAACGTCTTCCGGACCCCGTCGAGCTTCTCGAGCTCGGAGCGCTTCTCGTCGGCGATCATGTCGAACACCTCGTTGATCGCCCGGGCCGCATACCGACGGGGACGGTCCAAGGTGACTTCGACGAGCCCGCGGGCCTCTAGCACCTCGAGAGCGCGGTACGTCTGGACGCGATTCACGCCACTCGCTCGGGCGACGTCGCCCGCCGTCGTGGCCCCGGCGCGGGCGAGGTTCACGAACACGAGGGCCTCGTATCGACTCAGGCCGATCCGCTGAAGCGCTTCGGAGGCCTCCGCGATTTTCATCTCGAACGAATGGGCCCTACTGTCTATTAACTACATTGTAACGAGACCTGTTACGTCGACGGATGTGGTTTCCATCCGGTAGGCGGGCCATTGTCACATCGGACGTTACGATTTCGGCCGGGTCTCAACCTGGGTCGCTGAAAGATGGAGAGGAAAGAAAGAGGTGGAAAAAGAGGTCGCCTCGATTCCGTCGGCCCGACTACCGGGTCGACGCGAGGCTCCAAATGGCTCCGGCGAGGAGGAGCAGGCCTGCAAACAGGCCCAGCTGCGCCCCCACCAAGACCACGATTGCCAGACCGGCGATCATGGCCACGATGGAGCCATTCTGCACGTTCTGCTTCGACACGGCGTAGCCGATCAGACCGACAATGCCGAAGATGACCAGATAGGCCTCTGCGGCGGTCGCGGCCACGATCGCGCCTGCCTTCGACGCATCGAAGAGATACGTCAGGATGCCCGTGATCAGGGCCACAAACGCGCCAAGCACGATCGGTACCTGGTGCGTCGGCGTGTGCGAGAGTTCGCGCCACGATTGGCCGAACCCCGACCCTGACTTCGCGCGGGTCGCTTCCATGGTGCTTTCACCTCCTTGGCCGCCACCCCTCAATGCCGGGTCTTAGCCGTATTGGGACAATTTTCGAACCGAAGGCACCGGATGATAAGCGTGATGTGGCTCGACTCGACACAATAGCTTCAAGCCGATCCGCGGGGAGCCGCCAGTTTCATAGCGACCGTCACGGCCGGAGTCCAGATGACCCTCGTTGTACGAAAGGGGGGAATCCGGGAGCCGGCCCGCTCCCGGATCTGATAGTCACTTCCCGGTCGATTCGTTGAGGCCTCACGGGTCGTGCGAGTGCTCGTATCCCTCGTACGGCACCGCGAGGTAGGGGAACTTCGAGATGAACGGGAGATCCTCCTTCGTGCCATCCATCAACAGGCCGGCGGCGGCGTCCGGCGTGAAGCTGCTGTCGATCAAGGGATACGTGGCGCCTGCGATCGCTCGAAGTTCGACGGCGGTCACGTTGTCGAACACGCGCCGGCCGTCCGGAAAACCATCCAGGTCGCCTCCCAGGAGGCCGAAGCGCTTCGCGCTGTCCCCGGGCGGATTGATGCCGGAGTCCGTGGCCGGATAACTCGGAGCGAAGGCCAGGTTCAGGCGAAGCTCGTCCGCCTGGGTCGGGCCGTTCGAGTTCTGGAATCCCGGGATGATCCCGGACGGAATCCCCGTCAGGAGGATCGCAATCAGGTCGGCCCGCGAGGCTCCGGTCCCGCTGAGGGCCGCAAGGTTCGGGAAGACGCCGGGGTACAGGACCGGCAAGAGGCCTTGCAGCTGCGGGTGTGCGTAGTCGTCGAGGAACTGGGAGTCCGCGTCCGGGGTCTGGCTGTTCCAGAGGTCCTTCTCTCCCAGCTCGATCACGACCTCGTTGATCAGAGGCTCGCCGAGGCGGCTCACTTGGACCCACGGCCCGCTTTGCACGATCCGCGCGTTCTTCTCCCGGATCGTCCCTTTGCGTCGGCTCGCGGTGGACCAGACGCCGATCACGGAGCGCGGATCGGCGGGGTCCGACGGATTGAATCCGTTCCGGGTCAGGTCTGTGTTCGGGACTTGGATGGCGATCGTGTGGACGTTGAAGCCTTTCGTGCCGTTGACGCCCGGCGCCGCGGGCGTCGGGATCAGGTGCAGGTTCTGGAACGGCCGGAGCGTTCCCAGGTCGAAGATCGAGCCGAGGTCGACGTAGAAGCCTTCGCCCCGTTGACCTGCGAAGGTCTTCACGCCGCCTCCGAGGCTGTTCACGGCGGCGTCCGCCAGCGTCGCGTAGTTCGGCGTGGAGCGCGGGCCAATCCGGACCGGCGGGGTCGGCAGATCCGAGCCGAGGACGGTCGAGCTCCCGGTCCTCCGAGGGCCAACGACTTTCGTCACGGAGTACAGTTGCCGCACGTTCCAGTTCGGGTCCGTGAGGGAGCCGATCGGTCCCGTGTTGTAGAGGAACGTCGCGGGGTTCTGCGTCGTCGTCTTGAATCGGAACTGGTAGGTGACGTCCTCGACGCCATCGCCGTTGTTGTCGATCAGGATCTCATACAAGACGTCGTCTCCGAACTGGAAGAAGTTCGGGCCGCCGGCGGGCTCTTCGAGCGGGATGAAGTTCGAGAGGATCGTGACCTTCGAGGTGTCGACCGGGTCGACGAACGCGTACAGGTCCGTGTTGTCGGCGACCGGATCCTTCGAAATCGTCGGCGCCTCGCGATGGGACGACATCGGAGCTCACCTCGCGTACGTCGTGAGACGATTCACGAGTCCGGGATCTCTCGTCACGATTTCTTGGGTGCCCCACATCACGACGACGGTCCCCTGGACTGCGTCCTTCACGTAGGCCATGATCGGGGTGTTCACATCACCCGGCGGCGGGCCGGCCTGGACGTTCTCCGTCATCTTCAGGATCGTCGGCGCCGCTGCCATCGCGCCGACGGCCGCCGCTCCCACCGCCGTCTTCTGCAGAAAACTCCGCCTGGATATCTTCGATTTTTTCTCATCGGCCATTCGATTCCCCTCCGTCGGGGCGCGGAAGAGGACCTCCCGCACCATCTCCGGGCGGCCGCACCGCCTCGAAGGATATTTCGACGTGTGTAACATCGCCTGTTACAAATCGATTGGATTTGACGATCGATGGCCGGAATGCGTCTACGGCGATCGGAGTGTCGGGGCGGGGATTCGAACCCCGGACCTTCGGATGTCCCAGGAGCGCCGCGGTCAGGCTACGGCAGAACCCTATGAGTCCGACGCTCCACCAGGCTGAGCCACCCCGACGGGCCGGCCCATGGACGGAGCAATAATAAAGGATGCGAAGCTCGCGTCGGTCGTTCACGTGCGGATGACGATTTCACCGACGACATCGCTCGTCTCGGCCCAAATCACCCGGACCGTGTACGCGGTTCCCGGATCCGGGAAGCTGATCCGGAAGTAGTCGTAGACGGAGAGATTTCCATCGGGTCCGTCGGGCGGTGGGCACGGAGTCGGCGAGCAGGATGCGCCCCACTCGAAGAACTCAAACACGGGATGCGACGAGGTTCCGAGTTGACCCGGCTTGACCGTGGTGGGCTCGACGAGCACGCTCCCGTTCCGGAGCAGCGTTGCTCGGTAGCTCGACAGACTCTCGTTCGTGTCGACGTGCGTGATCCGCGCGACCCAAAAGTCCGTCGTGTTCATCCCGGGTGTCCCGCCGACATGCGTCACGTCGAACGCAACGCCGAGTGGCGGGGAATTGCCTTCCGGGGTGCCCCTCGCCGGGATGAATCGCAGGGCGACGAAACCCGTCGAGAGGACGATGGCCGCGGCGAGGACCGCGAAGATGACGAGACGCGCCCGCTCCACGAAACCTCATGGGCGTGCCGTCCGAAAAGGGTTGTGAATTCGCGGTCCGTTCCCGATCTTCCCGACCCCATTATATACACCCAGATTTGTGTTCGACTGTGGACCGCGAACGAACGAAAGGCGACGCCCGCGCGGTGGAAGATCCGATCGCCGCGATCTTCGATCTCGCCGAGTCCGTGGATCGACAGACCCCGAAGATCCGCAAGACACTGCGCTACGTGCGTTGGTTCGTATCGGTTTGGCTCCTGCTCGACTTCTTCCTCATCATCCTCTCCGCCGCGGCATTCGGGGGCGCACCCGGACTCGCTCTCATCCTCTTCGTCCCGATCGTCGTCCTGCTGTTGGCGATGCGATCCGTGTCGGGCTCGACCGGGCGACTCGTCCTGCTAATCTTCGTCCTGATCTTCGGTGCGCTCCAGGTGATAACCACCGGTGGCCTCGTGTTCCTCGGGGCCGTCCTGGTGGCGCTCTTCATCCTCGGCTTCAGCATCCTCGAGTTGATGCGCGACCTGCGGTCGTTCTTCGATTACTTCGCGCTGCGGCATCGGGTGATCCAGCGCGTCCGCCAAGCCGATCCGGTCGTGTACGTCCCCGAAGGAAAGGACGCGGTCCAGCGCATCCTGACGTACCTTGGGGCGACGAGCTCCGATGTCCGCGGGATGATGGCGATTCCTGGCTCCGTCGCGACGCCTGCCCTGCTCACGGGGAAGACCGGACTCACGTACTCCTTCGATGCCTACGTGCGGCGGGAGCCCTCGAGCCTGTGGCGATTCACCAGCCTCGGGGCGCCTGGGTTCGCGGTGTTCGTGAAAGCGTTCGAGCGCGCGCCGACCCTCGCGGATTTGCAGGCCCTCAAGACCGCGATTGAAGACACCTCGGGCGCAACGAAAATCCCGCCGGCGCGGATCCTCGTGCTCTGGCGGTCGAAGGGAGACGAGAGCGTCACCCCCGATGTGTACGACTTCTTGACGAAGGAGTCCGCGCGCGTAAAGATCCGCGGCTCGACGTTCGTATGCTCCCTGGAACTCGCGATCGAACGGGATGACGGCACGTACGACTTCATCCCGGTCGTCGTCGAGCCCGTGATGAGCGGAACGGGTACGCCCACGGCCGCCTGAATCGCGATCGAGGCCCGCCGCCCAGGAAGACCGCGAATGCAGAATACCAGATTCCGTCAAGTCAACCTTGTTTAAGGTTAATACTCGTCCCGATTCTCCGGATGTTCGGCATGGTCAGTCGCGCAGCCAGAACGGCGCCTTCGTGAATCGGTAGTGGTCCCGGATTTGCTCCTGGTAGACCTTCCGGTAGAACTCGTTGAAGCGACGAATGTGGAGCACGCCCTCCCGGGTGATGCGGATCCGGTAGTGGCCCTCGACGACTTCGACGGTCGCGTGGCCCTCCTTCTGGAGCGACTCGATCACCCGATCCGTCATGAAGTGATTCGACTTGATCTCGCGTTTCACTTCCTCTTTCGACAAGCCGTGTTGGTTCGGCAAGACAAGGGCGAGCTTCGCGTCCAGCCCATCCTGGTAGAGGTCGATTCCCATCTCCGCCACGAGCCGGTTCAACACGAAACAGCCGTAGATGATGAGATCCTTGTACGGCCGGGAGGGCATGAGTTGCGCGCCGATGCGGGCTGCGCTACTTAATGCGTTCTTCCCGCAGTTCGCGGACCGAAAGAGAGGTCAGCTCCTCGGTTTGCGGTTGAAACGCCAGGCCGTCCGCACCCCTTTCAATGAGAGGCAAGCGGTCGAGGAGACGACGTTGCTCCCAAGTCACTTTGTCGGCGATGAATTTCCATCTAATCGAGTCTAGCACGTTCCGGCGGAATCTCCCGACGGAAAACAGGTGTCGAGGCTGTAGCGATGAGAAGAGCATCCCTGGATGGTTGCCACCAACGTCCCCTCGATCGTCGATTGTGCAGCCACGAGGAATCCGCTCGTCGCGCGCCGCTCGCCGTCGACGTAGAGTCGAGCAACAATGTAGCCCTCCAGCATGCCCGAGTTGGTGAAGGTCACGTACGCCGTGGCGATAACGGTCGATGTGACCGGATCGCATGTGCTCGTCTGATATCGAACGTTCGTGAGATGGACATTGGGTCGAGGAACGAAAATCACGATGAGGAGGAGAAGCACGATCGCGAGCACGACCATCAGGGCCGTCCATGTGTCCGACCGCGTAGGATTTCTCACCTTCGGGCTGCGTCGGCGACGAAGGCGATACGCGCCGCTTGAGCCTTCCGCCACCTCGGAGCGCCGGGGACTCTCTGGGCGACAATGAACGATCGGTCAACCCTTGGGCGCGGCCACAGGCCGCGCACTCGGCCGCGGATTCAGTTGGGGACCCCAAGGCACGCGAGGCTGCCCCAAGCCATCGCGCCACTCCGCCGGCAGCGGGTCGCCTTCATCGTTGCGTCGATACCAGTCGACGACCTCATCGATCTCGACGGCGGTCCCAGTTACCGTGACCATGAGGGCGTTCCGCACACTGGCCGCCGCCTTCGCGGCCTCGAGATGGTCGAACAGGGCGACCTGGGGAGTCTGACAGACCCACCAGACGACCAGGTAGCAGGACTCCTTCATGCCTCTCAGGTCCTCCCGCCCCGCGGGCCCACCGGAAGGCACGTACAATAGCGGCCGCGGATGTGCTGCTCCTGCCGACGCCAAAGGAGCTCGCCGTCGGGGGAATCGACGTCCCAGGCCTGGGATCGATGGTTGTCGTCCGTATGGACGTGCGCGACGACCTTGATGAGGCCTCGATCCGCCGCTTTGCGGACCACTTGATACGTCTCCGCGCGCGACAGGTGCAGACTGCCGCGCAGGTCCTGCGCGGTGGCGGGGCCTCGGAGCAGCAAGTAGGCCCGAAGCGCGTCCACGGCGCGGCGACCCAATCGTGCCACGTAGCCTCCCCCTTTCGCCGATGAGCATTGACGTGGACGCTCATGTAGGTGTGAGTGGAAGACCGAATACATCCGGTGGTGACCGGATAATTTGGAGGCGAACCGCAGGATTTTCTCCACGCGAAATCGGGGCCTACGCACTCGATCGAACAGACGGGCGGATAAGGCTCGGATGGCCCGGGAGGCATACCGGAATCAGGACCGGAAATGATCGCGCTTCATGCCGCGCATTCTACATAATAAAGCCATCGGGAAGACTCTTGCGGGTCTTGATAAGCCCCCGGCCTCGCGTACGCACTGCAAAGGTGGATCCCGATGCAAGCCTACTGCGTCTCGAAACGCCCGCCCCGCGCCCTCTTCTTGGCGCTGGCGGTCGCGCTTGGAGCGGTCGCGGTGAGTGCGGCCGTCCTTCCGATGGTCGGCGGCGGACTCATGCGCGACGGAACGTATCTGCGCCTCCTGGGCTACACGCCCTCGAATCGCGGCGCGACTTTGACCGCCCAGAGTGCGACGGACGCGAGTCGATCGCAGGCCGTCCTGTCCGCGTCGAGCGCGCCCGGCCCCACGCCGGCTCCGCCCGCGGCCCAGGTCGCTTCGTCGAGCCCGTCCGATGCTCCCGCCGGCTCTCAGTCGGCCCCTGCGAGCGCTGCGGACCGGCAGCCCGATCCCGTCGGAACGGACGTGCCCGCCCTCCGCGAATTGAACGCGACCCGCGATGACCTTGCGAACGATTCCCTCGATTCGTTCGGTTTTGGAGTTCTCCCGAAGGATGCGGATCATGTTCGCGGCGCGCCCGACCTCATGCACTTCATCGCGCCCCAGGACAACGAGAGCGGATGCACCTGGCGGAACGAATTCACCGCGACGGACGCGAACCACGACGGCAACCCGGAGTACGTGCACGGGCGGATGCTCGGCACCTGCGTCGTTGACGCGGACCACAATGGCGTGCCCGAGGCGGGCCTGACGATCGCCCGGGACTTCCAGGTTTGGGACAACGATTCCGATGGCAAGTTCAACGCGCTCGAAGGCCGCCAGGGCGTCGAGGCCTTTGCGGACCCGAACGAGAACGGCATCCACGAGTACACGGCCCAGGCCGTCTGGACGCTGAGCGTCAAGGATGCGAACGGCGACAAGAAGCCGGAATCCGTCATGGTCACGTTCGCCGGCGAGCAGCGGTTCGACCGGAATGAGAGCGGCAACGCGGAGTTCGTCCGCACCGTGACGGCAGAACTTTGCATGACCGACGCCGCAAGCACCGGCACCCCGGACGCCGTCGACTTGGAGCTCCATGTCTACCAGACGTACGACATCGGGGACAACGGGACGACAGAGTACCGCGCGGCGCTCGACTTGACTGCGAGAACAAGGGACGCGAACCACGACGGGCACAACGAGACCGCGACGGTCAACGCCACGGGGTATGAGGCGCTCGACCGCAACGGCGACGGCTTCGACGAGCTCGCCCGCGGCATCGACTTGTCCTTCACGATGACGGACGCGAACTCGAACGGCTTCCCGGAGCGAGTCGGCGGCCGGATCTACCTGTACGCCCGCGCGGACCCGAACTCCGACGGCGTGCTCGAAGTGCGGAAGGCCCTCGAGATCACCGCTCTAGCGACGGACTCGAACGACGACGGCCATCCGGAGCTCGTCCGGTTCACCCTGGCAGCCGCGGTCGTCCGCGACATGAACCAGGACGGCATCCCGGAGTACCGCGCGAGTCTCGATGGGACCTTTGAGGCGCTCGACGACAACTCGAACGGGATCTTCGAGAAGGCCACGTTGACGATCCGGGCAGAGGCATCAATCGACCGGAACAGCGATGGCTTCCCCGAGGACCACTCGTACGCGACGGTCGACGGCGTCGTCGTGAATGCAATCGAGGACCAGCACCCCGACCGCGTCGAGCTGCACCTCGTCGCGACCGAGGAGAAGGACTTCAACTCCGACGGCCTGGTCGACGAGACCCGCGGCGTGACGATCGATGTCCTCGCAATCGACGCGAACTCGAACGGAGCGTTCGAGTCGACGAACGTGACCGTCCACGCGACGGCGGTCCGTGACGCGAACCACGATGGCATCCCGGAGTACACCGCGGCGTTCGTCCTGTACGCTCAGGCGACGGACGCGAACGATGACGGCCACCCGGAGCTCGTGACGCTCACCGCCCGCGGCTCGGAGGTCACCGACGAAGATCAGAACGGCGTACCGGAGGAGACCGCGTACCTGCGCCTCGATGCGCAATGGACGGACGCGGACTCCAACGGCGTCTTCGAGAAGGTCGACCTCACGTTCCGCGCGGAGCGGATGACCGATCCGAACCAGGACGGCGTTCCGGACACCCACGAATGGGTCTCCGTCGACTACCACGCGGAGGACGTCAACCAGGATGGCACGTACGACAATGTGTACCTCCTCATCGAGAAGCACGTTCAGCCGAGCAGCTCACCGTAACCCCAGCAAAGGAGCGGCAACCCGATCGGGTGCTGCTCCCCCTTTTCTCTTTTCTACATGTGAGCAAGAGCTCGTGGCCGGTGGTTTACATTTGTGCCATAAACCAAATATCGGAGCGACTCATCGGACACCTGGGAAGAAAATGAATCGGTTCCGGATCGCTTTCGTCGCCATGTTCCCGTTTTGGGTTGCTCTCGTGGGTATGCTATCTATGGTCACCCCCGTGACCGCACACGATCACGTGACGGTGGGGGAGTACGAACTGACCGTCGGATGGCGGAGCGAGCCCGCAGTCGCGGGGGGGCTGAACGGCCTCGACCTGGGAATCGAGCATCATTTCTCCAACGGGACCACGGCCTGGGTCGTTGGAATCGAGAGGGACCTGAATGCGACCCTGACCACGGGACCGGCCTTGGTGGTGAGGGCGCTGGCGCCGCAGTTCGGCAGACCCGGCTGGTACACATTTGACGTCATCCCCACCGTCCCCGGAGCCTATTCGGTCCGAATCGCCGGAAGGTTGAACGCGACGACCCCGGTTGATGTAACCGTCGGCCTCGACCCGGTCGCCCAGACTTCGGATTATCAATTCCCGGTGACGGAACCTACCGCAACTGACCTTCAGAACTCGATCGCGCAGCTGAACGCCCAGCTCGCGGCGCTCCAGACCCTCCTCACCATTCTCATCGGCGTGGCCCTCGTCGCGGTCCTGATCGGAGCGGCTTCCCTCGTGCTCACCGTCCGTGCGTCCCGCTCGATGCGTCGTGCCCCATGAACCGTTCAGTCCTGTTGCTAGGTGCAGCCCTCTTCCTCGTGGCGGTGCTTCCCGGCGCTGCAACCGCGCATGCAAACTACGTCTCGTCCGATCCCCTTCCGGACGCGATCCTCCCGTACAACTCGACGCCCACGTCGGTGAGCGTGACCCTCTCCGAGGCCATCGAAGCGAACTCGGCCACGATCGACGTGACGAACGGGACCGGAGCTCGGTTCGACCTCCCTCCGGTGACCCTGTCATCGGACGGCCGCACGATGTCCATGCGCCTGAACGCAACCGGCCCTGGCATCTTCACGGTCGCCTGGACCGCGACCTCCGCAGTGGACGGCCACTTCACCGCCGGGTCCTTCGCCTACGGCGTGCAAGACGCGAACGGCAATCTGCCCGGCTCGCTGCCACCGGGTGGCGCGACATCCACAGGTGCGCCGGTCTCGCCGTTCGAGGTCGTCCTTCGGTTCGTCGGATTCCTGGGCCTCGCCGCCGCCCTCGGAGCCGCGGTGCTCGGCGCGTTCATGTGGATCCCCGCGGGCCGCGATCCGGATGTAAAAGCAACGCCCGCGTACGGCTTGGGATTCCAAGTCGTGACGAACGTGGCCCGAGCCGGCGCCTTTCTCTTCGCCCTCGCCTTCGCCGGTCTGTTCCTGCTGACCGACGTGCTCGAGGGGAGCGGAGGCGCCGGGTCCATTGTGGGGTCCACGTACAAGCTCTCGGTGGTCCTGAGCCTCGCCGTCGGCGCGGCGTTGTTCGTCGTGCTATCGAGCGCCTTCGCGCAGTCCCGCAAGCAATCCCCGGAGAGCGTGCGCCGACATCTGCTCATCGGAGTCGGCCTCGGTTTCGCCGCGATTGGGATCGGCGTTGCGGGAACTCATGCCGCGGCCAGGGATTTCGTGATCAGTACCGTCGCTTTCGAGTTCACATTGCCTGGGGTCGGAGTCGTTGCGGATGCGGCTCACCTCATCGGGGTGGCCCTCTGGGTCGGGGGCCTCGTCACCGTCTTCGGGGCCCGTTCGTTTCTCCGGGAGCCTTCCTCGGTTCCGCTCGCGCGCATCGTGATCGGCCGGTTCTCGCGGATGGCGGCGTATTGCGTCGGGCTCGTCCTCCTGGGCGGACTCCTCCTCGCGATTCTCCTTGTCGGCAGCGTGGACGCCCTCTTCCGATTCGGCTACGGATGGGTCGTGCTCGCGAAGGTGTCCCTTTTCGCCCCGATGGTCGCGTTCGGGGCGTACAACCGGTACCGCCTCGTCCCGCGGGGTTCGGAATCTTCCGAGCCGGCGGCGGCCTTCCGGCAGCTCACGCGAAATGTCCGAAACGAATCCGCTCTCGGAGTCACGGTCCTCGTCCTCGCGGCACTCCTTGCATCGCTCACGCCGGCGATCTCCGTGGCCGCCGGACCCCAGCTTTTCACGCTCGACGACACCGTGAACGGGATTCGCGTCCATATGCTCGTGACCCCGACTCCCACGATCGCAAATCGAAGCTACACGCTCGAGTTCTTCCTCTACTGGGCATCGAACGGATCGGACTACAACGGCGGCAAGAACACCAGTGTGATCACCTTCCGATCGCTCACGAACGTTGGCTTGCCGCCGAGCACCCTGGCCCTCAGCGGGCCGCACGGCAATCACTTCTTCATCACGACGTTCGCGATGTCCCAGCCCGGGACGTGGCGCATCGATGCCCGCTTCACCCGCGTGGACGGCTTCGATCTCATCGCGACGTTCCATATCGCCCTGACGGGAGCGGGTTGAGTGAGGCGCACCGCAAGCCTTCTGTTGATCCTGGTTTGCGCGATCTATGATGCGAGTTATCTTGCCCTCGCAGCCATCGCGGATTGCGTCCTCTTCACCGCCGACGATGGTCTTGTGGCGCTTGCCCCGCGGGAAATCAAAGTGGTCCATGTCCGGGAGTATGGGAGACAAGGAATCGGAGAGCCAAGGATCGATGAGAGTCGACCGGACTGATTGGAGACGCTCAGATATCGTCCGGCGGGAGCTCTTCCGGGGTCAACTCCTCCGGTACCGGCTCAGGCGCTTCCGGCTGGAGAGGGGCTGGCTCTTCGGGGGCCGGTGGAGGCGCGGGAGCTTCCGTCGCGGCAGGCGGTACTTCGGCGGGCGGCGGAATCTCGCCTATCGCCCAGACTTCGGACTTGCGGACCTCGACCCGCGACACCGGATGGATCGGCTTGCATGCCTGGGCGATCGTCTTCGCGAGGTCGCCGCTGATGACGCCTTTCACGAACTCGCCGATCGACTGCTTCGCGGCGACGTCGGCCACAAGCTTCGCCATAATCGTTCGGATGACGCGTTGCTTCGACGTCTGGATGCGCCGATCGGTGATCGCCATCGGCTTCACGCGGACGTTCCAGTGGTCCTTCGTCACCACGTCGACCGTCAGGTCGGTCCGCGTCCGCTTCCGGCGGGTGAGCCGGCGGATGTAGTCCGACGTCATGTCGTGTCCGACGAACTGCGTTAGCGCGTCCTGCCCTTGGACCTGGTTCACGCGAAATTGGAGTTTGATGTGCATCTTGCTAAAGTCGCCCGTGAGGTCCTGGACTGTCACCTCGGTTACCCGGCCGACGAGTTTGTCCGGCGTGTCCGTGGGCGTCTCGCCCAACAGTTGCTTGTTGAACATCTCCGGCGCGAGGAGGTTGTACCACACCTTCGCCTTCCACTTGTCTTTAATCTTGCGGGCGGCGGCGCGGGACTTCTTCTCGGCCATTCGGGCCGCTCGAAGGGGGGTGGCATACTTAAGGATTGGCGAGTCGGCGTTCGAGGCGAACTTCGTCTTACATTGGCGGGAGCAGTTGCACGATGAAGATGCGGTCCCCGGAAGGTCCCGCCGTATACACCACTCGATTCCCCGCGAGGAGGTACTGGATAACGACCGGAGAGATCACAATGTTCGGCGCGGGGTGCACCTGGGCACCGACTGTCGTCCATCGCTCCATGACGAGGGCGTACTGAAATCCGCCGAGGCTCTCATTGTCCCGAAGTTTCAGTGGGAGGGACGAATCCGCCGAGTAGCCGAACCACATCGCCCCGACGCTCGCCAGGCGTTGGTCCGTCGTAACGTTCCTCGCGCCGAACGACCCGAGCAGGGCGAGCGCTCGGAACTCTTGCGGCGTCGTGACGTTTTCGACGCCGAAGACTGCAGGCGTGTTCCACGCCATCGGCGTCGTCGCGAGGAGCGCCGCGAGGAACCCCGCGAGAAGAACGGCCTTCGCCGGCCGCCATGGTCCGAGCCATCTCCATGCCGCGACGAACGCCACACCGATCAGGATCGCGAACGCGTAGTCGAGAAAGTCGACGGAGCGGTAGACAATCAAGAGACTTTCCGGATCCAAGCCGCGCAGTAGGCCGAACAGGATCAGGGCCACGGGAGCGACGAGCATCGAGACGACCAAATCGTTCGTGCGATTCGTCGTGCGGCGCACGAGCTGATAGCCCGTGACCGCGAACGCCGCGAGGACGGCGATCGCGGGAAGCATCTGGAGGAGACCGGGCTGCGTCCCGACCGCCCCCGCGAACAAGCCATTGCGGGCGTTCCCCAAGACCACGAGGACGCCAACCGCGGGCACAAGGATTCCGCGGGCCCCGGGGGACACGAATCTCTGGCCGATCCGGAGCCTCGCGGGTCGGGCCATCGGCGCGACGAGCGCGGTCAGCAGAATGACAATCCCCAGGAAGAGGACGAGTGCGTCAGCTGCCAAGAGGTCGGCGAGGAACGGCAAGTCGACCGCGGAGTAGTACGCCCATGCCGGAGTCGCGAGCGCGGGACCCGTGGCCACGTCGAGGGCGAAGGACTGCAGGGAGAACCGCCCGCGAGCGATCGCCCGGCGCTGCGCCAGGACGACAAGCGCCGACGTCATGCCGAGTGTCAGGAGAGTCGTCAACGGGTGAAGGAAGGCGAGGAACAGCAGGAGCATAACCGAGAGCGCGCGCTTCCGCAGGTCGCGCCGTTCGAGGAACAGCAGTACCGCAACGGGGAAGATCAACAAGCCAATCGACTCCTTCGAGGGCGTGCTCGTGAGCAGGAGGAAGCTGCCGAAGAAGACGATGAACAGACCCGCGACCAACCCTCCCGCGCGGCGGCCCGTTGCCTTTACCCCGAACAAGTACGCAGGAATGACGGCAAGCGACGCGAGGAGGGGCATGATGAGTTGCACGTGGGCGAGAGTGGAGACACCACCGACCGAGGCGACCGCCGACCAGAGGAGGGAAAATCCGGGTAACTTCTGATTGTAGCTGTTCAGATCCGCAGGCTCGATCCGCCAACCGCCTCTCGCGGCGATGTCGCTCGAGATGCGCCCGAGGGCGAACCCATCGATGCCGAACGGGAGCGGGCTGAAGGTGAGCGGCACGAGCCGCGTGGCGAACGCGACGCATACGAGCGCCGTGAGGATGGCCCCGTCGGTCCTCAGCCGCGCAGGATCGCCTCCAAGGATTGCGGCGATTCGACGGCCGGCGTTTCTCGAATCGACTCCATGGGTCGCGTGGCCATGGCGCCCCGGAGCAGCCCCAAACCGGAGAGCATCGAGATCGCGACGACCGCGAGGACGACGAATCCGAACGTCGACAGGTCGAAGGAGACCAAGACCTCATGGCCGAAGAGGACGAGACTGGCCTTCGGCTGCAACCAACTCTCCACGAGGAAACCGAGTCCCGCCCCGAGGACCGCAGCGCCCAGTGCGAGCGGGAACGATTCGAAGAGGAGCCGACGTCGCATCCAGCGGTTGCCCGCGCCGATCGCTCGGAGCACACCGACCGCGGGAGCGCGGTCCGCGAAAGCCCGGGCCTGAGCGGCATGAATCCCGAATGCCACGAGCACCCCAAGGAGTCCGGCGATCCCGTACGCCACGACACTCACGGAGCTCGTCGCCTCGACGACGGCGGTCGACAGGTAGTCGCGGGGCGCACCGCCGATTCCGGACCGGAGGATGAGATTCGAAATCCGCTCGTCCGTCGGCGGATCGCTGGCGATGTCCGCACGTGGGAGGTTCGGCCCGCTCACGTGGACGCTCGCGCCGAATCCCCGGAGGAACGAGAGGAGTGCGGCTGGGTCCGACGTCCGCAAGCGGATCGAATGAAACGCGGTCGAGCCCAAGCCGGAGAGGAATCGTCCCAGAGGGAAGTCGACGAGCATCTCATCGTTCGCCGGCGTGGCCGTGCGAAAGATTCCCGCGATGTGGACGAACGCGAGTCGAGGGACCGAAGAGCCGACCAAGGTCGCGTTCTCTCCCGCCGCCAGCCCGAGTCGGCGCACGAGGCCTTCTCCCGCGTACGCCGCTCGATTTCCGAGCGGCCCGGGCTGGACCCATTCACCGCCCTCGAAGGAGAGGAACGTCCCCGGCTCCGCGGCTCGCACGACGACCGGCTCGCCGCGGACGGTCCCGAGGCTCAGGATCTCCGGGCTGACGATCTGCACCCCCGGCTGCCGGGTGAGATTCTCGGCGAGGCTCTCATTGATCGAGTAGGCCCCGCTTCCTTGCGTCACCAGGTATGCATCGCCCGCGAGGATGCGAGTCGGCACACCCGGGAGCGCCGCGAGGATCGGCCACGTGGCTCCGAGCAGGAGTGAGCAGAGGAGCAGGCCCGCGAATGCCCGCGGCCCGATCAGGATGGGACCGCCCCCTTCGTCCGTACGAGGGCGGCGGCGCGGCGGGACGGGACGAGGCCTGCGAGGACCGCGGCGACCACGGAGATGAGCAGAGCGAGGATGACCGCGGCCGTCGGAGGCGACAAGATCACCAGGTTCGGAAGACCGAGGACGGGAGCAAACGAGACGACCGCATGCGCGGCGACGATCCCCAGTGCCGAACCGAGGATCGCCCCCGACAGAGCGAGGACCACGGCCTGCGCCTCGTAGACCCCGGCCACGGTGGCGGGGGACGCGCCGAGACTCCGGAGGGTCGCAATCTCCCGGGCCCGCGAGTGGACTTCGAGGCTCATCGCCGCGTACACGAGCAGGCCGATGACCGCCGCGATGACCAGGGCGAGCAGCATGAGCGAGGACTGGACTTCCTCGATGCTTCCCCGCACAAACCCGATGGCGCCGAGCGTCTCGAGCCGCGTGAGCCGGAGGGATGCGACGACCGCAGGGTCCAGCGGCGCCGCGGCGAGGATCGCCTGAACCGGCCCGCCCTGCGTCGCGTTCATGGCGATGAGCAGATCCGCTCGCACGTACGCCCAATTGTCCGGGAAGAGCTCCGAGCGGGTCGGCGGTGGAGCGACGATCGGGAGGTCCGTGAGGTGCAATCCGAACAGGCTGACGTTCCCTGACGCCGCCACGGGCATCCCGCTCTCCGCTTCGATCTGCGCCCGCAATCCGACATCGAGGGACACGTTTCGTGGACCCGCGGGGAACGCGATCGTCCCGGTCCCATCGTGGTACGATTCGAGGGCGACGACGAACACGGAGAGGGTGAGACGATTGATCTCGAGGCTCGCGGCATGGGCCCGCATCGCGACGAAGTCGCCTGGCACGTTTGACAGCGCCGCGGAATCAATCGCACTCGCGAGCAACTCTTTCCCCTGGATGTACACGGCCGGGCCCGAACCGATCCGGTTCGCGACCGACCCGACGCCATTCGCCAGGCCGTCCGCGAGGCTCATCGCCCCGACGAGGACCATGCACGCGAACGCGATCGCCCACGCGGTCCCGCGCGTGCGCCGTGTGAAGCGCGTCGCGAGCCGCAAGATCGGGCGCGCCATGCGTCCTCCAGCGGCCGGATGGTCGGGACCGGGATAAACGTTCGGCGGCGCCCGTCTTGGTATGGGTCTGGTAACGGTCCGGTGCCAGCCCGGTAACTTTCCCTATATCGCCGGCCGAACGTGCGTCCGGTTGAGGAAACGATGAGCGACAATTCGATCGGGAAACGTGAAGGGGCGGATGTCATCGAACGGGTGCGTGCCTACGTCGTCGATCTCGGACGGCGCGCGGTGGAACTGTGCGAGCTCTACGACTTCGGGTTCCCGTCGTCGGTCGTCCAGGACCACATCGCCAGGTTGGGTCGAGACTTCGATTCTTTCCGGGGCGCCTTCGAGGTGCCCGAACTCGCCTCCGGAGGGCGGGGCTCCCTGTGGGATCACGAGCAGTCCGTGCGGTATGCAGCAGGGGCGGCGATGATCACTGCCCGATTCCGCGGCGCCATGAGCCCCGCAAACATTGCGCGAGCTGCCGCCGCGAAGGCGCTCCATGAGTTCCAAGCGGATCTCCTCGACGACATCATCGACGGAGGGGCCTACACGTTCGAGGAAGCGCGCGCCCTGTATCGGATGTGCCTCGCCCCGATGACCGAAGCCGACTTCGACCCAAACGAACTCCAGATGGAACTCCGTCATCGGATTCAAGCGCATCAACAAGGTACGGTCGATCTGCTCGCGTCGCTCACCGCGAGGTTGCATGACCTCCTCGGCCACGCCCCGAACTGGGACGCCTTTCGCTCAGAGATTCGTCGTGAAAACGAACGCCTCGCGACGGGCCAGGCGCTCACCGTCTTCCAGAAGAGGGAGTCCCGGTCCATCCGGATGATCCGCGGATGGGCGTCGCGGTTTCCGGCGCCCCATCCGGACCTGCGGTGGCAGGAACGGTTCGCCCGCTCGGTCGCTCACGGGAGCGGATTGTGCCTGATCGACCTTTGCTTCGCGGAGGAACGGCTCACGCCCTCGGAGCTGCGGTCTCACCTCAATGCCTGGTACTACTTCGACGTCCTCATGACCCTGGTGAACAACGTCCTCGACATCCCGGACGACGCGGACGAAGGCCTGACGAACATCGCGCTCATGTCGATGCGGAGCGCGGAGGTCCTCGACCCCACGGTGGACCCGAAAGCCATCCGGCCGACGATGCGCGACTACGAACCGTTGCTGAAGCGGATGGCGGAGCTGAGCGGCCGGGCAATCACATCGGCGCACGAGGCCCTGGACGATCCGGACTCGTTCTACCCCTTCGTCGCGTTCATGATGCCCGTCGTCATGCTGACGGAGCCGGACGGGAGCGGGGAGGATTTGCTCCATGCGTACCTCCGCGCGCTCGCGCCGGCGATCCGCGACGCGTGCCGCGCGACGATGCCCGCCTGGGCTACCACTCCACGAGGTACTCGCAGTGGTCGTCCTTATTCCGCACGCATCGCGTCTTCGTTACTTTGCCCTTGACGCCCCGATAGATGAGACCGCCCTCGTAGATCCCGTGGAACATCGCGCACATCGCTGGCGTGGGCATCCAGTCGAAGTGCCGGAACACGATCTTGCGACGCTCGGTCGTCACCTCGAGCCGACCGTAGTTCCATTCTTTCGCGTAGACGATGGGCGCGCGCTCGGCGAGGGCCGTCAGCGGAATCGCCTTCGAAAGCTGCTCGAGCACGGTCGGAAAGGTGCTCATCGCCCCGGAGAAAAGCTTCCGGATGTATCCGTAGCTGCCGTCCCCGAACTTCGTCTCGACGATTTCCAGCAGGGCCGCGCACGCCTCGACCGAAAGCCACGTGTCTTCCGTGAGCTTGTCCGCGTCGACCGACCACGAAGCGATCGCCTCGGCCACGACGCCGCGACCGCGGGTCTTCCGCAAGTACTCGAGGAAACGCACGACGCTCGAGCCCCGGATCTTCGGCACGAAGCCTTCCTTCGTGGCTTCCCGGACGGTCGGCGTGACGTAGCGCCGAGACCCGTTCAATTCGCTGAGGAGGGCCGCCCCGTCCGGCGTGAGGCCGTACAGCCGGCCGCGGGCCTTGACGTCCGGCGTAAGGCATTCGACCAGCCCGCGATCCGAGAGCTCGCGCAGGGCGCGGCTCACGTGCACGATCCGGAGATCCGTCTCCTCGGCGAGTTGGCTCGGCACCTTCGGTTTCGGGGCCAGGGACGCCAAGACCTTCTCGCGGTAGCCGCTCGACACCACGAAGCTGAAGTCCAACCAGACATGGCCTCGCGGCTCCATTTGCGGCTTGCAAGGCCCGGGACGATATGAACGTTCTCCATGCGCCGCGAAGCCGCATGCCGGTCCATTGCCGGAGGAAGATTAGAAGAAGGAGTGACTCGGTAATCCTTAAGTATTACAAGTAATATCAAGAATCATGGAAGTCGTAAGCTTCAAAGTCGACTCCGCGACGAAGCGCCGGATGTCCCGCATCCGGGACATCAACTGGTCCGAGGTCCTCCGCGATGCGATTCGGCGGCGGCTCGAACTCGAAGAGCGGCTTCGAGCGCCAATCGATCGACGGCAGGCCCTGGAGGCGGCGCGTCGCATGGACGAGTTCCGGAGTCAAATCGGCCCGAGCGAGTACAATAGCACGAAGGAGATTCGACGGTGGCGCGAACTGAGACGGCCGTCGTAGACGCCTCGGTTGCAACGAAGTGGTATCTCCCGGAGACGGACACCGACGCGGCCCTCTCTCTGCGGGAAAGCCACGTGAACGGGGACATCCGTCTCATCTCGCCGGATCTGATGGTCTATGAGGTCGCCAATGCGTTGCGTTACCATCCCCGGGCCGGGATGGATCGGCTCGCCGAGCACATCGGAGACCTGTTCGCCCTGGACATCGGATTCGATCCGACGTCCGAGACCTCGATGATCGCAGCGATCCACTCGGCCTTCCACCTAGGATTGTCCATCTACGACGCGAGCTACATTTCCCTCGCCGAGCGGCTCGACACGGTCGTGTACACGGCGGACGAATCGCTGTTGCGAGCCGCCGGTTCCCGAGGCCGGCACCTGCGTTCCGCCCGCGTGTCGAGATGAGCCACCATGTTTCTGCTCGGCCATTTGGGGATTGGACTCGGCCTCGCGTGGCTCCTCTCGTGGAAATCGCCGACCCAGATCGATTTTCGCCTCGTGCTCTTCGGGGCGATCCTCCCCGACCTGATCGACAAGCCGCTCGCCTACGTCACCGGGCTCGACTCGCGTCTCTGGGCCCATACGTTTCTCTTCCTGTTCGCGATCCTCGCACTGAGTTTCGTCCCGAGGTTGCACGGCTTCCGACTCATCGGATTCGGAGTGGCGACGCACCTGCTGCTCGACATGATCTGGAATCAACCGGCCATCGTGCTGTACCCGGCGTATGGATGGTCGTTTCCGCCGGCCCCGTTCAACGTGGCCCGGTGGTACGACACGCTGCTCCACGACCCGTACGTCCAGTTCGGTGAAATCGTCGGGTCGGTCTACCTGATTGCCTTCGCGTGGGCCCACGGGATCCGCTCGTGGAAGTCGCTGCGGGATTTCATCTTTCACGGCACGCTCCCTTTGTTCGGGCCCGCCCCGCTCCTGAAAGATTGAGGCCAAATGCCCCACACCGGCACAGGTGTCGGTTCGAGTAGAACGGGCACTCCTGAGCAGCGGGCGCCTGAACGGGTCCTACAAACGCTTGAGTAGTCTTCCAAACATGCCCCGCGGGGCCGGGACATGATGGCGGAGGCGTCGTCGGGGGGCGATGTAGGTGAATCGGACTCCCGGTTGTCTAGCGTTTGTGGAATCCTCTTTGGCATTCTCGTGATCGCGACGTTTGCCTCATCCTACAATTTCCCGTCGGGGCCGTCCCAGGCCGATGCAACCCTCGCCCAGTTCAGCTCTTTCCGGAGCGCATTCCTCGCCGGGGACATCTTCATCGGGCTCGCCGCGGTCTTGGCGATTCCGTACTTCGTCGGGCTGCGAAACGCATTCAACGGAAAGGACCGCCTCTTGGTCGGTAGCGCGACCCTCATGGGGCTCGTGGGAATCGTCGTTACCGCGGCGGTGTTCATCGGCGAGGCAATCACCCTCGATGTGCTCTCGGGTCCGTACGCGACGGGAGGTGTTTCGAAGACGGCCGCTGTCGTCGTCGCACAAGCCGTCATCGGGTTCGGCACCGTCGAGGTGTTCGGCTTCCTCGTCTTCGCCGCCGGCTTCGCGGTGTACGGGTTTGCGACAATCCGGGGAAAACCATTTCCTCGCTGGCTCGGCTACGTCGGGATCCTGGGGGCCATCCTGTTCCTCGTCGGGTCGTTGCCCGTGAGCGGAGCATTCACCGCGATCTTCGCGGGGGTCATCCTCATCCTCGTCTGGGTATTCGCCACCTCGGGACTCATGTGGAGGTCGCGGACCCCGAGCGCTGCGCGTTAGACGAGCGTCTGTTCTTACCGCAGGGTCGGGCTGATAGTCAGCGCCGGTATCACGATCGCAGTCCTGGGCTCCGCTGGCCAGATTGTTTACTCTGTCCCCCGGGCCCGCCGGCTTCTTCGCGATCCCGGGCCCTCCCGGAATGACTAGCATCGATCGGGGCCGAGGGCAACCAAATCTTGATTGACGAGATGACGATGTCCGGATGGGTGGAGGTAATGGTCACAGAGGGACGCGGGGCGGAACGTGTCGTGGTGCGGCGGCTCGAGGAAGCGGATTTGCCTGAGGCCGATCGGATTTCCCGCATCGCATTCGGGACTCACCTCCACATGCCGGATCCCGCCCACACCTTCGGGGACGTGGACTACGTCCGAACGCGATGGCGCGCGGACCCCGCGGCGGCCTTCGCCGCGGATTATGAGGGGCGACTCGTCGCGACCGAGTTTGTCACGAACTGGGGTTCCGTCGGATTCTTCGGTCCCTTGACCGTGCATCCCGATTATTGGGGACGGGGGATCGCGCAACGACTCCTAGTCCCAACGATGGAGCTCTTCGCGAAATGGGGGACGACCCACGAGGGGCTCTTCACGTTCGCCGACAGCGGGAAGCACATCGGGCTCTACCAGAAATTCGGTTTTTGGCCGAGGTTCCTCACCGCGATTATGGAGGCACCGGTTCGGAAGACGGAAGGAGCGAGCGCCGCATCGACTTATTCGGATGCGTCGAAGGGTTCGCGGCCAGATCTCCTTCGGACCTGTGCTGGGCTGACGAACGCGGTGTACCCCGGCCTCGACGTGCGGCGAGAGATTCAGGCCGTCGACACGCAGTCATTGGGAGAGACCTTACTCGTCCACGAAGGCGAGCGGCTCGTCGCCTTCGCGGTCTGTCACTGCGGTCCCGGGACGGAGGGCGGGAGCGGGACATGCTACGTCAAGTTCGGTGCCGTCCATCCAGGCCCAAGTGCACCGAAGACGTTTGACACGTTACTCGATGCCTGCCAGGATCTCGCGGCATCGCGTGGTCTGAAGAAAGTCGCCGCAGGTGCTAACCTGGCCCGCGAGGAAGCCTACCGCGCGATGGTGGCGCGAGGCTTTCGAACGGCATTTCAAGGCGTCGCGATGGAGCGAGGCCGGCCGGGGTACAATCGACCGGGCGTGTTCGTGATCGATGACTGGCGCTGAGTTCGCGAGACCGGTGCCGGTGCGCACCCGGCGATGCGGGCCTCATGCCCACGGTAGCGCGAGGACGCCCCTCTGCGTCACGCCCGTCCGCATCCGTAAGGTTCGGTCGGAGCGGTCGCTAAGACGCCCACGGCTCGGTCCGAACGTAGCGTCCTCGCGGGTCGCTACGGCGACGTCTGCGGCAAAAGCCCAAGCTGGGCCAACATCGATGCCTGATCGAAATAGAGGTTGACCTCGGCAAACTTGCCGCCCTCGAGCTTCGTAATCATCGCGACCGGCAGGCGAATGGCCTTGTTCGTGGCGGGAATGGTCTGGCCCCCGGGCATCTCCAACGGTCCCGTGTTGGTTCCTCGGATGTGGCTCAGTTGGGTAATCCAATCCCCGGCACCGAATTGCGTTTCCACCGACAACCGAATGTCGGGGAACGCCTTGAGAAACGAGTCGAGAGACGCCCGGATCGCCTTCACTCCCTTGATCCCCTGAGGATTTTGTGGATCCCGTTGAACGACCGAATTCAGGTGGAGGCTCTCGAACTTATCGAAGTCGCGCTCGTTTAGGGCCTTCGTCGCCGCGTCGAGCACCTTGAGGTTCTCTTCTACGCTCATCGATTCACCTCCTCCTTCCCGAAGGCTTTGGGTATTCTAAACGCGCCCCTCCTCGGCTCCCATCCCGATTCCGCATCCCTTCTTGACCGGATAACCGTTGCATCGTTCCTTTGGCCTCGCGGTTCATGGGGCATCCCGCTCGCAGATCTCGGCGGCCGTCGGCCACCCCTTTTCCAACATGCGCAAGAGGCGTCGCCCCATGAGCCTCGCGACGATCCTCCCCAACGCTCCCGCGGGCGTGATGACGGTTCGAATGTGCAGCCGAGTGCCGTCCACGCTGGGAGATGCCTCGAACTCATCGTGGACCCGGAGGCCCATGGCCCGGGCGTCGAATGTCCAGGTGCCGTCCTCGCGCACCCGGAGGGTCTCCGGGAGGAGCATCTCCCTTCCGACAGGGCCGCGCCACGTGCCCACGAGTTCGATCCGATCGGGGTACCGCGCCAGGACGCGGATCCGGTGAGGCTGTTCGCGCGGATCCTTCGCGACATAGTCATCGGGCAAATCCGTCCACCATGCGCGGACGGAACGTGGCGGCCGGTGGATGTCCAACTCCAGGTCGAGGCTAAGCGATCGGCCGACTCGAGCGGCGACCGCGGTGGAATGAGATCGTGCATGCCCCCTAGCATCTAGCGTTCCAACGCTCATTCGATTCCTCCAACCGATTAGTCCAGGATGGGAACCCTGGCCTTGTAGGTTTGTCGGCGGAAGCCCGCGGGACGCGACTGGCCCTCCCCCGCTCGTCGCGTTCGGCGGCTGAAGATCGGTCCGAACCGTCAAGACCAAGGCCGCGTAATCCTCTGACGGCTTCGTGGAGACTCTCGACGACCTCGACTTCGACATCCTGCGCGAGGTCATGGTCGGGGGCGGGCCCTACCTCCGGAGCGACCGGGTGAGCCTCGGGTCTCTGGCCCGCGCCGTGGGCGTCCACCGCTCCACCGTCGCCGATCGGTTGGCGAGGTGGAATCGGATCGGACTCCTGGAGGACTGGACCATCGACGTGGACCCGGCGGCCCTCGGGCTCGTCGGCGCCCATGTCCATTTCGACTCGACGGCGGAACCGCGGGAGCGGGCGCTGGTTCTCGCCGCCCTGGTGGAAGGTGTGGAGGGCGTCCTGGCGTTCGATCAAGGCTACGTCGGCGTCATCTTCATGGCGGATTCGCCCGGCGCATTGACGCGAACCGAGAAGCTCCTGGCCCGGATCCTCGAGGCCCCGCGAGCCACCCGGATTGTGGATACCGCCCTTGACTACCCCGATTCTCTCCCGGTCCAGCTCTCCCCGATCGACGCCCGACTCCTGACGATCCTCCTGAACGACTCGCGCCAGACGTCGGCCGCCGTCGCCAAGAAGGCGCATGTCACGGTGCGGACCGTGGAGCGACGACTCGCGCGGCTCCGGAAGGCCGGAGTCTACTACGTCCGACCGAACTTTCGCTTCGGCCGCGTTTCCGGGGTCAGCTTTGCGCTCCTCTATTTCGAGTATTCGAAGGGGAAGCGGGTCGCCGCGTTGCGCGAACTCCTCCGGACCTTACCGAATCACGTCGGCCGACAGATCGAAGCCCCGACACGAGGTCTCCTCGTGATTCATGGCTCGGCGCATGAGCTTGACGAGGCCGCACGAGCCGCGGCATCCGTCCCGGGCATCCGGGAGGTCACGCTCCGGACTCTCCTGAGAGAGGTGGACGCACCGGGTTTCCCGGATTGGTTGTCCGAACGGATCGAACGCAGGTCGGCGGCATCCAAAGGGCGCCATCGCTAAGTAGCTGGCAAGGCAATCCCATTGGAGCGGGGCGA
>Ga0137415_10001027_pt1 | contig 27538 bp, 28 predicted proteins | sample CZODoug3_1_1_16f_FD_183082 | JGI IMG/M metagenome (GOLD analysis project Ga0137415, IMG submission 183082) | Vadose zone soil fungal communities from Angelo Coast Range Reserve, California, USA - CZODoug3_1_1_16fungal (Hybrid Assembly) | ecosystem: Environmental > Terrestrial > Soil > Vadose...
ATCTTCGGCCGCAGTACGGATCTCACCACGCTCAGCGAGAACCAGATCGCCGCGCTCGGCATCGGGCGCAAGTTCCAGACGCCGTCGGTGTTCGTGAACCTCACGGTCCGCGAGAACGTCGAGCTGTCGCTGCGCCGGCCGAGCAAGGGCGTGCTCTCCACGCTGCTGGGCCGCGACGGCGACGACGCGCGCGACCGGATCGCGGCCACGCTCGCCACCGTCGGCCTCGACGCCAAGGCCGACACACTCGCGGGGGCGCTGTCGCACGGCGAGAAGCAGTGGCTCGAGATCGCGATGGTCATGGCGCAGGACCCCGAGCTGCTGCTGGTGGACGAGCCCGTGGCGGGGCTGACCGACGAGGAGACCGCGCGCACCGGGGAGCTGCTGATGGCGATCGCCGCCGAGCGCTCGGTGCTGGTCATCGAGCACGACATGGAGTTCGTCCGCCAGATCGCGCGCACGGTGACCGTGCTCCACCAGGGCGCGGTGCTCTGCGAGGGACCGCGCGAGCAGGTGCAGGGCGATCCGCGGGTGCTGGAGGTCTATCTCGGGCACCGCAAGGAGACCCATGCTGTCCGTTGAGCGGCTCGACGTCGCGTACGGCGGCTCGCAGGTGCTGTGGGGCGTCGATCTCGCCGTCGGCGCCGGTGAGCTCGTCTGTCTCATGGGGCGCAACGGCGTCGGCAAGACCACGCTGCTCAAGACCGCGATGGGGCTCCTGCCGGCGCGACGCGGGCGCGTGAGCTTCGACGGGGCCGAGATCACCGGCTGGTCGCCCGACCGCCGGGCGCGCGCCGGGATCGGCTACGTCCCGCAGGGTCGCGAGATCTTTCCCCACCTCACCGTCGAGGAGAATCTGAAAATGGCCCTCCTCGGCACCGGCCGCGCCGCCGCGCTGGACGAGCCGCTCGAGCTGTTCCCGGCGCTCAAGCCGCTGCTCGGGCGCAAGGGCGGTGTCCTCTCGGGCGGCGAGCAACAAATGCTCGCGATCGGGCGCGCGCTCCTGACCAAACCGAGGCTCCTCATGCTCGACGAGCCCACGGAGGGCATCCAGCCGTCGATCATCCTCGAGATCGAGGAGGCCCTGCGCCGGATCAAGCGCGAGCTCGGGCTGGCCATTCTCCTGGTCGAGCAGTACCTTGACTTCGCCGAGCGTCTCGCCGACAAGTACGTGATCATGGCCAAGGGCGCCGTCGTCGCGTCGGGCGCCACGCGGGATCTGAGAGTGGAGATGGTCAGGCAGCATTTGGCGGTCTGACACGAGGCGCCTGGAGGTCCAACGATGCACCTCACCCCCCGGGAGCAGGAGAAGCTCCTGATCTTCACGGCCGCGGAGCTGGCGCGCCGCCGGCGCGGGCGCGGGCTTCGCCTGAACCACCCCGAGGCCCTCGCGCTGATCACCGCCGAGATCCTCGAGGGCATCCGCGACGGCCGGACGGTTGGGGAGCTCATGGAGACCGGCGCCTCGATCCTCACGCGCGCCGACGTGATGGAGGGCGTGCCGGAGATGATCGACGAGGTGCAGGTGGAGGGAACCTTCCCCGACGGCAGCAAGCTCGTCACGATCCACCATCCGATTCGCTGAGCCCAGGATGGGCGTGGCGATCGAGTGTCTCGCTGCCGAGGCGGCCGTCCGTCTCCGGCGGCCGCTCGCGGAGCTCCTCGAGGACGCCGTGGACGGTGGCGCGTCGATCGGGTTCCTGCCGCCGCTCGCCTCCGGCGAGGCCGACGCGTACTGGAGCACCGTGGTCGACGCCCTGCGCGACGGGTCGCGCGTACTCGTCGTCGCCCGGGGCCCCGACGGGACGCTCCTGGGCACCGCCCAGCTCGACCTCTGTACGCGGCCGAACGGGCGTCACCGCGCCGAGGCGACGAAGGTCATCGTTCACAGGAAGGCCCGCCGGCGGGGGATCGGTCGCGCGCTGATGCTGGGCCTCGAGGACGAGGCGCGCCGGCGTGGCCGCACGACGCTGGTGCTCGACACGCGCCGAGGCGACCCCGCCGAGCGCCTCTACGCCTCCGTGGGCTACACTCTCGTCGGCGTGATCCCCGCGTACGCGCGGAGCGCCGGCGGCGCGCTCGAGCCGAGCGCCTTCTACTACAAGGTCCTGGAAGGAGGAACCACGTGATTCCCGGCGAGTACCTGCTGGCGGACGGCGAGATCGTGGCCAACGCGGGGCGCAAGACGGTCGAGCTGACCGTGGCGAACACGGGCGACCGGCCGATCCAGATCGGCTCCCACTTCCACTTCTTCGAGGTGAATCGAGCCCTTCGCTTCGATCGCGCCCTGGCGTTCGGCATGCGCTTGAACGTGCCCGCGGGCACGGCGGTCCGCTTCGAGCCCGGGGACGAGAAGCGCGTCACGCTGGTCGAGCTCGCCGGTGCGCGGAAGGTCTTCGGCCTGAACGGGCTCACCGAGGGCGGTGACCGCGAGCGGGCGCTCGCGCGTCTCGCCGAGTGGGAGCGGCGGCGATGAGCCTGCGCCTGACGCGGCGGCAATACGCGGACCTCTACGGTCCGACGACCGGCGACCGGGTGCGCCTCGCCGACACGGAGCTGTTCATCCGCATCGAGCGCGACCTGACCACGGCCGGCGAGGAGGCGAAGTTCGGCGGCGGGAAGGTGATCCGCGACGGCATGGGTCAGTCGTCGCGGGCGACCCAGGCCGACGCGGTGCTCGACACGGTCATCACGAACGCCGTGGTCGTGGACCACTGGGGCATCGTCAAGGCCGACATCGGCATCCGCGAGGGGCGGATCGTCGGCGTGGGCAAGGCCGGGAACCCGGACCTCATGGCGGGCGTGTCGCCCGGGATGGTGGTCGGCGCGGGCACGGAGGTCATCGCGGGCGAGGGGAAGATCGTCACGGCGGGCGGCCTCGACGCGCACATCCACTTCATCTGCCCTCAGCTCGTCACGGAAGCCATCAGTGCGGGGTTGACCACGCTGCTGGGCGGCGGTACCGGCCCGGCGGCCGGCACGGCGGCGACGACGTGCACGCCGGGCGTCTGGAACATCCACCGGATGCTCGAGGCCGCCGAGGCATTCCCGGTCAACCTCGGGTTTCTCGGCAAGGGAAACGCATCCGCCCCCGATCCGCTGCGTGAGCAGATCGCGGCCGGCGCGATCGGGCTCAAGCTCCACGAGGACTGGGGGACGACGCCGGCGGCGATCGACTGCGCCCTCTCGGTGGCCGACGAGCACGACGTGCAGGTCGCGATCCACACGGACACGCTCAACGAGGCGGGCTTCGTCGAGGACTCGATCCGCGCCTTCAAGGGGCGGACGATTCACACCTACCACACGGAGGGCGCGGGCGGTGGCCACGCCCCGGACATCATCCGGGTGTGCGGGGAGCCCAACTGCCTGCCGTCCTCCACGAACCCGACGATGCCGTTCACGGTGAACACGATGGACGAGCACCTCGACATGCTGATGGTCTGCCATCACCTCAACCCGAGGATCCCGGAGGACCTCGCGTTCGCCGAGTCGCGCATCCGCGCCGAGACCATCGCGGCCGAGGACGTGCTCCACGACCTCGGCGCGATCAGCATGATGTCGTCCGACTCGCAGGCGATGGGACGGATCGGCGAGGTCATCATCCGCACCTGGCAGACCGCCGACAAGATGAAGCGCCAGCGCGGGCCGCTCGCCGACGAGCAGCCCGGCGACGACAACCTGCGTGTCAAGCGCTACGTCGCCAAGTACACGATCAACCCCGCGATCGCCCACGGGCTCAGCGCCCATGTCGGCTCGGTCGAGGTCGGGAAACTCGCCGACCTCGTCCTCTGGCGGCCGGCGTTCTTCGGCGTGAAGCCCGAGGTCGTCGTGAAGGGGGGGATGATCGCCTGGGCGGCGATGGGCGACCCGAACGCGTCCATCCCGACGCCGCAACCCGTGCTCTACCGGCCGATGTTCGGCGCCTACGGCCGGGTGCCCAGCGCGACGGCGCTCACGTTCGTCTCCGCGGCCGCGCTCGCGGGCGGCGTGCCGGGCCGACTGGGCCTCGCGCGGCGGGCGGTGGCGGTGGGGAAGTGCCGCACCATCGGCAAGCGGGACATGGTCCACAACGCGGCACTCCCGCGCATCGAGGTGGACCCCGAGACCTACGAGGTGCGCGCCGACGGCGAGCGGCTCACGTGCGAGCCGGCGCGCGTGCTGCCGATGGCCCAGCGGTATTTCTTGTTCTAGGCGATGGCGGAGCCGGTCGTCGTCATCACGCACCCGCACGTTCACCTGCACGACGCCGATCTCTCGCGGCTCGAGCGCGATGCCCTCGTGCTCACGGCCGAGGAGCGGCGCTGGGGGCGCCGTCGCGTCACGACGCGGGCGGGCCGCGCCCTCGCGTTGGCGCTCCCGACCGGCAGCGTGCTCACGCCCGGCGACATCCTGCACGTCGGCCCCGGCTGGTACGTCGTCATCGAGGCGGCGCCCGAGCCGGTGCTCGCCGTGACGCCGCGCTCGCGCGAGGAGGCGATCCGCATCGCCTTCGAGGTCGGCAACCGCCACTTCACGCTCGCGGTCGACGGCGAGCGGCTGCTCGTTCCCGACGATCCTGCGATGGACCAGCTGCTCGGGAGGCTCGGCGTGGCCTTCGAGCGCGTGCAGCGCGTGTTCGTGCCCGTCGGCGCCGGGCACCGTCATGACTGACCCGGCGTTCCTCGCCCTCCTGCAGTTCGCCGACGGGCTCTTCCCCGCGGGCGGCTTCGCCCACTCGTTCGGCCTGGAGACGTACGCGCAGGAGGGGCGGGTCCGCGACCGCGTGGGCCTCGAGGAATTCGTCCGAGCCCACCTCGAGGGGAGCGCCGGCCCGTGCGACGCCGTCGCGGTCGCCCACGCCGCGCGCGGCGCCGCCGCGGGTGAGGTCGCGGGTCTGATCGCCCTGGACGAGAAGCTCGACGCGATGAAGTGCGTGCCCGAGTTCCGCGCGGCGAGCCGGCAGATGGGGCGCCAGACGCTGCGCGTCGCCACGGGCCTGGGCGATGATCCTATCGTGGGCGATCTCGCGCGCCTCGTGGAGGACGGGCTCGCGCCCGGCCACCACGCCGTCGCGCTCGGGACCGCCCTCGGCCGCTCGGGCGTGGACGCCGAGCGGGCAGCGGCGGCCTATCTCTATTCCACCGGGGCGCTGCTGGTGGGCGCCGGGCTGCGGCTCATCGCCCTCGGCCAGGTGGACGGCCAGCGCGTGCTCGCGGCCGTGCGCCCCCTCGTGGCCCGGCTCGCCGCCGACGCGGCCGTCGCGCGCGTGGAGGACATGTGGAGCTTCACCCCCGGTCTCGAGCTCGCGGGCCTCCGCCACGCGGCGCTCGACATGAGGTTGTTCAGGTCATGAGCGCGAACCCGCGCATTCCCCGACCCCTCAAGATCGGCATCGGCGGTCCCGTCGGCTCCGGCAAGACCGCGCTCACCGAGGCGCTCTGCCGCCGCTTCCGCGACCGCCTCGACATGGCGGTGATCACCAACGACATCTACACGAAGGAGGACGCCGAGTTCCTCGTCCGGCGCGGCGCCCTGCCGGCCGAGCGCGTCGTCGGTGTGGAGACGGGCGGGTGCCCGCACACGGCGATCCGGGAAGATGCCTCGGTGAATCTGGAAGCCGCCCGTGCGCTCCTGAAGGCCTTTCCGGACCTCGAGCTGCTCCTGATCGAAAGCGGCGGCGACAATCTGGCGGCGACCTTCAGCCCGGAGCTCGTCGACGCGACGATCTACGTGATCGACGTCGCCGAGGGCGAGAAGATCCCGCGCAAGGGTGGGCCCGGCATCACGCGCTCCGACTTGCTCGTGATCAACAAGATCGACCTCGCGCCCCACGTCGGCGCCGATCTCGGTGTGATGGCGCGCGACGCGCGGCGGATGCGGGGCGACCGGCCCTTCGTGTTCACGAACCTCCGGACGGGTGAGGGGGTCGATGCGCTCCTCTCCTGGATCCGCCACGAGCTGCTCCTCGAGCCCGCCGTGCGAGGCGAGGCGATCGACCGTCGAGGCGAGGCGTGAGACTGCTCGAAGATGAGCGACGAGTCGGCCGCGACGGTGTGCTGGTGCTCGGCTTCGAACGCCGCGACGCCGTCACGATCCTGCGCCGCGTCCGCTACACGCTGCCACTCCAAGTCCTGGCGCCGGTCGCGCTCGAGGATCCCGCCGCTGTCGTCTCGATCCTGAACCCGACGGGTGGGCTGCTCGGCGGCGACCGCCTGACGATCGAGGCCGACGTCGGGCCGGGGGCCCATGCGCTGCTCACGACGCCCTCGGCGACGAGGGTCTACCGCGCGCCGGCCGAGCCGACGGTGCAGACCGTGGTGTTGCGCCTCGGCCGCGGAGCGGCCGTCGAGTGGGTGCCCGACCACACCATCCCGTTCGCGGGCTCCGCGTTCCGCCAGGCGATCGACTGCGAGCTGGGCGACGGCGCGACGCTCGTCCTTCTCGACGCCTTCGCCGCCGGCCGCGTCGCGCGCGGCGAGGCGTGGGCATTCAGGCTGCTCGAGAGTGCCTTGACCGTGCGCGACCGCCGCGGTCTCGTCTTCCACGACCGCTTCGTCCTCGGGACGGGCGCGGGCCCCGCCGGCCTCGGCGGGGCCGAGGGGCACCCGTACTTCGCGACGCTCCTCGTCGCCGCCGACGCGGGCGTGGAGGGCTTCGCCGCCGCCGCTCGAGACGCGCTTGCCCGCACCCGGGGCACGCGGGGGGGCGTCGCAGCGCTGCCCCGGCGCGGAGCGGTCGTGCGCTGCCTCGCCTCGGGCGCTCCGGCGCTCACCGAGGCGCTCGCCGCCCTCTGGGCCGCGGCGCGCGGCGAGCTCCTCGGGCTCCCCGCGCTTTGCCTGCGCAAGCCGTGACGGGCGACGCTCGGATCGCTTGGCGCATGCCCGAGGTTTCCGCTACACTCGGGGGTGTCCATGTTCAACCTGATCCCGAAGGAAGTCCGGTTCTTCGATTACTTCGAGCAGCAGTCCGCGCAGATCATCAAGGCGGGCACGCTGCTCTCCGAGCTCGTCCACAACTTCGCCGACGCCCGCGCCAAGGCCTTCGCCATCAAGGAGGTCGAGCACGCCGGCGACCAGATCACCCACGAGATGTTCAGGCGCCTGAACACGACCTTCATCACACCGATCGACCGCGAGGACATCCACGATCTCGCCACGCGGCTCGACGACGTCCTCGACTTCATCGAGGCCGTGGCCGAACGGCTCGTGATCTACCGCATCAAGGAGCCGACGTCGGCGTGTCGCGCGCTGGCCGAGCTGATCGTCGCCCAGATCGCGGCGATGGACCGCTGCATCCGCTGCCTCCGCACGATGGACCAGGGCTTCCACGAGCACGCCGTCGAGGTGAACCGCCTCGAGAACCGCGCCGACTCGCTCCTCCGCGAGACGCTCGCGGCGATGTTCGAGGAGCAGCCGGACCCGATCGAGGTGATCAAGTGGAAGGAGATCTACGAGACCCTCGAGGCCGTCACCGACCGCTGCGAGGACGTGGCGAACGTGATTGAGGGCATCATCCTCAAGATGGCGTGATCACGCCCACTCCGTCCTCGTGCTGACCGCCGTCGTCTTCATCATCTTCGTCGCGCTCGTCTTCGACTTCATCAACGGCTTCCACGACGCCGCGAACTCGATCGCCACGGTCGTTTCCACACGCGTCCTGACGCCGCTCCAGGCCGTCGTCTGGGCGGCATTCTTCAACTTCGTCGCCGCGTTCGGCTTCGGAGTGAGCGTGGCGCGGACGGTCGGCAGGGGCGTCGTGGAGACGAGCGTCGTGGACCAGTGGGTCATCCTCGCGGGGCTCGTGGGCGCGATCGTCTGGGACCTCATGACGTGGTATTGGGGCCTACCGACCAGCTCCTCGCACGCGCTCATCGGCGGCTTTGCCGGCGCGGCGGTGGCCAAGGCGGGGACCGGCGCGCTGGTGGTCAGCGGGCTCGTCAAGATCGGCATTTTCATGATCCTGGCGCCGCTGATCGGTCTCGTGGTCGGCTTCACGATGATGCTGCTCATGGTGCGGACTTTCAGCGCCGCGACCCCCGGCCGCGTGGACCGCGTCTTCCGGCGCGGTCAGCTCGTCTCGGCCGCCGCCTACAGCCTCGGCCACGGCACCAACGATGCCCAGAAGACGATGGGCATCATCGCGGTGCTGCTCTTCTCGACCGGCCACCTCGGGCCGGAATTCTACGTGCCCTTCTGGGTCGTGCTCTCGGCGCACGCCGCGCTCGGGCTCGGCACGATGGCGGGCGGCTGGCGCATCGTCAAGACGATGGGGATGCGCATCACCAAGCTCCGCCCGATCGGCGGCTTCTCCGCCGAGACCGCGGGCGCGATCACCCTCATCGGCACGGCGATCGGCGGCATCCCGGTGAGCACGACGCACACGATCAGCGGCGCGATCATGGGCGTGGGCGCGTTGCAGCGCTTCTCCGCGGTCCGCTGGGGCGTCGCCGGCCGCATCGTGTGGGCGTGGATCTTCACGATTCCCGCCTCGGCCGCGGTCGCCGCCGCCGTGTGGTTCTCGATACGGTTGCTCGCCATCCTCGGCTGACCGGAGGCCTAGAGCAGCTTCTCCACGATCACGCAGTCGCGCCACTGGCCCTCGAGCTTGGCGTGCCGGCGATAGACACCGACGACGCGAAAGCCGGCGCGCTCGTGCAGCGCTCCGGCGCGCCGAAATATCAATTTGACAAGTTTCGAAATATCGAGATATGATGCCGGCGTCGAATCAGAGGAGGCGCGCGATGGCTGACGAGGCTGACGAGAAGCTGAAGGCGCTCGTGAAGGAGAAGTACGGGCAGGCGGCGCTGCGGGTGACGGGCGGCGGCGGCGCCTGCTGCGGGGCGGCGCCGTCGCGCGGCGAGTGCGATCCGATCACCGCGAACCTCTACGCGGAGGGCGAGACGGCCGAGCTGCCCGGGGAGGCGGTGGCGGCCTCGCTCGGCTGCGGCAACCCGACGGCGCTCGCCGAGCTCTCTCCGGGCGAGACGGTCCTGGACCTCGGCTCGGGCGGCGGGATCGACGTGCTCCTGTCGGCCAGGCGCGTGGGAGCGACGGGCAAGGCGTACGGCCTCGACATGACCGACGAGATGCTGACGCTCGCCCGCCAGAACCAGCGGAAAGCCGGCGTCACGAACGTGGAATTCCTCAAGGGCGAGATCGAGAACATCCCGCTGCCCGCCGCCTCGGTGGACGTGATCATCTCGAACTGCGTCATCAACCTGTCCGCCGACAAGGACCGGGTCCTCGCCGAGGCCTTCCGGGTGCTCAAACCGGGCGGGCGGCTCGCGGTGTCGGACGTCGTGGTCCGCGGCGCGGTGCCTCCGGCGATCCGGCGGAGCGTCGAGCTCTGGATCGGCTGCGTCGCCGGCGCCCTCGAGGAGCGGGAATACCGGGAGAAGCTCGCCGAGGCGGGCTTCGAGGCGATCGACGTCGAGCCGACGCGCGTCTACAAGGTGGAGGACGCGCGGGAATTCCTGGCGGGATCGGGCATCGACGCGGCCGCGATCGCCCCCGAGGTGGACGGCCGGTTCATGAGCGCGTTCGTGCGCGCCCGCAAGCCCGGGAGGTAGGGCCGGTCGCGTCATGGTGTTCGGTCCTGCCGCGGGCTGACGGTATACTCGAAGGCGTGGCCGAAGCGCATCGCTACCAGCTCCAGAACGAGGCCGCCAACCGCTTGATCGCCGCGCTCCTCGACACCTCCGCGGTGCCGCCGGACAGGCGCGTCTGGTTCCAGCAGCTCCTCACGACGGTCATGAAGCTCCACGAGGACGGCGCCTCTACCGGGGACATCAAGATCACCAACGCGGCGCTCAAGGAGCTACGGTACGCGTACAAGGTGTTCGCGCCGTACAGCGGCGTCCGCAAGGTCACCGTCTTCGGCTCGGCGCGCACGCCCGAGGGCGACCCCGCGATGCTCGCAGCGCGCGAGTTCGGGCGGCGGATGGTCGGCGAGCGCTGGATGGTCGTCACGGGCGCGGGCGGGGGCATCATGGGCGCCGCGCAGCAGGGGGCGGGGCGCGAGCAGAGCTTCGGCCTCAACATCCGCCTGCCGTTCGAGCAGGAGGCGAACCCCTGGATCGCCTCCGATCCCAAGCTGATCACGTTCAAGTACTTCTTCACGCGGAAGCTCTTCCTCATGAAAGAGGCGAGCGCGATCGCGCTCTTCCCGGGCGGCTTCGGCACGATGGACGAGTGCTTCGAGTTCCTCACGCTCGCGCAGACGGGCAAGGCCGAGATCGTGCCCGTCGTCCTTGTCGAGGCGGGGGCGAAGCCCTACTGGCGGATCTGGGACCGCTGGATCGGCACGCTCGTGGAGCGAAGGCTGATCGATGCGAACGACATGGCGTTCTACCGCATCGTCGACACGGTGGACGAGGCGATCGCGGAGATCACGGGCTTCTACCGCGTCTACCACTCGTCGCGGATCGTCGGCGACAGGCTCGTGCTGCGACTCCTTCGCCCGCTCACCGACACGCAGCTCGCGGAGCTCCAGGGCAAGTTCGACGACATCCTGAAGGGGCCGGCCGAGCAGGCCCCGGGGCCGGTGGCGCAGGAGTTCAACGAGTTCGCCGAGCTCCCGCGGCTCATCCTGAAATTCGATCGCTCGTCCTACTCGCGGCTCCGGCAGCTCATCGACTTCGTCAACGGGCTCTAGGCTACTCCGGCTCCGGCCGCTCCTCGGTCGCCTGACACTCCACGCACACCCACGTGCGAACGACCGCGAGCGTGCGCGCGTCGCGGCGGAGCGTCCAGGGAACGAGCGCCCGGCGGCCGCACCGCGGACAGCGCTCGGGCCGGGTGCCGGGCGGCAGGCTCGCGGGAAGCCACGGAATCTTCGCAGGCATCGAAGGATGATAGCTCAGATGACGCGGGAGGGCGCCGCCCGCCTCGCGGGGCTAGGTCGGGGGCCCGGGAGACGGGTACAATACCGTCATGAGGCGGTTCCGGGTCGGGCTCGCGCAGATCAATTCGACGGTCGGCGACTTCGAAGGCAACGTTCGCAAGATCGTGGACGCGATCGAGCGGGCGCGCGCCCTCGGCTGCGGCCTCGTGGCCTTCCCCGAGCTCGCGATCACCGGCTACCCGCCCGAGGACCTCCTCTTCAAGCCGGCGTTCATCGAGGAGAACCTGCGCGCCCTCGAGGAGGTGACGCGCGCCACGCGCGGCCTGACCGCCGTCGTGGGTTTCGTGGACAAGCGCGACGACATCTTCAACGCCGCGGCCGTGCTCCACGACGGCGCGCGCGCAGGGGTCTACCACAAGCAGTACCTGCCGAACTACGGCGTCTTCGACGAGAACCGCTACTTCCAGGCCGGCACCGACGCGCCCGTCTTCACCGCGGGCGAGATGACGTTCGCCGTCAACATCTGCGAGGACATCTGGTATCCGACGGGTCCGGGGACGCTGCAGGCGCTCGCGGGCGCGGAGCTCGTCGTCACGATCAACGCCTCTCCCTACCACGCGGGCAAGGCCCACTTCCGCGAGAAGATGGTCGCAACGCGCGCCGCCGACGACCTCGTCTGTCTCGCCTTCGTGAACCTGGTCGGCGGGCAGGACGAGCTGGTCTTCGACGGCGCGAGCCTGATCGTCAACGAGCACGGCGAGCTGGTCGCGCGCGGCCGTCAGTTCGAGGAGGACTTCGTCGTCGCCGACCTCGACCTCGAGGCCGTGTTCCGCGCCCGCCTCCACGACTCGCGCCGCCGAAAGGAGAAGCTCCGCGCCGGCGGCACCGTGTCGCGCGTCGTGCTCCCCGGACTCCCCGCTCCGGCGGACGCTCCTCCGCTGCCGCCGCGTGAGGTGACGCCACTCGAGCGCGTCGAAGAGGTGTACCGCGCGCTCGTCCTCGGCACGCGAGACTACGTCCGGAAGAACGGCTTCACGCGCGTCGTGATCGGGCTCTCGGGCGGGATCGATTCCTCGCTCGTCGCGGCCGTGGCCGTGGAAGCCCTCGGCAAGGAGAACGTGACGGGCGTGACCATGCCCTCGCCCTACACCTCGGCCGGCACCCGACGCGACTCGGGGCGGCTCGCGAAGAACCTCGGGATCGAGTTCCTGTCGATCCCGATCACCCCCGTCCTCAACGCCTACCGGCGCGCGCTCGCGAAGGCGTTCAAGGGCCTGAAGGAGGACGTCACCGAGGAGAACCTCCAGGCCCGGATCCGCGGCAACCTCCTCATGGCCCTCTCGAACAAGTTCGGCTGGCTCGTGCTGACGACGGGCAACAAGAGCGAGTACAGCGTGGGGTACACGACGCTCTACGGCGACATGGCGGGTGGGTTCGCCGTCATCAAGGACGTCCCGAAGACGCTCGTCTACGAGGTCACGCGCAAGGTGAACGAGCTCGCCGGCCGCGAGGTCGTGCCGGCGAGCGTCTTCGCGCGCGCGCCGTCGGCCGAGCTCCGGCCGAACCAGACGGACCAGGACACGCTGCCGCCCTACGCCGCCCTCGATGCGATCTTGGAGGGTTACGTGGAGGAGGACCGCGGCGTGAAGGACCTCGTCGCGCACGGCCACGCGGAGGACACCGTCCGCCGCGTCCTCGCGATGGTGAACCGGAACGAGTACAAGCGCCGTCAGGCGCCCATCGGGGTCAAGATCACGCCGCGCGCCTTCGGGCGCGACTGGCGCCTGCCGATCGTCAACCGCTTCCGCGAGCGCTAGCCTCCGCTACTGGCCGACGGGGATGCACGAGGCGCGCGCAGCCTTGTCGGCGCCCAGCCCATCGACCGCCTGTCTGCACTCGTCACAATTCGGATAGGAGCGCGACTCACGCGGCCGCCGGAGTCCCGGAATCAGCAGGATGCACTCGCCTGGAATGGGAGGGGGCCGCCGGCTCGAGACGTCAGGAGTCGGCTGCCCGGGCGACTGATCCGCGGGAAGCTGCGACCGGTACTGCTCCGGGACCTCGTCGCGGCTGCCCGCGTAGTGAACGGCACCCCACTCGTCGACCCAGCGGTACACCTGCGCCGCGGCGTCGGTCGCGACGAGCGTCACCGCGAGCAGCAGACCGACCACACGTCGTGTCGTCATGGCCTCCTTCCTGGTATACCACGGCTATCCGGGGACGCCTTCCATCTGGAGCGCGTAGAGGCGGCGGTAGATCCCGTCGCGGGCGATCAGCTCGTCGTGGCTCCCGATTTCCGCGATGCGGCCGTCGTGGACGACGACGATCCGGTCGGCGCTGCGCACCGTCGAGAGCCGGTGGGCGATGACGAGCACGGTCCGGCCGCGCATCAGGTCCGAGAGCGCCTGCTGGACCATGAACTCGCTCTCGGCGTCGAGGTCCGACGTCGCCTCGTCGAGGATGAGGATGGGCGGGTCCTTCAGGAACGCCCGGGCGATCGCGATGCGCTGGCGCTGGCCGCCCGAGAGGCGCACGCCGCGCTCACCGACGAGCGTGTCGTAGCCCTCGGGGCAGGCCATGATGAAGTCGTGTGCGTGGGCCTGGCGCGCGGCCCGCTCGATCGCCTCGGTCGTGGCGTCGGGCTTCCCGTACGCGATGTTGTAGCGGATCGTGTCGCCGAAGAGGAAGTTCTCCTGCGTGACGATGCCCATCTGTGCCCGCAGGGAGGCCTGCGTCACGTCGCGGATGTCATGGTCGTCGAGGGTGATCCGACCCGCGGCGACGTCGTGGAATCGCGGGAGGAGGTCCATCAGCGTGGACTTGCCCGCGCCCGACATGCCCACGAAGGCGACGACCCCACCCTTCCGGATGTCGAGGGTGATGTCCTTCAGGGTCAGCTCCTCGGCGTCGGCGTAGCGGAAGTCCACGTGCTCGAAGCGGAGCTCGCGGTGGAACGTCTCGAGGCGCTCGGCGCCCGGACGATCGGCGATGGCCGGCGGCATGTCGAGGATGTGGAAGACGCGCTCGACCGCCGCGGTCGACTGCTGGACGACGTTGAGCGAGCGCGAGAGGCGGCGCACCGGGCCGTACAGCATCAGCGCCGCCGCCGTGAACGAGAAGAGCGTGCCCGGTGTCATGTGGCCCTGGATGACCTGGGAGCCGCCGTACCAGAGCGCGGCCATGATCCCGAAGGCGCCCGCGATCTCCATGAGCGGCTCGGTGATCTCGTCGGCGCGCACGTTCTTGAGCGAAAGCGCGACGAGGCGGTCGTTGAGCGCGTCGAAGCGCGCCTGCTCGTGACGCTCGCGACCGAACGCCTTCACGATCTTCGTCCCGCTGAAGGCCTCCTGCAGGAGCACGGCGAGCTGGGCGATGCGCTCTTGGGTGCGTTTGTTGATCCGGTACAGGCGGCCGCCGACGCCCCTCACGATGAGGACGATGAAGGGGATGGAGATCAACGCCGTGAGCGTCAGCGCCCACTCACGCGCCACCATCACCCCGAAGAGCGCCACGATCGTACCGATCTGTCGGACCGCCATCACCAGGACACCGGAGGAGAGCCGGGCGAGGCGACCCACGTCGTTCAGGATCCGCGACATGAGATCGGCCGAGTGCACGTCCGCGAAGAACGAGAGCGGCTGGGCCTGGATGTGGGTGTAGAGGTCTCGGCGGAGGCTGGCGACCACGCGCTCGCCGGCGGCGGCCATGAGGTAGGACTGGGCGTAGCGCGCGACGCCCTTGACGACGTAGACGCCGAGGAGCGCCAGCGGGATCAGCCTGAGCATGACGACGTCGCGGCGGATGAAGATGTCATCCATGACCGGCTTGACGAGCCACGCGGTGAGACCCTCCATCGCCGACACCACGAGCGCCAGCAGCGAGCCGAGGACGAGCACCGGGATGTACGGCCTGAGGTAGGGGAAGAGCCGGCGGTACGGTGCGGCCGCGCGGATCACCGCGGCCGCCGTTCCGCGAGAAGGCGCCGGTAGAGCGCTTCGGTGGCGTCCAGCTTGGCGCGGGTGGAGAACCTCGCCTCGACGAGCATTCGCCCCGCCCGCGCCGTCGCCTCGCTGAGCGCGCGGTCGGTCGCCATCCGTGCCATGGCCTCCGCCAGGGCCTTCACATCGCGGGGCGGGAAGAGGAGCCCCGTCTCGCCGTCGATCACGAGCTCGGGGTTGCCCTCGAGGTCGCTCGCGATCACGGCGGTCTCGACGGCGAGCGCCTCGCGGAGGGTGCCGGTGATGCCGAGGCCCGCGTACGAGGCGTCGATGCAGCAGTCGCTGCCCGCGAGGATCTCGGGAATGTCCTCCCGGTAGCCGAGGGCGTGCACGCGGCCCTCGACGCCCTGGGCCCGCGCGCGGTCGTGGAGGACCTGGGGGCCCCGGGCGCCGACGATGAGGAGCCGGGCGCGGGGCACGCGCGGCGCGGCGAGCGCCAGCGCGTCGATCGTGTCGTCGTTGCCCTTCCAGCTCCGGACGCCGATCTGGGTGAACAGGAAGTCCTCGGGGCCGAGGCCGAGCTCGCGCCGGATCGCGCTCCCGTCCACCTTCGGGTTGAAGCGATCGGTGTCGGTGCCCGAATAGATGACGTGGATCTTCTCGGCCGGCACCCCCTGGGCCACGAGCCCGCGCTTGATCGACTCGCACACCGAGACGATCGCGGTGACCCGTCGCGTCGTGTAGCCCAGGCGGTTGAACGGATCGAGCGGGAAGCTCACGCCACGGTTCAGGACCAGCACCGGGAGCTTCGTGACGAGGCCGGCGATCATCGCGAGTGTCCGCGCCTTGCCTTTCTGGGCGTGGACCACCTGGATCCGGTGCGTCTTGAGGATCCGCACGAGGCGCCCGACCGAGCCCAGGTCCACCTCGGACCGCATGGGCAGCGCGTAGTGGGCGATGCCCGCCTCGCGCATCTTGGCCGCCCAGGTCTCACTCGGGCGCGTCGCGACGACGACCTCGTGGCCGCGGCTCGTGAGCCCCTGGGTGAGCTCGCGGAGCTGGATCGCGGCGCCCGTGAAGTAGTCCTCCTTCGGGTAGATCTGCAGGACGCGCAGCGGCGTGGCCGTCACGACTTCAACGTGCGAAAAAGTCCCTCGCCGCGGCGACGACGGCGTCGATCTCCGCCTCGGTGTGGTTCGCCGACATCGGCAGCGTCAGGATCTCCTCGACGAGCCGCTCCGTGCGCGGCAATGCGGGAGGGTGGAACCGCTCGACGGCGGGCTGGCGGTGGGACGGCACGGGGTAATGGATGCCCGTCGCGATCCCGCGCTCTTTGAGGAACGCCGCCAGCTCCTTGCGACGCGGCGTGCGCACGACGTAGAGGTGGAAGACGTGGCGCGCATGCTCGCGCTCCGCGGGGAGCGTCAGCGGGAGGCCCGCCAGTCCCTTGGCGTATCTGGCGGCCAGCTCGCGGCGCCGGTCGTTCATCGCATCGAGCCGCCGCAGCAGCACGCGCAGCGCGGCGGCCTGCAGCTCGTTGAAGCGCAGGTTGAACCCGACCTCGGCGTGCACGTCCTTGCTGAGTCGTCCGTGATCGCGCAGCCGGCGGCAGCGCGCCGCGATCTCGTCGTCGCTGGTGAGCACGGCGCCGCCGTCGCCCATCGCGGGCAGGTTCTTCGAGGGGTAGAAGGAGAGGACCGCGGCGCGCCCGAAGGAGCCGACCCTCCGACCGTCCCACGAGGCACCCTGCGCCTGCGCGCAGTCCTCGAGCACCCAGAGGCCGTAGCGCGCCGCGAGGTCCTGGACCGCGGGAAGATCGGCGGGCTGCCCGTAGAGATGGACCGGCACGATGCCGACCGTTCGCGGCGTCACCTTCGAGGCGGCGTCCTTGACGTCGATCGTGTGCCAGTCGTCGGCGTCGACGAACACCGGCGTGCCCTCGGCGAAGCAGATCGCCTCGACCGTCGGAAACGCCGTGTGCGAGGGCACGAGGATCTCGGCGCCCGGCTTCACGCCGAGGGCGCGGAACGTCATCCAGAGCCCGGCCGTCGCCGAGCTCGTGAGCACGGCGTGCCTGGCGCCCCCGTGCTTCGCCAGCTCCGTCTCGAGCTCCTTGCACTGCGGGCCGAGGATGTACTGGCGTCCATCGATCGCGGCCAGCACCGCCTGCTTGATCTCGTCGTCGATCGGGGGACGCGAGAGCGGGATGGATATCACGAGTTCGCTCCTGACAGGCGGTCGTAACGACCGCGGTAGTAGATCAACGGCTCGCCGGCGCCGACGTGGGCGCGCTCCACGCGCCCCACGAATATCGTGTGGTCGCCCTCGACGTGCGTGCTCACCGTCACGCACTCGAGCTGGGCCAGGGCGCCCTCGATCAGCGGCACGCCGAGCTCGCCCACGCGGTGCGGCACGCCGTCGAACTTGTCGAGCCGGGTCGACGCGAAGCGCTTGGAGATCGCCTCCTGGTCGCGGCCCAGCACGTTGACCCCGAACCGGCGGCGCTCGAGCAGCGGTGGGTAGCTCTGCGACTTGTGATCCACGCAGACCAGGATCAGCGGCGGATCGAGCGAGACCGAGGTGAAGGCGCTCGCCGTGAGGCCGGTCGGACGCCCGTCCGCGTCCAGGGTGGTAACGGTGGTGACGCCGGTCGCGAAATGCCCGAGGGCGCGACGGAAGTCGTCGGCGGGGATCACCGTCTTTATGTAGCAGGTCAGCGCCCGAATTGCAAGGTTTTGCGCATAGATAAGCGCAACCAGCGAGCCGGTGTTATAGTCGTCCCGTATGGTCAGCGAGCAGGCGGTTCTCGACGCCCTCCGCGGAGTCAAGGACCCCGAGCGGCAGCAGGACATCGTCGCGCTCGGGCTCGTCCGCGACCTCCAGATCGCGGAGTCCGGGGTGACCTTCACCCTGGCCTTCACCACCCAGTCGCCGCAGTCGAAGGTCACGCTGCACAGCATGGCCTCGCGCATCGTCGGCCGCCTTCCGGGCGTGTCGAAGGTGCAGGTGAAGATGGGCGGGGCCGAGACGCGGCCCGCGCCGGCGGCGCACGGCCACGCTCACGCCCCGGCCTCGCAACGCTCGGAGTTCATCCCGGAGGTCCGGCACACCATCGCGGTCTCGTCGGGCAAGGGCGGCGTCGGCAAGTCCACCGTCGCGGTGAACCTCGCCATCGCGCTCCGCCAGACGGGCGGCGCCGTCGGGATCGTCGACTCCGACGTGTACGGCCCGGACGTCCCGCTCATGCTCGGCTCGCGCGGACGGCCCGGCATGTTCGACAACAAGATCATCCCGGTCGAGGCGCACGGCCTCAAGATGATGTCCATCGGTCTCCTGGTGAACGACCGCGAGCCGCTCGTCTGGCGCGGGCCGATGATCCACTCGTTCATCCAGCAGATGCTGAAGGACGTCATGTGGGGCGCGCTCGACTACCTCGTCTTCGACATGCCGCCGGGCACGGGCGACGCGCAGCTCTCGCTCTCGCAGGTGATCCCGCTCTCGGGCGTCGTCATGGTGACGACGCCGCAGGAGGTCGCGCTCCTCGACGTGCGCAAGGCGATCGCGATGTTCCAGAAGCTCAACGTGCCCATCCTCGGCGTCGTCGAGAACATGAGCTACTTCGTGGCGCCCGACACCGGCAATCGCTACACGATCTTCGGCGAGGGCGGCGGCCGGCGGATCGCCGACGAGTACGGCGTACCGCTGCTCGCGCAGATCCCGCTCGACCCGGAGACGCGCATCGGGGGGGACGAGGGCTCGCCGATCGCCGTCCGCCGACCCGACTCGCCGCAGGCGCGGGCGTTCCACGCGCTGGCCGAGGCGGTGCGGGCGCGCCTCGACGAGCTCGGCACACTCAAGCCACTGCCCACGATCGGCTGACGTCGTGGGCGGTCCCCGGGCGCCGCTGGTCCTCCCGATCTTCCCGTTGCCCGACGTCACGTTCTTCCCGCACACGCTCCTGCCGCTGCACGTCTTCGAGGCGCGTTACCGCGCGATGGTGATGGACGCCTTGGCGCGCGACCGACGGCTCGCCGTGGTCAAGCTCAAGCCCGGCTATGAGGCGACGTACGCGGGCAAGCCGCCCGTCCACCAGGTTGCGGGGGCGGGGGAGATCGTGAGCTGGGAGCGGCTCGCGACGGGCCGCTACAACATCCTCCTGAAGGGGGACTGTCGCGTCCGCCTCGAGAGCGAGAAGCCGAGCGACACCCTCTATCGGCTCGTCGCCGCGCAGCGACTCGACGACGTGCCGCCGCGGACGGACGTCGGGGCGCTGGTCGAGCGGATCCGCGACGCGTGCGTGCGGCTTCTCAAGGCGCTCGAGCGTCCCGCCAACCTGCTCGACACGGCGCTCGCCGAGGGCCAGCCGCCCGGCGCGATCGCCGACCGCATCGCCGCCGCGGTGCTCCCCGACGCCGCCCTCCGGCAGGAGCTGCTCGAGACCCTCGACGTCACGCGGCGCCTCGAGCGCCTCGCCGGCGCGCTCGACGACCTGGTGCGCGAGCTCCTCGGCGGCCGCGGATGAGCCGCCGGTCCCCGGGCATCGCCCGCGGGCTTCTCGTCGCGCTGCTGCTGGTCGGCGTCGGCGTCGCGGCGGCCGGCGAGCGGCAGTGGTCGTGGCTCGGCGTGCGCATCCGCGACCTCGCCGAGCAGGAGATGGAGGAGATCGCCGCGAGGCACGGGATCCGCGAGGGCTTCGGCGTGGTGATCGTCGAGGTCATCGAGGGCGCGCCGGCGGCGACGGCGGGTCTGCGCACCGGCGACATCGTGGTCGCGATCGGCGACCGGCCCGTGACTGAAACTCGGTTGCTGCAGCGACTGATCGCCGCGGCGCCCCCGGGCGCGGAGTCACGGCTCACGGTGCTGCGCGACGCGGGGAGACAGCGTGTCGTGGTGCGGCTCGCGCCGATGCCGCGCCCGATCGTCGGCGAGCGCATCGCGGCGGAGTTCGGCTTCATCGTGCGCGAACCCGACCGGGGCGGAGAGGTCCGTCGCGAGGGCGCGACCTCGCCGGCGATCACGTCCGTCCTGCCCGGCAGCCCCGCGGCGAAGGCCGGGCTCGAGGCCGGCGACGTGATACTGCAGGTCGAGGAGCGGCCGGTGGTCAGCCGCGAGGCCGCGCGCGATGCGCTCGCCGACGCGAGCCCGGACCGGCCGTTACGGCTCACGGTCCGGAGGGGCGAGCGCCATCTGTCCGTGACCGTGGAGGTGCGTTAAGATCAACCCGTCGGAGCGGCGAGAGGATGACCGGGGCATGCCTCTCTGCATCGCGCAAATCCTTATCAAGGAGGCAGCATGAAGCTCGCAGGCAAGCGGATCGCGATTTTGGCCGAGAACATGTATCAGGAAATGGAGCTCTGGGTGCCGTACTACCGCCTCAAGGAGGAGGGCGCCGAGGTCAAGGTCGTCGGCGCCGGCGGCGCCAAGGCCTTCACCTCGAAGCACGGCTACCCGGTCAACGTGGACGTGCAGGCCGAGCAGGTGAAGGCGGTCGAGTTCGACGCGGTGGTCGTGCCCGGCGGCTACGCGCCGGACATGATGCGGCGGCACCCGGCGATGGTCGCCCTCGTGCGCGAGGCGGCGCAGCAGGGGAAGGTCGTCGCGGCGATCTGCCACGCCGGCTGGATGCTCGTGTCCGCGGGCGTCCTGAAAGGGCGCAAAGCGACGTCGTTCTTCTCGATCAAGGACGATCTCGTCGCGGCGGGGGCGAACTGGGTGGACCAGGAGGTCGTTGTGGACGGCAACCTGATCACCTCGCGCAGGCCCGACGACCTGCCCGCCTTCTGCCGCGCGATCGTCGCCGCGCTCAGCAAGTCCTAGTCGACGTCGGGGGGAGGGGCAGATGACCGTCTCTGCGCAGAGGATGCGCCGAAGTCGGCCTGCCCCTCGTTTCGCCCGCCGATGACGGGGCAGGCAGCTACCGGCGCCGCCGCCGCCGGCGGGATCGTGTCGACGGCTTGGCGGCGACGCGCGCGCGAACGTCCTTCATGCTCGGCATCTTCGGCGGCTCTGGGGTGTGGATCGGAGCGTCGGCGTTCGTCGGCATCTTTGGAAGATTAATCCTCGCGAAGCGTGGCGCTGCAACGTCCTTGCGACGCGCAACGATCCGGTAACTGAAACGAATGCTTGAGCGTCCACCCTGGCTCTCACGGACTTCGATCGCTCCGGACGACTTTCGTCCAACGTAGAGGCCACGGCAATCGCCCTCGGGCGACAGGAACACGTGATAGGGGCCGCGGACGACGCCGCGGAATCCTCGATCTAGCCTGATCGTGGCGCGGCCGCGGACGAGACGCCCCGTGCCGAAGTCCTCGAACCAACTCTCCGGGCTCTCGACCGCATAGAGCAAACGGCGCGAGCCGTCCGGGAACGGGACGGCGGCCGACTTGGTCCCGGTGACCGCGACGTTGCCGTTCACCGAGGCGTCACCGAAGAACGCGCCCGCGAAGCCCGGAAAGCCGGCCATGCCGATCACCCCGTGGCCGCCCAGCTTGCCGATCCCGAGGACTCCGACCGCCCTGGTGCTGGGTATGCGGCCGGCCAGTCCCCGCACGCCGAAGAACGAGGCCGACTGACCGCTGACGCCGATTCCGCCGGTGTTGGACGCTTCACCGTGCACACCGGTCACGAGTTTTGTCGTAATGGCCGTGGAGTCGGTCCCGAGGACACCTATGAAGTCGGCGTGGCCGCGGACGCCGACCGAGTTGTCGCCGATGGAATCACCGGCCACCCCGACCCTGCTGCCCAGCCCTGCCACGCCGACACCGACATCGTTGATGGAGATGCCGGAGACGCCACGAAGACCCACACCTACGAGGCCAGCGTCCAGGGCGTGACTCCCCACAATGCCCAGCCCTCTAGGGTAGTAGACGACCAATCCGGCCTTCGTGGGCGTCGGCACGACGTCGATCTCAGTCGGATCGGACGCTGTGTTCGTTTGACCGAGTATCAAATTGCTTCCTGTCGGCATGGGGGCACCTCCAGGTGACGATAGTTAGGGAGTTGTGGCTAGGGCAGAAGAAATTCTAGTCCCGTGAGCCTTCGTGCATCCCAGTTTTTAGCGTGTGGAAGGCCGATGCGACGTCGTGCCCGTAATTCGCGGCGCCGCTCCCCCCGCCGTCGGGAATCAGCCCTGGGCCTTCGGCGCCGTCAGCCAGCCGAGGTAGAGGACCGCGCCACTCAGCAGCAGGAGCACCGTGACGGCGGCGATCTGCGAGGAGAGCGACAGGAGCGCGAGCGTGCCGCTCGACAGGCCCGTGAAGACGAGCCCCACGACTGGCAGGACGGGCGCGCCGCAGCCGACGACGCTGCACGGTCCGGTCGAGAGCCCGAGGATTCCCGCGAGCGCGCCGAACGCGCCGCCGTTCCGCCCCGTCGTCGCTTGCCAACCCGCGACCCGTCCCTGCTCGCGCGCGCGGAGCCAGAGAGCGCCGTACGCACCGAACAGGACGGCGAGCCCGAGGAACCTCACGAGGTCCAGGGAGTCCACGGCGAAGCCCCACTCGGGAGCGCCGTAGGGTCCATCCGCCGTGAACCAGAAGACCGCCACGCGCGAGAGGAAATCGAGCTTCTTCTCGAGCGGCGCGTCCGAGACGAGGAACTCGGGAAGCTTCTTGAGCCAGGGGTTGAAGGTGAAGTAGGTCCACGGCTTGCGGGTGACGGCGAGCAGCAGCGGCGGCAGGAGCAGGTTGAGGGCGAAGATGCCGGCGGCGACGGCGAGGAACGCGCCGGGACGCCGGCGCACGGCCGCGGCGATACCGCGGAGCGCTGAGCCGATGGCGTGGACGGAGCGCGTCATTGTTAGCTCGGGGGGAACGGAGGCCCCGGCGACACGATTATAGAGGGCGGCTGCGCTGCGTGCCTTGACATTGGTCAGACCAGATGCTAAAGCGTACCAAGCCCGTGAAGTCAGCCTTTCCCCCACGCACGGACACAAACCCAACGGAGGGACGACAATGGCAGGAGACGTGAATCGGCGGGACTTTCTGAGCGGCCTGGGCGTCACCGTCGGCGCGGCGCTGAGCGCCACGGCCGGGGCCGCGCTTCCGGTCGTCGGGGTGGCGCAAGCCCAGGAGAAGCCCAAAGGCAACATCCCCGATAAGCCGTTCAAGATCGGCCACATGACCTTCTTCACCGGTCCCGCGGCAGTGCTCGGCGAGCCCATGTACAAGGGCCAGCTCCTCGCGTCCGAGGAGATCAACGCGGCGGGCGGGCTCCTAGGCAAGCGCAAGGTCGAGGTCCTCAAGGCGGACGAGGCCGCGGGCACCGACGCGAACGTCAAGGAGCTTCGCCGGCTGAAGCTGTCCGAGAACATCGACTTCTTCTGCGGCATCACCTCCAGCGGCAACACGCCCGCGCTCGGCCCCGTCGCCGAGGAGCTGAAGGTCCTCACGATGTTCATCGACGGCTGCACCGACTTCCTCTTCGACAAAGCCGTGCCGAACCCGCACTACATCTTCCGGCTCACGAACATCCAGTCGGCCGACGGCTGCACGACGGCCCTGGCCATCGCGCAGACGTGGCCGAAGTCCAAGCGCATCGCCCACATCCACCCCGACTACTCGTACGGCCGCAACGCGTTCGACCACCTCAAGATCGTCATGAACAAGCTGATGCCCCAGGCCGAGGTGGTCTCCGAGGGCTGGCCGAAGCTCGGCACGACGGACTTCTCGTCGCACATCACGAAGGCGATCGCGTCGAAGCCCGACCTGATCGTCTCCTCGGTGTGGGGCGGCGACTACGTCGCCCTCTACAAACAGGCGCTCCGCTACGGCATGTTCCAGAAGGCGAAGTTTGCGACCACGCTCGCCATGGGCACCGCGCCGCACGCGATCGGCAAGGACCATCCCGAGGGTGTCATCGCCGGCGTGCACTCGAACTATCACTTCACGTACCCCAGTGGCGACAAATGGCCGCTCAACAAGAGCTTCGTCGAGAAGTACCACACGCGCTTCAACGAGTACCCGAACTTCCAGGCCGAGGGCGCCTACACGGCGACGCACATGCTGAAGGCGGCCATCGAGAAGGCCAACAAGCTCGCCGGCGGCTGGCCTGACGACGAGATGATCATCGCGATGCTGGAAGGCGCGATGATTGCGGGACCCGCCGGCTACGTCTACATCAGGCCGGACAACCACCAGGGTTACAAGGAGGCGATCATCGGCTTCAGCAAGAACGTGCCGGAATACCCCTTCCCGATCCTCGACCCGAACCGCATCATCACGATCCCGATTCGAAACATCACGGCGCCTCCAGGTTGGCCCAAGGGCGAGCCGACCTCGACGTACACCTGGATCGACAAGACCTGGCCGGTCGTCAAGGCTTAGCTTCCGTCCGGGGGTGGCGGCGCGCCGCCACCCCCGTCCTTTGCCGGCATTGAACGTCCTGCGCGGTCTCGTCCTTCTGGTGTGCGTCGCTGCCTGCTCGGCGGCGGCGGAGGCGGGGCACGAGATCCCGTACTACCCGTCGTTCTACCCGCAGGAGATCAGGGTCGAATTCGCCGAGCCGTCGGCGGCTCTACGACTCTTCGAGAAGAACGCGATTCACGCTTATGTCGGGCCCCTCGCCGCGCCGAAGGCCACCGCGCACCTGGCGTGGGTCGAGTCGCTGCGAGCGTTCGTCGTTCTCACGTTCAACCCGGCGCGCGCGGCGTTCGCCGACCCGCGCGAGCGATGCGCCGCCGCGGCGCGGCTCGCCCCGGCGCTCGCGACCGCCAAGGGCGAGTACGTCTTCCACCCGTACCCCGTGACGCCGTACCACGGAGACTATCTCCACCATGCCGATCTGGTCGGCGCCGCGAAGGCCCGCGCCGCCCTCGCGGGCGCTGCGGGTCCCGCGCTCCGGCTTCGCGTTCGTACGGGGCTCGCGGCCGTCCCCGCGGACCCGGCCTGGCGGCCGGCGGACGGCGAGTGGGACGCGACGCTCGAGGAGGTCGATCTGCGTGGCCTCGTCCAGGAGGCGACGACCCGGCTCAACGGCTGGATCGGTCCGCCCTGGCTGAAGGAGGGATGGTTCCAGGCCCACGCGCTCTACGCGCGCGGTGTCTCCGACGCGGCCTCGGCCGGCGCGATCGAAGAGACGTTCACGCGCCGTGTCCACGGCGGTTATGCCAGTGACGTCGAACGGCTCAACCTCGAGCGCCGGCTGGTCTCGCTCCTCACGCGCGGCTGCGAGCGTGTCGCCATCGGCTACGCGCTCCGACGCGAGGCGGTGAACGACGATTACTCGGAGGGCGTGGAGAACGTCGGTTACGACGACCAGACGGGGCTCGACTCCGCCGTCTTCCTCCGGACCGTGAAGCTGAAGGACTTCCCGTGGAACGGCTGGCTCCGGATCGCGACGGCGTCACGGCCGGCCGCGGCCTGGAACCCGATCGGCGGCTTCGGAGACGCGACGGGCGGGCTCCTGTGGTCGGCGCTCGCCGACGCGGGGGTGCTGCCGGCGCCCTACGGCGGTGGCTGGGTCCCGAACCGCGTACGTGTCGTCGAGACCGTCGGCCCCGTCGCGGTGACGGCGGGCGCGCTCGTGCCCGAGCCGGGCACGGGTGCGCTCCGGCCGGCGGCGCCGGGCGTCGTCGCGGCGCAGCGGATCGCCTACCGCGTGATGCTCTCGAAGTTCCACGACGGGACCAAGATGAGTATCGCCGACGTGGTCTACCCGTACGCCTTCGCCGCTCGCTGGAGCGACAAGGACCGGGAAGTCGGGCGCGCCACCGCGCTCCTCCGCGAGTGGCTCGCCGCGGTGCGGGTCTCCAAGGCGGAGACCGAGGTCAGGGACTTCGGCGATCTTCAAGTGCTCCTCGAGACCGCGCTGGTGGAGGTCTACCTCCGCCACGCGGCCGAGCCCGCCGCGGGGCCCGCGATCGCGCCGCCGTGGAGCGCCGTGCCCTGGCAGCTGATCGTGTTGATGGAGGAGGCGGTGACCCGCGGCCTGGCGGCCTTCTCCGAGGACGAAGCCAGGCGCCGCGGCGTGCCCTGGCTCGATCTGGCGCGCGACCGGAAGCTCCAGGACGCGCTGTCCTCGCTCGCCGCGGCCTTCGAGCGTCGCGCCTACGTCCCCGAGGCGCTCCGGGGGCTCGTGACCGTGGAGCAGGCCAAGCAGCGCTGGGCGGCGCTCCGTCGGTTCCAGCGCCAACAGGGCCATTTCCTCGTGACGAGCGGCCCCTATCGGCTCACCCGCTGGAGCGGGAGCTCCGCGGTGCTGACCGTCTTCCGCGATCTCTCGTACCCGAATGTCGTCGGCTCGTTCGATCGGTATGCGCTGCCCCAGCGGGCGTGGGTCACCCGGGTCGAGCGGCAGGGCGACCGGCTCGAGCTCGAGGCCGACGCTGAAAGCATCACAAAATCCGGGCGCTCGTATAAGATCGTGCGGGAGCCGCTGCGCCTCGAGCCCACGGGGGAGAAGGTGAGGGTGCCGCTCGTCGCGCACTGGACGGTGGTGGACCCCCACGACGAGGTCGTCGCGACCGGGCAGTCGCAGGACGTCGCCGGCGGCCGGCTGGTCGTGGACCTCAAGGGCAAGCTCCCGCCGGGCGCGTACCGCGTCCTGCTGGCGCTGGTCTTCAACGGAAACCTGACGAACCCGGAGGTGAGGGTGCTGCCGTACCACGTGGCGGAGTGATGGACGTCCTCCTCATCCACATCATCAACTCGCTCCTCTACGCCTCGGTCCTCTTCCTGATCGCCGGCGGCCTCAGCCTCATCTACGGCGTCATGCGGATCGTGAACCTGGCGCACGGCAACCTCTACGCCTTCGGCGCGTACGTGACGGCCTGGGCGGTCGGCACGGTGGCGGCTGGGGCGCCCGTCCCCCTGCTGCTCGTGCTCCTGCCGGTCGGCGCGCTCGCGGCGGCGGCCCTGGGCGCCATCCTCGAGCCGACGCTCCTCCGGCCCTTCTACCGGCGCGCCGAGGAGTACCAGCTCCTCGTCACCTTCGGCCTCCTCATGATCCTCGAGGACCTCATGCGCTTCATCTGGGGCCCGTACCCGCTCTCGGCCAGCGAGGTCTTCGAGAACTTCGGCAGCCTCACGATCGGCGACTCGATCTATCCGACCTACAACCTCCTCGTCATCGGCGTGGGCGTCGCCGCGGCGATCTTCCTCTGGGCCTTCATCTACCGCACGAAGTTCGGCATCGTGCTGCGGGCGACCTCCCAGAATATGCGCATGGCCTCCGCCCTGGGCGTCAACGTGAACCGAGTCTACGTCGAGGCCTTCACGCTCGGCTGCTTCATGGCGGGGCTGGGCGGCGCCATCATCGTGCCCAGCCAGTCGGCGGTCCTCGGGATGGGCGTGGACGCGCTCATCCTCGCGTTCATCGTCGTCGTCATCGGCGGGCTCGGGAGCCTCGAGGGCGCGCTCGTCGGCGCCCTCATCGTCGGGTTCGTCCGGGAGGCCGGGATCGCGTGGTTCCCGGAGATCGAGCTGGCGGTCCTCTATCTCGCGGCGGCGATCGTGCTGCTCGCGCGGCCCGCCGGTCTCTTCGGACGGCCATGAGCACCCCGGCCCGCGTCCTCCCGCAGCCCCGCGCCGGCTCGTCCGCGAAGGCGCTTCTCGTCGCGGTGCCGATCGCGGTCCTTCTGGCGCTCGTGCCGCTGGTCGCCCCGCCATACGGGGCGATCCTCCTCGCCTACGGCCTCATCATGGCGATCGGCGCGCTCGGCTTCAACCTGCTCCTCGGCTACACGGGGCTCCTCTCGTTCGGCCACTCGGCCTACTTCGGCGTGGGCGCGTACGCGGTCGCGCTGATGGTCAAATACCTCAAGGTCGGCTCGATGGAGCTCT
>Ga0137415_10001028_pt1 | contig 27524 bp, 20 predicted proteins | sample CZODoug3_1_1_16f_FD_183082 | JGI IMG/M metagenome (GOLD analysis project Ga0137415, IMG submission 183082) | Vadose zone soil fungal communities from Angelo Coast Range Reserve, California, USA - CZODoug3_1_1_16fungal (Hybrid Assembly) | ecosystem: Environmental > Terrestrial > Soil > Vadose...
GCTCGACCGCGTTCACTCGCCTGAGGAGATCCGCATGCTCGTCGAGCAGAGCCGCAAGACCGGCGGCCTCGGCGCCGGCGACGCGCGGCTCCTGGAGGGCGTCTTCGAGTTCAGTGAGAAAAACGCGCGTGAAGTGATGACGCCACGGACGGAAATCGTGGCGCTGCCGGCGGAAGCATCACTCGCGGAGGCCGCCGATCGCGTCGCCGCGGCAGGGCGGTCCCGCTACCCGGTCACCGGCGAGTCGCTCGACGACGTCGTCGGGATCGTGCACGCCAAGGACATCCTGCGTGGTTTGCTCTCGGGCTCGGAGGCGCCGGTGCAGGATATCGCGCGGCACGCGTTCTTCGTGCCCGGCACCCGAGAAGTCGAGGACGTCCTCGCCGACATGAAACGGCAAAAGGTGCATCTCGCCATCGTGCTCGACGAGTTCGGCGGCACCGCCGGCCTCGTGACAATGGAGGATTTGCTCGAAGAGATCGTGGGACCGATCTACGACGAATACGATCGCGCGCCGGGCTTGGCACCCAGTACCGCGGTGGGCGGAACGAGCGGCGTGCCGATTCTCGCCGGCGCCACCGAGATCTCAGAAGTGAATCGTCTGCTGCGTCTCCATCTCGATGACGCCGACTACACCACGATTGGCGGGTTGTTGTTCGGCCGACTCGGGCGCCTGCCCAAGGTGGGCGATCGCGTCAATCTGCAGGGCGCTACGTTCGAGATTCTGGAGATGGATGGGCGGCGGGTTGGCAGTGTGCGGGTGTGGCCGGCCACCGCGACGCACGTTCCGGAACCGTCGAGTTAAGCCGAAACGGGAGCGCCGCCGCGCGCTCCGGCAAGCTGCACGGCGAGCTCGAGCGCCGCGCGCATCGAGCCGGCATCCGCAATCCCCTTTCCCGCGATGTCGAACGCGGTGCCATGGTCGGGTGCCGTCCGGATGAACGGCAAGCCCAGCGTCACGTTCACTCCCGTGCCGAAGCCCGACACCTTCACTGCCGTCATTCCGACGTCGTGATACGGCGCCAACACGGCATCGAATTCGCCGCGCAGCGCTTTCACGAACACGGTGTCGGCGGGAAGCGGACCCGCGGCGTCCAGCGCTTGCGCTGCCGGCCGCAGCACGCGCTCGTCTTCGTCGCCGAACAGTCCGCCTTCGCCGGCGTGCGGGTTGAGCGCGCAGACCGCGAGGCGCGGCGTCGCAATTCCCCACCACCGCTTGAGCGCTTCGGTGGTGATGCGGCCCGCTGTGACGACGCGCTCCGTGGTCACGCTTGCGACGACGTCGCGCAGCGGCAGGTGTGTCGTCACGAGGACGACGCGCAGCCGCCCGGTCGCCAGCATCATGGCGACCGGCACGTCGCCCGCGAGATGCGCGAGGAATTCCGTCACACCTGGATAACTGTATCCTGCGGCATTGAGGGCCCGCTTGCTCACGGGACCCGTGACGATGGCATCCGCCTCGCCGCTCAAGGCCAGCCGTGCCGCTGCTTCGATCGCCTGCGCCGCGGCGCGCCCAGCTTCGAGCTCATTGCGCGTGGCGCCGTCGTCCGTTCCCCACCCCCCAATGAGCCGCACGTCCGCGTCGAGCGGCTGCCGCAGCGCCTTCCGGACAATCTCCGGCCCGATCCCTCGCGGATCGCCTACTGCAACCGCCAAACGGGGCCGTGAGGACATCTACAGCCTGATATCGACGTACGTCTGGCGCTTCAGTTGATCGATGTAGTGTTTGATGCCGAGCTGATCACTGAGGGATTGACGAATCCGCAGCTTCACGTCGTCGAAGCTGAGGTCTCCTTCCGAATGGCGCGCCGTGATTTCCAGCACGACGAACTTGGGCCGCGCCGTACCTGCGCCGAGACTGATCACGGGCTTCAACCCGACAGTTGTGTCACGTGCGAGCAGCGACTGGTATTCCGTCGGCAAGCCCGTAAGAGGCGCGTCCTCCGCCAACTTCGGTTCCTGCGGATCGGCGTAGCGCCGCGCCAGCGTATCGAAGGAAGCGGCCTGACCGTGCCCGAGCGCATCGTGGACCGAGTCCGCGGAGCGCCGTGCGATCGCGATCTGGTCCGCGCTGAGGTCCGCCATGATCAGAATGTGGCGCGCGAGAATCTCGGCCGGCTGAGTGCGCTCGACCTTGATGATGTGAAAGCCGAACGGTGTCTCCACCGGATCCGAGATCTCTCCCGGCCGGATCCGAAAGGCGATGTCCTCGAATTCCTTCACCATCACGCCACGCCGGAACCACCCCAGCTCGCCTCCTTGCGACGCCGACGCGCTGTCCGATGAGAAGCGCTTGGCCGTCGCGGCGAAGTCGGCGCCGTGCCGCAGCTGCACGACCAAAGAATCCGCGCGAGCCACCGCCTTCGCTCTCGACGCCGAGTCGGGCACCGGCCGGATGACGATCTGCCGGAACGAGGCCGTGGCCGGTCGGCGGGGTTGCTGGGTTTTGTTTTGTTGCCAGAACTCACGCATCTGGGCATCGGTCGGTGGGATCGGACGCAGCTTTCCTTTCTGCCGCTGTGCTTCGATCAGGCGCTGTGCGTAGAGCTCGCGCCGCTGCTCATCGGCGAGCCAGCGCCGCCATTCCTCCACCGAGCCGAATCGCGCCTGGCGAATTTGATCACGAAAATCCGTTTCGGAGGTGAATTGCTTGCGGACGTTCTGATAGGTCTGTTCGACCTGATCGAGCACTTCCTGATCCGTCACCTTGATGGACGTGTCCCGCTGCGCCTGCTGCACGAGCAGCTCGAGCTCGACCAGCCGATCGAGCACTTGCCGGCGCATCGTCTGGCGACCCACTGAGTCCGTCGGAATCGTCTGCCCCTGTGCCTGGGCCTGCACCATCTCTTCCTCTATTTGTGAGGCGAGAATGGGGCGCGTACCCACCACCGCGACGATCCGGTCAAGCGGTTGTTGCGCCGCGGCCGTCGTCGCGAGGATGGCCATAAGCAGGAGCAGCAGCACTTTCATGATCGGCCCGTCCTGCGGTGTGTGGTATCGATCGGAGCCGGACCCGGCGCGGGCGTCAGGCGCGGCCCTCCACCCTGCCCCGGCGCCACACCACGCGTCGAATCCGATGCCAGGCGAATCTCCTGGGCCCGCTCGAGCGCGCGCCGCACGCCAGCTTCATCGACACCCCAGCGAGCGCGATCGCGCAACGTCTCACCGAGGAAGGGCGGTACCGGGAAGAAGCGCACTCGGCCCTGGAGAACGCGATTCATGTAGTCGTCGACGCGCGCGATCGCGAATTTGACGCGCGCATCCGGCGTGCCTCCCCCGGCCGAGTCATGGAGCGCGGTCGGGGTGATGCTGAGAATCGAGCTGAGCAGCGTAATCGCCGAATCGTACTGCGTGCGCACCTGCTGCCAATCCTCCGGGGTGAGTCCGACCTTGGCGGAATCGGCCTCGCGAATCAGCAGATCCCGTTGCGTGACCGCTTTCAGGAATTGATTGATCTGCTCGTCGGTCGCTTGCGGCAACGCCTGGGCGAGGCTCGGGTCCAGCGCGGAGAGCCACCGAATCAGGTCGCGCACGCGCAGCGCGCCGCCGCGATATCCCACAAGCACGCGGCTGCTGTTGCGTGACGCATCAGGATCCTGCACCGCGGCGCGCACGTATGACGGCGCCCGGCTGACCGGCTTGAGCTGCCGCTTGATCGCGAGACTGTCGAGATAAACCGAATCCGTATGGGATGCGACGCGTTGTTCGAGACCGACGCGGAACGAGTCCTTCACTTCAGCGAGTGGCGGCCGCCGGATGATGTGGTATCCGAACGGGCTCTTCACGACGCCGCTGACAGCGCCCGGCTCGAGCTGCCAAGCGGCCTCCTCGAATGCGGGCACGAACTGACCGCGCGCCGAGATGCCCAGCGAGCCGCCTTGCACTTTACTGCCGTTGTCCTGGGAATACTGTTTCGCCAGCTGGCCAAACCGGGGGCCCGCGGTGCGCGCCCGCGCCAGCACCTGCTCGGCTTGCTTGCGCTTTTGCGAATCGACCGTGGCAGCGGCGTTCGGCGGAACCTGAATGAGAATGTGCTGGAACATGCGCAGCTGCCCCGATTGGTAGGCGGAATCCAGCTGCTGGGGCGTGAGATCGTTATGCGCGGTGAGCCGGTCGTGAAAGCGCTCCCACTTGATCTGTGAGACGATCGGCCACATCGAGGCAATCGTCGTCGCGGAGTCGTGCAGGTTCTGTCCGGTGGCCAGCGCCTCCGCGAACAACGCGTAATCGACCCAGACGTGCGACACGCGATTGAACGCGAGGGGTTCCAGCGGAACCTGTTTGCTGGTACTCGTCCACGCGGCGAGCCGCTCGACGCTCAGGGCTTGATCATTCGCGCGGGCGACGACGTCCGCTCGGGGGGTAAACGCGTCGCGCACCGCTCCGCACCCGACGAGCAGGATCGCCAGCACCACTAGACTGAAACCTCGCATTCCCCTTCCTCTTTCTTCGTTAATGGTTATGGTCCCGCAGAACGGCCGTGAGCGCCCGGACCAGACCGGGGCCGATCGACTCTCCGCCGAGCCGGCGGAGCCTGAGGGAAAGCGGCACCGCGCGCCGCACATCCGCTTCGAACTGGACCGCCTCGAGGGCGACCTGCAAGCCGGTCAGGCGCGGCGCCGCATCGCGCCGGAACGTGAGCCGCGCCTCGTCACCCTTGATGAGTACCGTCTCCAAACCCACTTGGCCGCCCAGCGCGCGGAGCTCGGCAACGAGCAACAGGCGCTCGGCCTCGGGCGGCAACGGACCAAAGCGATCGCGTAGCTCCTCGCGAACGGCTTGAATCTCACACGCTTGCTCGGCCCGCGCCAGCCGCCGATAGAGATCGAGCTTCGCATCGTCGTCGGCGACATAACTGTCCGGCAGGTGCGCGGGCAGATCGAGCGTCACATCGGGCGGCGCGAACTGCTCCCCGCTCCCGGCTCCTGGGTCGCCCTGCTTCAGCGACCGAACCGTTTCCTCCAGCCAGCGGAGATAGGTATCGAACCCGACCGCCTGGACATGCCCCGACTGCTCGCCGCCGAGCAAATTCCCCGCCCCGCGCAGCTCCAGGTCGCGCAGTGCGATCCGATAGCCGGACCCCAAGTCTGTATGATGCTCGAGTACCTGCAAACGTTCCTCGGCCTGGACGTCAACCTGATCGGGTATGAGGAGGTAACAGAACGCGCGCCGGTGGCTACGGCCCACTCGACCCCTCAGCTGGTAGAGCTGCGCGAGCCCGAATCGGTCGGCGCGGTCCACGATCATCGTGTTCGCGTTGGGCACGTCGAGGCCCGATTCGACGATCATCGTCGAGACGAGAATGTCGACCTCGCCGCGGACGAACCGGCCCATCACGGCCTCGAGATCCTGCTCCCGCATCTGCCCGTGCGCCACGGCGAGCCGCGCCCGCGGCGCGAGCGCCTGCACGCGCGCCGCGATCGTATCAATCGTCTCGATTCGGTTGTGGACGAAGTACACCTGGCCACCGCGGTCGAGTTCGCGCGCCATCGCCTCCTCGAGCAGCGCATCGTCCCACGGCTCGACGAATGTGAGCACGGGAGAACGGTCCTTGGGCGCGGTCTCGAGCAACGCGAGATCGCGCAAACCGGCAAGCGAGAGGTGGAGTGTTCGCGGGATGGGAGTTGCCGTCAGTGTGAGCACGTCGACGCTGAGCTTCAACGTCTTCAGGCGCTCCTTGTGGCGCACGCCAAAGCGATGCTCCTCATCCACGATGAGCAGCCCGAGATCCTTGAAATTCACGTCGGGCGAGAGGAGCCGGTGAGTCCCGATGACGATGTCGACCTCGCCGTTCGCGATGCGCTGCACCAGCGCCGCAATTTCCTTCGTGCTGCGGAAGCGTGACAACACCTCGATGCGGACCGGATAATCGGCGAGACGCTCGCGAAACGTACGGCCATGTTGCTCGGCCAGAATCGTCGTGGGCACGAGCACGACGGCTTGCTTCCCGGCCTGCACCGCCTTGAAGGCCGCGCGGACTGCGACCTCCGTCTTGCCGTACCCCACATCTCCGACCAGGAGACGATCCATGGGGCGAGCGCGCTCCATGTCGCGCTTGACCTCGTCGGATGCGCGGCGCTGGTCGGGGGTGTCCTCATAAAGGAAGGCGGACTCAAGCTCGCGCTGCCACGGCGTGTCAGGAGGGAACGCAAAGCCGTGGGCGAGCTGCCGCCGGGCGTACAAGTCGAGCAGCTCGGCGGCCATCGCCCGAATCGCGGCGCGCGTCTTGTCGCGCTGGCGCTGCCAGGTCGTCGCGCCGAGGCGGTGCAAGCGCGGGGGCGGCGCATCTCCATCCGTTACCGACCGGTACGGCTCCAGTTGATCGATCCGATAGAGGGGTACGTTCAAGCGATCGCCCCCTTCGTATTCCACGACCGCGACCTCGAGCGTCGCCCCGTCCGAGCCGACCGCAATGGTCTCCAGTCCCCGGTAGATGCCGATCCCGTGCTCGAGGTGGACGACGTAGCCGCCGGGCGTGAGCGGCCGCGCCGCGGCAGTCGAGACGGCGCTGCGATAGCGCCGCGGCCGGCGCAAGCGCCGTGCACGCCGGAAAATCTCGTGGTCGGTGAGGACACGCAGTGTCGGCATGATGAATCCGCCGTCGAGCGCGCCCACGGCCAGCGTCGCGCGATCGGCGCCGATCAGCTCCTCGAGCCGCTCGAGCTGCCCTTCGTTGTCGCACAGGATGACCGTCGGGGGCGGCTCGGCGGTGATCTGCCGCAGCCGCTTCAAGTCGCGGTCCACATGCTCGGGCGGCGCGAGCGGGAAGCGGTGCTCGGTCTCCGCATCGGAAACGGCGAGCCGTCCGAACGCGGCCATGCGTGAGCGCCAGGCCGGGGGCTCGATCAACAGCTCGTCGCGCGACGGCGGCTCCTCGCCCATGCGCCGGGCGACCTCGAGATGGTGCGCAGCGTCCGTCCACGCTCGCTCGACTTCGCGCTCGACCGCCGACTCTTGATCTACCACGACGATCGTGTCGGTCGGGAGGATGTCCAGCAGGTTGCTCAGGAGGGGCGCAGCGCGCTGCACCCCTATCCGCAAATCGTCCTGCACCGATTCCGCGCGCACCGGAAGGACGGTTACGCGATTCAGCGCGTCACCCGAGCGTTGCGTGTCCAGATCGAAGCTGCGCGCCGACACCACCTCGTCGCCCCACCATTCGATCCGGGCCGGGGCCGCCATCCCGAACCCGTAGACATCGAGAATCCCGCCGCGGACACTGTACTGGGCGACTTCGGTCACCGTCGGCACGCGCTCGTAGCCCATGGCATCGAGCCGCTGCGTGGTCTCGGTGAGACTCCGTTCCTCTTTATTGACGGCGACGACGAGCCGAGCCTGCTCCAGCGCGGCCGGAACCGCCGTCCGTTCCGCACTGGCGCGCGCCGTGGTGATCAGCACGCGCACCGCGCCACGGAGCAGCGCTTCGAGGGTCTCGATGCGCTCTCCCGCGAGCTCGTAGTGCGGCTCCTCGGCGCCCAGCGACTCACGCTGCGGATAGAGCGCACTGGAATCAGCCGGCAGCAATGTCTGTAGATCCGCGAGCCAGCGCTCCGCGTCAGCGGGAGTGGGGGCAACGACCGTAAAGACTCGCTGCGACAACCGGCGGGACAGGGCGGCGACCAGCGCGGCGGGGCTCGATCCGGGAAGGCCGCCCACGCCGACTCGGTTGCCGGGCGCCGGCAGGCGTTCGACGAGCGATCGCGTCGCGGGAAGGTCCTGAAACCTGTCGAGCAAGAAGTCGAGCGGCATCAGCGGGTCCGGGTCGCGACTCCCAGCTCTGCGGCGGCGAGCAGCAACGCCAGGACCAGCAGCATCCAACTGGCATCCACGCGTCGAGCCCCCGAGAAGCGCTCGGCGGCGAAGCGCTCGGCGCTCAACACGGCGACGCGGTCTCCGCCACCCAGTGCCGCGATGGCGCGCGACGTGGTCGCAGGCGTCAGATCGGATTCGCGCGCATCGGGACCGAACACCGTGGCGCCGATCGTGTCGACGCCACGGGTTTGGAACTCCACGCGCGGCGCCCCTTCGCTTGCCGCGACTTGCGTCTCGCCGACCACGATCCGGTTCACGAGCGCGTCCACGAACGGCACGAACCCTGGAGCCGCGGGGAGTGCCGTCCATGCAGTGTCGAGCCGGCTGCCGAGCAATACGACGTTGCCGGAGCGCACAAGCCACGGCTCGCCATTCACCGTGGCCAGCACACCCCCCGATCCTCCCTCGACCCGGTAACGACGCGCGACTGCTGAGCCATTGATGAATGCCAGTTCGGAAGACGCGATTGCACCGGGGGTCCCAAGCTGTCCCCAGTGCCATGGAACACCGCGTGCGGCAAGCGCGCGGTTTGCCTGACCGATGAGCGCCGGATCGGCGGGTGGCTGGATGATGGCTCGATTGCCAGTCGGACCGTCCCCGCCGTTGATCACGACGTCGCGGCCGGCGACGACGCGCCGCCCCTCCTGCAGCACCGCGAGCGCCGCGGCGACGAACGATCCTGCGCCCGCGGTCGCCAGGACTCGCGCCGGTGGAGAAACGCGCCACGCAAACGGGCGGCGATCATCCGCCCGCAGCTCGTCCGGCTCGAGCGCCGCCTCCCCCACCCACCAACCTGGCGCCAGCGACTGTGCCGGCAGCGAGACGGTTACAGCCGCCCGTGAGGTCCCCCCCGCGGAACCGGCGCGGTCGCCGCCGGGGGTGGCCAACCCGCGCGCCGTGATCTCGCCGCCGCGACGTCCGCCGCTGCCACCGATCCGGATCGTCACGGGCACCGGCTGCGGCGTTGCGCCGTCATCAGCCGTCGAGCCGCTGAGCTCGATGACGGCGGCGCCCTCCGACACCGTGACCGCTGCGATGCCACGATTCGCCACTGCGTGTCCGGGCGCCAGGGCAAGCACGCGCACTCCGCGAGGCACGTCGGCTCGCCCGAGCGCTATGGCGGTCGCCTGCATGTCACTCAGCAGGTGCACTTCGCGCCCCGGCGATGGTTGGGCGTTCACCAGGCGCGCCGCGCGTTCGACCGCTTGCACGAGGTCCAGGCGCTGCCAACCGGCGCGTGTGCTGTCGATCGTGGCGAGCAGCGCTTCGCGCGTGCCGCCACGCAGCACACCGTCGCACAGCATCAACCACACTCGATCGGCCGACGTTGTGTGTCGCACGGAGGACTGTGCGGCCGCGCGCAGTCGATCGAGCATGATGCCGCCATCCACCACCGCGCCAGAGGAGGGCGAGTTGTCGAGCATGACGACGAGGGCCGTCGGCTCATGCGCGCCTCCACCGGCGGCGCCGCGCACCGGCACAAGGGGGCGCGCCGCGGCGAGCACGATCGTCACGATCAACGCCGTGCGAAGAATGAGTAGGAGCAGGTGACGCAGCTTCAGCCGTCGCGCGCTTTCCCGTTCTGCGGTACTCAGGTAGCGCACGGGGGGAAAGTCGAGCTCTGGCGGAATGCGCCGTTGCAGCAGATGGAGCAACGCCGGGATCGCGGCGGCGGCGAGTCCCAGCAATGCCAGCGGATGGATGAAACTCACGTCAAGAGACGCAACGCCATGCCGAACGGCATGTCGGTTTGCACATGATGGTACGCGATGCCGTGCCGCCGGCAGGCCTTTCGCCAGGCGGCGATCTCGCGGCGTACCGTGTCCGCATACGCGCGCGCCAGCTCACGCGGACGTACTACCACGCTCACAGTCGATTCAGGATCGCGGAAGCGTACTTCCGGCGGACCAGTCAGCTGGACTTCGGCCGGGTCCATGAGGTGGAAGACGATGACCTGATGGCCGCGATGGCGCAGATAGCGCAGCGCCGCGAGAGCGAGGTCGCGGTCGAACAACAAATCGGACACCAGCACGACCATGCCGCGCCGAGCGAGCAACGCCGTGAGCCGCTGCAACGCGGCGTGAGCCGCGGTCCCTTGCCCGTCCGGCGTGTCGAGCAAGCCGCGCACGATGCGCGTCCATTGACCGGTCTTGACCCGGGCGGGAATCACTTGGCGCACCTGCTCGTCGAATGTGACGAGGCCAGTCGCGTCCCGCTGGCGCAGCAGGATGAGCGCCAGCGCCGCCGCGAGGCGGTCGGCGTACGCGCGCTTGGTGAGCCGCTCCGGCGCCCCGTGCCACGCCATCGAGCGACTCGCGTCGACGAGAATCATGGAGCGGAGATTCGTTTCCTCTTCGAACTGCTTGACGAACAACCGATCAGACCGGCCGAGCATGCGCCAATCGAGATAGCGCAGCTCGTCACCGGGCTGGTAGGCGCGGTGCTCGGTGAACTCCACCGAGAAGCCGCGGAACGGCGACCGATGGACCCCCGCCAGGAACCCCTCTACGACACCCTCGGCGACGATCTCGATGCCCCCCAGACGCGCCACTTCGGCGGGGTCGAGCAGATCTAGACGCTGAGCCAAGAAATGTCCTTGCCAAGGGACAGCGGGGATGCAGCGCGACACTGCCAAGTCATTATAGCAATATAATTTAGGTCGTTTCGGCCGCTGGCACAGTCTCTGCTTTAAGCGGGGCGGGAGGCACCATGTTCGCAAACCTAGCGCTGCTCAGCTTGGCCTTCGTGCCCACAGCCACGGCCGGGAATCCCGCTCTGTCCCGCCCGCGTGTCGAGCTGTGGACCAACCGCGGTGATGCGGCCGTTTATACCCGCGGTGAGCGGGTCCGGTTGTATTTCCGCCTCGATCAGGACGCCTATGTCACGATCTTCCGTGTCGATACGGATGGTCGTGTCCGCGTCTTGTTCCCACGCGAGCCGTGGGAAGACAACTTCGCGCGCGGCGGCCGCGACTTCGAGGTGGATGGCAACGAGCTCGCGCGTGAGGCCTTCACAATCGACGACTATCCGGGCGTCGGCTACCTGTTTGCGGTCGCGTCGGCTGATGCGTTCGTCTATGACGGCGTCGAGAGCGGCGATCACTGGGATTATCGCGTCATCGCGGACGGCCGCGTGCGCGGCGATCCCTATGTCGCGATGACGGATCTGGCTCAGCGGATCGTGCCGGAAGGCTACACCGACTGGGACTACGACGTCATCTCTTACAATGTCGGCCAGCACTACGACTACCCGCGCTTCCTGTGCTACGACTGCCATACCTATGTGAGCTATCCCTACTGGGATCCGTACTACGATTCCTGCGTGCGTTTCCGCATGTTCGTCTACGACGATCCCTGGTTCTATCCGTACCGCTATGGTGGCTACGGTGGCACCCGCGTCGTGTTCGCGCGGCCCTATCGTCCGCAGCCGCGCTTCATCTTCAAGGATTGGGGAACCGCTCGACCCAGCCGCGAAGAGTTCGTCACGCGGGAGCGCGAGCGCCCGGTGAACGATAACACCCGTCGCGGCATCACCGGCCGTGATGTCGGTGGCATCGGCAGCATTCCTCCTCCGGGCATCCGCGACCGTCGCGAGCGCCCCGGCAATGGCGGGAATAATGGCGGTAATAACGGTGGTAACAACGGCGGCAACAACGGCGGCAACAATGGTGATGACAACCGCGGACGCGGTCGCCGCGAGCACCCGGATCATCCCGATCGGCCCGACCGCCCGGAGCGTCGCGACCGTCCCGATCGCCCGGACGACAGCAGAGTAACGGACCAGCCGATGGTGCTGCCGCGCCACGAGGAGCCTCGGCAAGTTGAGCCACGGAAGGTCGAGCCTCGGCAAGTCGAGCCTCGCAACGAACCACGACAGGTCGAGCCACGACGTGACGACTCGCGTCGCGTGGAGCCGCGTAATGAACCGCGGCGCGTCGAGCCCCGTAACGAGCCTCGCAACGAGCCTCGCAATGAGCCGCGTAACGAGCCGCGTAACGAGCCGCGCAGGGTGTCGCCTCCTCCACCGCCGCCCCCGCCTCCTCCACCGCCGGCGCGCAACGAGCCGGAAGTGCGGCGTCGCAAGCCATAGACGTTCAGACTGAAACCTGACGCGCCCGATCGTAGTCTCTCACGATCGGGCGCGTTAGGTTTCCCTTCCCTTTCCTTCTATCGAGGCTCTCTTGGTCGCGCTGTTGCTGCTGTGCACTCTCCAGTCACCCGTTTCGGTTCAGCGGGCCGCGCAAACGATTGCTCCCGAGGACATTCGTCGCCGCATCGGCATCATCGCGGACGATTCCATGCGGGGTCGTGATACGCCCAGCCCGGAGCTCGATAAGGTCGCGACGTACATCGGGCGCGAGTACCGCCGCTTGGGGCTGAAGCCCGGAGGCGACAACGGCACCTTCATCCAGCGCTACGCACTCGATAAGGTGCAAATCGTGGCTGACAGCTCTACCGCGTTCGTGCACGGTGGTCCCGGTGCGACACTCAAGTACGGCACCGATTTCGTCTTTACCGACAACATGTTCGAGAGCGGTGATTACGCCGGAGAGCTCGTGCTCGTTTCGGGCCCGCTCACTGGCGCCACGGCCGACACGGCGACATTCGCCGGGAAAATGTTGATCATCGCATCTCCGCGGCTCCGCGGTGCCGACCGCCAGCGGGTGTTCGCCTGGAAACCGGCCGGCGTCGTGCTGCTCACCACAGCCCCAGACTCCATCTGGTCACAAATCGTCAGTCGCAATAATCGGCCGCAGCTGCGCGACCCGAGCCGGCAGACCGGTTCGCCGGTTGCCCTGGGCATTCGGGCGGCGTCGCTCCAAGCTGTCGCCGCACAACTCGGCGCTGATCTGGCTGCGGCGCAGGCGGCGACGGCATTCGAGGTCAAACCGCTCCCTGGGGCGCAGCTCCATGTCCATGCGCGTATTCAGCCGGTGGAGCGCAACTCCGCGCCCAACGTCGTCGCCATCCTCGAGGGCAGTGATCCCGCCCTCAAGAACGAATACGTCGTGTTCAGCGCCCACATGGATCACGTCGGCGTCGCGGGGCCGCGTGGCAGCGGTGGCTGCCGGGCCCAGGGCGCCGACTCGATCTGCAATGGGGCCGATGACGATGGATCGGGGACCGTGGCGGTGGTGGAAATCGCCCAGGCCTTCGCCGGCCTGCAGCCGCGGCCCAAACGGTCGATCATCTTCCTGAACGTGAGCGGCGAGGAGAAGGGCCTGTGGGGCAGCGCCTATTTCGCCGATCATCCCGCCGTGCCGGTGACCAACATCGTGGCGGATCTGAACATCGACATGATCGGCCGCAACTGGAAGGACACGATCGTCGCGATCGGCAAAGAGCACTCGGACCTCGGCGCGACGCTGAATCGCGTCGCGGCGGCGCATCCCGAGCTGAACATGCGGCCGATCGACGACATCTGGCCGGAGGAGAACTTCTACTTCCGCTCCGACCACTTCAACTTCGCCCGTAAAGGCGTGCCGATACTGTTCTTCTTCAACGGCACGCATGCCGATTATCACCGGCCCAGCGACTCACCGGACAAGATCGACGCGGAGAAGGAGTCGCGCGTCGCGCGATTGATCTTCTACCTGGGGCTCGACGTCGCGAACGGCGTCGAGCGCCCGAAGTGGAATCCCGACAGCTACAAGCGCATCGTCAGCGTTAACTAAACCGCCGGCCTCACCGATCCAGAACCACCACCACCACCGACCCCGGGATGACCGGCGGTCGGGGGTGTGGCCGGTCGGCCGTCGGCGCGGGGGCGTCGCCGTACTGGGCGGCAACCGTGTACAGCCGGTGCGTCCGCTCATCCAGGGCGATCGTGCGGCCACCGCGCTGCGTCGGCACCGTCGCCACGACCCGGAAGCTGTCCGGCGATTCCTCGTGCACGAGCGTCATCGTCCCCTCGCCATTGGAGCTGACCGCCAGGCCCGTGGCCGGGTCGAAGGCGGCGCCATCCGTGCCGCTCCCGATCGGCAATGTCCTAAGCACTTTGCCGCGATCGGGATCGACGACCGCCATGAGGCCGTTGGAGCACACCGAGAACAACCGGTTGGTCTTGCGGTCGATCGCGAGCCCCGACGGTTCCTCGCAAGGCGCGAGCGACCAGCGAGCCAGAACCTTGAGCGTGCGCGGATCGAACGAGACGAGCTCACTCTTGTCCTCAATATTGACGTACGTGTGGCCGCGCCCGTCCGACACGGCGTTTTCGGGCTTGCCACCCAGATCGATCGACCCGACGACCGCCCCGGACTGCGGATCGATCGCGGTCGCATTCGCGCCGCCGCCATTGAACGTGAACACGCGGCGCGAGACGGGATCGTAAATGATCGCGTCGGGATTGCGGCCGGTGACTTTGACGACTGAAATCGGCGCCAGTGTCTTGAGATCGAAGATCGTGACCGTCGTGTCGCGGCCATTGCTCGTGAAGCCCCGATTCAGATCCCGCACGAAGGCGATGCCGTGCACGCCGTTCGTGTTGGGGATGTCGCCAATCACGGAGTCACGATCGAGATCGACGACAGCGACGTGGGTTCCGCGCGAGACGTAGAGACGGTGCGCGGCCGTGTCTACCGTGAGATAGTCCCAGCCCCCTTCGCCGGCGAGGGGGATGCGGCCGGCGACGTGGTATGCCGGTTGTTGGGAGCGGGCGAGCGCGGGAAGCGCCAGCAGGGCAACGAGGGCAAATCCGAGTGAGCGGGTCATGGCGTCTCCGAAGGGGTCGTTAATCCTAACCTACGCACCCCGCCTCTGGCGCGTTCGTCACAGGGTGGCGATCCTCATTTCGTGCGGGTGTTGATCGTAGAAGACGATCCCGAGCTTGCCGGCCTGCTCCGCGACGGCCTGCGTGAGCACCGGATCGATCCGACCCTGGCGGCCAGCTTCGCGGACGGCCGCGAACGGGCGCTCGCCGGCGACTATGACGTGCTCATCCTCGACGTGCGCCTTCCCGGGGGCAACGGCTTCGACCTGTGCGTCGAGTTGCGACACCGCAAGGTGACCACGCCTGTGCTGATGTTGACGGCGCTGGACGCGGTGGACGACCGGGTGCGTGGCCTCGCCGTCGGCGCCGATGACTATCTCACCAAGCCATTCGCGTTCCGGGAGCTCGTCGCCCGGCTGCAGGCGCTCGCACGCCGGCGGGCGCGCGCGCTGACTCCCGCGGTGTCCCGCGTCGCGGATCTGGAAGTCGATCTCGCCTCCCGGGAAGTGCGACGCGGCGGCCGCGCCATCGCGTTGACGGCGAAGGAATTCGCCCTGCTGGAGCTGTTCATGCGCCATCCGGGCCAGGTGCTCGATCGCACCACCATCACCACGCACGTGTGGGATCAGAACCACGACCCGTGGGCCAACGTCCTCGAGGTGCTGGTGCGCCGCCTGCGCGGCAAGATCGACGACGGGTACGAGCCCAAGCTGATCCGGACGATGCGCGGCGCCGGCTACCGGTTCGGCCCGTGACGCCTTCCCTCGCACAACTGCGCGTTCGCATCACGCTGTGGTACGCGGGCACCTTCGCACTCATCCTGCTGCTGCTGGGCGCGGGCCTGTTTTTCTCGATCCGCCACCAGGTGTCGCGACGCCTGGATGCCTCGCTGGTCGATGCGACGGCCGCCGTGATGCGCGCGACGCGCGACCTCGAGGCGGAGCGAGCCGCCGGCGTCGCGGCCGACGCGGTGGAGGAGCTGCACATTCCCGACCGCGCCCTCTATCTGTTCGATCTCCACGGGCAGGCGATTACCGCACCGGACTCTGACGCGTGGGTGCGCAGCGCCGCGCTCGAAGCCGCACGTACCGGACGCGTCGACTTGCAGCGGCGCGCGCCGGGCGAAGGCGACCGCGAGGTCCGACTGCACGCGGAGCGGTTCACCACGCCCTCAGGCGCGGGCCACGTCGCCGTGGCGACCGTCGAGCGGCCGGGCATCGGCGAGCAGTATGCGTCGGTGATCGGCACGTTCGCCGTCGCGGCGCTCGCCGCTCTGGTGCTCGTTGCGGCGGGCGGTTTCGTGCTGGCGCGCAAATCCACGATGCCGATCGAGCGCTCGATGGAGCAGACGCGCCGATTCATGGCCGACGCCGCGCACGAGCTGCGCACGCCCGTCGCGGTGTTGCGCGCCCGGGCCGAGGTCGCGCGGGCGCATGCGCGCGATCCCGCGCGCGACGACGCGACGCTCCGGGCGATCGAGGGGGAATCCGACCGGCTCGGGGTCATCGTGGGCGATCTGCTCACACTGGCGCGCGCCGACGCCGGTGAGCGGCCCGTCGCGCGCGAGGCGCTCTATCTGGACGACATCGCGGCGGACGCCCTCGAAGCCGCGCGCGCGCTGGCGCAACGCAAGGGTGTGGTGCTGGAGGTCGGCGCGTTCGAGGAAGCGCGCATTACGGGCGACCCCGCCCTCGTGCGGCGGTTGCTGATCATCGTGCTCGACAACGCGATCAAGTACACCCCGAAGGACGGCCGCGTGCGGCTCGACGTGACGGCGGCGGACGGCCAGCGCACCGTCGTCGTGACGGACACCGGAATCGGCATTCCGGCGGAGCAGTTGCCACGCATTTTCGAGCGGTTTTATCGGGGCGAACCGGCGCGGCGGGAAGCCGAAGGCGCGGGCCTTGGTCTGTCTATCGCCCAATGGATCAGCGACTTGCATGGCGCCCGCATCGTCTTCTCGTCGAGCCCGAAAGGCACCCGCGTCGCCATCGAGTTCCCGGGGGGAACGTAAGCCTGCTGTAAGGTACTTGGTGTAGGTTCCGGCCGACCATGCGGCTCACATCTCTTCTGGTTTTTGTGCTCGCACCGGCGCAGCTCTGCGCCCAGCAGCCCGTGACCCGGGCCGACGCAGTCGCCGCGGCACTGCTGCGCGGTGCCCGCGTCGCATTGGGCCGGGCCGACACGACGGCGGCGTTGGGTGCCGCGCGGGCCGCGCGGGCGTTTCCCAATCCCACCGTGTCGGGCAGCTACTCGAAAGACACCCCGAACTATCACGCACTCGGCGAGCTGCCCCTCGACCTGCCCTGGCTGCGCTCGCCGCGGATCGGCGCGGCAGAAGCGGCGCGCGACGCGGTGCGCTACCGCTTCGCGTTCGAGCGCGCCGCGATCCGCTTCGACGTGGACACGACGTACACCCGCGGGCTCGCGGCCGCGCTGCATGCCCGCCTGTCCCGGCGCACGGCGCTCGACGCCGACAGCCTGCTGCGGATTGCCGAGCTGCGCCGGGAGGTCGGCGATGTGAGCGAGCTCGATGTCCGGCTGGCGGCGGTGAATGCCGGTCAGCTGGCGAACGTCGCCGCGAACGACTCGCTCGCCGCACTCGCGGCGCTGGTGTCGCTGCAACTGCAGATGGGGCTCACCGGCGCCGAGCCGACGATCGTGTTAGTGGATTCGTTGCGCGTACCGCCCGACAGTGCGGTGCACGAGGGCCCAGTGCTGCTTCCGATCGCGGCGGCCGAGGCGTCGCTGCGCTCGGCGGAGCGGTCGCTGGCGTTGGCACGCCGCAGCCGCTTTGCGCCGAATCTGCAGTTCGGCTTCGACACGGGCGATCCCACGAGCGCGACGCCGCATCAGCTGTTGCCCGTCGTCGGGTTCTCGCTGCCCTTCCCGCTGTTCAACTTCGGCCGCGGCGATGTGCTGCGTGCGGCCGCGGAGCGGGACCGCGCGCTCGCCGAGCTCGACCTCACGCGTCGAGAGACCGACGCCGCCGTCGCGCGCGCGCGGCGCGAGCTGGCGGTCGCCCGCGACCGGCTGCGGCGCACCGCGGAGCTCGTCGAGAGCGCCAATCGCGTCGCGGTCATGTCACTGCAAGCCTACAGCGAGGGAGCCGTCCCATTGGCGAGCGTACTCGAGGCACAGCGCAATGCGCGCGAGATCCTGGCGAATTACATCGACGATCTCGCCGGCGCGGATGCGGCAGTCCGTGCGTTGCGACTGCTCACCGCGCGTCCGGACGAGCCGTGAACCGCCGCGCGTGGATGAGCATCGCACTGGCGGGACTCAACGCCGCCTGCGGGGGCGGCAGCGGCAGCTCGGCGAATGGACAGGGCGTCTCTCGCGAACCCGGAGTGCTTGGCGTCTCCACCGCCGCGGCGACGGTGCAGCCGTTCCCGCATATCCTCAGCGCGATCGGGATCGTGACGCCCCGGCCCGACCGCTATGCCGTCCTCGCCCCACCCGGGCAGACGCGCGTGGCGCGGATCTTCGTGGTCGCGGGGCAGCGTGTCGCCAAGGGCGATCCGTTGATCGAATTCGAGCGGGCGCCGTTCGACGCGGCAGCCCAGAGCGCCGCCGCCGCGCTGGCGAACGCCGAACGCGCGTACGCGCGCGCCGTACGACTGGTTCAGGCGGGCGTGCTCGCGCAGAAGGACAGTGGGCAAGCGGCGGCCGACCTCGCGGCCGCGCAGGCGGCAGCGGTCACCGCGCGTCGTGCGCAGGAACTCGCGACGCTGCGCGCCCCGCTCAGCGGCGTCGTCACCCGCATGAGCGCGGTGCTGGGCGCCTCCGTGGACGCGAACCAGCCGCTGGTCGACGTCGCCGACCCGCTGGCGCTGGACATCGTCTTCAACGTCTCACCAGCCGAAGCCGGCCGGATTCAGAACGGGGATACGGTCACGGTCACCAGCGGTGAGGGAGCCGGTGGTGAGCTCCTGGGGCCGGGCGTGGTGATGAGCATCGGCGCGGCCGTGGACTCGGCATCACGCGCGGTTGCCGTGCGAGCCCGGTTGACGCAGCCCACGCGGGCGTTGCGGATCGGTGAATCGGTGTTCGGTCGCATCGTGACGGGCGTCAACCCCCACGCCGTCGTCATTCCCGTGGAGGCGCTGGTCCCCGAAGGGGACGGCTATCGCGTCTTTGTCGTGGATTCGACGGGCATCGCGCTCGCCAGGGCCGTCACGGTCGGTGGACGCACGGAAACGCTTGTCGAGATCCTCTCGGGCGTTGCCGCGGGCGAGACGGTCGTGACCACAGGCGCCTATGGCGTGCAGGACAGTGCCCGGATCGGCGGCGCCCGGCGGTGACGCTCTTCGACATCCTCAGTCGCCAGCAACGGCTCGTCTACCTCCTGGTTGCCCTGCTCAGCGCCGCCGGCGTATGGATGGCGTTGCAGCTCGCCTCTGCGATTTATCCGGAGCTGCGGTTCTCCCGCATCACGATCGTCGCCCAGGGCTCGACGCTCGGCGCGCGCCAGGTCGTGTTCAGTGTCACGCGGCCGCTCGAGGAAGCGGTGAGCATCGTGCCCGGCGTCACGCGTGTCCGGTCGCATTCGATCCGCGGGGCGAGCGAGATCTCGATCACATTCGCGCCCGGTACGAACATGGATCAGGCGCTGCAGCTGGTACGGGCACGCGTGAACCAGGTCCAGAGCGCGCTGCCACCCGACCTGTCGATCGAGGTCGAACAGCTCACACCGTCGTTGTTCCCGATCCTTTCCTACAACGTCGAGGGCGGAGAGCCGGCGACACTGTACGATCTCGCGCGTTACGAGATCAAGCCGCTGATCTCGCGCGTGCCAGGCGTCGGGCGCGTGGACGTGCAGGGCTCCGACGTGCGGGAGCTCGAGGTGATCGCCGACCCTGCCCGCCTCGCAGCACAGGGCATGACGTACTCCGGCCTGGCCGACGCGATCCGGCGCGCCATCACGGTGCAGGCCGTCGGGCGCGTGGCGCAGGACTACCGGCAGTACCTGATCGTGACGGATCAGGAAGCTCATGCGCCGGCCGACATCGGCGCGGTGGTGGTGCGTGGGGGCTTACGCGTTCGGGACGTCGCCAGCGTGCAAGTGGGAACGGAGGATCACGTCCGCATCATCGCGGGCGACGGCAAGCCCGCGGCGCTGATCAACGTCACGCGGCAAGTCGGCGGCAACACCCTCGCGCTCGCCGACAGCGTCGCGCGCATCATGACTGCCCTGGCCCCTACCCTGCCACCGGGTGTGCATCTGAAGCCGGTTTACGATCAGGCCGAGCTCGTCCGCGAGGCGGTGCGATCAGTGCGGGACGCGATGTTGATCGGCGCCGCGCTTGCGGTCGTCGTGTTGCTGGTATTTCTGCGGCACGGCCGGATTACGGCCATCAGCGCCACATCCATCCCGTTGACGCTTGCGATCACCGTCTTTGTCATGCGGATGCTCGGTCAGACGTTCAATCTGATGACGCTCGGCGCGATGGCGATCGCGATCGGGCTCGTGATCGACGATGCCGTCGTCATCACGGAAAACATCGCGCGCCACTTGCGACTCACGAACGATCGCCTGCACGCGATCCGCGCGGCGGTGCAGGAGCTGATCTGGCCGGTGACGACCTCGACGCTGACGACGGTCGTCGTGTTTCTGCCGCTGGGCCTGTTGCAGGGCGTCGTCGGACAATTCTTCGCGGCGCTCGCCACGACGCTCACGGTGGCGGTGCTGGTCTCGCTCGTGCTCGCGCTGACCATCATCCCCCTGCTCGCGGAGCAGTTCGTGACCGCACACGAGGTGGAGACGTCCCAGAGCGGACCGCTGGCTCGGGCGCAGCGAGGGCTGGACGCACTCGGATCGCGCTACGAGGGGGCGCTCGCGTCGGTGCTGCACCACCCGCGGCGCATCGGCGTGGCAGCACTGCTCTTCGTGGTGGTGGGTGTCGTGCTCATGCGTCTCGTGGGTACCGGCTTCCTGCCCGAGATGGACGAAGGAGCGTTCGTGCTCGACTACTTCACACCAGGCGGGACGGCGTTGGCAGAGACCGATCGCGAGGTAGGGATCGCGGAAAAGATCCTGGCGCAGACACGGGAAATCGAAGCGACGTCCCGGCGCACCGGTGCCGAGCTGGGTCTGTTCGCGACCTCGCAGAACACCGGCGACATCGCGGCGCGTCTCGTGCCCCGCAGCAGCCGCTCGCGGGACATCTTCGCGGTCATGGACGACGTGCGCGGTGCAATCAATGCCGCGGTGCCGCGGCTGCACATCGAGTTCGTCCAGATCTTGTCGGACGTGATCAACGATCTCGCCGGCGCGGCGAAGCCGGTCGAGATCAAGCTGTTCGGTGAGCGGTTGGATACGCTCGAGACGTATGCCCAGCGCCTGCAACCCGATCTCGAGGCGGTGGGGGGCCTCGTAGACCTGTTCAACGGCGTGGTCGAGCCGTCCCCCGAGCTGCTGATGCGGGTGAACCAGGCCGAGGCGGATCGCATCGGCCTGACGCCCGAGGATGTGGGCAGCGCGGTGAGCGCGGCGCTGCTCGGAACGGAGGCCGGAGAGATCCGCGCGGAGGACCGGCCGGTTGGGGTGCGAGTGCGCGCGCCTGATTCGGTGCGCTACGATCCGCTGCGGTTGCGCGCCCTGCCGATCCTCGCAGGGGCGGCTCGCGCGACGCCGCTCGGCAGCCTGGCCACGTTCTCGCCCACGCAATCGCGGATCAGCCTGGAGCGCGAAAATCAGCAGCAAATGATCGCCATCACGGCGGACGTCAGCGGGCGCTCGCTGGGCGGGGTGATGGGTGACGTGCGGCGAGTTCTCGCCGCACATCCCGCCCCAGCCGGAGTCCGCGTGGCGCTCGGCGGCCAATACGAGAGCCAGCAGCAGGCGTTCCGCGCCCTGCTGCTCGTGCTGGCGCTCGCGGCGGTCAGCGTGTGCGCCGTCATGGTCGTGCAATTCGAGTCGTTCGTCGAGCCGTTGATCGTCTTGCTCGTCGCGCCGGTGTCGTTTGTCGGCGCGCTGGCACTGCTGCTGGTTACCGGCACGGCGCTGAACGTGGCATCCTTCATGGGACTAATCCTGCTCGTCGGTCTGATCGTCAAGAACGGCATCATTCTGCTCGACTTCACCCGGCTGCGCATGCGTGACGAGGGCGTGCCACTCGAGGTCGCTATTCGTGAGGCGGCGCGTGTCCGGCTGCGGCCGATCTTGATGACCACGCTGTGTACGTTGTTCGGCCTGCTCCCCCTGGCATTGGGCATCGGTGCCGGAAGCGAGCTCCAGCGACCGTTGGCGCTCGCCGTCATCGGGGGGCTGATCCTGTCGACGCCCATCACCCTGTTCGCGGTCCCTACGCTGCTCGTCGCGATTCGCGGCGCGCACTACACGCTGCGCGAACATTCATGACCCGCCCCTCACGAAACGAGGATCGTATGTCTCGCTTTTCCTGGTTTGCCTTGCTGCTGCTGCCGACTACGGCCGCAGCGCAAACACTCGAGACGGAAACGGCGCGCTTTCACCGCGCGCATTACTTCCAGATCGCGAGTGGCTTCGAGCATCAGTTTTCTGCGGAAGGAAGAGAGAGTGCCGTTCCGGTAGCGTTCGAGTACGCCCTCGGGAACACCTGGGAGCTACTTGTCGAGCCGGTGCCGTACACCGCCATCCGGCCCAAGGTTGGCCAGCGAGCCACAGGACTGGGTGACGTCGAAGTGACGGTCCTTCACGGCGTTTGGAGCGAGCAGTCCGGGCGGACGGCGCTCGCACTCGCCGGCGAAGTGAAGCTCGCCACCGCCGAGAGCCGGCTCATCGGGACCGATAAAACGGACTATACGGGATATCTGATCGCGAGCCGCCGATTCGGCGCGCTCGATCTGCACGCCAACCTCGGATACACGTTCCTCGGAAAGCCCGACAGCATCAGCGTGCACAACCTCATCAACTTCGCGTTGGGGGGCACCGTCCCCCTTGGACAAAGCGGCGTGTTCTTCGCGGAGGTACTGGGCAACACGGTGGCGGCCGGCGGGCCGGAAAACGGCGCCGCGCCTGAAGTGGCGGGTGGCGAGCTGTCGGGGACCATCGGGGCCGGCCGGCAGGTCAGTCGCAATTTTTTCGTGAGTCTTGGCATCACCTACGACAACACGCATGCCGTAATGCTGCGGCCTGGGTTCACACTCCGGCTGCATTAACTGCTGTTCCACTGTCACAGGAGAAAGCGTCGATGAAACATCTCACCACTCTCGCACTCTTCGCTGCCGGCTCGCTGGCAGCGGCGTCCTTGAACGCGCAGCAGACCATGCAGCAGCCGCAAACCGGCTACAAGCGCGAAGTGCCCGACAGTCTCGTGGCCAAGGCGAAGATCAGTGAAGACTCAGCGCGCGCCGTTGCGCTCAAACGTGTTCCGGGCACGATCGAGGCACTGGAGCTCGAGAACGAGCATGGGCGGCTGATTTATTCGTGGGATATCAAGGTCGCCGGCAAGCCGGGAATCACCGAGGTGCATGTGAGCGCGTTGAACGGCCGCGTGCTGCGGGTTGAGCACGAGGGTGCTACTAAACCGAAGCCAGCAGCTCGGCGTTCGTCTTAGCGCGCTTCATTTGCTGTAACAGCGACTGCATCGCTTGCTCCGGCGGGAGATCCAGCAAGGCCCGCCGGAGCTTTTGTTTCGCTTCGATCGTCTTCGCATCGGCAAGCAGCTCTTCGCGGCGCGTCCCGCTCGCCGCGATATCGACGGCCGGATAGATACGCCGGTCCGCCAGCGCGCGCGTCAGCCGCAGCTCGGCGTTGCCGGTGCCCTTGAACTCCTCAAAGATGATGTCGTCCATCTTGCTTTCGGTTTCGACGAGGGCGGTGGCGATCACGGTCAGAGACCCGCCGCCGTCCTTGGGCGGCACCGCCCGTGCCGCGCCGAAGAGTCCCTTCGGCTTGGCGAGCGCGTTGGCGTCGAGGCCACCCGACATCGTGCGTCCCGTGCCCCGCCCCGTCGTGTTATGCGAGCGGGCGAGCCGGGTCAGCGAGTCGAGCACGATGACGACGTCGCGCCCCAGCTCGACCTGACGGCGCGCATGCTCGAACACCATGTCCGCGGCGGCGACGTGCCGTTCGTGCGGCAAGTCGAAGCTCGACGCGATGACCTCGCCGCGGCCCCAGTCGATCATCTCGCTCACTTCCTCCGGCCGCTCGTCCACGAGCAGAATCAGCAGGGTCGCCGTGGGATGATTCTCGGCCACCGCCTCCGCGATCGCCTGGAGCATCATCGTCTTGCCGGCCTTGGGCGGCGACACGATGAGCGCCCGCTGGCCGAAGCCGAACGGGCAGATCAGATCCACGACGCGCTGAGTTTCGGCGGTGCGCGGACTCGAAGGGTGCGGCGTCTCGAGCGTGAGCGGGCGGTTCGGATGGACGGCACCCAGATTCGCGAAATCGGGCCGGCCGTCCAGTTGGCCGGCCGGCTCGCCATTCACCGTCGTTACCCGGCCATTGTCGAGCACGATCAAGTCGCCGCGGCGGAGCCCGGGGAGTCGGACCTGCGGATCGCTCTTCGCAGGGAGATAACTGTTCGCCGCGAGGCGGAGCGAGCCGCCTTTGGGCGAGGGATCAAACCAGCCGGTGATGGGAGTCATGGGGGCCATGGGGGCTATATTTCCGCGCGATGCGCCAAGACCATATCCGGAATTTCTGCATTGTGGCTCACATCGACCACGGCAAGTCGACGCTGGCCGATCGGCTCATCGAGCTGACCGGCACGCTCGACAAGCGGCTGATGCGCGAGCAGGTCCTCGATACGATGGACCTGGAACGCGAGCGCGGCATTACGATCAAGTTGAATGCGGTGCGGATGAGTTATCACGCGAAAAACGGCCAGTTGTACGAGCTGAATCTGATCGATACGCCCGGTCATGTCGACTTCACGTACGAGGTCTCGCGGTCATTGGTTGCCTGCGAAGGGGCCATTCTCGTCGTGGATGCGTCGCAGGGAATTCAGGCCCAGACACTCTCTAATCTACTACTGGCGATGGATGCGGGGCTGGAAATCATACCCGTGCTCAACAAGATCGATCTCCCCGGCGCCGAACCGGACAAGCGTGCCCAGGAGATCCACGACCTCATCGGCACCAAGCCAGAAGAGATCTTGCGCATCTCCGCTAAAGAAGGAAGAGGGGTGCCGGAGCTGCTCGAGGCCGTGGTCCAGAGGGTGCCGCCACCGCGCGGCGAGCCTACCGCACCGCTACGGGCCCTGATTTTCGACTCCTATTACGACCGCTACCGGGGCGCCATCCCCTCCATCCGGGTGGTGGACGGCGCGATCAGGCCGGGGATGAAAGTGGTCTTCGGCGCGCACAAGGACGATGTCTACGAGGTGGACGAAGTCGGCTATCTCCAGCTTGGACACAAGCCGGCAGAGCAGCTCGAGGCCGGTGAGGTCGGGTACGTCGTGGCCAACGTGCGCGGCGTCCGCGAGATCCGGCCGGGTGACAGCGTGCTCGACGCCGAGCATCGCGACGTCGAGCTACTTCCCGGCTATCGGGACATCCAGTCGATGGTCTTCGCCGGCCTGTATCCGACCAATGCCGAACAGTACGAGGAGCTGCGCGACGCGCTGGCGAAGCTGCAGCTGAACGACGCGTCGTTGCACTACGAGCCCGAAACGTCGGTGGCGCTGGGATTCGGCTTCCGCTGCGGCTTCCTCGGCCTGCTCCACATGGAGATCGTGCGGGAGCGACTGGAGCGCGAGTTCGATCTCGACCTGATCAGCACGGTCCCGAACGTGGAGTACCACGTCCACCGGACCGATGGCACGATGGAGCTGGTCGAGAATCCGAGCCTGTTGCCGCATGGCTCGGAGGTCGATCGTATCGAGGAGCCGTACGTGAAAGCGCGGATCTTCGCGCCGGCGGAGTATATCGGCGGCATCATGAAGCTCGGGCAGGAGCGACGCGGGGTCTACCGCGGCATGCAGTACCTGGATCCCACGCGGGTCGAGTTCGACTGGGAATTCCCGCTCGCGGAGATCATCCTCGACTTCTATGACAAGCTCAAGACGATCTCACGCGGCTACGCGTCGCTCGATTACGAGTTTCTCGCATATCGGCCGGGCGAGCTGGTCAAGCTCGACATGCTGCTCAACGGCGAGGCGGTGGACGCGTTCAGCGTTATTATCCACAAGGACAAGGCGTACGAGTGGGGCCGCAAGATCGCCGAAAAGCTGAAAGAGCTGATCCCGCGGCAGCTGTTCGAGGTCGTGATACAGGCCGCGATCGGGACGAAGGTGATCTCCCGCGAGTCGATCCGGCCGCTGCGCAAGAATGTGACCGCCAAGTGCTACGGCGGCGACGTCACTCGCAAACGCAAGCTGCTGGAGAAGCAGAAGGAAGGAAAGAAACGGATGAAGCAGGTGGGGACGGTCGAGATTCCGCAGGAGGCATTTCTGGCGGTGCTGCAGGTTGAATAGTCAGCTCTCTTGAGCTCGCAGACCCTCGTCATTCAGACGGCCTTCCTGGGCGATGTCGTCCTCACCACGCCGTTGCTCTCCGCACTCGCCGCGCGTCATGGGCCTGTCGATGTCGTGACGACGCCGATCGCCGCGCCGTTGCTCGAGACGCATCCCGCGGTGCGGCACGTGATCCCCTACGACAAGCGTCGGGCCGATCGTGGCTGGGCGGGACTGCGGCGCCTGGCCCGCCGGCTCCGAGCCGAGCGGTATGAGCGCGCGTACCTGCCACACCGGTCGCTGCGCACGGCGGCGCTCGCGTTATTGGCCCGAATCCCCTCGCGGATCGGGTTTTCGGGCGGGTGGTCCTTCCTCTATACGGAAGCCCGGCCCAACCCCCGAACGGGGGTCGGGGCGGGGGCGGGGGGGGGACACGAAACCGACCGGCTCCTGGCCCTCGCGGACGAGCCTCCGGGCGCCTATCCTCCCCAACTCCTGCCCACCACGTCGGACGAGCAGGTGGCGGCCGCCCTCATCGACGGGGCTTTTGTCGCGCTGGCGCCCGGCTCGATCTGGGGCAGCAAGCGGTGGCCGTACTATGGGGAACTGGCCGCGCGGCTGGCGGTGCACCTGCCCGTGGTGGTGGTTGGCGGCCCTGATGATATCGGCTTGGGCGAGGAGATCGTTGGGGCGGTCGGGCGGTCGGGCGGCCGGGGGGGGGCGGTCAATGCGTGCGGAAAACTGACGCTGCGGCAGTCCGCCGCATTGATCAAGCACGCCGCGCTGCTGGTGACGAACGACAGCGCACCGCTGCACCTGGCGAGCGCCGTGGGCACGCCGATCGTGGCGTTGTTCGGTCCCACGATCACCGAGTTTGGCTTCGGTCCGGTTCGCCCCGGAGACGTGGCATTAGGATTGGACCTGCAGTGCCGGCCCTGTTCGTCGCACGGCCCACCGCAGTGTCCGTTGGGACATCACCGCTGCATGCGGGACCTCACCGTTGAGGCCGTGACCCGAGCAATCGAGGAAATGGGTGCGCTACGTCGTCGGAGTTGATGTTGGGGGCACGAATCTGGTCGCCGGCGTCCTGGCTGAGGACGGTTCGGAGATTCATGGCGTGGTCTCCGAGCCGACCATGGCGGCCCAGGGCGCGGACGCAGTCACCGCGCGCATCGTCAAACTGGCCAAGGCATCGATTGCCGAGTCCGGGAAAAAGGTGGAAGGCGTCGGCATCGGCTCGCCCGGTCCGCTGAACACGAAGACCGGGGTCGTGTTGCTCACGCCGAATCTCGGCTGGACGAACATGCCGCTGCGCGATCGCGTCAGCGAGGGACTCGGCCTCCCGGCCACGCTCGACAACGATGCCAACTGCGCGATCTTCGGCGAGTGGTGGCGCGGCGCGGCGCGCGGCGCGAACTATGTCATCGGTCTCACGCTCGGCACCGGGATCGGCGGCGGCATCGTCATCGACGGTGAGATCTACCACGGGGTGACCGACGTTGCGGGGGAATTCGGACACGTCACGATCGATGCCAACGGGCGTCGCTGCAAATGCGGCAACTACGGCTGCATCGAGGCATACGCGGCCGGACCGGCGATCGCCGAGCGTGCAGTCGAAGG
>Ga0137415_10001029_pt1 | contig 27513 bp, 30 predicted proteins | sample CZODoug3_1_1_16f_FD_183082 | JGI IMG/M metagenome (GOLD analysis project Ga0137415, IMG submission 183082) | Vadose zone soil fungal communities from Angelo Coast Range Reserve, California, USA - CZODoug3_1_1_16fungal (Hybrid Assembly) | ecosystem: Environmental > Terrestrial > Soil > Vadose...
AACGACCACATTCCCGACCAAGCTCGGGTCCATGGGGCGAACTGGTACCGGTTCTACGACCGGGCCGCATGCACTGCCCTGCAGTCGCTCGAGGACTTTGTGTCGATTTTCTAGACACGCGCGGGACTGAAAACCCTTTACCCCCTCGCGGGGGATCGTGGCGCGGGGTCCGAGCGGCCCCGGCCGTATTTCTCAGGGAACCTTCCGGTGCGCAGCGTGTGTTGTCTGAAACGTCCGTGGATTCTTGGCGCGATTACACGCCGGAGGTGAAATCCATCAACGGCGGCGAGTGCGCGGCGTTCGCGGACCCGCCTCGGTTTTCCAGATCGGGACGATTCGCTTGACCTCGTCCATCGCCCAAGCGCACGCGGCGAACGCCTCGGACCGGTGGGCCGCGGCGCACGCGAGGACGACGGAGTCCCCGCCGACCGGGACGCGGCCCACGCGGTGGACGATCGACATCTCGAGGACACCGAACTTCTCTTTCGCTCGTCCGACGAGCTCCGTCAGGGTCCGCAATGCCATCGGCTTGTAGACTTCGTAGTCGAGGGCTTGCACCTCGGGATCCGATCGGACCGATCCGAGGAACACGACGATGGCCCCCGCGTCGTCCCTGCGCACGCTGTTCACGACGGCCTCGACATCAATCCGGGCGCGTTGGATCTCGATCACCGAGCGCCTCCGCTCACCGGAGGCAAGAGGGCGACCTCGTCCCCTTCCCGCAAAACGCTATCGGGCCGGACGACCTCGTGGTTGACCGCAAAGAGCATGCTGTTTCCGTGACCGACGAGCCGCGGGTACGTCGCGAGGACCGCCTCCACGAGCTGGCCTACCGTCGTTCCGTCCCGCAACGTCCACGCGAGTTGCCCCGCACCGACGATCTCGCGGTACGTAGCGAAGAGCCTCACCTGCACCTGCATGATCCGGATTCCGATGGCCTCGGCCGGCGATAAGGGCTTCGCGTCACGGGGGCGAGGCCCGGGCGAGGACCTCGGCCCGTTTCCGTCGGACCTCGGCGGTGACGCGCTCGAGGTACGCGTCGAGCGCGTCAGTGAGCTTCTGGCGGGCCGCCTCGGACCGCGCAGCCCCGAGATACCGGAACGCCTGGACCCGGCGACCGCCGCGCTCCTCGTAATGCCAGAAATACAGGTACGGCCGACCGCGGATCGCCTTCGTCGTCACGCCACAACCGATCTGCACGGGTTCCGACATCCGGTTAACCTTACTTAAGGTTAACGCGCCCGCTCGTGGCGGGATGGCGGGGGATGGCCCCACCCCTCGATTTCCACTGGAAACGTTCATGGCGGGCCGGCCCCTTCGGATGGGCGTTGGACGTCCTCCTGGTGTCCCTCACGGCGGACGTGGGGGAAATCTCGGCCCTCTTGGCGTCCGCGGGCCATCGAATCGTCGACACAATCGTCCAGCGCCGGGATCGTCCCGACAGCCGCACGTTCGTGGGTCGCGGAAAACTCGACGAGGTCCAGGCCCGCGTCGACGCCGGCGGGATCGACGTGGTCGTGTTCAACGGCGAGCTCCGGCCCACGATGCACTACCAGCTCGAACGCGATCTCGGCGTGGAATGCTACGACCGTCTGCGGGTCTTGCTGGAGCTTTTCGCGCAACGCGCGTCGAGTCGGGAGGGAAAACTCCAGGTCGAACTCGCGCTCCTCCAGTACGAGGTGCCGCTCCTCCGGGAATGGATCCATAACGCCGACGTCGGAGAACGGCCCGGGTTCATGGCGGGCGGCGAGCTCCGCGTCGACGCGTACTACGAAACGGTGAAACGGCGAATCAAGAAGATCCGGGACGAGCTCGAGGCGATCCGCCGGGAGCGGGCCGTGCGCCGGTCCGTGCGCAAGGAACGCGGATACCATCTCGTCGCCCTCGCCGGATACGCGAACGCGGGCAAGTCGTCGCTCCTGAACGTCCTCGCGGACGAACGAGTCCTCGTCGACGACCGGATGTTCTCCACCTTGGCGACGACGACCCGAAGTCTCACGGGGACGCGGAAGCGCATCCTGCTCACGGACACGATTGGCTTCGTCGACGGCGTGCCGTTCTGGATGGTCGAGGCGTTCAACGCGACCCTGGAGGAAATCCTCCAAGCGGATTTGGTTCTCCTACTCGTGGACGTCTTCGATTCCGAAGACGAGATTCTCCGCAAGGTCCGTCTGGCCGCGCGCACCCTGTTCCCGAAAGTCTCCGCCGATTCGGTGCGGCCGGTCCTGACGAAAGCCGATCTCCTCCCCGAAGGCGAGATCGCCGCGAAGGCCCAGGTCCTCGGCGAATCGGAATTTCACCGGACACCCATCGCGATCTCCACGCGGACCGGACGCGGACTCGACGAGCTCCGGGACATCATCGCCCGCGCTTTCGCGTACCCGATCGAGGTCCATCTCGTCCTCGTCCAAGATGCGGAGGCCGGCGGCAAACTCCACTGGCTGTACGAACACACGGAAGTCGTGTCGGCGGTCCATCGGCCGGACCGGATCGAGGTCGTCGTGCGCTGCCGACCGCGCGACCGCGAATCGGTCGAACGCCTCGGACGTGTCCTCCTCGCCCGGACGCTCGAATGATCAGCTCTTGATCCGGAACTCCCGTTTCTTGTCGAGGAACCGCCGTTCGTACGCGGACGGCAGATGGTCGTACGTGAGCTCCTCGATCCGTCCCATGTTCTTGACGAACACCTCTTTCGAGGGCGTCGAGAGGAGTCGCTCGAACTCCCGCTCCTTTCGGATCGTGTCGACGAAGTAGAATCCGCCGCCGAGGACCGCGAGGAAGCCCAAGAACGCCTCCCACACGACGTAGTTGCCCACGGCACGATGGATCGACTGGAGCCAGTCCGGACTCTGGGTCGGGATCAGGTATTGCGTGAGCGAGAGGATCATCGCGAGAATCCCCAGGCCGAAGATTAGGGAGCTCAGCTCATAGCGGAGTTCCCGGAACAGGCCCATGGTGTCCGCGGGCAATCAGGGCAACCTGCATAAGCTTTGCTCGCAGCGAAGGCTTTCATCGACGCGCGCGTTGCCGTCACGCGTGGCGTCGCGGACTCCGCTGTACGAATGGCACCGCGCCGCGGGGGCGCGCTTCATCGAGTTTGGCGGATGGGAGATGCCCCTCCAGTATTCCGGGATCGTCGACGAGCATCTCACGGTCCGCCAGGCCGTCGGCTTGTTCGACGTCAGTCACATGGGCAAGATCTTCGTCGAGGGTCCGACGGCGCACGCCTTCCTTGATTACCTCAGTGCGAATGACGTGCCCGCGTCGGCCGGCAAGGCGCGATACACGCATCTCCTCCGCGAAGACGGGACGATCCTCGACGACGTGATCGTCACATGCCTCGCGCCGGACCGGTTTCTGCTCGTCTGCAATGCGGGACCGCGCGTCGCAGTGTGGTCGTGGCTCAAGGCCCACGTGACCGGGGATGTGGTCCTCACGGACCGAACGACGGAGCGGCTCTGCCTGGCGCTCCAAGGTCCGCGGGCGCCCGAGCTCCTCCAGCGTTTCACGTCGGTCGATTTGAGTCGAGTCAAACCTTTCGCCGGCGTGACGATCGACTTCGTGCCTCCCGCGCCGTGGGGTGCCCGCCCACGCGCCGTTCCACCGGAAATCGAGGGGTGGGGGAAGTCGGATCCTTCGGGCACCGCCATCCCGCCCGCACGGGACCCCTCCGTTGCCACTGGACGGGTATCGTTCCTCATCACGCGAACGGGGTACACAGGAGAGGCGGGATTCGAGCTCTTTCCGACGGCGGCCGAGGGATCGTGGGTTTGGGAGTCGCTCCTCCAGTCCGGCGTGGCCCTCGGGATCAAGCCGATCGGTCTGGGAGCGCGGGACACGCTCCGCCTGGAGAAGGGCTATCTCCTCTCCGGACAAGACTTCGACGGGCATCAGACCCCGCTCGAGGTGAACGCCGCCTGGGTCGTGAAGTGGGGCCGGCCGTTCATCGGTCGCGAGGCGCTCGAGGCGCAGAGGGCGCGCGACGACTATCGGAGGCTCGTCGGCGTGCGGATGGACGATCGAGGAATCCCGCGGCCCGGCCACCGCGTTCTTTCTCGTGGAGTCGATGCGGGGCACGTGACGAGTGGCACGATGTCACCGAGTCTGCGCGTCGGGATCGCGCTCGCGTCGGTGGACCGAGGCCACGCGCGGGAGGCGACTTCCCTGGATGTCGACATTCGCGGCACTCCGCATCCGGGCCGCGTCACGCGACTCCCCTTCCTGTGACGGCCCCGATTGAAGGGAGTAGTTTGAGGCAGGTCGCCGCCATCTTCTTATGGCGCAAGTCCGTGTGGTAACAGATATGGTAACACCGGTGCGGATTACTGGTAACATACGTGGTTCAAAAAGGGATATACCCGGTGACCACTTTCGCCGCGCCCACCCCCAGGGATGGTCTCCTCGTCTCTCACGCGTCGTCGCATTCCGTCCCTCCTAGAGGTCTCCCTATGGAAGAAATCAAGGTTACTGATTCAAGGGCCCTCGACGTCGCGGCCCGTGAGCCCGATCCGAAGCTGTCAGAGAACGCCTTGCGCGTCCTTCAAAAGCGTTACCTGAAGAAAGACGACAAGGGCCACGTCATCGAGACGCCCAAGGAGCTCTTTGCTCGGGTCGCTTGGAATTTGGCGCAAGCCGAACGGAGTTACGGGGCCTCCGAGGTCCAGGTCGAGGAGACCGCGCGGAGGTTCTTCCGGATCATCTCGAACCTTGAATTCCTTCCGAACAGTCCCACTCTCATGAATGCTGGGCTCGAGTTGCAACAGCTCAGTGCTTGCTTCGCAGCCGGAACATCAATCAGCACCACCCGCGGTCCCGTTCCGATCGAGGAAATCGTTGCCGGAGATCTCGTTCTCACTCACGCAGGCCGTTATCGCCGGGTCCTCGCAACGACGCGCAGAGACGCGCACGTAAGCCGGATTAGGATTCATCGGTTGCCTCCCATAGTCTCTACCAGCGAGCATCCGTTCCTCACTTCCCGGGGTTGGGTCAGGGCTCAGGATCTCGTTGGTAAATACGTAAAGCTCGGGCAACCCGAGGAACCGATTACTCGAACCACCATCGAGTTCGACGGTGAGATCGAGGGCGACCTCGTGTTCGGTCGGAAGACCGGTCGGTCCGAGGCGTCAAGACAGAGACACCAGATCCTTGGAACGAGGAGCCTACAAATCAAGCCGGTGAGGGCCCGAGTGGAACTCGACGAGACGATTGGCTGGTTCCTCGGCATGTACCTTGCAGAAGGTGAGATCAATCCTGAGCTCCGCGCGGTGCGGTTCACACTCGGCCTGCATGAGGAAGCCGAGGCCGAGCGGTTGGTGTCGATTCTTAGGGACCGATTTGGGGTGGACTCTGTGATTACCCATGTAATCGAGGCCCCCACTTCGTGGCTAACCGTACGAGCCCACAGCAAGATCCTGTGCGAATGGATCGCTCGAGAATTTCACCGAGGATTCGCGGGCAAGAGACTTCCCTTCTGGATTCACTCCACTCCCTCGGCCTTCCGAGTCGGGCTGCTCCAAGGCGTGGCGGCCGGGGATGGAACGCCGGTCAACGTCCATCAGACCCGCATCACCTTATCAAACGAGCCGTTAGTGAGGCAATTGTTCGAGGTCGCCGTGGAACTCGGCCACAGCCCGTGTCTGCGACCGGAGTACATGCCTGAAAATGCGACGGCACGGCCTTGGTCCCTCACCATTGGCGGAAAGCCTACGTACGTTCGAGACGGCGCTTACCTCGTCGAATCCGTCGAGCCTTTAGAAGGCACTGCGCCCGTCCACAACTTGGAAGTCGAGGAGGACAACACCTATGTGGCGAACGGTGTGGTCGTGCACAACTGTTTCGTCTTGCCAGTTGACGACAGCCTCGTCGGCATTTTCGACAGCCTCAAACATCAGGCCCTGATTCATCAGAGCGGGGGAGGAACCGGATTCTCCTTCTCTCGACTGCGTCCCAAGGGGGACTTCGTAAAGTCTACAATGGGTGTCGCATCCGGACCTATCTCGTTCATGAAGATTTTCGATGCTGCGACGCAGACCGTGAAACAAGGCGGGCGTCGTCGCGGAGCTAACATGGGGATTCTACGCGTCGATCATCCAGACATCCTCGATTTCATCACTTGCAAGGACAGAACGTCCGAGGTGACGAACTTCAACATCTCAGTCGCCGTCACAGACATGTTTCTGGAGGCCGTCAAAACAGGGACGAAGTATGACCTCGTCAATCCTCGGAACAATCAGGTCACAGGACAACTCGATGCACGCGAGGTTCTGGACAAGATTGCGTACCAGGCTTGGAAAAACGGCGAGCCAGGTTTGTTCTTTATCGATGAGAACAGTCGACGTCAGCCGACGCCCAACGTCGGGGAAATGGAGGCGACTAATCCATGCGGCGAGGAACCACTTCTTCCTTACGAGTCTTGCAACCTCGGGTCCATTGACCTGCAACGCCACCTGAAGCGCAACGCGCGGAACGCGTGGGAAGTCGACTGGGATAAACTCGAGCAAACGATTCGGACTTCAGTCCGCGCGCTCGACAATGTGATCGATATGAGTGCCTATCCAATAAAGGAAATCGAGGAGATGACGGATGCCACACGCAAGATTGGTCTTGGCGTGATGGGCTTCGCACGCGTCCTGTTCGCCCTTGAGGTCCCGTACGATTCCAAGGAAGGCGTCGAATGGGGCCGGAGGATCATGAAATTTATCCAGGAAATCGGATACAATGAAAGCGCGAGACTCGCGGAGGTGCGGGGCGTCTACCCCGCTTGGGAGGGGAGCCGTCAATGGGAAAAGGGGCTCAAGGTTCGGAACTCCTATGTCACCACGGTCGCACCCACGGGCACAATTTCGATGATCGCGGACACGTCCGGAGGGTGCGAGCCCGAGTTCAGTCTGATCTGGTACAAGCGCGTCATGGACGGCGAGGAGCTCCCCTACTTCCTCGACTACTTCGAGGAGGTCGCGAGGCGCGAAGGCTTCTGGCGGGAGGACCTCGTGCAGAAAATCCTTGATAACCACGGATCCCCGCGAGGACTGAAAGATGTGCCGGAAAAGTGGCAAAGGGTCTTCGCGACCGCCCACGACGTTTCGCCAGAGTGGCATGTGCGGATGCAGGCGGGTTTCCAGGACTACTCCGACGCTGCCGTCTCAAAGACGATCAACCTCCCGCGCGAGGCCACCGTCGAGGACGTGAAGAAAGCCTACCTCCTCGCCTACGAGCTAAAGTGCAAGGGCATGACGGTGTACCGCGACGGCTCGCGCGAGGACCAGGTTCTCAACATCGGAGTCGCGGAGGCCGAGAAACCGAAAGCGATTCATGTCGAGGTGCCCGCGGAGCCCGCGGCCCTTCGGCCGAGGCCCCGACCGGACGTGATTACCGGCCGCACGCAGAAGATCCTGACCGGATACGGCGCGCTGTACGTGACCGTCAACGAGGACGAGAAAGGCCTGTTCGAGGTGTTCGCGCAGATCGGCCGAGGCGGCGGTTACACCGCGTCGTTCACGGAGGGCATCGCGCGCCTCGTCTCGCTCTGCCTGCGGTCCGGCGTCCCGGTCGACGAGATCATCGACCAGCTCGAGGGCATCCGGAGCCCGCGGATCGCGGTCGACCATGGGGAGCGCGTCTACTCGATCCCCGACGCGATCGCGAAGGCGATCAAGCGGCACATCGGGATGCAGAAGACCGGGGTCCAGCCCCCCGTCGAGACCTACGACGAGCTCGGCGGCGCCGTCGAGACGGACATCGAGATGGAGAAGGAGTCCCGCGACGCCGCGGAGCTGTTGCGGAAAGGCTTGAATCCGGAATGCCCGGAATGCGGCAAGTCCCTCGTGTTCGAGGAAGGCTGCGTCAAGTGCCACAGCTGCGGCTACTCGGAATGCTGACCTAGGCCACGCCGTCGAAAGGGCCAAGTCCCGCGGCGGCGTCGGGTAGGACGATGGCCCGGGTCCTGTTCATCGTTCCGATGGACACGGAGCGCCGTGCCGCGGTGACGAGGAAAGCGGCCGGGGCATTCGAGCCGGTGATGCTGGAAGACCTGCCGCCGGAGAAGCGCGATGAGGCGTGGTCGACCGCTGACGTCGTCGTCTCCATGGGATTCCCGCGGGAGTTCCCGCCGGACTTCCGGGAGAAGGCGCGAAAGGTGCGGATGATTCAGTCGCTCGTCGCCGGAGTGGACCATTTCCCGTTCGAGCGATTTCCGTCGTCCGCGATCGTGTGCAGCAACGCGGGCGCGTACAGCATCTCGGTCGCGGAACATGCGATGGCGCTCCTGCTCGCCGCCGCGAAGGACATCGTTGCTCGAACGGAGGAGATCCGACGCGGGATATTCAATCAAACCGTCGAGAACAAAGGGCTCGCCGGTACGACGGCCCTCATCCTCGGCTTCGGCGGGATCGGGTCGGAGATCGCGCGGCGCTGCAAGGCCTTCGACATGCATGTCGTTGGGCTCGCTCGGTCACGTCCCTCGAAGGATATCGCGGACGCGGTCGGCACGATGGAGGACTTGCCCCGATACCTGCCTCAGGCGGACGCGGTCTTCCTTGCCCTCCCGCTAACCCGCGCGACGGAGGGCCTCGTCGACCGTCGCTTTCTGACGAGTATGAAGGAGGACGCGATTCTCGTGAATATCGCCCGCGGCAAGTTGATCGTCGAAGACGATCTGTTCCAGCATCTCAAGGCCTACCCGAGGTTCCGCGCCGCCCTTGACACGTGGTGGACATACCCCGACACGCCGGACGGACGGCCGTTCCATCGTCCGTTCCAGGATCTTCCGAACATCGTCATGACGCCGCACGTCGCGCCCTTCGTCGCGGGCCAGCGCGGGCGCGCGATGGAGGCCGCATTGGAGAACGTGCTGCGGTTCCTCCGCGGCGAGAAACCGCACAACCTCGTCGATCCATCCGACTATGTGAAGGCGGACTCCAAGGGCCGGAGCCGCTGAACCGTCCTCAGGGCGAGGCCCGTGGGAATCGTTCGCACAACTTCGAGCACAATCTTTAAAAGCGGACGGCTCTACTCGCGGCCACCTTCGACATCTGTCGGATGTTCGGGAGGCATGTCGCATGGTGAAAGTGAAGGAAACGCTGAATCCTTTTGACATCGCCCGGGAGCAGATCGACCGGGCCGGCAAGAAGTTGAACTTGGACTCCGGGCTCCTCGAGGTCTTGAAGAGCCCGCGCCGCGAGCTCACGGTGCACTTCCCGGTGAAGATGGACGACGGCAAGGTGCGGGTCTTCACCGGCTACCGCGTCCAGTACAACGACGCGATCGGACCGTTCAAGGGCGGGATCCGGTACCACTGGAACGTCTCCATCGACGAGGTCCGCGCCCTATCGTGCTGGATGACCTGGAAATGTGCGGTCATGGGCATCCCGTACGGCGGGGCGAAGGGCGGCGTGATCTGCAACCCGAAGGAGATGTCGAAGGACGAGCTCGAGCGCATGACGCGCCGGTACGCCTCCGAGATCTCGATCATCATCGGCCCGGAGAAGGATATCCCCGCTCCGGACGTATACACGGACAGCCAGACGATGGCGTGGATCATGGACACCATCTCGATGAACAAAGGGTTCGCACAGCCAGGCGTGGTCACGGGAAAGCCGCTCGTGATCGGCGGCTCGCTCGGCCGGGATGAAGCGACGTCGCGGGGCATGATGTACGCCACCCGCGAGGCCGGCAAGAAGGTCAAGCTGAACCTGAAAGGCGCGACCGTCGCGGTCCAGGGATTCGGCAACGTCGGGTCCCACTACGCCCGACTGATGCACGACGAGCAAGGCTCGAAGATCGTCGCGGTCTCCGACTCGAAGGGCGGTATCTACAGCGAGAAAGGCTTCGACCCGAAAGAGGTCCTGGCGTTCAAGGAGAAGACCGGGAGCGTCGTCGGATTCCCGGGTACACGGGAGGTCACGAACGAGGATCTCCTGGAGCTCCCCGTCGACATCGTCGCCCCGTGCGCGCTCGAAGGCATCCTGACGTCGGAGAACGCTCCCCGGATCAAGGGGAAGATCGTCGCGGAAGGGGCGAACGGTCCGACGACGCCCGAGGCGGACGACATCATGCACAAGCGGGGAATCCTCGTGATCCCGGACATCCTCGCCAACGGCGGCGGCGTGACCGTGTCGTACTTCGAGTGGGTGCAGAACCTGTCCGAATTCTTCTGGACGAAAAAAGACGTCGATGAGAAGCTCGAAGGCATCATGGTGAGCGCCTTCAACCGCGTCTGGGACATGCGAGAAGCGAAGAAGGTCGACATGCGCCAGGCGGCTTACATGGTGGCGATCGCCCGCGTCGTCGAAGCGTACAAGTGGCGCGGGATTTACCCATAGGCACACGAAGGCAGGCCGGATAGCCTGCCGTTCTTTCATTTCGTGGACGTCGCGTCGGCTCGCTGCATCGCGTCGTCCCACGAAGGCGGGACGTCGGAACCGCGGATCGTCCATCGGGTGAACGCGGCCTCGGCCATGTACGGCTGGAGGATGCCCATCGTGGTGCGGTGCGGATCTCTCCCGACGAAGGCCATCAGCGCCCGCTCGTCGTCCCAGATGGAGAGGGTCCAGAATCGATGGCTCATCAGCTTCGCGCGGAACGAATATCCGACGAGACCGGGGGTCGATGTCAACTGCTCGCGGATCTTGCCGCTCTGCCGCTGGAGCGACAGCATCCTGCGAAATCCCTTGAGCGGGAGGTACGAAAGCAGGGCCAGATACTCGCGTCCGCGGTCCGGTGGAAGAAGCGACCGCCAGGGCGTGTCGACCATCGCCGACTCGAATCGCACGACACGATTAAATAGCGTCCTCTTCTACGGCCGCGCGCCGTGCCCCTGAACATCGTCGTGTGCTTGAAGCAGATCCCGAACCCGGACCTGCAGTTCCAGATTGCGCCGGACGGGAAAGATATCAAGCGCGACGCGCTCAATTACAAGTTGAACGGCGCGGACGAGTACGCACTCGAGGAAGCGGTCCGCCTCAAGGAGAAATCCGGGGGTCGGGTCATCGCGCTGACGGCGGGCCCGAAACGCACGGAACAGATGCTTCGCGAGGCGCTCGCGAAAGGGGCCGACGAGGTCACACGGATTGCGTTCGACGAGGCGGCCGCGTACGACGTTGGCAAGGTCGCGCGTCTCCTCGCGGCAGCGATCCGCACGCTGCCTCACGACCTCGTGCTGACCGGCGTGCAGTCGGACGATCTCGTGAACTCGGCGACCGGGGGAGTCATCGCAGGGATCCTCGGCCTGGCCCATGCGAGCGTCGTGACGCGCGTCGAGTCGAAAGCCGGTGGACTCGAGGTCGCGTGTGAACTGGAAGGCGGACTGCAGCGAATCTACTCGATGGCTCTCCCCGCCGTCCTGACGATCCAATTCGGCGCGAACACACCGCGATACGCGCCGCTCCCCGCGATCATGAAGGCGGCCCGCCAGCCGATCAAGGAGCTCTCCCCCGCAGCCCTCGGCCTCGCCTCATGGGATGCCGTCTTTCTTCCCTACACCTTCAATGTCCGCGGGCTATCACCTCCCGCCGCGAAGGGCCACGCGGAGATGATCACCGGGACCGTCGAGGAACAGGCGAAGAAACTCGCGCAGATCCTGCGGGACAAAGGCTTCGCGCGGAGGTGAGTCGATGGCGGGCGACATGCTGATCCTCGCGGAACATCTGGAGGGCCGCATCGCCCCGTCGACCTTGGAGGCGATCGCCATCGGCCGGGAGGTGGCATCCCGATCCGGCGGTCACGTCCGCGTCGGGCTCTTCGGTGAGAAGGTGCGAGCCCTCGCGGACGCGCTCGCAGGGCACGGCGTGGAGGTCCTCCTCGTCGAGGATCCGGGCCTGGCGGAATACACGCCCGACGCATACGGCCAGGCCGCTCAGTCGGTCGTCGAGTCGACAGGGCCTCGGCTCATCCTCTTGGCCCACACATCCCAAGGCTACGACCTCGCGCCGGCACTCGCCGGCACGATGGATCTTCCGTTGGTCACGAACTGCCTCGCCTTGCGGTTCGACGGCGAGCGCCTCGTGGCCACCCGTCGCCTCCTGAACGAGAAGGTCCAGGCCGAGGTGGAAATCGCGTCGAGCCGGCCGATCGTGGCGACCGTGCGACCCGGCGCCGCGAAAGCCGCCGGGCCCGCACCGGGAGGGATCGTCACCTCGACGACGGTCCGGATCGACGGATCCAAGGTTCGAACCAAGTTCCTCTCGATCGAACGGCCGCAGGTCCAAGACATCGACATCGCCGGCGCGGACATCATCGTGTCCGCGGGCCGTGGGATCCAGAAGAAAGAGAACCTTCCCCTCATCGAAGAGTTCGCGAAAGCCCTGGGCGGCGTCGTGGGCGCATCCCGACCGCTCACGGACATGGACTGGCTGCCGAAGACGAGGCAAGTCGGGCAGAGCGGCAAGACCGTTCGGCCGAAGCTCTACGTGGCGTGCGGAATCAGCGGCGCGATGCAACACGTCGCCGGCATGAAGGACGCAAGCCTGATCATCGCGATCAACACGGATCCGAGCGCACCGATCTTCGAGGTGGCGCACGTCGGGATTGTTGCGGACGTCCTGAAGCTCCTGCCCGCCACCTTGAAAGAGCTCAAGAGTTGAAGGGCGAGACCCCCGGAGCCTTCATCTAAGTCTCGCCCAATTCGGAGACGTGGCCCAGCCGCCTCCCCCGCCGGCGGGGTGGTATCCCGCCCCGGCGCCCGGCCGTGCGTCGCCCAACACGCTGGTCATCGGCCTCGTCCTCGCCGTCGTGGTCGTGATCCTGGCCGTTTCGGTGATCGCATTCTCCCTCGCCGGTTCCTCGACGTTCTTCGCGTTCGGGTTCGCGCCGTTCATCTGCGTTCCGTTCCTGTTCGTCATCATCTTCATCATCATCGCGTTGTCGTCCGCCTCGAGCCGGCGGACGATCCCGCCCCCGCCGCCGATCCAGCAGCCGATGGTCCCCGCGGGCCAGCAAGGCCCGGTCGCGTTGAGCTGTCCAAACTGTGGCGGCCCACCGACGAACGTGGACCGTTTCGGCATCGCGACCTGTTCCTACTGCGGCACGCGGTTCCTCGTCCGGTGAGGCATGTCGATCTGAGGTGAGTCGACGCCCCGGGAAATCGCGGTCGAGCTGCCCCGGACCTCGTACTACACGGGCGAAGTGATCGACGGCACGGTCGTGATCGAGACGACGCGGGAGGTCTCGAGCCGCGGGCTGTACGTCGACTTCACCGGTATCGAGGAGACCGTGATCACGCGGAGCGCCGGGAAGACGACCGTCACGTATCGATCGAAGGCCACCGTCGTGCAATGGCGCCTCCCGTTGCGCGGCGAGGAGTCGGTCCCACCCGGGACGTACCGGTATCCGTTCCAGTTCCAGATTCCGGCTCACGGCCTCCCTTCGTACGCGGGCCGACATGCGAGTGTGAAGTACATCTTGAGCGCGCGACTCGACGTCCCCCTCTGGCTCGACACCGTGTGGACGACGGAGATTTACGTGTTCTACGACCGCCCGAGCGTCCGCACATTCGCCCAGCCCGTCCGTTTCCGGTCCGGCGGCCAAGGCCCCGAAGTCTACGTGGAACTGGACGGCGACCGGTTCTTCGCCCGCGAGCTGATCGGTTGCCGGATCACGCTGAGCCGAACCGAGAACGCCCGGATTCGCCGCGTGTACACCCGACTCCTCGGCGGCGAATGGGCGAAAGCGGACGGCCAACAAGAGACGACGGAGACATACCGGACGGAGGTGTCTGTGCCGATGGAACAGATCCGCGTCGGTGTGCCGTTCACGTTCGAGATCCCGATCCCTGCGGATGTCGCGTCGAGCTACCGTGGGACGTATTCATATTACAGCTATATCCTCCACGTGGGCCTCGACATTGCCTGGGGATTCGACATCATCGCGCAGACCCCGATCGTGATCGTGCGGTAGGCCATCCCGGCGGCCCGGGCGTGCGCTCCATGTTAACCTTAAATAAGGTTAATTTCAGGGGCGCCAACCTTTTGCCCGCCATGGCCCTTCCCGGGTTCGTGGCGCGGCGAACCCTTCTCTCCGAGGACGAGATTGCGGCCCGCTTCCGAGAGGTCCCGGGTTGGTCTCGCGCGGGCAAGGCGATCGAGCGCACCTGGACCTTCCGCGATTTCTCCGAGGCCCTCGCGTTCATCAACAAGGTCGGCGCGCTCGCGGAGGCGATGAACCATCATCCCGACATCGCGAATTCGTGGGCGACGGTCCGGCTCACGCTGACCACGCACGACAAAGGCGGCTTGACGAACCTCGACTTCGATTTGGCGAAGAAAATCAACAGCCTCTAGGCCCATCCAAGGAGATGGTCGAAAGACCACACACCCGGGCCCAGGAAAGCGAGGACGAGGGCGAACGCGGCGTACGCCACGTCGAGCTCGTATCCCAGGATGAAATTCTTCTTCAGCTTCGTCTTTGAGAAGATCGTCGTCGCCGTCATTTCCAGGACAAGGAGGACAGCTACGATTTGTGTGAGGAACCCGATGATCAGGGCGAGACCTCCGAAGAATTCAAGCAACGTGAACAGGAGCGCGAACACCGCCCCGCCGGGCCACCCGGTCCCCTTCACGAAACCGATCGGCTTCCTCACGTCCTTGATCTTCGGCCAGCCATGGGCTAGGAACAAGGCCCCGAGGGCCACACGCCCGACGAGGGCCGCCGCATCGGTGTACGAGGCAAAGAGCATGGTCTGCCCGCTCGGGTGCTCTTGGCGTCCGAGATAGAAAAACCTTTCACGGCGTGTGACGTGGTTGGCGGCGGCGGTCTACGAGAGCGACCGTTCGAGGAGTTCCGCGATGTCGAATCGACGGATGTCCTCGCGGTCCTTCGTCTTCGCGGCGTCGTCGAGCATGATCAGGCAATACGGGCACGCGGTGGCGACCGCATTGGCCCGAGTCTCCTCGATGTGGCTCAGGCGGCGGTGGTTCACCCTCTCGCCCGTCCGCTCGTCCATCCACATCCGGGCCCCGCCTGCGCCGCAACAGAATCCGCGATCGCGGCATTCGCGCATCTCGACGACGCGCACGCCCGGGATCCGGTACAGCACATCGCGCGGCTCATCGTATACGTCGTTGTAGCGTCCGAGATAGCAGGGATCGTGGTACGTCAGGAACTCAAGGACGTCCCGCGTCGGATTCAGCCGTCCCCCGCGGATGAGTTCTTGGAGGAACTGCGAGTGGTGAACGACCTCGTACGCCCCTCCGAACTCCGGGTACTCGTTCTTGATCGCGTTGAAGCAGTGCGGACAGCTCGCGACGATCCGCTTCACCCCGTACCCGTTCAACGTTGTCACGTTCGCCCGGATCATCGTCTGCGCCAGGTACTCGTTGCCAATCCGGCGTGCCGGGTCTCCGGTGCACTTCTCCTCGGCGCCGAGGATCGCGAACCGCACGCCTGCCTTCTTGAGGATGCGGGCGAAGGCCTGTGCGACCTTCCGATTCCGGTCGTCGAAGGAAGCGGCGCAGCCGACCCAGTACAGCACGTCGACCGGTTCGTTCGCGGCAATCGCCTCCGCGAGCGTCCGAACCCCCAGCCCTTCGGCCCAGCGTCCCCGTTGGTCCCATCCGATGCCCCACGGGTTGTAGTTCGTCTCGATGTTCCGAAGCATGTCCATCGACTCGGGAGGGATCTTTCCCTGGGTCAGTACCAGGTTCCTTCGCATGTCGATGATCTTTGGCACGTGCTCGTTCATCACCGGGCATTCGTACACGCACGCGTAGCACGTCGTGCACGCCCAGATTCCCTCGTCCGTGTGGACAGTCTGGAACATGTCCGGCAGGCCGTCCACCTGCCCTCGCATGATCGCACCGCCCTGTTCGTTCAGCGTGTCCCGGATGTTCGTGATGATCCGCATCGGGTTCAGCGGCTTGCCCGTCGCGTTCGCAGGGCACGCGGCGGTGCACCGTCCACATTCCGTGCACGCGTACCCGTCGAGGAGCTGCCGCCAGGAGAGCTGCTCGACGCGGTTCACGCCGAACGTCTCCGACGTCTCGAGGTCGACCGTTTTCAGGGCGCCCTTCGGCGTGAGGTCCATGAAGAACGTGTTCACGATCGCGAAGATGATGTGGATGTGTTTCGAGTGCGGGACGTATGCCAGGAAGGAGAACAAGAGGACGACGTGGGTCCACCACAACGTCCGCCACCACAATGCGGCGTCGGCCCGGAAGATCGAGGTGCTCGCGATCGCCGACGAAATCGGCTTCCATCCCGGGAGGGCGACGGTCCCGGCCGCGGCGTCTGCCGCGTTGAAGAGGAGGAAGGAAATGACAATTCCGAGGATGAAGCAGAGCACGATCGTCGCGTCGCGCATCCCCTCGTGCATGAGTTTCTTCGGTCGAATCACGTACCGACGATAGAGGGCCATCCCGACTCCGATCGCCGCGAGGACGGCGATGACCTCTTCCGCTAGATACAGCGGGCCGGTGAGCGAGAACCCCGCGATCGTTGGGGTCGGCACCCGCCACCCCGGAGCGTACGCCTGCGCGGTGATCTCCACGACGCTCGCCCCGAGGATCACGAACGCCCAGAAGATGAACGAGTGGAGCACGCCCGCGTACCATTCGCGCGCGACTTTCCGCTGGAAGATCCCATACACGACGAAGTTCTTCAGGCGGGTCGGAAGGTGGTCCCATCGCGGCTCCTTCCGCTGCGCGGTGAACAGGTACCGGAGCCGGAGATACATCTTCCGCCCGAAGATCGACAAGGAGACCGCGAGGAAGGCGGTCACCGCGACCGTGTCGAGGGCGGTCAGGGCCATGTTCTCTCGAGGAAAGCGCCCTTCCCTTTTCAACTCGCGGGTGTTGCGAGGACGGTCAGTTTCCGATGGTCCGCGGTCACGGCTTCCCGTCGCCATCCTCCCCAGACGCCGACGATCCGCCAGCCCGATTGTCCGAGGTTCCATGCGACGTCCCTCGGCGTGAGGAGGGTGAGCTCTGCGGACGAATCGGTGCGGTGCTTCAGGTCCTCGCCGATGCGCTCGTAGAACTTCCACTCCAATCGCAGCACGCCGGTCACGGGGTCGAACGATCGGAACTCGTGTTGCTCCAGCGACCCGATCGTGTGGAATGCGAACGGCCGATGTCGAGACGCGAAGAAGTCGCGGTTCAGGAGGTCCAAGACGAGCCGACCTTCGGGGCGGACATGTGCCGCAAGACGACGAAGGAATGTGAGGTCGTCCGCGGCGGACCCTCGACCCAGCGCATGGTCCAAGCAGAGAATCGCATCGAATCGGGCCCCTGCCGGCAATCCGGGAAGCGAGTCGCGGGGTGCAGAGGCGAAGTGGAGGCGCTTGACGACGGCATCGGGAACTCGCTCGGTTGCCGCGGCGATCCCCATCTCGTTCGGATCGACGGCAGTGACCTCGAATCCGGCCTCCGCGAGCCCAACCGCCCGTCGGCCGATCCCGCACGGCACATCGAGGAGGTGCGCCCCGGGTGCGATGCCTTCCCCCTCGAGAAACATCCGAATCGCCTCGACGTCCTCCAACGGCGGGCGAATGATCCCGGCGGGCATTCATCGCCTCCCGACGACCACCTGGGTCGGGCTGTCGATCGAGGGCGCGTCCATCTTGAATCCGCCGAAGGCTTCCGTGGGAAGCCATCCGCCCCGCACCAGGAGGCGGCGCAGCTCGTGGAGGCTGTAGATGCAGTGCTCGATAGGCACCGTCAGAATGTGACTTAGGTCCTCTCCGTTTCTGCGGAAGAACCGCCACTCGTTCCGCATCCGGGACGTCACGAGGTCCAGGTGCCGCTGCTCGAGGTGCACGATCTCGCCGAACGCCTCGTAGCCTTGCGGGTCGAAGTGCCGGACGACGAAGTCCCGGTTCACGATGTAGATGACCAGGATGCCTCCGGGGCGGACCAGCTTCCCGTACTCCTGGAGGATCCGGACGTCCGTCTCTTCGTCGTAGTACCCGAGCGATGTCCAGAGGTTGAGGGCCGCGTCGAATGGCGCGTCGGTCGCCGGCACCGCTTCCGCGAGCCGCCGGAGATCTCCGACGTGGTACGTCGCGCGGTCGGCCACGCCCTCTTGGCGCGCGAGTTCGGTCGCGCGAGAGACGAACACCGGGGACAGGTCCACGCCTACGGCCCGGTAGCCCATCTTCGCGAGGCGCGTCGAATGCCGTCCGATGCCGCACGGCGCATCGAGAATTCGGCCGCCCGGCGGAACGCCAAACCGCTCTAGGATCGCGCGCAGGTCGCGCGCCTGCTCCCCGCCCGTGGACCAGGCGTTCTCGTGGACCGGAAGGAACACCTCTGGGTGGCGGAGGAACAGATCTTCGGTCCAGTGGGCGGCGGCCATCGGCTCGCGATGTTCCTTGCCTTATTTGGCGGTGTCGCGGGACCCTTTGACGCGTCGTTGCGGCTTCTGGAACGGCTGCACGATTCCATCCGCGTCCTGCTCGCGGATTCGTGCGGTCAATCTTCCGACATCGGATGCACCGTATATCTCGTCGTAGGCTTCGGGAGCGATTTCGGTCAGCGCCGCGTCGGTCGTCACGAGAACGAGGACGATTTCCGGCGAGTGTTGCTGCAAGAATCCGGTGAGGCGTCGGACGGCCCCGCTCCGTGCCGCGGCAATCGGCTCGACGAGGAACAGAATGGGACCGCGGTGCGCGACGATCGCCGGTTCATACTTCGTCGAGCCCCCGCGGGCATCGTACACCCGGAACCGGAGGGAGCGATGTTCGTGTGGCAGCCCCTGGCGGTCCATCTCCCGGCAGATAGCCGTCTCGAGGTTCGTCCGGCAGGCGTGGCCGGCACGGCGGGTCACCGGCCCGCCCCGTCCATCGCATCGACGACCGCGCGGGCAAAGGCCGAGGTGCGGACTTCCTTGGCCCCGGGCATGAGGCGGGCGAGATCGTACGTGACGACCTTCGAGCCGATGACGGACTTGACGGCCGAGCGCAGGCGAACTGCGGCTTCCCGCCAGCCCAGGTAGTCGAGCATCATCACACCCGCGAGCATTTCCGCGGTCGGGTTGACCTTGTCCATCCCGGCGTACTTCGGCGCGCTTCCATGAACAGGCTCGAACAGCGCGAGGGCGTCCCCGATATTCCCGCCGGCCGCCACGCCCAGCCCGCCGATCTGAGCCGCGGCTGCGTCGCTCAGGTAGTCCCCGTTCAAGTTCGTCGTCGCCAGGACGTCGTATTCTTCCGGCCGCAAGAGGAGCTGCTGGAACATGTTGTCCGCGATGACGTCCTTGATCAGGATCTTGCCGTCCGGGATCTTGCCGCCGTGCGACTTGACGACGTCGTCCCAGGGGATCGTCGACTCGCGGAACTCGATCTTCGCAACCTCGTAGCCCCAGGTGCGAAACGCGCCCTCCGTGTACTTCATGATGTTCCCTTTGTGCACGAGGGTCACGGACTTCCGGCCGTTGTCGATCGCGTACCGGATTGCCTTCCGGACCAGACGCTTCGAGCCGGTCTCGCTGATGGGCTTGACGCCGATTCCGCTGTCCGCGCGCACGCGGGCGTGGAACTCCGTCTCGAGGATCTCGATCATCCGCCGCGCTTCCGCGGTCCCCTTTTCCCACTCGATCCCGGCGTAGACGTCCTCGGTGCCCTCGCGGAAGATGACGATGTCGAGGCGTTCCGGATGCGTGACGGGGCTCGGGACGCCGGGGATCCAGTAGACCGGCCGGACGTTGGCATAGAGGTCGAGCGCCCTCCGCAGCGTCACATTCAATGACCGGAACCCACCGCTCACGGGCGTGGTCAGCGGTCCCTTCAGCCCGACGACGTACTCTTTGATCGCGCCGAGGGTGGCCTCCGGGAGCATGTCGCCGTACTGGAACATGGCTCGTTCCCCGGCGGGGACCGGGTACCAGGCGATTCGACGAAGTCCGCCGAAGGCGCTCGCGACCGCGGCGTCGATCGCGCCCTTGGCGGCTCGCACGACGTCCGGGCCAATGCCGTCGCCCTCGATGAGCGGGATGATCGGGTCGTCCGGAACCCGAAGCCCGCTCTCCGCAATCAAGATCTTGTGGCCCGTCTCCGGGGGCCGGAGGACGAGGCGTTCCGACGGCATGCAGGACGCCTCAGGATCGCTCGTCGAGAGGCACGTACACGAGGTCTTTCGGGCCCACGTACCAGTCGAGCGGCCGCAGGAGGCGATTGTCCTCCCAATACTCGATGACCTGAGCCGTCCATCCGGCGATCCGGGCGATCGCGAAGACCGTCGTGAAAAGGTCGGTCGGGATCCCGAGGCCGCGGAAGACCAGTCCGGCGTAGAAGTCCACGTTCGGGAAGATCTGTTTGGAGGCGAGCTGTCGCACGACCGTTTCCTCGATTTCGGTCGCGATCCGGTAATACGTGTCGTCCCCGCTCATCTCCGCGAGGCGGCGGGCGAAGTCCTTGAGGATGAGCGCCCGCGGGTCGTACGTCTTGTAGACGCGGTGGCCGAACCCGTAGACCTTCTCCTTGTTCCGCAGGGTGTTCAGGACGAATTCCTCCGCGGCCTTCGGATGGCCGATTCGCTCGATCGTGTTGAGGGATGCCTCGATCGCGCCGCCATGGAGGGGCCCTTTGAGCGTCGAGAGCGCCGCGGTGATCGTACTGTAGAGATCGGCGAGGGTCGACGCCGCGACCGTCGCGGCGAACGTGGACGCGTTCATCGCATGGTCCGCGTACAGGATCATCGCCACGTCCATGATCCGCGCGTGGTCGGCATCGGGCCTGCGGCCTGTCATCATCCGAAGGAAGTCCTCGGCGTGTCCGAGCTTGGGATCGGGACGGACGATCCGTTGGCCTTTGCGAATTCGCTCGTGCGTGGCGACGATCGTCCCGAACTGGGCGACGAGTCGACGGGCTTTGCGCATGTTCGCGGCGCGTGTCATGTCGTCGCGTTCGGGATCGAAGCTGGACATGTACGAGACGGCCGTTCGGAGGACATCCATCGGCGGAGCGTGCTCCGGCATTGAACGGAGCAGCCGCAAGACGGACGGCGGTAGCGTCCGCGCCGTCGCGAGGTCGGCCTTCGCCTTCTCCAGCTCTTCCCGATTCGGGAGATGTCCCTCAAGGAGCAGGAACACCGTCTCCTCGAACGTCGAGTGTGCCGCCAGGTCTCGGATGTCGTACCCGCGATACAGGAGGCGCCCGCGCTGCCCGTCAATGAAACAGATCGACGTCTCCTTGACGTAGACGTCATCGAGGCCCTTGTCGATTCGTGGGCCGGCGAGGTCCGTCTTCAGGGGGGAGACCATGTTCGTCGCCTCAGGAACGGTTGCCCGCGAGGATGGGGGATGCTAAGGTCGGTGCGATATTAAAGCTGAAGGTTGTGTCCCGACGGACGAACGTCAGAGGGGAATCCGGAGGATGGCATCGGCCATCATTCCAAAGAGGACGATTGCGAGGTAGATCCCGGAGAACTTGTAGCCGGCCCAGGCGGTCTCCGGGCTCGGATGGGCAATGAACTTCGCGGTGAGGCCGAGGAGCACGACGCCGGAGACGATGGCGACCGCGAGGTAGATGGCATCGAACGCCGCCGTGAAGAAGAAGGCGATGCTCGCAACGGCGACGATCGCCGTGGAGCCGGCAATCGCCAACGCGGATGCGCGGTCGCCCCACACGGCCGGTAGCATCGGGAGCCGCGCCCGCCGGTAGTCCTCTCGGCTTCGGTACGCGAGCGCCCAAAAGTGTCCGGGCGTCCACAGGAAGACGAGGAGGGCGATGAGGACCGCCTGGAGGCTGATCGAATTCGCCGCAGCGGCGGACCCTGCGAGCGCAGGGCACGAACCGGCGAATCCGCCGATGACGATGTTGCTCACGTGGGTCCGCTTGAGTCCGACCGTGTACACTCCGATGTAAACGGCATAGCCGAGGCCGATTATCACGGCCGTCAAGAGGTTGATGCCGAGCCCCGCGATGGCGAGGCTCAGGATCAGCAATCCGACGCCGAACTCGAGGGCGTGGGCCGGAGGCTCAATGCGGTGCTGAGGCAACGGCCGGGTCCGAGTCCGGTGCATGACCGAGTCGAGGTCTCGGTCCAGGTAGTGGTTCGTCGCGCTGGCGCCCGCCGCCCCCAGAAGGCCCGCAAGCATCAGGAGGCCGAATCGCCAGACGTCCACCGCGACCCCGCTCGTCGCGATGTAACCGGCGGCCGCCACCAGCAGGAGGAGGGCATCGATCCGGAGCTTCATCAGTTGCACATAATCCGAAACCGACGCCATCGAGAATTCTCTCGCGCGCTAATCTCGCGGCGCTCTTAATCCTTTGTCGCTGGACGCCGTACTCCGCGGCGGGTGCGTCGTTCTCGGGCCCGCTTGCGCTGGTACCAATCGCAGTCGCGCCGAACGGGGCAGTCGTCGCACCGTGGATTCCGGGCTTTGCAGAGCGCACGTCCGTGGGCGATGATGTCGAGGTGCCAAGCCTTCCGCTTCTCCGGCGGCGTCCATCGTTCGAGGGCCGCCCGGATTGACTCGTAGTCCGTCCGGCGAACGAGGTTCCATCGCCGGGCGATGCGAGCGATGTGCGTGTCGACCGGGAACGTCGGATGACCGGCAGCCATCGCAAGGACGACATCGGCAGTCTTCGGCCCAACGCCGGGAAGGGCCATCAGTTCCTTCCGCGCGCGGTCCGTTGGCAGCGCCAGGATCCGTTCGAGGCGCTCGCCGCGGTCGTCGAGGAGGGCTCTCGCGACGCCGCGGATTCGCGGTGCCTTTTGTCTCGCGAGACCCGCATGCCAGATCGCCTTTGCAATCTCACCTTCCGATGTGTCGGCGAGTCGTTGCGGGGTGATGGCGCCGACTCTCGAGCGGAGGTCGTTCAAGCCGCGTCGCTCGTTGGCGACCGTCGTGCTCTGGGACAGGATCGTCGAAATCAAAATCTCGAACGGAGTCATCCCGCGACTCCAGTCGTCCACCGGGTAGCGGGATTCGAGAATTCGCATGGTGCGGGTGAAGGCCCGACGGTCCACGCTCTGAGAAAGGTCGATGGGAGAAAAAGGTGTGTCAGCCGCTTACGAAGGAGCGGACCATCGTGATCACGTTGCGCGGTCGTTCGCGGAGCCGCCGTGTGAAGTACGGTAGCCAATTCGGCCCGTACGGGATGTACTCCGCGACCCGATGTCCCGCACGGACGAGTTCGACCTTGAGCGGATCGCGGACACCCTGCAGCATGGCGAACTCGAACGGAGCGGGATGCGCCTTCGCCAAGGCGAGGGCTCGGTCGATCATTCGCACATCGTGGCTCCCCACCGCAAAATGCCGGGCTTTCGCGAACAGCGTTTCGAGGTGCGCGAGATACGCACGGTCGATTTCGGACCGCGTCCGATAGGCGATTTCCGGCGTCTCCTTGTAGGCGCCCTTCACCAGGCGGACTCGGGCACCCTGCCGGATGAGCCGGTCGAGGTCGTTCGCGGTCCGTTTGAGGTTCGCCTGCAGGCAGATCCCCACGCGGTCGTACTGAGCCAGAAGCTGCTCACCGATCCAAATCGTGTCGTCCGTCGTGTTGGCGCTTTCCATGTCGAGCCACAGGACCCGACCGGTCGCTCGCGTCGCTTCGAGGACCGGAGTCATCTCGGACAGCGCGTACGCTCGATCGATCAACACTCCGAACTGGGTCGGCTTGAGGCTCACCTCCCCGCGGATGCCCTCGGCCTGCATCGCCGCGAGCAGGTTCAGGTATTCACGGCGCGTCGCCTCGACGGGAGCTTTCTCGCGGTAGTGCTCCCCGAGATGGTTCACGAGGGCGTCGATCCCTCGGGCGTTCGCCTCTCTCGCGACGCGAAGCGCATCGGTCATCGTCTCCCCGGCGACCCATTGTCGGGCAAACCGGGTGACGAGGCCCATCGGTCGGCGCGAACCCCGCCGCGGACTCAAATAGGTTCCGAACGGACGCGCAACGGCCGGGTCACACGGGCTGCTGGCAAGCCATGCAGAACTGGACGAACTCGGGGTTCAGGCGACCACAGTTGCGGCAGCGGACGCGAACATCCGACGTGCGCTCGGCGCGCTCGCGGGCCGTGTTCCCTACGTTCCCCGCGCCGGTCACGACGCCGACCAGGAGGAAAATCCACCAAAGTCGGACGAGCCAGCCGCCGATTCCGGCGAGGACGCCTCCGATCACGAAAAGCATGATCGCGCCGAAGAACGATTGGAAGAATGCGGTCACCGAGAAAGACGAGCTCATCGCCTGACCGATCGTGCCGGTGAGGAAATTGAGGAACCCGTAGAGGATCAGCAGGATGCCAACGATCAAGAGCGCGGCTCCGACCAGGACGACCGTCACAGCACCCCAGCCGAACGGGAGGCTCGGGACCGTCCTTCGGACGGGGGATGCCGCGTAATACGGGGAGGGCGCGACCATGGGGATTGCGATCCTGACCGCAGGGTGTGCTTCGTATCTGCGTCGATATCCCGTCGGATAAATGTTTCAGTGGTTTTCCCAGCGGTGGTATTCACAGGGCTCCGGCCACCTCGGCATCGAACTTGAGGGGACGCAATCCCGTGGTTCCGGTGTCGACTGCTCTCGAGCAATGTCTTAAGTCTCACCGACGCCGTTGAGACGGTCGATGGACTTCAACGCGAAGCTCGACCAGGCGCGGACCCTCGCCGACGTCTTCGAGCTGGTGAAGCGGGCCGTCGAGGCCGTCCTCGGGCGCACCCGGGCAGGCCTGATGCTCGCCCTCGCGGATCTCGGCAATCATCCACAAGGTTTCCTCGGGGCGTTCTATCCGGTCGCGAGCAACGTGATTGTGATGAACAAGGTCCCCCTCCTTCGAATTCAGGAGACCAACCCGCGGCTGTACAAGCCCTACGCGTTCTACGTCCTCTTGCACGAGTACCTGCACTCGATCGGCTTCGTGGACGAGCGGGTGTGTCGCGAGCAGGCCCACCGAGTCCTGGAAACGTTGTTCGGAGTCGACCATCTCGTCACGCAGATCTCCGCCGACACCGCGCGGTTCTTCCCGAACCTCGTCTTCCCGGACGCCGCATGGCAGCCGTCGCAGCTGGCCCTCGAGTTTGTTCCCGGCTTCGACCGGGGCTCGGCGTCGTACATCCGGTGAGGCCGTTCCAGCGGCCGCGCCGAACAAACTACAAATAGACGGCGCCGCTACGCCGCCGGGGGAGGCGGGAGATGCCGGTCGCCGCGTGGCGGAAAGGAGTCGCGGAATTCGTCGGGGCCTTTACGCTGATTTTCATCGGCGCGGGGGCGATTATCTCCACGGGCGCGACGGATCTCCTTCTCATCGCCCTCGCTCACGGACTCGCAATCGGCGTCATGGCGTCCGCGCTCGCGCACATCTCAGGCGGGCATTTTAATCCGGCCGTCACCCTCGGCGCCCTCGTCGGTCGGCAAATCTCCATGCGGTTGGCTCTCCTCTACTGGGTCTCGCAACTCCTCGGCGCGACGGTCGCGGCGGTCGCCCTCCTCGGCGTGTTTCCGGCTGCGGAGTGGCAGACGTACCACCTCGGCACTCCGGCCCTCGGACCGGCGGTCGGCTGGGGAACGGCCATCCTCGTCGAGGCCATCCTGACGTTCTTCCTGGTCTTCGTCGTCTACGGGACGGGGATCGATCCGAAAGGCTCCTTCAACGCGGTCGGCGGCCTGGCGATTGGCCTGACCATCTCGCTCGACATCATGATGGGCGGACCGTTGACCGGCGCGGCCATGAATCCCGCGCGGTGGTTCGGGCCGGCGATCGTCGCACAGTTCTTCGACAATTGGTACGTGTACTGGATCGGGCCGTTCATCGGCGCGATCGTCGCGGGCCTGTTGTACGCCAACGTCTTCCTTGAGAAGCCTCGATAAACGCCCCACGCTCGCTGCGCGTAACGGTGGCTCGCGCAGTTTCACATTACGGAAGAAATGTTTAAATTGGATTGCTGGGTGCCCAACTTGGTATGATTCGCGGGACGGCTCCGGCGAAGGCGGTAGCGGTGCCAAAACCCTCCGTCCAAGAGCCCCCCGTGAAGTTCCGGTCCGGCAAACACACCGTAATCGTGAAGGAAGTTTTCGACATCGCCCCCAAGTTTCCGCCGACGTACCTCATCCGGTTCACCTTCGAAAATGAGCCCGTGTTTGACTTCGAGCCGGGTCAGTTCATCTCAATCTTCGCGGAGAAAGACGGCAAGCGCATCTCCCGCCCGTATTCGATTGCGTCGTGGCCGGAGAACAAGGACTACCTCGAGCTCTGCATCAAAATCGTCGAGGGCGGGTTCATGTCGAACTACCTCTACCACGTCTCCCCGGGGACGAAGCTCCAGTCGATCGGCCCGTTGGGCCGCTTCGTTATCCCCGAGCCGATCCGCTATGACACCGTATTCGTCGCCACGGGGACCGGGGTCGCGCCGTTCATCTCGATGATGGGCCACATCTGGGCGCAAGGCCTCGACGAAGGTCACGAGTTCCATGTCGTCTTCGGTGTGCGCTACGTGCACGATTTGATCTACCGCAGCCTGATCGAGAAGTGGGAGCGGGAGCATTCGAACTTCCACTTCTACCCGACGATCTCGCGTCCCGAGACGCCGGACTGGAAGGGCCGCGTGGGCTACGTCCAGAAGGTCATCGAGAACGATATCACGGACTACGGGAACAAACAGGTCTTCATCTGTGGCTTGCACGACATGGTCGAGGATGTGAAGAACCTCTGCCAACGCCTCGGCTTCGCCTACGTGCGATTCGAGAAGTGGGACTAGATTCATCCTGGCTCATCGCAGTCGGATCCAGACTTTCCCGACAATCTCACGGAGATCGATCGGGCCGAATGTCCGGCTGTCCCGACTTCGGCTCGCGTTGTCGCCGGCCAAGCGGATTTGACCGGCGTCGGGAACGTCCGAAATTCGCTTCACCAGAAACCGCTGAGGACTCTCCGGGTCCCGCACAACGACAAGATCCCCTTTCGCCGGCGAGCGGAACTTGTACGCCCACCGGTTGACGAGGACGTAGTCACCCGGTTGCAATTCGGGGCGCATGCTGTCGTCTTCGACGCGGAACCGGCGGAGCGGGAACATCGCGGACGGGTTCACTTGAACTTCGGGTAGACGGTGAGGCGCTCCGTCGGGTACGGCGCCTTCGCGGTGATCGTCTCGAATCCCTTCGTCTTCCAGTAGATGGACGCGATGTCGTTCGTCGCCTTCAGGAGATCCTCGGCCACTTGCAGGTTGATTTCCTGGCGCGCCTTTGAACCGGTCTTGAGCGCCTTCCACACGAGATCGTGGAGTTCCGGGAACGTCTTCAGGTGCTCCGGCTTGAAGTAGTCCCCCCAGAGAATCCGAATCTCGTTCTTCGCGATCTCCGAGTGCTGCTCTTTCGTGGCGATGTACCGCGCGAGCTTGTTCGTGTACTCCTGGCGCTGCTCCGGCGTCGCGCTGGCGCCGGGCTTCTCGAGCTGGTTAATCAGGTCGACCATTCGAACGACCGTGTGGGCGGCGAGTTGCGCATGGTGCGGATCGTAGATGCCGCAAGGGATGTCGCAGTGCGCGTACGCGATCGGAGCCGGAGAAATTCGGTCGAGCCAGCGGGCCAGCAAGTACAGCAGTGACATGGTCGCCTCGTAGCGGATTCGGTTATTTAAACGTGCGGCGGGC
>Ga0137415_10001030_pt1 | contig 27504 bp, 23 predicted proteins | sample CZODoug3_1_1_16f_FD_183082 | JGI IMG/M metagenome (GOLD analysis project Ga0137415, IMG submission 183082) | Vadose zone soil fungal communities from Angelo Coast Range Reserve, California, USA - CZODoug3_1_1_16fungal (Hybrid Assembly) | ecosystem: Environmental > Terrestrial > Soil > Vadose...
AGGCGGCGCCCCCGTCGTGGCCATCGAAGGGGACAGCGCCTTCGGGTTCAGCGGCATGGAGCTGGAGACGATCTGCCGCTACCAGCTGCCGGTCGTCGTCGTCGTCCTCAACAACGGCGGCGTTTACCGCGGCGACGGGGTGAACGCCGTCTCCGCGGACCCATCGCCGACCACTTTGATGCTCCACGCCCATCACGACCGCCTGATCGAGGCATTCGGCGGCAAGGGCTTCCAGGTGACCACGCCCGCCCAGCTCACCACCGCCCTCACCGAGGCGCTGGCATCGGGCTACCCGGCACTCATCAACTGCCTGATCGATCCCACGGACGGCACCGAGAGCGGCCACCTCACCAGCCTCAATCCGAAAGGCATCACCGTCGGCGCCGAGACGACACCGACGAAGCGATGAGCACGCGCCCCAACACCGCAAAGAAGTCATCCACGAGAAGGGGACTAGCCATGACCAACCTGCCACTCACCGGGATCAAAGTGATCGACTTCACTGGGGTCCAGGCCGGCCCGGCGTGCACCCAGATGCTCGCCTGGTTCGGGGCCGACGTCCTGAAGGTCGAGCGCGTCAACGGCGGTGACGTGACCCGTCACCAGCTGCGCGACATCCCCAACGTCGACGCCCTGTACTTCACCATGCTCAACAGCAACAAGCGGTCCCTCGCGATCAACACCAAGACCCCGGAGGGCAACGAGGTCATGGAGAAACTGATCCGTGACGCCGACGTCCTGGTGGAGAACTTCGCGCCGGGAGCCATGGACCGCATGGGCCTGTCGTGGGAGCACATTCACGACCTCAACCCCCGCCTGATCTTCGGCTCCGTCAAGGGATTCAACGACGACTCGCCGTGGGCGGACCTCAAGGTCTACGAGAACGTGGCGCAGAGTGCCGGTGGCGCCGCCTCGACCACCGGATTCTGGGACGGCCCCCCGACGATCAGCGCCGCGGCCCTCGGCGACAGCAACAGCGGGATGCACCTGCTGATCGGCATCCTCACCGCGTTGCTGGCCCGCCAGAAGACCGGGGTAGGCCAGCGGGTGTCGGTCTCGATGCAGGACGCCGTGCTCAACCTGTGCCGGGTCAAGCTCCGCGACCAGGAGCGCCTCGAGCGGGTCGGCTACCTCGAGGAGTACCCCCAGTACCCGAATGGCACGTTCACCGACGTGGTGCCCCGTGGCGGCAACGCCGGCGGCGGCGGCCAGCCCGGCTGGGTGCTTAAGTGCAAGGGGTGGCAGACCGACCCCAACGCCTACATCTACTTCACCATCCAGGAACAGAACTGGGAGCGGACCTGCAAGGCCATCGGTAAGCCCGAGTGGATCGACGACCCCGCCTACACCACCGCGGCGGCCCGCCAGCCGCACATCTTTGACATCTTCGACGACATCGAAAAGTGGCTGGCCAACAAGACCAAGTACGAGGCGGTCGACATCCTGCGCACGTTCGAGGTGCCCTGCGCGCCCGTGCTCAGCATGAAGGAGATCGCCTACGACCCCGCGCTGCGCAGGAGCGGCACCGTCGTCGAGGTCGAGCAGAAGGGCCGAGGCACCTACCTGACCGTCGGGAGCCCGATCAAGTTCTCCGACTTCACACCCGTGATCACCGGAGCGCCACTGCTCGGCGAACACACCGACGAGATCCTTGCCAGTCTCGGCTACGACGCGGACGCCATCGCCACGATGCACACCAAGCACGTCGTATGACCTGATTGGCCCAAGGGTGTCCTGCGCGCGATCCTCGCGCGCAGGACACAGCTGGCGGGATCGGCGACGGTCTTCACGCTGCGCTTCAGAGCCAGCTGGACACCCCGAGCGCCACCGCCGCCGAGCCGATCGCCGACCTGGAACGGCAGACACCATGGCCGGAGCGGGGCCGCCCGCGCGACACCGGCGGCGCCGACAACCTGGCCCGGCTGCTCACCGATCTGGCCTCAGCGGTGTGCGCGATGTCATCCACCTGTTCAGCGAGCAGAATCTGATGCCATCTGCGCGACCAAGGCATTGCCAAATCAGCTCGTAACGGAATTCGAATGTTCGTGGCCGAAGTTCGCGTCGACCGAAGCGCCTCTGAGTTTAACTGGCATGCGTAAACAGAACGTAAACGGTACTCGGTTGCCGCGTTGCTACTTGTTTACGCACGCGGCTGGACATTGTTGTATAACACCTATGATGGGCACGATGGCAGACGCCAGGCTTTTACCGGACGGCGTACCTTGTGCCCCCACTGGATGACACATGGAGTTCACGTGGTCGCACTGCGGGAAGTACGACAATTACCGCCAGCATCGGGGGCGGGCGCGGCCCGGGAGCTGGTCGGGCGCGAGGGCGAACTCGATTTGATCCGGACGTTCCTCGATGAAGCCGCGGCGGAGGGCGCAGCTTTGGTGGTGTCGGGCGAGCCCGGCACGGGCAAGACGGCGCTGCTCGACGCCGCCGCGGCTTTCGCAATGGCTGATGGGGCGCGTGTCCTGCGCGCCGTCGGGGTCGAGTTCGAGGCCACCCTCAGCTTCTCGGGACTGAACCAGGTGCTGTCGCCGCTGCTCTCGGATACCAGCGGACTGGAGCCGGTGCACCTCGGAGCGCTGCGCGTCGCTCTGGGATTCGGTGATGGGCCGCGACCGGACCGGCTGCTCGTCTCGAACGCCACGATGGCGCTGCTGCGGCACGCGGCGGCGAGGCGGCCCCTGCTTGTGATCATCGACGATGCGCAGTGGCTCGACCGGGCCAGCGCGACCGTGCTGGGATTCGCCGCCCGGCGCGCCGTCCCCAGGGTCGGATTCCTCTGGGCGACCCGGCCTGGGCCAGGCAGTCTGATCGAGCGCAGCGACATACCGGTACACGTGCTTGCGCCGATCAGCGATGACGCCGCGGCTGTGCTTCTGGATGACCGCTTTCCCGCTCTCGCCCCCCGGGTCCGCCAGCGGTTGGTTGTCGAAGCGGAAGGTAATCCCCTGGCGCTGATGGAGCTGCCGACCGCGCTGGGGGCGCCTCAGCTTGCGGCGGTCGAGGCGCTGCCAGACGTGCTGCCCCTCACCGCGCGCCTGCAGGCTTTGTTCGAGGGGCGCATCAAGGGCCTTCCCGGGCAGACCCAGCGCCTTCTGCTGCTGACCGCGCTGGACGGTGCCGGTGACCTTCAGGTGCTTCGGGCCGCGGCGGACGCAGTCGAGCTCTTCGATGATCTCGCTCCCGCGGAGCGGGAAAACCTGATCTTCCTCGACGACCACCACCGTCGACTTAACTTCCGCCATCCGCTGATCCGCTCCAGCGTGGTGCAGTTGTCCACCGGCGCCGAGCGCCGCGGGGCGCACCGCGCGCTGGCACGTGCCCTGCTCCACCAGCCTGACCGGCATGCATGGCATCTCGCCGAAGCAACCTTGGATCCGAACGAACAGGTAGCGACTCTGCTCGATCAGGCCGCGCACCGGATGCTCCGTCGTGGCGACCTCAGCGGAGCCATGACCGCATCGACCCGAGCGGCATCGCTCAGTCCGGTACCTGGTGACCGGGCTCGGCGGCTGGCTCAGGGGGCCTGGCAAGGGGCCAGAATGGGCGAATTCAGGACCGGTTCGCGGATGCTCGCCGTCGCGCGCCAGACCGATCCCGCGTTCACCGGCTCGCTGGCCGACGCCGCCGCGGCCGCATTGCTGCTCATGATCGGCGACGGCGACATTGCCACCGCCCACCGGTTGCTCGTCGAAGCTCTCCAAGCTCACCCCAACCCTTGGGACGCTGAAGACGGCGCCCTCATTGAGGCACTCCACACCCTGTCCGTGACCTGCATCTTCGGCGGGCAAGCAAAGCTGTGGAAACCGTTTCACGAGGCGGTGTCGCGGCTGACTCCGCATGCTCCGCTGGATCTGCTGCTTACCCACACGGTTTCCGCCGATCCGGCTAGGGCCACAGCTTCCTCCCTCGCTCGACTCGACCACGCTGTCGCTGGACTAAAGGATGAAACCGATGTCGACAGGATCGTGCGGATCTCGTACTCAGCCCGTTTTGTCGATCGGCTCAGCCTCTGCCGCGAACCCCTCGGGCGGATTGTCCGGGAGTCCGTGTGCGCCGGAGTCATCGAGGCCAGGGCTCTAGGTCACCTCTGCCTGGATGACTTCTTCACCGGTCGGTGGGACGAAGCCGAGCGGCTGGCGTCCGAGGGCGTCCAACTCTCCGAAGTTCAGGCCGCAATCCACGTCTGGCGTTTCCGCTACGTGCGCGCGCTCTTGGCGGCCGTGCGCGGAGACGATGACACGAACCGAGCGCTCTGCGACGAGCTAACCAGCTGGGCCACCCCGCGCGGGGCACTGGGCGTTCAGCGCAATTCCCTGCACGCTCGTACTCTCGCCACGATCGGCCGGAGCGATTTCGAGGAGGCCTACCGGTCGGCCGCGGCGGTCAGCCCTCCAGGGGAGTTCCCCTCACATGCGGAAATAGCGCTGTTCGTGTGCATGGACCTCGTCGAGGCCGCCGTACGCACGAACCGCCTCGCACAGGCCAACGCCCACGTCGCCGCCATGCGCGAGGAAGGCATCGCCGCACTGTCGCCGAGGCTGGCGCTGCTCGTGGCCGGATCGGCCGCCATCGCCGCCACGGACGACGTCGCCTCCGAGCTTTACGAGCGAGCACTTGCCGTGCCTGACACTGATCGTTGGCCATTCGACCGAGCGCGCGTCCAACTCGCCTACGGCGAACACCTGCGCCGAACCCGCTCAACATCATGCTCGCGCGCCCACTTGTCGGCCGCATTGGACATCTTCCAACGACTCGGGGCCCGGCCCTGGGCGAGCCGGGCCAGCAACGAACTTAGGGCGACCGGCCAAGTGAGGCTGACCGATGATCGTCTCCATTCCAATACGCTGACGCCGCAAGAACAGGCCATCGCCTCGCTGGCGGCCTCAGGACTGAGCAACAAGCAGATCGCGGAGAGGCTCTACCTGTCCCACCGCACCGTCGCCAGCCATCTGCACCGAGCCTTTCCAAAACTCGGCATCACCTCCCGAGCAGCACTGCGCGACGCCCTCACCTCCGGGAACCAGCCGACACGCCAATCAACCTCCTACTCGAAGCAGTCCGCGTCCATGGACACCCAGCCATCCTGGAGCTACCGGCCAGCAATTTGAGGTAGTGGTCATTTTTTGTGGATGTGCACGGTCACGTTCATTCCGGGTACCAGCTGGAGGCCGTTGGTGTTGGTCAACGCAATCTTGACCGGGATGACCTGGGTGACCTTCTGGAAGTTACCGGTACTGTTGTTGTTGGGAAAGGGGTTGAATACGGTCGACGCGCCGTCCTGAATTTCCTCGACAGTGCCGGTGACGGACTTGCCTGAATAGGCGTCGACACTGATATCGACTAGCGCGCCGAGGTGCACGTCGTTGATGTCGGTTTCCTCGACTCGCGCGGTGACATAAATCTTGTTGAAGTCGTACGCGGTGGCCAGTTCGGTGCCGGCGATGACGTACTGACCTTCCACGGCATCGTTGACCGCAACGGTGCCGTTGCCGGGGGACATGATGGTCCGTTGGGGTCCGGTGCTCAAGATCTGAATCCGTCCGACGACCTGGCCGGTGTGTACGGCGGTGCCCTGGTCGATGATCCAGCCGGTCAGCGTGCCGGTGCCGGGGGCGTTGATGGCCACCTTGTCACCGTCTAACTGGGCATTGTCGGTGGACACGAACTGGCTCGAGTGCACGAGGTACGCACCGCCGAATCCGGCCGTGGCGAGCACCAGCACGGCGACCGCCACGATGATCGCGATCCGGCGGGAGCGCTCCATCTTCTTCTCTGCCGGCGGGCCCACTTCAGGACCTTCCATCCCAGGCCTCCGATATTTGGTGTATGGCGCCGGTCGGGCTCTGGCCCATGACGAACGCGGTGACCATCCCGGCGTCCAACCCCGGTACCGACTAGCATCTCGGCGACCTCGAAAGGAGTTTTCGCACCGCATTCCCCTTGTCAGAATGAACTGCGAACACAATCACCTAATCAGTGGGCACCGACCGATGTCAACCATTTCTCAGCCCCTTTCGGTACACGTTTCGGTGTCGGAGCTGACATCTCGGGGGTGTGACTTATTTCAGCTGCCCATGAAAATCTGATTTGCTCAACTCTCCACCGGCCCTACCGAGACAACTTGCCATGCCACCGAAATGGCCACCGCACATGTTGTCAAACTGTCGGTCTCGCACCGCCTCGAGTTACCGGTCGTCGTCGAGAGGTATTCTCCAGCGCCCGTGGTCGCCGACACTGCGCGGATTGGGTCACGGCGCTGCCCTCAGTGCCGGGATGGTGGGAACTTCGGGAGCGTTCCGGATGTCATCAAGGGTCATTTTGAAGCTGTCCGGATAGGCCTCGCGATTGGTACGGCGCGCGGGTTCGCTGGTGCGCCACATGTAGAGGCACTGCTGACATTGAAGCACGTCCCATACCCCGGGCACAGGTGAGGTGAAGAGCTGCTCAATCGTGTCGTACGCACAGCGAGGGCAGATGGTGGTCGCGGTAGTGGTCATGATGGCGTCCTTAGGTGAGAGGTTTGAACTCAACGGCGGGCGGCGAGCTGCTGAAGCTTGGCGAGCCACGTGTTCATTTCGGGCAGGTCATGCACTTGGTTGCCGTAGTTGCCGCGCTTGTCGGGTTCGACCGGGGTGGTGGCGTCGATGATGAGCTTGTCGACGACGCCGGGCGGATTGGACTGTGGGGCCAGGTCCATGAGGGACAGGTTCGGAATCTGGATCAGGTCGCCGGCCGGGTTCATCTTGGTGGACAGCGCCCACATGACCTGGGGAAGGTTGAATGGGTCGACGTCCTCGTCCACCACAATCACGGTTGCCGCGTAGCCGAGGCCGTGCGGAGTCGTCAGTACACGCATGCCCACGGCTTTAGCGAAGCCGCCATAGCGCTTCTTGGTAGACACGATCACGACAAGCCCGTGGGTGTACATGGCGTTGACTGCCTGCACCTCGGGGAACTCCTTCTTGAGCTGATCGTAGAGCGGCACGCAGGTGTTTGCCGCTGTGAGGTAGTCGACTTCGGTCCAGGGCATGCCGAGATACAGGTGTTCGAAGATGGGGTTGTTGCGGTATGAGATCTTGTCGATGCGGATGACAGTCATGTTGCGGCCGCCGGAGTAGTGGCCGGTGAACTCGCCGAATGGGCCCTCGATCTCACGCTTGCGACCTTCGATGACGCCCTCGATGACGACCTCGGAGCCCCATGGCACTGGGAGTCCGGTCAACGGCGCCGCCACGATCGGCGCCGGCGCACCGCGCAGCGCGCCGGCCAGCTCGTACTCGTTCTCGTCGTACTTCATCGGTGTCGAGGCGACGATCGAGATCACTGGATCATTGCCGATGGTGATGGCGATCGGCAGATCTTCGCCGACCTCCTCAGCTTTATGGAGATGCTGTGCAATGTCGTGCATCGGCACCGGTTGCAAAGCGAGCTTGCGCCGACCCTTGACCTCGATGCGGTAAATACCGACGTTTTGCTTTCCGCTGTTGGTCGGATCCTCGGGGTCCTTGGAGATGACGGCGGCCTTGTCGATGTAGAAGCCACCGTCGCCGTCGTTGAGACGAATAAGCGGGAGCACCTTGAAGATATCGACGTCGGCGCCGTCCACGGTATTCTCGGCCCACGGCGGGTTGTCGCGCCACTCGGGCTTGACCGGGAACTTCGACCAGCGCCGACTGAATTCCTCAACCTGTTCCCGTGTGCCGGTGTCCTTGGGCAGGCCCAGCGCGAGGGCGTGATTCGCCCACGAACCGTGCACATTCATCGCTATCCGCGCATTGGTGAAGCCGCGTACGTTGTCGAAGTAGAGGGCGGGTGCCGCATCGCCCAAGCGCGGAACCGCGTTGGCGGCCGCGGCGATGTCTGGTTCAGGCATCACCTCATCGGTAATGCGTAGCAGCTGGCCCTCCTTATCGAGGGCGTCCAGGAAACTGCGCAGGTCGTCGTAAGCCATCGTGTACTCCTTAATGGGTGATCAATGGGGTTAGACGGCGGGCTTGAGCCGGCGGGCGGCACGCATGCCTTGCCACCGATTGGCGGTGGGAGCGGGCAGCTCGAACTGATCGAGGATCCGAGCCGTGATGTGATCAACGATGTCGTCGACGGTCGCCGGGTGGTTGTAGAAGGCTGGCATCGGGGGCACGATCCGGGCCCCCATCCGCGACAGCGCGAGCATGTTCTCCAGGTGGATACCGCTGAGCGGAGTCTCGCGTGGCACTATGACCAACGGTCGGCGCTCCTTGAGCACCACATCGGCGGCCCGCCCAAGAAGCCCATCCGCGTAGCCGACCCGGATGCCCGCCAGCGTCTTCATCGAGCAGGGCACGATCACCATGCCGTCGGTATGGAAAGAACCCGACGAGATAGCCGCGCCTTGGTCCTCGGGCTGGTATGCCACGTCCGCGAGGCCGCTGATCTCAGCGACCGAGAGTCCGGTCTCCAGCTTGATGGTGGCTCGCGCCCAGCGACTCAACACCAGGTGGGTTTCCACACCCGGCAGCTGTGCCAGGTTCTGCAGCAAGCGGACACCAAACACCGCGCCCGTTGCCCCTGTCATACCCACAATCAGTCGCATGTCGCATACACTCCCTAACGTCTTAACGACCCGTATCAGGCGGGCCTGCTCCGTGAGCACCGCGTCTATCACGTACTACGGTAGTTTCCTCGGAAAATGATCCACTGGTACGTAACGGACAGGCTATGGACGAAAACGGACGCCTGAACATCACCGAGGTTCCCTACCGCCCCGCGGCGGGAGTCCCGCCAGGGGCGGAAGTTCTCGACTTCGCCGCGCTACCTGTTCGAGCCCTCGGCCATGGCGTCGACCCCTATGCGCCGTTACGGCCGACCTTCCATCACCTGATTACGGTGCACTCCGGCACGATGGGTTGCTGCGTCGACTTCGTCGAGTATGTGGTGAACGAAGGCACCTGGCTGTGGGTGCTGCCAGGCCAGATCCTGCAGTTCCTCGACGACCTCACCTCAACGGCGGGCACCGTCGTGATCTTCGAGCCCGGCTTCCTGGGCCGCCCGACAACGGCCGGGGTAGCCCGACCGATCGGCGTCGATACGCTGATTACCCCAGGAGCGGCCGATGCGGATGCCCTGCAGGCAACCCTGGATCTACTGACGAGTGAGTATCGGCACCTGGGCGCGCTGCCGCTGGAGGTGCAAACCAAGGTAGTGCGCTACCTGCTGTCCGTCCTTGTGCTGCGCTTGGCGCACCTGGGTAGTAACCACGGCGTCCCGGACCCGGGCAGCGAGGTGTTTGGTCGCTTCCGGGAGGCAGTCGAGCTCGGCTTCTCCCGCACCCACCGAGTGGAGGACTACGCGATCGACTTGAGCTACAACGTCCGTACGATCTCCCGCGCGACCCACGCCGCCGCCGGGCGGGGCGCCAAGCAGTTCATTGACGAGCGCGTCCTGCTGGAGGCCAAGCGCCTGCTCGTGCATACCGACCTGTCCGCCACAGCCATCGGGGATCGGCTCGGTTTCCCCGGCCCGACGGTGTTCACCAGGTTCTTCCGAAGGCTGACCGGCTATACCCCAGGCGAGTTCCGCAACCGAGCTAGGGCCAGGTAGGCGTCCTCGCCGGGGTACTCCGGATCGTGGGTTGTGGAGTCCGGAGTGTGACCCTTGCGGTGGCGAGCCAGCCGTCAGCTGGCAACGACTTCGAGAGCGTGGTAGGGGGACTGAACCAGGGTCGCATTCGTCCGTCGCAATCCTGCTGAAGCGAATAGGCGATCGAACTCGGCCAGGTCCCGCTCCTGACCCGGGCACAGGGCGAGCATATTCATGTCCATAAGGGTGCCTACACCTGGTTCACCAACCCCGGGTAGCAATATATCAAGCACCACGATCCTGCCTCCCGGGTTCATAGCACGGCGGCAGTTGTTCAGGATCTCAGTGCAGGCGCTATCGTCCCAGTCATGCAAAATGAACTTCAGTAGATATAAGTCACCTGCTGGCAGGTTGTCAAAGAAATCTCCGGCGACACAAGAAATACGGTCAAACAGTCCGCGTTGTTTGGCCTCAGATTCGGCGCCTGGAATCACATGCGGGAGGTCAAACAGGATGCCGTGCAGCGTGGGATTCGCCGCCAAGAGCTCGAGCACAAAGGCTCCATTAGCGCCACCAACATCTACCACGGTGTGTACACCTTGCATATCAATCAGCGGCACTGCTTCGCGGATGACTGGCGAGGACAGGTTGGTCATGGCCGCACTAAACAGTCCCCCTTCGTCGGGGTGCCCGCCCAGGTAAGTGAAGATGTCGGCGCCAAGGGTTTCCTGAGTCTGCGCCTGGCCTTCTCGAATTGCTCTAGTAAGGTTGCCCCATGGTAACCAATGTCCGGGCGCAGTGAGCGCTAAGGCCAGTTCGCGCAGGGAATTGTGTGCGCCCTCTCGAAGCGTCTCTAGCAGTGGCGTGCCAGCATAAGTAGCGTTGCTTGAGTTGTACGACACTAGACCTAGGGATGCCGCGGCGCGCATCAGTCGAAAGGTTCCAATCGGATCGCTCGCCTCTTTGGTTGCTATATCTTGCGCTGCGAGTGGGCCAGCTCGCAGATGTTCCGGAATCCTCAGGTCAGCAACAGTGCGCACAATTTGGCTCACCCAATAACCCTGAATCATTGACATCATCTTTTCAAACTCAAGTAGCCCTGCGATTTCGCACACGTTGCCCCCCGTCGGTTTTGGTGTTGCGAGTTGCTTCTCCGGTGTGTCCACATCGTCTGCTGGTCAGGTAAACGACCGATTGACAACCGGCCGATGACCGACCAGCCATTCGTCACGTGCCTGTGGTTCGACACCGAGGCCGGGCCCTGGCAGCGCCCCGGCTCGGGGGTGGATTCGGACATCAGGCAGCGACCTCCTCGGTTGCTGGGGTTGCCGGGGTTCTGGGGGCCCACGCGACGAATGCCGCGGCGACAGCCGCCGCGACGACCACGTAGGTGCTCACGGCCGCTGTGGTGCCGTACTCGGTGAGCAGAAGGGTCGCGAGGAGCGGGACGGGTGCGCTCGTGACGATCCCGCCGAGCTGGTAGGCGAGCGACGATCCGGTGAAGCGGATGTTGGCCGGGAACAGTTCGGCGATGAAGCTGCTGATGACGCCGTACGCGGTGCCGTGCACGATCGGCAGGGCCAGGATGAGCGAGAGCAGCAGCCCGGCCGTCGTGCCGGTGTTGAACAGCCAGAAGATCGGGAATGCGGTGATTGCGACGGCGGCGCAACCAATCAGCAGCATCCTGCGCTTGTTCGACCGGTCGGCGAGAACGGCGATCGCCGGCATCGTGAAGACCTGAAGAAGCGCCGCCACCATCAGGCAGACGAAGATCTGGCCGCGGCTGTAGCCGACAGTCTTGGGACCGTAGCTGAGCATGAACACGGTGGCGAGGTAGAAGACGATGTTCGGGGCTGCCGTGCACAGCATGCCGATGATCAGGGGCTTGTTGTGGGAACGGAATACGTCGGCCGCCGGGACCTTCACCTGCTCGCCGCGCGCCTTGACCTGCAGGAAGTCGGGCGACTCGGTCACCTTGAGCCGGATGTAGAGCCCGACGAGCACCAGGGCCGCTGAGCCGAAGAACGGTAGGCGCCATCCCCAGGACAGGAAGGCGTCGTCAGGCATGAGCTGCACCAGGAAGAAGGCACCGCTGGAGAGCACCGTCCCCGCGGGCACACCGCATTGCGGCCAGCTCGCGTAGAAGGCCCGCTGGTGTGGGGGAGCGTGTTCCAGGGCCATCAACACACCGCCGCCCCACTCCCCACCGACGGCCACACCCTGAACGAAGCGGCAGGCGACCAGCAGGATGGGTGCCCAGACTCCGATCTGCGCATAGGTCGGCAGGACGCCGACCAGCAGGGTCGCGAAACCCATCGCGAGCAGGGAGTAGACGAGCATCTTCTTGCGGCCGATCCGGTCGCCGAAGTGACCGAACAGCGCGCCGCCCAGCGGCCGGGCGATGAACGCCACAGAGAACGTCGCGAAGGAGGCGAAGGTGGCGGTCACCGGGTCGAGCGCCGGGAAGAACTGCGAGTTCAGGACGAGCGCCGTTGCGGTCCCGAAGATGTAGTAGTCGTACCACTCGATGGTGGTTCCGACGAATCCAGTGAAGGCCGCGCGGCGCGGTGTGGGTGGGGCAGCTGTCGATGCAGACATCGTCGTCCGTTTCCGGTCTGGGCGGCGAGCTGCCGGTGCAGGCGGCGCCGAGGGATGAGGGTGCAGCGCTGGGCCCCGCGACACCCGCGTCAGCGGCGGCCCCAGATCGAGGTGCCTCCGTCGACGGTCAGCACACTGCCCACGGCGAACCGGGACTCGTCCGACGCCAGCCAGACGATCGCCTGGGCGATCTCCTCGGGCTCGGCCATCCGCCCGACGAGCGCACGGCCGTCGAGGGAGGCGCGCAGCAACTCCGGGTCCTCGGACTCCGCGAGCATCCGTGCGAAGTACGGGGAGTTCACCGTGCCGGGGGCAACCGCATTGACTCGGACACCCTGGCCCATGTGGTCGACCGCCATGGCCCGGGTCAGCGCCGAGATCGCGCCTTTGGAGGCCACGTACGCGGCGCGGTCCGGGATGCCGACCTGTGCGGTGTAGGACGTGACGTTGACGATTCGTCCGCCGCTCTTCGCCAGTTCGGGCATGGCGTACTTGGAGCAGAGGAACACACCCTTGGCGTTGACCGACATGAGCCGGTCCCAGTCCTCCTCGGCGATGGTCTCGACCGTGCCACGCAAGCCGTAGCCAGCGTTGTTGACCAGCACGTCGATACGGCTGAAGGCGTCGACCGCGGCCGCCACGAGGGCGGCGACCTGAGCGGAGTCGCTGACGTCGGTGGTCACGGCGAGCCCCGGGGTCTTCAGCTCGCTGACGGTCTTCGCGGCCGCGGCGGCGTCGAGGTCCGCGACGACCACGGACCCGCCGAGTTCGGCGAAGCGCAGGGCGGTGGCCCGGCCGATGCCACTGCCGCTTCCGGTCACGATGATGGCCTGTCCGTCGAAGTTCATGGTGGCTCGTCCTCCTTTGCCAGGTCGATGATCTGGCGCAGGACGCTGCCAGCCTCGAGTCTGTCCATCGCCGTGTTGATGTCGTCGAGGGCGATGTGCCCAGTGATCAGCTTGTCGACGGGAAGGCGGCCGTCGAGGTACATCTGTGCGTCCGTCGGGTCGATCAGGGTGGTGCGCCCACGCGCTCACCCATGGCTTCCTCCGTCTTACCGGCATCGACTCTGACAGTCATACCGTAATACGATCTGTTGGCTTACACAACAGCCCTGTTCGACGATCTCTGGCGAGAGGAGCGGCGTCTTATAGCCCGGACACGGGCAGATACGGCGCGGGACGAGGTGGGCTCGTTGCGATGGCGCTGCTCGGCGAGGCTAAGCCGTGCCCTCTCGGGCCGACATCTCCCTGAGCTGCGTCATCGCAACGTCCGCGGCCGCGCGAACGTGCCGCTCGCACGCCGACCACGTCGCCGCGGGGTCGCCCGAGATCGCCGCCTTGGTGATCTCCCGCAGCTCCTTACGAGTGGACGGGGCGCGGCCAGGTGCCTGCAGCGTAAGCCCGCGCAGCAGACTCGTCCTGGCATGGATACCGCGAAGGGTGTTGCGGACAACGTCGTTACCGGCGCCGTCCAGAAGGACGTCGTAGAAGGCATCCTTCGCCGCGAGGATCTCGACGAGGTCCCGGCCGTCCAGAGCTGTTTCGACCTCTTTGAGCCGGCGTCGCAGCTCGGTCTTCTGTGTGGCGGTGGAGCGTTCGGCGAACAACCGGCCGACTAGGGCCTCCAGAACCTCCCGGGTTTCGTACAGCGCAATGGCGTCGGCCTCGGTGACGGTTGCGACGACCGGGCCGCGGTTCGGCACCATATCGACGAGTCCCTCGGACTCGAGCTGCCGCAGGGCTTCACGGATGACGGTGCGGCTGACCTCGTACCGGTCGCAGAGAGCACGCTCAATGAGCCGCTCCCCCGGCGCGTAGTCCGCGCCGACGATCGCCGCCCGGAGCAGGCCGACCACCTGCGTCCGCAGCGGCGCGGCCTCTCGACGCACCTCGCTCATGTTCCCTCCCACTACTACGGTAATACGCTTCGCCACCATGCACACCGTCGGCGCCTCGGTGATGTGCTCGACCGCCGACGTGGTCATCGTCAGCCGTTACCGCCCGAGCCGCCCTCGTGGACGGTAACGCTCGGCTCCAGACCGTCGGCGCCGACGACCTCCTTCCAGGCCTCGAAGCCGGTCTGGAACGCGACGATGCCGGCCTCGGGGAGACTGATCTCGATCGCCTCCAGGATCTCCTCGGCGCTCACGCCCAGGTCGAGCGCGACGCGAATGTGGCTTTGGATGTGGCCCTTGGAGGCCCGCATCACCGTCAGGCTGACAATGAAGATCAGCTCCTTGGTCTTGCGGTCAAGGCGCCGCTGGTCGAGGTAGGCGGCGCTCACCAGACCATTGGCGGCCTCCAGGACCGGGAAGTCCTGCTTGGCCATGACCTTGTGGTAGTCCAGGACATAGCCGCGCCTGCGGGCCATCTCGTCGATGTAGGCCTGGGCGTCGCCGTTCACGGTGGCAGCCACGATGGATTCCTTCCTCAGTGCGGCCGAAGGCGGTCCACGGCGCGCGTGATGTGGGTCGTCCGCGAATCGACGGCCTCATGTGCGGTTCGCGGCCTGGGAGATCGAAGGCGATCACCATTGAGGGCCCGTAGATGGCGCAAGAGGGTCTGCCCTCGGTGTCGAGATCGACATCGGAGTGTCGGCGCGCCAGGCCCAGTAGGTCGTTGTGCCAGGCCGGCGGGGCGGCGGAGAAGAACGCCGCCCAGCGCTCGGCCGGTGCGTGGACTCTCACCTGTGGATGCCCCGTCGTGGCGCCGTCAGGTTCCAGCTGACCTGAGCTCAGCACCAACCGAGCACTGCCCTCGGCGCAGCTCAGTTCGACGGCGACGTTGCACCAACGAGCGACGTGAGCGAACTCTGGGTCTTCGGCCAGTCGAGTAGCGAGCCGCGCTCGCCAGTCGGCATCCAGGAACGGGGGTCTCGGTGGCGTCATGACGCGTGTTCGTTCGCGGTGATGTCGCTTCGGAAGGTCTCCGGCAGCCAGCGGATCAGGACGGGCAGCGCGATGGCCGACACCGCGACGAGGTACCAGGCTGGGCTCACGGCGGATCCGGTCACACCGACCAGGGCCGTCGCGACCAGCGGTCCGGGGCCGGCGATCAAGGCGAGGCCCAGGTTGTAGCCCAGTGCGCTGCCCGAGGACCGAGTAGCCGCCGGGAAGAGCTCGACGAGCAGCACCACGTTGGTGACCGAGCACAGGGCCTGGCAGATGCCGATCAACACCACTCCGAAAATGACCAGAGCGGGGCTCGCTGTATCGAACAGCAGGAATGCCGGAACCGAGAGAAGGATGAATCCGGCCGTACCCAGGACGTTGGGGAGCTTTCGCCCAACCCTGTCGGAGATCATCCCCGCCAGCGGGCAGAGCAGCATGTACACGAACAGGCCAACCCCGCTGAGCAGCAGCGCTGTCGGTCGGGTGAAGCCCAGCGCGTTGGTGAAGTGGTTGTTGAGATACGTGGCGAGGTAGTAGATGCCCAGACCCGAAACGCTCGAGAAAGCGAAGGTCAGCAGGATCGCGAACAGGTTCCGCCGGTCACCGGAGCGCTTCAGCGGCGCCTCGGCGATCTCCTCGTTCTCCTGCAGCGACTCGAAGACCGGCGTATCGCCCAGCCTCATGCGGATGTACAGCCCGACCAGCGCGAGCGGGAGGGCGAGCAGGAACGGGATGCGCCAGCCCCACGAATGGACCGTGGCCGGATCCAGGGCAGAGTTGATCCACAACGCCACGAAGCTGCCGATGATGAACGCCAACGCCGCGGTACCGGAGATGAGGCTTCCGTAGAGGCCACGCCGGTTCGCCGGGGCACTCTCCACCAGATAGGCCGCGGACCCGGTCCATTCACCGCCGGCGGCAACACCCTGGGCACAGCGCAGCACGACCAGGAGAATCGGCGCAGCCACACCGATCGAGGCAAACGACGGCAGTACGCCGATCAGGAACGTCGCCGTTCCCATCAGCACCACCGAGACGACCAGAGCGGTCCGACGGCCGTGCTTGTCACCGATCGGGCCGAGCAGCAGCGCACCGAGCGGGCGCATCAGGAAGCCGACGGCGAATACCGAGAACGAGCTCAGCAGCGCGACGACGGGACTCGTGCCGGCGGGGAAGAAGACTTGCCCGATCAACGCCGCGAAGAACCCGTAGATGGCGAAGTCGAACCACTCCATGAAGTTGCCGACGCCCACGGCGACGGCCGTTCTCGCTCTCGTGTCGGCACTCGTCTGCCGACGCGACACCCCTGGTCGGATCTCCATCTGCCACCTCCCTGTGGTCCCTGACGGGCGACGTGTCCGCATCAGAACCTCCCCGAGGCTTTCAATCGTAGTAAGACCGTAATACGGTATGAGAGTAGACGCAAGGGGTTCGTGTCTGAAGTGCCCGTCGCAGTTGGGTCGTTTGACTGAAGCTAGAGACACGAGAGCGACCGATACTCAAGCGTGTGTTGGGGCTGTTCATGCTCGATGTAGGGGGCCATGGCCATGGGTTTGAGCCGAAGGCCTGCCCAACCGAGAAAGTGGCCGCGCATGCGGAAGGAGGCCGATCCCACCCTTGCCGATATCAACGAAAGTTGAACCACGCTCAGCTGGCGACGATGCGTGCTTTGCCAACATTCAACGCCCAGTCAGCGCAAGCATGTCCCTCGTCCGAGAACGGCCCATGCGGTCACGCTCAGTGCCCGGGCTAGCGTGGGCGAGGTGAAGTGGCAAGGACTTTCCAGCAAGCTCTCGGCAATGCGTGAACGCCGATGGCTCGTCATCGCCGTCGTCCTGGTCGTTCTGCTCGGCGGCGGACTGTGGATCACCCTGGCCAACTCCGGCGGCGGCCAATCCGAATCGCGGACCGCCGCACCAGCAACGCCCGCGAGCCCACCACCACGTCCATCGCCCGGGTTCGACCTCGCCGCCTGGCAGCTGAGCATCCCCGAAGCAAACGACGACGGCAACGCCACCACGATTCAACCAGCAACCTTCAAAGCGCCCTGGCTGACTACCACTCCCGACAACGGGTTGATGTTTTGGGCACCCACCGCCGGGGCGACCACCAAGAACTCCAACCACCCACGCACCGAGCTGCAAAGTCTCACCTACTTCAACGCCGGCACCGGTGTCCACACCCTGACCGCGTCTCTGACTCTGCTGCAACTCCCCCAAGACGGTAGGGGCATCATCCTGGGCCAGATCCATGGGGCCGGCGAGATCAGCTCCGTCCCGTACGTGATGCTGCGCGTCCAGGACAACAGACTCAGGGTCGTCGTCAAGCAGGTCGGAAAAGGCAACGAGCTGATCAACTACCCGCTGCTGGACAACGTCGGGCTCAACAGCCAGATCGACTACACCATCACCGACCTGGGCAACGGCAGCATGACCTTCTCCGCGACCCACAACGGCGACACTCGCCAGGCCACAGCACCCGTCCCAGCCCGGTTCGTAGGCAAGACAGTTCGCTTCCAGGCTGGGGACTACCAACAGGCCAACGACTCCCGCGGACCCCAGGACGGCGGCCGGGTCATCTTCCACCGCCTCGCCCAACAGTCCAACCAATGACACGAACATCGTGATGTTCAATCGGCGCACCTTCTCCAAGGTGATTGCTTCCGGCGGAGCGGTGGCGTTCGTCGCCGGCTGCGCCGGCACGAGCCCCGCGCCAGGTGCCCTCGCCGTATCCACAACCACCGGGGCACCCCCAGCGGGCCCCGGCAATGTCGTGCTGGTGCACGGTGCCTACGCGGACGGATCCTGCTGGTCTGACGTGATCCCATTGCTGCAGACAGCCGGAGTCACCGTCACCTCAGTACAGAACCCACTGACCTCGCTGGACGCGGACGTGGCGGCCGTCCGACGCGCCCTCGACGCGCAGAATGGCCCGACCGTCCTGGTGGGGCACTCGTATGCGGGGGCGGTGATCACCCAGGCGGGCGACCACCCCCTGGTGCGGTCCTTGGTATACCTCTCGGCCCGTGCGCCCGACGTCGGTGAGGACTACCCGAGCCTGGCCGGGCGTTTCCCCAGTTCGCCGGCGAGCGCTGGTCTGGTGTACCAGGAGGGATTCGGCGGGTTGACCGAGGAGGCGTTCCTCAACGACTTCGCTAACGGCGTCGCTCCGGACAGGGCCCGAGTGCTCCACACGGTGCAAGGGCGGGTCGCGCAGACGTTGTTCTCAACCAAGACCACCCTAGCGGCATGGCGATCGAAGCCCACCAGCTACATCATCACGACCGACGACCGCACGACCGCTCCCGAGCTCCAACGCTTCGTCGCCAAGCGGATGAACGCGAAGACCCTTGAGATCAACTCCGGACATCTCTCCTTCATCACGCACCCGCAAACGGTCGCCCAGTTCATCCTCGACGCGCGGTAAGACCCCGCGGCGTGTCCAGGGCAACCGTCAGGCTCAACCGAAGGAGCACCGCATGCCCACGCCGTCCGAACCGCTGGAAAAGCTGGGCTTCCTCACCATCGGCTCGTTCGACGGCACCGATCCCGGGCCCGGGCACGAGACGACGCTGCAGGTCATCGAGCTCGGCGAGCGGCTCGGCTTCGACAGCGCCTGGGTCCGCCACCGGCACCTGCAGTACGGCATCTCCTCCCCGGTCGCGGTGCTTGCGGCCGCCACCCAGCGCACCCGGCGGATCGAGCTCGGCACCGCGGTGATCCCACTCGGTTGGGAGAACCCCCTGCGTCTCGCCGAGGACCTCGCCACGGTCGACGTCTTGTCCGGTGGGCGCCTGAACCCCGGCGTCAGCGTGGGTCCGCCCATGCGCTTCGCCGAGGTCAGGGAGGCGCTCTACCCCGACACCGCGAACGCCGAGGACTTCAGCCACGAGCGCGTCTCCCGGCTGCTCCGGCTGGTCGGCGGCGAACCGGCGAGCGGGTTCCACGGGACCGAGGGAATCGAGGAGTTCTCCGACCGGGTGCAGCCCCACTCGCCCGGATTGCGCGCCCGGATGTGGTACGGCGCCGCGAGTATCGGCTCGGCGCGCCTGACCGGCCAGCACGCGATGAACTTCCTGACCAGCAGCGTGGTCAAGGCCGAACAGCCGGGGACCTTCGCCGAGATCCAGGCATCCCACATCGCGGCGTTCCGAGCGGCTCACCCGGCCGGCGCGGCCGCCCGCGTCTCGCAGGGGCTGGTCGTCGTCCCCACCGACAGCGCCACCGCGACCCAACGGGCGAAATACCGGGCCTACGCCGACGCCCGGACCCCACGGACATCGCAGCCCCAGGGGCCGCAACGGCTGCTGTTCGCCCGCGACCTGGTGGGCACGTCCGCGCGGATCGCCGAGGAGCTGTACGCGCACCACGGCTTCCAACAGGTGCGCGAGGTCGTGTTCGCGCTGCCCTTCAGCTTCGCGCCCGACGACTACCTGCAGATCCTCACCGACATCGCGACCCACCTCGGTCCAGCACTGGGCTGGCGGCCGCCGCCGCGCAGTGACAATCGTCGGGTGCCAGGGCAGGTTTCCGTAGGGTGAGCGCATGCACGAGCGCGCCACGACTGGCCGCGGTCATGGTGTCGGAGCACGGAGCGCGAGAGTGCCGCCCAGTGTGCGCCAGATCTGTTGATCTTCGGCGCGGACGAACCAGACATCGCATAGACGCGCTGACCAGCGACGGTGAGTGCGTCAACCGGTGGTGGCGGGGTCGCCTCTAGGCCGTCCTTATCGTGTTCGGGGGGGCATCCCGTAGCGTGTCGAAGGCTTCGCGCCCGATCATCCAACGCACGGACATGTGCTGGCAGTCCGGCCTCGAGGAAGGCGCCACGGACCCGGTGCACGCCGCGTAGTCCGGCGGCCGAGCCTCGATGAGCGAACGTGCTCAGCGCGGCACTCGCTTGGCGTAGTGCCTCGTCGGCGTCCCCGCATGACAGGTGAGCGCGCGCCACCGACTGGCAGCGACCACCGGTGTATCACACGTGATACACTCACGAAGTGGATGAAGTAACGATCCGAGACCTGCGCAACCACGGTGGCGAGGTCATGGAGCGCGTGGAGCGAGGAGAAACACTGACCGTGACCCGCTCCGGCGTTCCCGTCGGCGAGCTCCGCCCGCTGCCCCACCCTCGAGTCACCGCGCAAACACTGCTACAGCGGTGGCGGTCTCTACCGTTGATCGACACCGAAGCGTTTCGCTCCGACATCGACACAGCAGTGGATCCGGATCTGTGAGCGGATCGGCGGCAGGACTGCTCGACACCAGCACCCTCATCAACCTGCCGCGCCTGACTGATCCGACCGCGCTGCCCGACATCCCGCTGATTTCGACGATCACACTCGCGGAGCTGTCCGTCGGGCCACTGGTCGCCACATCAGAACGCGAACGCGCGAACCGACAGGCAATACTCCAACAGGCCGAAGCCGACTTCGACCCCCTACCGTTCGACGCCGCAGCCGCGCGAGCATTCGGACGAGTCGCCGCCGCCCTACGACGCACCGGCCGCAAACCGCAAGCCCGCGCATACGACGCAATGATCGCCGCCGTGGCCCTGGCACGGGGCCTGCCCATCTACACCAGCAACCCCAACGACTTCCACAGCATCGACGGACTCACCGTCATCCCCGTCCCTCTCCCCAACTGACACACCCAAGTCGCTTCCGCGTCCTTTGCCGCTCGTCATGGGCTAGGAGAGCCCTGAACAATGGCTTTCATGCAGGGCCGGGGCGATGGGCAGGGCCTCTCAAGGCCGTCTGTGCGGCGTGTGAGTCATCGCCCTGGGGCGTGACTACGAGTTCACCCTGCCCGTCACGGGCAAGGGTGACGGTGTCCGATCGGCCGGTCAAGGCCGCATGGTGGGGCTGCTGGTCTGGTGAGGCTCAGGCCATCGTCCAGGTCCCGGTCGTGCGGGTCAGCCCCAGTGTCAGCAGGCGGCGTAGGTTGAGCCCCGCAACGCGGTGGTGCAGCCAGAGATCGTTGAGCTGTGTCCCGCGGAAGCGCAGCCGTCGGTTCCCGCCGGCGACCAGCCAGGCGATCGAGCGTTCCACCATCGGCCGGTGGCGGCGGTAGACGGCCTGGAAGTCGGGATTCTGGGCGCGGGCCCGATGCTCGCGCTGTAGCGCTTGATGGGGATGCAGAGCCAGCGACCGCCCGGACTTGCTGGTGGTGCAACGCTGCCGGAACGGGCAGCCTCGACAGGCCACGCCGAAGGTCACTGTCCGGTTCGCCGTCATCGGGCGGGTGATCCCGTTCGGGCAGGTCACGGCACCGGGCTGGCCGACTGTAGGTTCGGTGACGGTGAAGTCGTCGAGGGTGAATCCGCCCTTGACCGCCGCACGCAGCGGCCACGGTTTGATGATCGGGGTGTGCTCGGCGTCGGTGAGCGCGGCCAGCGCCTCACCGCTGCCGTAGGCCGAGTCGCCTAGCACCTCGAACTGTTCCCCGCCGCCGTGCTCACCGGTGTCGGCGAGCAGGTCAATCCCGACCGCGGCATCGGAGTTCTCCGCGCCACTGGCCGGGGTGAGGGCGGTATCGGTGATGATCCCGGTGTCGGGCTCGACCACGACGTGGGCCTTGTAGCCGTCCTGGCGCCGGGACCGGGTCTTGTGCGCATGCCGGGCGTCGGGGTCCACAGTGGAGATCACCCGATCCGGAGCCACCCGCCGCGCGATCCGCCACCGGCCATCGCTGCCATCGGAGTCGTCCGCGGGTTCGACGTCTTGGCCGGCGACCAACGCCAACAGCGCCACCGCGTCGGCGGCCTTCGGTGCGAGTTCCTGTTCAGGCAGATGCCCGAGCAGCAGGTGCGCGTCGGTGACCAGGCCATCCACCAGGTGCGCGCGGGCATCGGGGTCGTTCCAGGCGATCGCCGGTTTCCCCGGCTGGGTGTAGTCGTGAGCAGCGCAGTGGGCGGCGATGACCTCCGCCGCGCCGGGGACCTCCCGGGCGACCCGGCGGATCGCGGCGATCAGCTGGGTCACCGTGTCCTGGGTAGCGACAGCATCATCGAGCACCGTGGAATCCAACGCGCGACGAGTCTTCCCGCTCAGCACACCAGTCTCGGCGACCACCATCGTGACCGCGTCAAAGATCCGGTTCGGGGCCGTACTGGCGCCCAGACGCCGCCGCCAGTAAGTCAACACCGTCGGATGGAACGCCTTCGCCGACACCGCCAACCCACACGCGGCCTTCCACCGCAGATCAAACGTCACCGCCTCCGCGGCGGCCTCGTCCGAGAGCCCGTTCAAAGTCTGCAACACGATCACCGAAGCAACCACATCAGCCGGAACCGACGGGCGACCCCGCCGCGACGGAAACAGATCCGCGAACATCTCCTCCGGGAACAACTCGTGGCGATGCCCAGCCAAGAACGCGAACACCCCACCAGCAGGCAACAGATGCCCCGCTACCGACTCCACATCCAAAATCTCACGCTGCGGATCAGCCCGTCCCTGCACCACCACATCGTCCCAGCCCCCACCCCAACCCAGAGCTCCGACACCCGGATTGTTCAGGACCCTGGGCTAGGGCCAGATCTCGAAGCCGGTCCCCGGAGGCCGTCAGGGGGCTTGATCGCCGGTCCCAAATGTCGACCAAAGCCGCGCCTCCGGGCTCCGATCGCAGGCACTCCCGCTCACCGAGTGGGGTGGTCGGTCTAGCGCACGGCCGACCGGAGCGAGGGGGTGGGCGGTGCGCGCCGAGGCGCTCGGCGGTGGCCGATAATGCTGGTCATGACGATGAGGCCACAGTGCGCGTGATCCTCGCCGAAGACGATGTCCTGCTCCGGGAGGGTCTGGCCAGCCTGCTCGAGCGTGCGGGCTTCGAGGTCGTCGGTTCGACCGGCGATGCCTCGCTGCTGCCGCAACTGGTCCGGGACACCACACCCGAGCTTGTGGTGGTCGATGTCCGAATGCCACCGACGCAGACAACGGAGGGCCTGCAAGCGGCTCGGGAGATCCGAGAGGAGTTCCCCGAGACCGCGATCCTGGTCCTGTCGGCGCATATCGAGGTCGAGCACGCGATGGAGTTGCTGGCCAGCGGCAAGGGTGTCGGCTACCAGCTCAAGAGCCGCGTCACCGATGTGAACGAGTTTGTCGATACCCTCGAACGCGTCGCACGGGGCGGTTCGGTGGTGGATTCCGAGCTGGTGCGAGAGTTGGTGGCTTCGCGCCGGCGCGGCGACCCGCTCGCCGTGCTCAGCGCGCGGGAGCATGAGGTGTTGGCGCTAATGGCGGAGGGGCGCTCCAACGCCGGCATCGCCCACAGGTTGTGGATTACCGAGGGAACCGTCGAGAAGCACGTCCGTAGCGTCCTCACCAAGCTGAACCTGCCCGAGACCGAGGACGATCATCGCCGGATCCTTGCGGTGCTCACTTTCCTCGATGCTGGATGACCGGGCCGTCCCCGTCGCCGTCACTCGGTAGCCCGAGCAGATTCCGGATGGCGCTCACGGACAGGATGGTCTTGGGTAAGAACCCGATCGCGGGGCTTGCCGCGATGAGATCCGCGTAGTCCTCCTCGGCGTGACTTGAGATGAGGACCGTCCTCACCGGCGCCGGACTCGTCGTGTCATGAAGTCGCCGCACCAGGTCAAACCCACTTTGATCGCCGAGATGGATGTCCACCAACGTCACGTCCGGCCGGAGCTGCTCGGCGTACTGAAGCGCCTCAGCCGCGCTCGACGCCACACCTACGACAGCGATCCCCTCCCGCTCCAGCAAGGCCCGCAACGCGCCCAGAAATCGAGGGTTGTCGTCGACGATGAGACAGCGCAGCACCACGCCAGCATCTCGGAGCGTCTGGCGGGACGCATTCCGGCTAGCTGGAGGTCTACCCGGGGTCTGTCGCGGAGTCAGAGGTTCGCGCCGATCAGGTGTCCGATCCCGAAGACCAGCAGTGCGGCCGCCCCGCCGATGAGCAGTTGGCGGGTCCCGGACCGCAGGGCGCCTCGGCCGTTGAGCAGACCTATCGTGGCGCCCACCGCGAACAGGGCTAGGCACGCCAAAGCGATCGCGACCATCAGCGCGGTGAGGCCGGAGCCGAACAGGTAGGGCAGCACGACCACGATCGCGCCGAGCGCGAACGCGAGCAGGCTGGCGAACGCGGCCGACCACGGTGAGCCGAGCTCGTCGGGGTCGAGGCCCAGTTCCTCGCGGGCCATGGTGTCCAGAGCGGCTTCTTGGTCCTTCATGATGGCGGCCGCGATCCGCTCGGCCTCCCGCGAGTCCAGGCCTTTGGCTCGGTAGATCAGCGCGAGCTCCTCAGCCTCGGCCTCTGGGTCATCCCGTAGTTCCTCGGCCTCCAGGGTGATCTCGCGCTGGTAGGCCTCCCGCTGGCTGCGCATCGAGATGTATTCCCCGGCGGCCATCGAGAATGCACCGGCCAGCAGGCCAGCGAGACCGGCGAACAGGATTGTCGTGTTGGCCGCGCCGGAACCGGCGAAGCCCATCACCAGTGAGGTGTTGGACACCAGGCCGTCGTTCACCCCGAACACGGCGGCGCGCAAGGCGCCGGAGCGGTCACCACGGTGCCAGCGCTCGCGTCGGGAAATGCTGCCCGGGTCGTCGGTGTCGGGCACCCCGTTCCCGTTGCGCGCGCCAAGGTTGCGCAGGCGGGTGAGGACCCTGGCATGTGAGCGCTCGTCGACGGCCATCGCCGCGGTGGCGTCCGGGTCGCCCTGGTACAGCCCGGCGTCGGTGTGCTCGGCGCGTTCCACGAAGGGCAACACGGCGTCCACGGAGAACCGGCGGGCCAGCCAGGACAGCGCCCGGGTGCGCAGGTCGGGCCGGCCTGGGTCCGGTACGGGTTCCCCGAGCTCGGTGAGCTTGTCCGCCCAGTGCGTGGCGTGCTTGCGCTCCACCGCGGCGAGCTGGGTGAAGATCGCCCGCCGCTGCCCGGTCGCGCCCTCGGCCAGCCCGGTATAGAGCGCGGCGCTGCGTCGTTCGGAGGCCAGGAGGTCACGGAACCGACGGGCCGCCCCCCGGTCGGGCCGACTCGGTGTGGTCATGTCGGGCTGCCGCTGGTGGCCGACGAGGCGGTGATGGCCGAGGCGACGTCGTCTTCGCCGTGGCCCAACGCGAGGGCCTGTTGCCAGCGGCCCAGGAGCGCGGCGGTGAGCGGGAGCTCGGCCCCGTGGTTGTGGGCGGCGTCGGCGGCAAGTGCGGCGTCTTTCGCCGCGTGCCGCAGCGGGAAGCCGGGGACGAAGTCGGCATCGAGCATCGCGTTGCCCTTGTCCATGGCGTACGGCGAGGCCAGCGGTCCGCCGGCAATGGTCGCGACGAACAGGTGCGGGTCCAGGCCGAGCGCGATGCTCAGGGTGAGGGTCTCGGCCATTCCTTCGACCAGCACCGCCAGCCAGTTGTTCAGCGCGAGCTTGAGCCGACTGCCGTCGCCGACGCGCTCCAGCCACAGGGTCTGGCGCCCGAGGACGTCGAAAATGGGCTCCAGCCGTGATCGGACAGACCTCGCGCCGGAAGCGAGGATGAGCAGCTGGCCGTTCTCGGCAGGCTGTGAGCTGCCCGATACCGGGGCGTCGACGAATGCCACGCCGTGGCGGGCCGCCAAGTTGGCGAGCCGATCGGACCAGCCAACCCCGACCGTGCTCATCTGGATCCAGACCGCGTCCGGCCCCAGCGCGGACAGCGCGCCGCCCGGCCCGGTCATGACGTGTTCGACGGCGGCGCCGTCGGCGAGCATGGTGATCAGCACGTCGACGCCGGCCGCCGCGGCCGCCGGCGAGGACGCCAGGAGTGCCCCGTCCTCGGCCAACACCTCGGCCTTGGCCGGGGTGCGGTTCCAGGCTCGCACCTCGAACCCGCCGCGCATCAGGTTCCGGGCGATCGGGGCCCCCATCGTCCCCGTACCCAGCACAGCGATGGTGGTCTTCATATTCCTCTGCTCCTCAACGGAAATTCCCTGAATCCGCACCCGGTCCGGTGGGTCGCACTCCGATAGGGACCGAGCCCGCCCCACACTCCGGCGCGTTTGCCGGTGTCACTTCCGTTCGCCTCAGCCGCCGTTGCGGACGGCGTGCTCGATGCGGTCGCCGATGTGCTTGTCGATGTTCTTCCAGTACTCAAACGCGCGGAGCAGGATCGGCTCGGACACCCCGCCGAGCAGGTGACCGGCCACGTTGGACACCAGTCGCGCCCTGGCGGCGTCGTCCAACACCTCCCGGACCAAAACACTGGCCTGGCCGTAGTCGTCGTCGTCCTTGCGGAGCGTGTAGGCCTGTCGGACCATCTCGCCATCGGTGTGCCAGAGCACCTCGTTGGTGCTTGACGGGTCGGCCTTCGGGCCGTCGTAGGAGTTCGGCGCGTAGACCGGGTCGGACGCGTTGACCGTGCGGCCCACGCCGTCCTTGGAGTAGCTGTGCACCTCGACTTTGGGCTGGTTGACCGGGATCTGCTTGTAGTTGACCCCGAGCCGGGCGCGGTGCGCGTCGGCGTAGGAGAAGCCGCGGGCCAGCAGCATCTTGTCCGGGCTCAACCCGGTGCCGGGCACCTGGTTGTTCGGCTCGAACGCGGCCTGCTCGATCTCGGTGTGGTAGTCGGTGACGTTGCGGTCCAGCGTGAGCCGGCCGACGTCGATCAGCGGGTAGTCACCGTGCGGCCACACCTTGGTCAGGTCGAACGGGTTGAACCGGTAGGTCTTGGCGTCCTCGAACGGCATGATCTGGACCTTCAGCGTCCAGCTCGGGTACTCCCCGCGCTCGATCGAGCTGTACATGTCACGTTGGTGATAGTCGCCATCCACGCCGGCCAGCCGGTCGGCCTCGGCCTGGGGCAGGAACTCGACGCCCTGATCAGTAATGAAGTGGTACTTCATCCAGAAGATCTCACCGCCGGAGTTGATCCAGCTGTAGGTGTGGCTGGAGTAGCCGTTCATGTGCCGCCAGGTCTTCGGGATGCCCCGGTCACCCATCAGCCAGCTGAGCATGTGTGCCGACTCCGGCGAGAGCGTCCAGAAGTCCCACTGCATGTCGTTGTCGCGCAGGTTCGTGGCCAGCCGGCGCTTCTGCGACCGGATGAAGTGCTGGAACTTCATCGCGTCCCGGATGAAGAACATCGGGCAGTTGTTCCCGACGATGTCGAGGTTGCCCTCGGAGGTGTAGAACCGCAGCGAGAACCCACGCGGGTCACGCCACGTGTCGGGGCTGCCCCGCTCCCCCGCCACCGTGGAAAATCGGGTCAGCGTCTCGGTCTTGACCCCCGGCTGGAACACTGCCGCATTGGTGTACGCGCTGACGTCACCGGTCACCTCGAAGTGGCCGAACGCACCACCGCCCTTGGCGTGCGGCTGACGCTCCGGGATCCGCTCCCGGTTGAAGTTCGCCATCTGCTCGATCAAATAGTGATCGTTCAGCAGAATCGGGCCATCGGGGCCCACCGTGAGCGAGAGTTCATCACTCGCCACCGGGATACCGGCATCCGTCGTCGTCGG
>Ga0137415_10001031_pt1 | contig 27487 bp, 19 predicted proteins | sample CZODoug3_1_1_16f_FD_183082 | JGI IMG/M metagenome (GOLD analysis project Ga0137415, IMG submission 183082) | Vadose zone soil fungal communities from Angelo Coast Range Reserve, California, USA - CZODoug3_1_1_16fungal (Hybrid Assembly) | ecosystem: Environmental > Terrestrial > Soil > Vadose...
GTCAGAGGTGCTGTTCGGTGGCCCGAGTGGCGTGGTACTCGTCCTGACGCTCGTCGGTGATATAGGCCGGCACCGGGAAGTCCCACCAACCGGGCACCCACGGACCCGCGGCGTCTCGGTCGGTCGGGACCTCGATCAACGCCGGCGCACCCGACTCGACGGCCTTGCGCAGTGTGGGCTCGAGCGAGGCGTTGTCGGTCACCTTCCAAGACTCGAGGCCGAACGCGGCGCCCACAGCGGCGAAGTCCGGGCTGTAAGGGCGGCCGTCGGGGTAGGAGAACTCGGTGCCGATGTGCCGCGAGGTCTGCTTGCGCTGCCCGCCGCGGATCGACATGTAGCCGGCGTTGTTCTGCACCACGAAGATCACCGGTGCGCCGGTGGTCACGCTCAGCGCGATCTCCTGGGACGTCATGAGGAAATCGCCGTCGCCCACGACGCAGACCCCTGTCTGGTCGGGCCGGCCCAGTTTCGCGCCGACAGCCGCCGGGATCGCCCAGCCCATCGAGGAGAACCCTCCTGAGGTGAGGTGGGTGCGCGGTTGGTAGACGGGGAAGGTCTGCTTGACCGCACCTTGGGTGTTGCCCGAGCCGGCGACGATGATGGCATCGCGCGGCAGCACCGAACGCAGCGCGCCGAGTGGGCGTTGTGAGGTGAAGGGGAAGCGGTCGCTGTCGCGGCGCCCAGCCAGCTTCTCCTCCCAGTCCCGCTGCAGGGCCGCAAGCTCGGCCAGGTATTCCGTCCGCGGCGTGGGAAGGCCGCTGGGCAGGGCGGCTGTGATGGCGGCGACGGCGGGTTTGGCGTCGGCCACGATCCCGACCTCGGCTGGGTAGTTCTTGCCGATCTCGTGCGGGTCGATGTCGATGTGGATCAGCTTGGCGTCCGGGATGGAGAACGTCACGCCCTTGGCGTAACTGGACGCCGACCAGTCGGTGAAGCGACAGCCCACCGACACCACCACGTCCGCGGCACTGGCGATCGTGTTGCCGGTGATGGTGCCCGTCTGGCCGACGCTGCCGGCAAAAAGTGGGTGGTCTTCCGGGAACGCGCCCTTGCCGTTCCAGGTTGTGACGATCGGGACCTGCCAGTGCTCCGCCAGGGCCAGTACGTCTGGCGATGCATCGGCGGTGATGGCTCCGCCGCCGACCACGATCACCGGCCGCTGCGCGGATCGCAGCACCTCGGCGGCGCGGTCGATGGCCGCGGGGTCCGGGTACTGGCGCCCCACGGGGAGTCGTCGGGCCAGGTCGTGCAGGTTGACTTCGGCGGCCTCGGCCTGCACATCCATCGGGATCTCAAGATGCACCGGGCCGGGGCGGCCGGTCAGCATCGAGTTGAAGCACCGGTGCATGATGAACGGCAGTTCTTCTACGCGGGTGGCCACCCAGTGCCGCTTGGTGACCGCTTCGGCGACTTTCGGGAAGTCGTTGGCGGTGTAGCGCTCCAGCTCCTGCAGCAGTCCGTGGCCGCGCATGTGGGTGGGCGGTCCTCCGGTGATCACCAGCGCACTGGTCGAGTCGGTGAACGCGGTGCCCATACCGATGACGGTGTTGCTCGCGCCGGCTCCGATGGAGGTGATGGCCGCGATGGGCTTGCCGGTGGCCCGGTAGTAGCCGTCCGCGAGATGCACCGCGCTCTGCTCGTGGAAGACCTGCACGAACGGGATGCGCGAGTCGTCCTCGAGGAAGGCGTCGGTGAGTGACCAGATGCCGTGCCCGGGAATGCCGGCGACGTATTCGACGCCGTAGTTGCGCAGGGTCTGGGCGACGACTTGGCCGCCGGTGAGCGTGGGCATGGTTGCTCTTTCTCCTCGCGTTGGTGCGGCTCTAGTCGCAGCTTCGGGCGGCCCAGGCGAAGCCCTGGGAGACCAGTCGTGTGACGGCAGGGTTCTCGAGGTCGTCCAGGTCGTGGCCGATCGCGCTGTAGAAGACCCGCCCGGCACCCCACGTCCGGGTCCAGGCTTGGGGCATCTTCTTGCCCTCGAGCCACGGCAGCTGGTCCCCGGTGAAGGTGGTCTCGGCCAGCACGTGGTTGTTCGGGTCGACGGACATGTAGTACTGCTCAGAAGCCACTGTGAAGTCCTCGACCCCGTGGGTGATCTGGTGATCACGGTCCACGATGGAGACGGGGTAGGGGTACTTGACGCCCTCACCGGCGGGGTGTTCCAGGAAGCTGCCGCCGATCAGCCAGTGGTACTTGAGACTGGTGCGGAACGCGGCCGCGGCCCCGTGCCAGGCTGCCACGCCGGTGCCCTGTTCCACCGCGGTCAACAGGCTCGTCTCCTGGGCGAGGGTGAGTCCTTCGGACACCAGCGCGTTGTTCCAGTTGAGGGCGATCAGGTCGTAGCCGGTCAGGTCCGCGTCCAGGGCAAAGATGTCGTTGGTCTCCTCGACCTCGAAGCCCAGCTCCTTGAACAGTGGCCGTGCCCAGCCGGCCACCTCGTATGGCTTGTGACCTGGCCAGCCACCGTAGAGATAGAGCACGCGGGTCATCGGGTCCTCCTCGGAGCAGTAACAAGGCGTAGGGGAGTGGGACCTCAGCGTTGGTCGAAACGGTGATCGGTCCAGTCGAGCCGGGCGGATCCGAAGCGGGCGTTGCGGACGTCGCCGGAACGAGCGTGGCCCTCGAAGTTTTCCAGCCGTGACGCGCGACCGCAGATTTCCCCGAGCTGGGCGCTGCTGGTCGGGTCCTCGATCTCCTGGTAGGTGACGGTCTTGAGATACTTGCCGACCCAGAGCCCGCCGGTGTAGCGGGCCGCGCCGAGCGTGGGCAGCACGTGGTTGGTGCCGATGACCTTGTCGCCGTAGGCGACGCACGTCTTGTCCCCCAGGAACAGGGCCCCGTAGTTGCGCATCCGTTCCAGAGCGGCGCGGGGCCGCTCGGTGAAGATCTGCACGTGCTCGCTCGCGTAGACATCGGCCAGCGCGTAGGCGGCGTCGAGGTCAGCGACGACGTGCACCTCACCGTGGTCGCGCCAGGCGCGCCCCGCGATCTCGCCCGTCGGAAGCCCAGGCAGCAGCTGTGCGATGAAAGCGACTGTTTCGCGAGCGACTCGCTCGGAGGTCGTGATCAGTACCGCGGGTGAGTCGGGGCCGTGCTCAGCCTGGCTCAACAGGTCGGTCGCGACGACGAAGGGGTCTGCGGTGTCGTCGGCGACGATCAGCACTTCGGTCGGGCCGGCAAAGAGGTCGATACCGACCTCCCCGAACAGCTGGCGCTTGGCCTCAGCGACGTAGGCGTTACCCGGGCCCGTGAGTAGGTTGACCGGCGCGATGGTCTCGGTGCCCAGCGCAAGGGCCGCCACGGCCTGGACACCGCCGAGCACGTAGATCTCGTCGGCGCCCGCCAGCTGCATCGCGGCGACGCTGACCGGCGGCGGCGCGGTTTGGTTGGGCGGGGTCGTCGCGGCCACCCGCTCGACACCGGCAACTTTGGCGGTCACCACGGTCATGTGCGCGGAGGCGGTCAGCGGGTAGCGACCGCCGGGGACATAGGCGCCTGAGGCGGCTACCGGGATGTTGCGCTGACCGAGGAACACCCCCGGCAGGGTCTCCACCTCGAAGTCGGTGATCGAATCGCGCTGCGCCTGGGCAAAGCCGCGAACCTGACGCTGTACGTAACGCAGGTCGTCGAGCACGGTCTCGGGCAATGCGCCGACGATGGCGCCGACTTCATCCGGAGTCAGCTGGAAGGAGGCGGGAGTCCACCCGTCAAACTTCTCCGACCAGCGCCGCACGGCGTCGTCGCCGTTCGCGCGGACATCGGCGATGACAGCGGCCACGGTATCCACGATCTCTGGGCTGCTGGTCCGAGTCGCGGTCGATGCCGTGGCCTTCTTCATGGCGATCGGCGAAGTGTTGGGCACTGCAGGCTCCCTCGACGCTTCGGCAGTTCTTTCAGACCTGAGTGTCGGGGGCGTCACCACTAGCCCGGAAGGCACAGTCCATGCAACTCTGGGCCGTTCCATTGCACATATTGAACGGCGGTGGAGTGATGGCTGAGTCGTTGACCGTCCGGGGTGTACTGGAGCTGGAGGTGTTCCAACGGACACAGGTGACCGTCTACGCGGGCGCCAGTCTGCTGGACCGTGTTGTCCGGTGGGTCCACACCGGCGAGATTCCGGACATCCATCGGTTCTTGACCGGCGGTGAGATGCTCTTGACGGCCGGACTGGGCATGGGCGCCACGGACGGGGAACAGCGCGCCTACATCCGCCGCCTCGCCGATGCGAGAGCCGCGGTTCTCGTAGTGGAGCTGGCCGGGCGGGCCTTCAGCGCGATGCCGCCCGCGGCGATAGAAGAGGCGGAGACCCAGGGGTTACCGCTTGTCGGGTTGAGCGACGAGATCCCGTTCGTCGAGGCGTCGGCCCAGGTGCACGAGATGCTGGTGGAACTGCGGGTGCGGGACCTCCTGACGGAGGAGGCCGCCGGTCAGGCTTTCATGAATCTCTTGCTGGCCGACGAGGACTACCTCGGGCTCACCGATGAGTTGGCGCGACGCATCGGACATCCCGTCGTACTCGAGGACGTGACCCATCAGATGCTGGCCTATTCCGGCAGGACTCCCGAATCTGACCTGGTCACCGCCGAATGGGAGGTTCATTCACGGGCGATGCACGAGCGTCATGTACCGCCGCGGAATCCGGCGCGTCCGGTGCCCACCGCGCGCGCCGGATCTTTCAGCGCAGTCGTCGCGTGCGCTCGCCGCCCCGTTGTGTTGCGCGGTGAGTCGTGGGGGTGGTTGCACCTGCTGCACGGTTCGGCGTCAATGTCGGCAGGCGACCTCAGCTCGCTGGACCGTGCCGCGGCCGCCGTAGCCATCACACTTCTCAGCGAGCGCGAGAGCGGCGCCCGGTCGGCCAAGCGGGAGGGTGCCCTGCTCAACCGCCTCATGCTCGGTGACGTCAGTGGAGACGACTTCGTGGACCGCGCGCTCGCTCTCGGCCGAGATCTGCGCCAGCGCGAACTCCTCGTCATCGTCGCCGGGACCGAGACGCCCGAAGGCGACTTCGCCGATCACGACCTCGGCGCCCTGCTGCGCACCGCTGGATTGCCGGCGGTGGTCGGCGATATCGGTGAGTTCAGCCTCGCCGTCGTCGGCCTGGCACCCCAACTCTCCGATCGCGATGTCGCGGCTGTGCTCAGCGCTCATGGCGTGTGGGGCGGGCTCAGCCGCGCCGTGTCACCCCCGGCTCTGCCCAGCGCGATCCGTCAGGGACGCAACGCTGCCGCCGCGGCAGCGATCGACACAAACCGGTCAATTTTACGGTTTGACGATCTCGGCGTCCTCCGCCTGCTTGTCACGCTCGCCGAAGGGCCGGAGCTGGCCCGCTATGTCGAGGACGAGCTGGGCGAAGTCCTGCTACACGACGCGACATCGGCGAATCCGCTCATGCCGACGCTGCGGGAGTTCCTCGCATGCGGTGGGAACAAGTCACGGGCGGCGGAGGCGCTGTACGTGCAGCGGCGCACCTTGTATTACAGGCTCGATCGAATCGGAACACTGCTCGGCCTGTCCTTGGACGACCTCGAAGTGCAGCAGCGACTCCAGATGGCCGTTCGAGGACACGAGATGCTCCGTCGCACGAGGCCCCGGGGGTGACCCCGCAAACGACGACCAGTCAGTCCTCGCCGCGGATGAACGCCGCTGCCCGTTCGCCAATCATGATTGCGGGCGCGTTGGTGTTCCCGGTGACCAGTGTGGGCATGATCGATGTGTCGGCGACGCGGACGTTGTCCACGCCGTAGACCTTGAGTTCGCTGTCGACAACCTTGCCCATCATGCAGCTCCCGGACGGGTGGTAGAAGGAGAACGCCTGAGTGCGGATGTAATCGTCGATTGCCTGATCGCTGTCGGATTCGGGCGCGAGACCGGCGCGCGCCGCGGTGTCGAGGTCGCCGTCCAGCAGTGACGTGAGCGCAGCCTGTCGGGCAATACGCATCGACATCCGGACTCCCGCACGTAAGCGCACACGGTCGTCATCCTCGGACAGATAGTTGTGGGCGATACGCGGCTTGGCGTAGGGATTGGAGTGCCGCAGCGTGACAGACCCGCGACTTGCCGGCCGGGCCACGTACGGCCCGAACGACATGCCCGGCTCCAGCGGGGCCGCAAGACCTTGGTCCCGCACGATTCCGAGCGCCGCATGGAGTTGGATGTCCGGCGCTGGGACGTCGTCTGACGATCGAAGGAATCCGCCGACCTCGGTCCATGCCATTGCGCCGAATCCATCGCGCCGCAGGAGCGCCTCTTCCTGGCTGGTGTCGGGCCCGAGGACCGGCGGTGTGTCACTGAAGAAGCTGAGGAAGCAACCGGCATGGTCCTGCATGTTGCGACCGACATCAGGCAGGTCGAACCGAGGTGCGATACCGGCGGCCCTCAGTTCATCCGTTGGGCCGACTCCGGACTGCAACAGCAGGTGGGGCGAGTTGTAGGCGCCGAGCGACAAGACGATCTCCCGCTCAACCCGGATCGTCCGGACGTCGCCGAGTCGATCAACTTCGAGGCCTGTCGCTCGGTTCCCGTCGAACAGCACGCGCAGCGCGAGGGTCGAGGTCAGGACCGTCAGGTTGGGGCGGTGGGCGGCTGGGTCGAGGAATGCGACCGCACTGCTGCACCGCAAGCCCTGGCGCTGTGTGACCTGGTAGAGACCGACGCCTTCCTGATCCGCGCCGTTGAAGTCCGGGTTCAACGGGTGCCCTGATTGTTGAGCCGCCTCGACCCAGGCCTCGAGAAGGGGATGGACGGACCTGGGGTCGCTCACTGTCAACGGCCCACCAACCGCATGGAACTCGTCGGCGCCGCGCTGGTTGTCCTCGGATTTCTTGAAGAAGTCCAGAACGTCGGAGTAGCCCCATCCCTTGTTCCCTAGATCTCGCCACGTGTCGTAGTCGTAGCGGTGCCCCCGCACGTAGAGCATCGTGTTCATGGAGCTGGTCCCGCCCACAACGCGGCCACGCGGCAGATATGCGCGACGCCCGCCGAGATGTACCTCAGGCTCGGTCTCGAAGTCCCAGTCGTAGGCCGTTTTGAGCTGCTGGGAGAAGAGCGCGGGAATTTCGAACAGCCGGCCCTTGGCCGGTGGCCCTGCCTCCACCAGCGCTACACGTACACCAGGATCCTCGGATAGCCGCGCGGCAACTGCGCATCCGGCTGAACCGGAGCCGACGACAAGGTAATCGAAGTTCTCCGCTGCGCTCGGCCGCGTCATATCAGAACCTTTCCTCGACACGCTCAGATAGCAGAGACGTCAACACCCTCACAGGTCCACCGTGTGGATCGGACCTTCGCCGACCCGCTCGGCGGCGTGCTCGGCGACCAGGCGCTCGATGGCTTGGCCCTTCGGCAGTGCGAAGAAATAGATCCCGACACCCACGGCGGCGACGATGAGAAGGCCGATGCCGACCTGTACCGGGTTCTGATAGATCAAGACCACCGCAATGACGATGGACCAGAGGATGGCGATGGGAAACAGGACCCGCCAGGCCTTCACCTCGAACGCGGGTTTCGGGACAACCCCCCTCAGCTTGCCGACGAACATGCACCCGATCAGCAGGCCGTAGCCGGCGACCCATAGCACCACGGTCATGGCGATGAGCACCGCGTAGAGGGCGCTCCAGAGCACGAGCAGGAAGGCGATCACGCCGCCCGTCCAGACAGCGATGGCCGGGACCTTGTCCTTGTTGAGGCGGCCGATGGCGCGGGCCATTGGGAACTCGCCGTCGCGGGCCTGGGCCCACAACACCCGGGCCCCCGCCATCTGCAGGACAACCGCGCTGACGAACAGCCCGTAGACCGCGAGGACCTCGAACACCTTGGCCATCGCCACGCCCAGAATAGGTTCGAGAATGAAGGTGACTGGCTGGGTAGCATTTATTGTGTCCGGTACGTTCCTCATGCCGAGCAGTAGTAGCAGGATGACTACCGTGCCGAACAGGTATGAGGAACCGTTGGCGATCACCATTCCGCGAGGAACCGAACGCGACGCGTGCACCGTCTCCTCGCTGGCATTGCCACTGACATCGAACCCATTGAGCACGATGCAGGGCAGCAAGGCGGCGAACAACAGCGGCAACGCAACAGAGCCCGTCACCGTTCCCTGCGTGGTGAACAAATAGTCGATCCCGTGCACCGGGCTATGCCCGAAAACCAAGGCGCCCGCCAGAATGACGGACACCAGGATGCAGGCGACGATCGTGGCGAAGACACCTGCGTTCACGAAGCGGGCACCCCACTTGACGCTGATCACGTTGATCAAGGTCGAGGTGAGAATCAGGGCTCCGGTGACTCCGACCGTCCACCAATGGCTCAGATCGTTGAATCCCAACCAGGAAGCGACGATGGGGGCGATGGCGATACAGGAGCCCGAGACCGACACGACGTGGGCGATCTCGATCCACCAGCCGGTCTGCCACCCGAACAGTCGGCCGCCCAATCGGGATACGATGCTATAGGCAGCACCCGCAATGGGAAACGACGAGCAAGCCTCGGCAACGCAGAAAGCGATCAGCATCTGCAGGGCCCCAGCGATCAGCCACGGCCACATGGTCGCAGGGCCTACCGCCGATAGGGCTACACCGATGGTGAAGACAATTCCACCGATCGGAGCAATGTTTCCGAATTGGAGTGCGAAGCTCGAGAATAATCCGAGTGTCCGCTTCAGTTCCGGGCGATACCCGAGCTGCTCCAGGTAGTCGTCATCGCTCTGAGTTGCGGCGTCGAGGGGCGAGGGCAATTTCGATCTCCGCGGCATCGGGGCCTCCGAAGGCTTCTGTGGATCTGAGCTGCCGTCAATTTGATTCGCAAACGCTAGGCTCGCAGTGTGAGCTGGAACATGACCAGGATGTGCACTCTTGGAGATGTGTGGTGCACAGTCTGTGTCTTCCGCGGGCGCAGGCGATCCCGTCGTCGTGGTGCAGCATGACCGCTGCGCGAGCCGTCTCCACCAGCCCGTGATGCACATGCCGAACGGCTCGAGATCGATGGAGCGCCGCGCCGAACAGCCTGACGAACGCCGAGGTGTGTCGGCGGCTCGTCGCTGCAGTGTTCTCGGTGGTCAGCGGGTGGAGAGGTCTGGGGTTTCCATGGTGTTTTCCGCGCTGGCGGCAGTCCCTGCCCGGTGCTCGGCGAGCACGGCCCGCTTGCCGGGGCGCTGGTGCGCCACGACGTAGTAGAGACCGCCGGCGAGGACGATCACGCCGCTGAAGAGGACGCCCGCCCAGGTCAGGTACCAGGCGCCAGCTCCGTAGATCTCCGGGCGGGGCCACGCCAGGTTCACGATCATGAACAGCTGGAAGACGACCGCGACGATGTTGGCAGGCAGGCCCCACCGGCCCATGTTGAAGTAGGGGCCGTGGTCGGGAGTGGGCCATTTCCCGCGCAGTCGCGCGCAGAGCAATGAGACAGTGACGATCGTGTAGGTGAGGTAGACCAGTACCGCCGCGAGGCCACCGACCGCCGTGATGATCTGCGTATTGCCCAGGTTCACCAGCAGCAGCCCGAACACGAGTACCGCGAGGACGATCGCGGGTACCGGCATGCTGCGCGTGCGGGGGTTGACCTTGGACAGCGCGTGGCTGGCGGGCAGTTTGCCGTCGCGTGCCATGGAGAAGATCAGTCGAATTCCACCGGTCTGCACGGTCAGGGTGCACACGCAGATCGAGAGGACAACGCAGGCTAGGAAGATCGTACTCATTCCGTCGCCGAGTACGGATTTCAGCACATAGGGCAGGCCGAGGGTACTGATCTGTTGGATGGTGGATTCCCCGAAGATGTCGGGCACGGCCATTTCGACGGCCAGTACGAGCAGGGCCCCGAGCAGCGTCGACACGGTGAGTGCGCGGACGATCTCACGCGGCGCGAACTTGCGGGGGTTGGTCGTTTCCTCCGCGAGAGTGCCGGCGGTGTCGAACCCGTACAGGATGTTCACCGCGAAGAGACCAGCCACCAGGAACGCGCCGATATAGCCGGCGGGATGTCCGGCGCCCGTCCCATTCGTGGCGAGGGTGACCTCGGGCCCGCGTTGCGTGTGGCCGAACAGCAGCACGATCAGCAGGACGCAGCCGATCAGCTCCACGAAAACGCCGATGTTGTTGAGGATGGCCATCAGGCGGATGCCGACGATGTTCACGATGGTGGTCAGGGCGACGAGGACCGAGCCCAGCAGGACCGCGTTCTGTGCTCCGCCGGGGGTGGCGTAGCTACCGGCGTCGGCCGCGGTTCCGAACACCTGGAACCCGGACCACAGTTGTGGCAGCACGATCTGGAGCGACAGAGCGGGACCGGCCACGAACGGTATGACCGCCAGGGCGAGGATCCATCCGGCCAGCCAGCCGGGACCTTCGGAGGCGATGTTCTTCACCCACTGGTACACCCCGCCCGCGAGTGGATACTTCGAGGCCAGCTCGGCGAAGCAGAGCGCGACGGGGAACTGGCCGAGAAAGACGACCGGCATGGCCCAGAAGAAGGCCGGGCCGCCGAACCCGAAACCGAACCCGAAGAGCATCGTGGCGCCCGTGAGGATCGACAGGAAACTGAATCCGGCCGCGAATGCCGAGAACCTTCCCAGTGATCGGTTGAGCTCCTGCTTGTAGCCGAAAGTGGCTAGATAATCGGCCTCTTCGTCCCTATCCCGATTCATTCCGAACTCCTGTTCGACGAGGACGTTGTGAAGATCGTCATTGAGGTGCCGGGAGATCAGGATGAGCGAGCGTGGCTCGGCTCGATATGGCGGTTCACTTCGGTCGTACGTTTGTCTGCGAATCCCGGCCCGAAGTTATCGGGTCACAGTAGAACTGCTGCCGTCGCTGAGGACATGCACACGTGCTGCAGATCGAGGGGAACTATGTGCGCACTGTGTGAAGCCGCCGAGTCCGTGGGTTTCACCGCGCCGGTGGCGACGCCAGGCTGGTCCTGCGGACATATTCGACGGGCAGCAGGATCTCCCTGGCCGGGCCACCGTCGATGATCTCCAGGAGGAGCCGCGCAGCCTGCCGACCCTTGTCCACCAGCGGCTGCCGAACCGTGGTGAGCCCGGCGGCCTCGGCGGCGGGGATGTCGTCGAACCCGACCACCGAGAGGTCGTCCGGGACCGCGAGCCCCCGCCCCTGCGCGACCTCGATTGTGGCCAGCGCGAGGACGTCGGTACCCGCGATCACAGCGGTCACCGCGGCGGCGTCGAGCAGGGTCTCGGCGGCCCGACGCGACACCTCGTGGTCGACTCCGCCGGCCTCGACGACGGTCACGGTCGACCAGTCCCGGTCGCCATGGTCGTCGAACGCGGCGGCGTAACCGATGAGGCGCTCGCTCATGACCCGGTCGCGCGCCTCGATGATGCGCGCCGCGCTTGCCACGCCCGCCCGGCCGTCGGGGACGAGGCGATCGACCAGGACACCGACCCGCCGATGTCCATGCGCCAGAACCTGCGCGGCGAGCTCATGCGCCGCCTGTCGGTCCGGGATGCCGACCCGGGGGAGGCCGGTGTCAGGTGCGCCGTCGACCAGCACTACTGGCAGCCCGCGGCTGAGCACCCGCTCCATGCCCGGGTGGCCCTCGGGCAGGGCGTAGGCGAGGAACCCGTCGACCGCGCCACGCAGCAGCACGCCTGAGCCCTGGGCGATCTTTTGCGACTCGAGCGGGAATGGCAGCAGGGTGAGGGCGACCTCCGCGAGCTCGCCGACCTCGGAGATTCCCCTGAGCAGCAGCGCGGTGGCCGGGTCGTCGAACGCGTCACGCAAGGAGTCAGTGATCATCAGGCCGAGGGCGCCCGCCTGCCCGGTGCGCAGGCTCCGTCCGGCCGGGTCGGGGCCGGCATAGCCGATCTCCGTGGCGATCTTGAGAATGTGTTCGCGCCGGGCGTTCGAGAGTCGGTCCGGACGGTTGAACGCGTAGGAAACCGCCGCCTGCGACACGCCGGCCGCTCGTGCCACATCGTGCATGGTGACCACGTTGGCCTATCTCCCTCTGGCGACTCCGGATCAGCCTAGCTCTGCCCTCTCCATGATCGGCCCGGTTGGCCGGCTGTTGACACCTGGCGGCTGTCGCCTTACCGTCAGGAGGCAGTTATACGTATAACTCATCGTAGCAGGGCACCTGTCGCGGGCCGGCCGAGCCGGCGAGCGGAGCGCATTCAGGGTGCTCGGCTGAGGTTCGAAGAAATGTCATGAGCGGGGGCGTGCCGTGGTGCAGCCGGACGGACCGAGGAAGAAGTCCTACGACGTCGTGATCGTGGGAAGTGGCATGGGAGGTGGCACGCTTGCCTATGCGCTGGCTGACTCGGGATTGAGCACTCTCCTGCTGGAACGCGGCGACTTCTTGCCGAGGGAGCGGCAAAACTGGGACCCGCACGAGGTTTTCGAGAGCCACCGCTACGTGAATGCGGAGCAATGGGTCGACAAGGACGGCGTGCCGTTCACGCCCGGCACCTATTATTACGTCGGTGGGAACACCAAACTTTACGGTGCGTCCCTGGTGCGTTTTCGGCGGGAAGATTTCCAGGCCAGTGAGCTGCACGGTGGGGTCTCCCCGGCCTGGCCCGTGGGGTACGACGATCTTGCGCCGTACTACCGGCTCGCCGAGCAGGTGTATCGGGTGCACGGCGACCAGTTCGATGACCCGACGCTGCCCCGGGATGACCCGTTTCCCTACCCGCCGCTCGAGCACGAGAGCTCGATCCGGCGGCTGTCCGAGCGGCTGACCGGTCTCGGCCTGACGCCGTCCCACCTGGCGCTCGGCGTTGACCTCAGTGCCGACGGAGCCTGTATCCGGTGCGCCACCTGCGACGGGTTCCCGTGCCGCGTGCTGGCCAAGTCCGACGCCGATGTGCGCTGCGTGCGGCCGGCCGTGCGGACCGGAGCGGTCGAACTGCTGACCAACGCCTACGTCTCGCGGGTGCTCACCGCGCGGTCGGGTGCTCGGGTGCGTGGGGTTGAGCTGGAGCATTGCGGGGCTCGCCTCGAGGTGGGTGCAGGGACCGTGGTGGTCTCCGCCGGGGCGGCGAACTCGGCGGCCCTGCTGTTGCGCTCGGCCGGCAGTGCCCACCCGGGTGGCCTCGCCAACTCCTCCGGGCTGGTCGGGCGCCGCTACATGGTGCACAACAACTCGATCATGGTTGGTGTTCATCCGTTCCGGAAGAACACCGCCGAGTTCCAGAAGACGCTCTACCTCAACGACTTCTACACGAAGGGCACCGCCGACCACCCGTACCCATTGGGGCACGTACAGCTCATCGGCAAGCTGCGCGCCGAGATGATCAGCGGGCAGTATCCGCGGCTGCCGAAATGGTCGATGCGAATGGCGACCGCGCGCAGTGTCGACTGGTGGCTGTTCAGTGAGGATCTACCCGACCCGGACAATCGCGTCACGCTCACGTCGGCCGGCGGGATCCAGGTCCATTGGCGGCCCACCAACGTGCGTACCCACGAGGTACTGGTCCGCGAGATGCGGGGGATCCTGCGCAGGGCGGGGCTCCCGTTCATCTTCAGCCGGCGCACGACCGTGGAGGTGAACTCCCACCAGGCCGGGACCGTGTGCTCGGGTACTGACCCGGCCACTTCCGTGCTGGACCCGTCCTGTCGTGCCCACGATGTCGACAACCTCTTCGTGGTGGACTCGTCGTTCTTTCCCTCGCTGCCGGTGATGAATCCGGCGCTCACCATTGCCGCGAACGCCTTCCGGGTCGCGGACGTGATCCGGCGCGACCACGGAATTGCTGAACACCTTGCCGGCAATGCCGGTTGCGTTGCCACTCGCCCCGTCGACTTCCGATAACAGAAAGGCTTGGCCCACCATGAACAAACGCACCGGTGGACAGATGGTCGTCGACTGTCTCATCCGTGAGGGCGTGGACCGCGTCTTTGCCATTCCCGGTCACGGCAACACGGCCCTGCTGGACGCTTTCCTCGACCGCGCCGACGAGATCGAGCTCGTGCCCGCGATGCACGAGCAGGGCGCGGCGCACATGGCGGACGGCTACTACCGGGCGTCCGGGAAGATCGCGGCGGTCTGCACCTCGATCGGGCCGGGCGCCACCAATACCCTCACCGGGCTCGCCACCGCCTTTGCCGACTCCCAGCCCATGATCCTGCTGACCGGCGCGGTGCACACCTACCTGGAGAACCGCGGGGTCCTGCAGGAGATCGACCGGCCGCACGGCAACAACTTCCCCAGGATGGCCGAGCCCGTGGTGAAGCGGTGGTGGCAACCCCACCACGTCGAGCAGATCCCGACCGTGCTGGCCCAGGCCTTCACCGCGATGCGGGAGGGCCGCCGCGGACCGGTGCTGGTCGACATCCCACAGGACCTGCAGGCCGAGTACGGCGACTACCAGCGGCCTGCCGGCCGGCGCGGGGCGAGCCCCCGGCCAAGCGGCGACCCCGAGCTGATCGCCGACGCGGCACGGGTCCTGGCGCGGGCCACCCGCCCGGTGATCCTCGCCGGTGGTGGCGTGATCGCTGCCGACGCCAGCGACGAGTTGGCCGCGGTGGCGGAGTGGCTCGGCGCGCCGGTCACCCACTCGTTCATGGGCAAGGGCGCGATCCCCGCCGACCACGATCTGTACGCGTGGCCGTGCGGCGACATGGGCTCCATTCCGGGCAATGCGATGACGCGGGCGGCTGATGTGATCCTGGCCGTGGGTTGTCGATTCTCCGACCGCATCACCTCCTCATACCGGCCGGGGGTGACCTTCAACATCCCCGAGACCAAGCTCGTCCAGATCGACATCGACGGGTTCGAGATCGGACGGAACTATCCGGTCGAAGTGGGTGTCGTCGGCGACGCCAAGTTGAGCCTGGCCGCCCTGCGGTCCGCCCTCGCCGCGCTCGGCGACGCCAAGGACTATCGCGGTTCGGAGTACTTCGGGGAGCTGCAAGCACTCAAGGCCCAGTGGGACGAGCATCTGCGGCCGATGCGGACCACCGACCACCTGCCGATGACCAACTCGCGCGCGATGGTCGAGATCCGCAAGGCGCTGCCGAGGGACGGGATTCTGGTCACCGACTCGAGCAACCCGGCCAACCAGGCATTCAACGAGTTCCCGATCTACGGCCCGAGGACGAACATCGTCGCCGGCGGCATGTCCGGAATCGGGTTCGGTATTCCCGCCGCGATCGGGGCGCAGATCGCCGTGCCAGATACGCCGGTGCTGGCCCTCGTCGGGGACGGGAGTTTCTTGCAGACGGGCACCGAGCTGGCTACCGCTGCCATGCTCGGGGTGCCCCTGGTGGTCGTCGTGTTGAACAACGGCGGCTGGGAGGCCATCAAAGACCTGCAGATCAACCTCTTTGGCGCGGACCGTACGGCGATCACCGAGTGGACCACGCCGAAGGGCGAGCCCTATTTCGCCAACGTCACCGAGTTCGCCCGGTCGCTGGGCTGCACGGCCGAACGCATCGAGGATCCCGCGGCGCTCGCCGACGCGGTGGCCCGGGCATTCAACACTCCCGGTCCCGTCGTTCTCGAGGCGATGAGCGCCCATCAGCTGCCCTGGACGGAGATGCATCCGACCGGCTGGTGGGACATCACCGTGCCCGCCTATCACCACGCCACCCGCGCCGACTATGTCGCACAGCGCGGCTTCTGAGCCGCCGCGCGGCGGCTGCGAGCCTGGCCCCGCTCACTCCTGGTAGAAGTCCTGACCGGCCTTGCGCACAGTGGAGTATCCGATGGCCGAGTTGCTGACCGCCCGCGCGGCGCTCGAACTGGAAGTGTTCGCGAGGACCCAGGTCACGGTGTACGCCGGCGAGGACAAGCTCGATCTCCCGGTGCGTTGGGTGCATGCCGGCGAGATCCCCGACATTCACCGGTTCCTGTCCGGCCAGGAGATGTTGCTGACCGCGGGGCTGGGCATGGGGCCCACCGCCGACGAGCAGCGGACGTTCATCCGGCGGATAGCTCAGGCACGAGCCTCCGTACTGGTTGTCGAATTGGCGGGCCGGATGTTCCACACCATGCCCCGTGCCGCCATCGAGGAGGCCGAGGCGGTTGGCCTTCCACTGGTGGGCCTGCGCGACGAGATCCCTTTCGTGGAGGTGTCGGCCCAGGTGCACGAGAAGCTCGTCGAGACGCGAATGGCCGGGGTCATCGCGGAGGAGTCCACCGGCCAGGCATTCATGAATCTGTTGCTCGCCGATGAGGACTACCTCAGATTGGTCGAGGAGGCCGCGCGGCGTACTGGATTCGCCGTCGTCCTGGAGGACTTCTCGCACCAGATGCGTGCCTACGCCGGGGTCACCACGGGCTCCGACGAGATCGTCGCGGACTGGGGAGCGCATTCCCGGGCAATCCACGAACGGCACCAGAGCGCGAATGAACGCAAGTTCACACCGACCGCCCGGCCCGGGTCGTTCAGCGAGGTTGTCGCCTGTGCCCGCCGTCCGGTCGTGCTGCGCGGCGAGCCGTGGGGCTGGCTGCATCTGTTGCACGGCGCCACCGCGCCCGGCAATCTGAACACCCTCGAACGTGCCGCCGCGGCGGTGGCAATCAGCCTGCTCAGTGAGCGGGAGAGCGGCGCCCGGGCCGCCCAGCGTCAGGGCACGCTGCTCAACAGGCTGATGCTCGGCGACATCTCCGGTGAGGAGTTCGTCCAACGCGCCCTCACCCTCGGCCAGGATCTGCGGGACCGACCTTTGGTCGTAGTTGCTGCCGGGCTTGGCCCGGAGGACCAGAACGGGTACACCGACCAGCACCTCGCGCGCGTCCTGCATGATCTCGGCCTGCCGTTCGTGGTCGGCGACATCGGCGCGTTCGCCCTCGCCGTGGTCGGACTGAACGGCGAGGACAGTGAGCAGCTGCGGTCGGCATTGGCCGGTGAAGGGGCGTGGGGCGGGATCAGCCGCGCGGTGGGGCCCGTCGGGCTGCCGTCGGCGGTCCGGCAGGGGTGCGGCGCCGCCCGCGTCGCCGCGACGGCTCGGTCGCACGAGTTCCTCCGCTTCGACGATCTCGGTGTGCTCCGGCTGCTCGTGACCCTTGCGGAGGGCCCCGAGCTCGCTCGATACGTCGAGGACGAGCTCGGCCCTCTGCTCGAGCATGACGCCCAGGTAGCGAATCCGTTGCTGCCGACCCTGCGTGCCTACGTCGATTCGGGCGGCAACAAGGCGCGCACGGCCGAGATGCTCTTCGTCCAGCGCCGGACCCTGTACTACCGGCTCGAACGCTTGGAGGCCATCCTCGGCCTCGACCTGAGCACGAGTGAGACCCAGAAGCGGCTGCACCTCGCCGTCCGAGGGCGTGAACTCCTGAGCCGACCGACCTCGCGGCTTCGGTAGAAGAGAAGTGCGAGCCGCCGCGGTCCAGAAAGGGAGACAAGGATGCAACCGAAGCTGCGCTGGGGTCTGATGGGCGCCAGCGACATCGCCGAGACGAGGATGCTGCCCGCGCTGCGGCGGTGCGGCCACCGCGTGACCGCTGTGTTGAGCGCGTCGACCGACCGGGCGCGCGACTATGCGGCACGCAACGACATCCCGCTTGCATTCGCTGACATGACCGCGTTCAGCTCGTGCGAGGAGATCGACGCCGTGTACGTGTCCAGCGTGAACGACCTCCACCTGGCACAGGTACGAGCGGCGGCGGAGGCGGGCAAGCACGTGCTGTGTGAGAAGCCTGTCGCCACGACCCTGGCTGATGCCGGGGCGATCATCGCTTGTTGCCGCACGGGCGGCGTCGTCCTCGCCGTCAATCATCACCTACCGGCGGCCGGCACCCACCGAGCCATCCACGAGCTCGTCGCCCGAGGCGCGATCGGCCAGCCTCTCGCGGTCGGTGTACAGCACGCGACCCTGCTGCCGGAACGGCTGCGTGGGTGGCGGCTGAGCGGTGTCGCGGGCGCCGGGGCCGTGTTCGACCTGTCCTGCCACGACGCGTCGGTGATCAACCCGCTGCTCGGCACGCGGGCGATCGAGACCACCGCGATCACCGCCACCCAAGGACCGTGGGCGGCACGCAGCGAGGACGTATCGATGGCGGTGATCCGGTACGAGGGGGACGTCCTGGCCCAACTGCACGACTCGTTCACCTCGCCCTACACGCCGACCGTGTTCGAGGTGCACGGTGACGCCGGCAGCATTCGGGCGGTCGACGTGATGACCCCGGAACCGCTCGGCACAGTCATGCTGACCGATCAGAGCGGCACCCAGGAGATCGACGTCGAGGACCGGCGGCACACCTACGACATCACCCTCGAGGCCTTCAGCGGGGCGGTCGTCGGCGACGGGCGGCCCGTGGTGACCGGCGAGGACGCTTATCACGCCCTCGCGATCAGTCTGTCCATTCTGGAGTCGGCGGCAACGCGGCAGCGGGTGGCCGTTCGGTCTTGGGACACTCAGTGACCGACGCACAGCGATCGGCGAACGAGCAGCCCATCGGCCATCGGCCAGGCCAAGACGGGCCTACCGTCGATGCCGATCAGCATTTCACTTCATGTACGGCGGAGCGCGGATTCTGATCCCCCAGGAGGACCGGACGTGGGCAAGATCAATCTTGGCTTGAACCTCGAGTTTGCCCGACTCGAGAACCGGGGGTTCGACTGGGCGATGGACCACGCGGCGGAGATCGGCTACGAGTACGTCGAGCCGATGGTCCACTGGGGGAGGGAGCTACTCAGCGCGGCCGGCTACTTCCATAGTCGCTCCATGCTCGACGACCCACTCCTGCTCAAGGACGCCGTGGAAAGCCGAGGCCTGAAGATCTCATCGCTGTCCAGTCACGCCCCGCTGGCCAAGCCCGAGGTCAGCGTCGAGTACCTGCGGCAGTCCATTCGGTACGCCGCTGAGTGCGGTGCGCCGATGATCATGGTTGACGACGGCCCGACTCCTGTCTGGACGAGCGAGGAGGAGAACTACACCCTCATGCGGTACACGCTCCAGGAGGCCGCCCTGGTCGCCGAGCCGCGCGGGATCAAGATCGCGATCGAGACCCATGGGCCCTACACCGCGACGCCCGATCGCCTGGACCGGCTGCTAGGGCTGATCGACAGCCCCGCGCTGACCATCAATCTCGACACCGGCAACAGCTACCTCAGCGAGAACGATCCGCACGAGTGGCTCGAGGCCATCATCTCGCGCGTCACGCACCTGCACGCGAAGGACATTTCGCCCGAGGACGCGCGCCGCTACCGGGGCAAGGTTCGCGGCATGCTCGGCTGCGCCTGTGGTGACGGCGTGATCGATTGGCAGCGGATCGTCACCACGCTGGCCGCGGCCGACCACGACGTCGTGCTATCCGTTGAATGTGGCTCACTCGAGGCCGCGGTCGAGAGTCACGCCTATCTCCGAGCGCTGATCGACAGCGGCGGCGCCGGCTGAACCACCTGCGAGTTCAGTCAGTGTCTCCACGTCAACTAGTCATCGTCGGCTGTGTACTCCTCTCGGGGCGGTTGTCCGTGGTCGTCTTACCGAGGTGGGTTTCGAAGAAGTCGGTCAGCTTGGTGATGGCGGTGGGGATGTATTCATCCTTGTCGTAGAGGTCGACGTGGGTGGCACCGTCGATCCAGGCGAGTTCCTTCGGCTCCCGAGCCTGCTCGATCGCCTCGCGGGTGAGTGGCTTGAATGCCCGGCTGGACGAGCATCTGGCCGCCTGTTCCCGTGCCCAGGTGGCCTTGCTGACCGACGTGCGGTTCGAGTCCCGTGTCGAGCACGTCGTCGGATCGAAGTCCTGAGGGCGAATCCCCAGGGCAGTACGACTAAGGAGACACAGGATGATCGAGATGGAGCCTGTGACGGCGGACCCTGCTCTCCTACGGCGGGCGTTCGGTTGTTTCTCGTCCGCCCGCAGGGCCGTGTCGCAGAGGTCGAACCGCAGCGCGGCCATCTCAGGCCGCTGCTCGCCCTTGATCTCGATCTCCCTTCGCTGAGCGACACCGCGTGGGGTCGGGTTACTGCCCGGCGAGCGCACCGCCGATACCGCCGACGCTGAAGTAGCGGTTGAGCAAGGCGAAGATGGTTACCGGGGGGAGCAGCATTACTACGGCCGCTGCCATGACAGAGCCCCAGTCGGTGACGGTCTGGGTCGAGAAGGTCTGCAGTCCGAGCGGCAGGGTGAACAGGTCCTGAGACCGGATGAACACCAGGGCGATCAGGTAATCGTTCCACGAGACCAGGAACGTGTAGATCGCGGTGGAGAGGATCCCCGGTAGCGAGTTGCGCAGTACGATCCGCCTGAATGCACCGAACGGCGAGCATCCGTCGATCCAGGCTGCCTGCTCGATGGAGACGGGGATGGAGTCCATATAGGCCGCCATCATCCAGGTCGCCACCGACATCGAGGCACCGACGTAAATGATTGTGACGCCGACCAGGCTGTCGACCAGCCCGAGTTGGGCGAAGAGGATGAACAGCGGGATCACTGCGGTGATCACCGGTAGGGACTGGACGACGAACAGGACCAGTGAATAGCCCGAGAACACCCGGCCCCGTCCCCGGGAAAGCGCGTAGCCGGCCGGAGCGGCCACGAGCACGGAGACGAAGGTCGTCGCCAGGGTGACGGTGAGGCTGTTGGTCAGCCACTCCAGCACCTGGCTGTCACCGAGGACGTATGCGAAGTTGCGCAGGGTAAGCGGGCCCGAGCCCTGGGAGTGCAGCCCCGGTCGCAGGGACAGCCACAGCACACCGATGACCGGCACGAGCACGATCGCGGTGATCACCAGCGCCAGAATGAAGCGGCCCCATCGGCCGATGCCGCGTCGCGCGTCGGCGCTTTCGGGGAACCGGGAGGACCTGGTCGGTGCCGGCGCGGCGGAGTTGTCAACAGCGGTCATCAGGCGTGCGCCTTTCGGACCTGGCGGTAGAGGACCACCGAGACGAAGACGAGCGTCAGGCTCATCAGGAACGCGATGGCGACACCGAACCCGACCTGGAAGTTCTCGAACACCGAGCGGTAGGCCAGGATCACCAGGGTCGTGGTTGCGTCGATCGGACCGCCGCCGGTGAGCAGGTAGATCGTCGGGAAGTCGTTCACCACAAAGATCGTCATGAGGATCCATGAGATGTAGGTGGAGCGCGCTACGAGCGGCAGCGTGATGTGGAACAGCTGCTGACGACCGGAGGCTCCGTCCATCCGCGCGGCCTCGTAGACCGAGTCGTCCACGCTGGCGAGCGCCGCCGAGTTCATCATCATCATGAACGGGAAATTGACCCAGACCTCGAACGCGCAGACGACGATCTTGGCCAGCGTCGGGTCCGCGAGGAACAACGGCGTGTTGAGACCCAGCAGGCCGGCGAGCGCGGGCAACGGGCTCTGCGGGGTCGCCGTCAACCAGTTCCAGGCCTTCGCCGACACAACGATGGGGACGACCCACGGAAGCAGGAGGAGCACCTTGAAGCCACCGCGTCCGGGCAGGTCCGAGCGCAGGAGCAGGGCCAACGCCAGCCCGATGGCCCAGCTGCAGAATACCGACACCACGGTGAACAGCACGGTGAAGCGCACGGCGCGCCAGAACGCGGGGTCGGCCAGGACGTCGCCGTAGTTCTCCAACCCGACGAAGTCGCCCCCCACTATGAGCGTGCCGTTCCGCAGCGACTGCAGCAGGGCGTAGAGCAGCGGATAAATGTTGATCAGGAGCAGGAGCAGGACTGACGGCAGGACCAGCACGGTCAGCGTGCGGCGCACCTGCCGCGCCTGCTGGTTATGCCCAGAGGACGGCGAACCGAGGGACGTCGTCCCGGCGGTAGCGGGCGGATCCGAGGTGGCGGATGCAGCGGTCATGCTCGCCTACCTCTTGAGAAGTGACGACAGGGCGTTCGACAGATTCGTCAGCGCTGTCCTGGCGTCAACGTTCGGCGTCAGCACCGCCTGTCCGAACTGGTACATGGCGCTGTTGCCGTCCATCTTCGACTGGTCGACACCGACGGTCGTGCCGCGCGCCGAGTAGGAGACGCCGATCGGCTGGTACTCCCGGACCGCCTTGTAGTAATTCGTCTTTTTCTGGAACTCCGGCGATGCGACGATCGACTTGAGCACCGGCAGACCGTTGACGAGGTTCTGGTCCCAGAACACGTGCATGTTTCGGACGAAGTGCTCCACGAACGCCTCGCTTCCCTCCTGCGAGGGCGTGTTGCGGTACATCATGATGTTGTTCTCGACCACCAGCGCGGCCTTGTCGCCGTGCGGTCCGACGATCGGGCTCATGACCTGCAGCTCGCTGGAAACGTCGCTGGCAACGTTGTCCGCGAGGCCCATCTGCTCGTTCCCGAGACCGAACCTGCGGCCTCGCCACTGCTCGGTCTGGTTGTCATTGGTGTAGCTCACCGATGCCGGGTCGATGATGCCCTGGACCTGCAGCTGCTTGATGAACTCGATCGCCTCTACGTTGCGCGCGTTGAGCACGTCGAGGTTGCCCCCGGGGTCGAACAGGCCGCCCCCGTTACCGATCATCAGGCTCAGCGGCGTCTCGTAGGCGAGTGAGTTGCCGCTGCCTGCTCCGGTGGAGAAGCCGACGACGCCGATCGCTTTCAGCGCCTGTCCTGCGGCGAGCAGCTGGTCCCACGTGGTCGGGACCGCGGCACCGGCCTGGTCCAGCAGCTTCTTGTTGTACCACCAGACGTGTGGGTCGAGCTCCCACGGAATGGCGACGTAGCCCTTGGGGGTCTTCATCCCGCCGAGGGCGCCGGGCAGGAAGTCATCGTAGAGGCCGTTGGCACGCCACTTGTCGATCAGCTTGTCGGCGTAGGCGATGGCGCCCTGCTGGGCGAACTGGAAGGACTGGAAGCCGCCGCCGGTGCTGACGGCTGGGTTCGTCCCGGACGCCACCGCCGACGCGAAGGTCTGGTTGAAGTTGTCCCACTGAATGACCTGGTAGCTCACGGGTGAGACCCCGGCGGGCGGCTTGAACGACGTTGTGATCTGACGAGCCGCGTCGTTGAATGCCGGAGTGCCCCACGGCATGTCCCAGAACTTCATCCCGCCGGAGCCACCCGAACCGCCCCGACCACCGCAGGCGGACAGAACCGCGGCGCCCGCCGCGGTACTGGCGGCGAGACCGAGAAAGCGCCGCCGGGACAATGACGACCGCAACGCGTGTGACATCTGGGGCTCCTTGGGAGAATCCTGGGAAACTAGTGGCGATCAGTTCGGGGGCGGTCGCGCCCACGGTCGACGCGCCAACCGCACTCCCCCGCGAGTCGGCGCCCCTGTGAGGACGTGCGCCAAGTCTTCGCCCCCGACCCGCGGTGTGGGGGTGCCGCCGGGCTCCGGTGCGGAAGGCGCTGGATCCCGGGTGTGATGGGCACCTCAATAGGGTGAACGCAGGAGGCGACGCCGGGCAGACGCATGGTGTGCAGAGAGTTAATGACGGACTTCACAACCTGCGGTGATGGTGCGCCGCCGCCGTCGGCCTGACACGCCGTCGTGCGCCGGCGCGCGCCCTCACCAAGACCCTCTTGGTGTCGCGTCGAAGCAATGAACTCGCCCGCTGGGGTCCGCCGGCTCCGTCCGGACGCATAACAATGGTGCAATTGTCTGACGCCACACTGCACACGTTGTGTCTGTCGAATTCACGCGTCGTGTCCCATTCTGTCGACAGTGCTCGTTGGGACCACCGCCTCGATGGAACCTTCTGCCGACAGCCATCGAGGCTGGTCTCAACAGGCCACCTGCATCTCCGCGCCTGTAAGCCGAGGAGAAGCCCGCGACCGCTGTATCGAGTAGCGCAGTTCTCACCCCACAGGAGGACAGCGCGGTCGGTGGCTCGATCCCAGCGACGAGGGTTTCCGCGGAACGCCTGACAGCTGCTCCCGCCGGTACCGACGATTGATGCCAATTTCAGGAGATGGTGTGACTGACTCGACGGTTCGAGATGCCATGGCCGCCGCGGCTGTCCGGGCTCGCGTCGGTGATCTGCTGGCTGGGATGAACCTTGCTGACAAGGTAGGTCAGCTCACCCAGCTGTACTACTTCGGATCGCGTGAACAAGTCGAGGGCCCGCCGCGTCAGCGTCCTGGCGAGGTAGTGGAGGCATTAGCGCGTGGTGGGGTCGGGGCGCTGTTGTTCGTGACCGATCCGGCCGAGATCAACAGGTTGCAGCGATTGGGGATCGAGGGAAACCCGCACGGTATCCCGGTGCTGTTCGGCTTCGACGTGATCCATGGGCTGCGCACGATCTTCCCGGTGCCGATAGCGATGGCGGCCTCCTGGGATCCTGAGATTGTCGAGCGTGCGCAGGCCGTGGCTGCCCGCGAGGCCCGGGCGGTCGGCCTTCACTGGACATTCGCGCCGGGAGTCGACATCGCCCGCGATCCACGATGGGGACGGATAGTCGAAGGAGCGGGAGAGGATCCCTACCTCGCCTCGGCGATGGCCGCCGCACAGGTGCGAGGCTTCCAAGGCGCGTTCATCGGGTCCCCGGAACACATCCTCGCCGGGCCCAAACACTTTGCCGGATACGGAGCCGCGCTCGGCGGGCGGGACTACGACGAGGTCAACCTGTCGGACTACGAGATGTGGAACATCTACTTCCCGCCATTCCAGTCGGCCCTCGCGGCAGGTGCCGCAAACGTGATGTCCGGCTACATGGACCTCAACGGCATCCCTGCTACAGGAAATCGCTGGTTGCTCACCGATGTGCTCCGCCGCCAGCTGGGTTTCGAGGGCTTCGTCGTCAGCGACTCCAACGCCGTACGTGACCTGGTCACCCATGAGTTTGCGGCCGACCCGGTCGATGCCGCCGCGCGGGCGCTGAGCGCCGGGGTGGATGTCGAGATGGCCACGACCGATCCTGCCTACGCTCACCTGTCGGAGGCAGTCGAGAGTGGTGCTCTGAGCATCGAGGCGGTTGATGCCTGCGTGCGTCGGATCCTCGAGGTTAAGCTGCGGCTCGGGCTTTTCGAGCAGCCCTACGTCGACGAGCAGCACGCCCGAGCGGTTCTGGCTGATCCGAGCCACCTCGAGGCGGCTCGGGTCGCCGCGGAGCGGTCGGCGGTCCTGCTGCGCAACGAGGGTGATCTCCTTCCCCTCGACCCGACAGCGCTGGAATCGGTGGCGGTCATCGGACCTCTGGCAGATTCCCCGCGCGACACGCTGGGCCCGTGGGTCTTCGATTTCGAGCTCGACGAAACCGTGACGGTCCTCCAAGGCCTACGCAGCAGACTCGAGGGCACGGCCGAGGTTGGTTATGCACCAGGCGTCCGTCCCGCCCGACGGAGGTTCCCGTCGATGTTCGACGACTTCCCCGGAAACACACCGCTCGATCCAAGTGGCTTCGACGACGAGGCCGAGATGCGCCGGGCCGTCAACATGGCAGGGAGCAGCGATCTCGCCATCGTGGTGGTTGGCGAGTGGCAGCACATGATTGGAGAGGGGGCATCGCGATCGTCACTGGAACTGCCAGGCCGCCAGGTCGAACTGCTGAAAGCGGTCTTCGCCACCGGCACGCCGGTCGTGTTGCTGGTCATGAACGGTCGCCCCCTCGACCTGCGCTGGGCGGCCGAGCACGTGCCCGCCATTCTCGATATCTGGTACCCGGGGACCCAGGGCGGCGCGGCGGTCGCCAACCTGCTGCTCGGAGACGCATCGCCAGCCGGCAAGCTGCCCTTCACCTGGCCACGCACCGTCGGACAAATACCGCTGATCTATACCCACACCAGATCGCACGAACCGCGGAACCAGCACAGGCGCTACTGGGACGAGGACAGCACGCCGCTCTTCCCCTTCGGTTTCGGCCTCAGCTACGCCCGGTTCACCTACTCAGAGCTCGTTCTCGACCGTCCATCGTTTCACCCCGGACAGTGCCTGATCGCCTCCGTAACGGTCACTAACACCAGCGACTGCGACACCGACGAAACCGTCCAGCTGTACCTACACCAGCGACACGGCTCCGCATCCCGGCCCGTCCGCGAGCTCAAAGGCTTCCAACGCGTTCACCTCAAAGCCGGCGCACAACGAACCGTGAATTTCACCATTGGCGCGGCCGAATTGCAGTACTGGAATGCCGACGTCCAGGACTTCGTTCTCGACAGCTCGACCTTCGACCTGTGGATCGGTGGCGACTCGACCGCCAATCTGGCGACAACATTCACAACCGAAAACGACAAGACGGGCGTGTCTTAGTAGCGGTAGATCTAAGACTCGCTCGACCATCTCGCACACCAGCGCGGAGACAGGGTCTGTAACAAGATCGGTGTTTTCGGCTGTTCTGGTTAGTTAGTACTTCTCGGCGCTTGGCCAGCGGTCACCGAACGTGTTCGAGAACGCGTTCAGAGCGGGTTTCCACCGCATCGTCCACCGCGCTTGTCCCTTACCGGTCGGGTCCAGCGACCGGGTGACCAGGTAGAGACATTTGAGCGCGGCTTGCTCCGTGGGGAAGTGACCTCGTGCCCGCACAGCCCTACGATACCGCGCATTCAACGATTCGATGGCGTTTGTGGAACACAACACGGTCCTAATTTCTGGATCGTAGTCCAGGAACGGCGTGAATTCCTCCCACGCGTTTCGCCACAGTCGGATCATCGCGGAATACCGGCCACCCCACGTCTCCTCCAACTCATCCAACGCGACCGCAGCCGCTGTTACTGTCGTCGCCGTGTAAATCGGCTTCAGATCCTTCTTCAGCGCGTCCCAATCACGCTTCGACGCAATCCGGAACGAATTCCTGAGCAAATGGATCACGCACGTTTGCACTCGAGCCCTCGGCCACACATCGGCCACCACGTCCGGCAGCCCCTTCAGCCCATCGCAGACCACGAAGAACACGTCCTTCATGCCACGATTGCGCAGGTCCTGCATCACTTGCAGCCAAAACTTCGCCCCCTCACCGCCCGGACCGGCCCAGATCCCGAGCACGTCCTTGCGGCCCTCCAGCGTCACCCCGATCGCCGCGTAGAACGCCCGGTTCGAGACCTGGCCGTCCCGCACCTTCACAATCACAGCATCAATGAACACGGCCGCGTAGCATTCGTCGAGCGGACGCGACTGCCATTCCTGCATCTCCGCGACCACACTGTCGGTGATCCGAGAAACCGTCTCCTTCGACACCGACGCACCATAGATCTCGGCGAAATGCGCGGAAATCTCGCCCGTTGTCAGACCTTTCGCATACAACGACAACACGATCTCATCGACACTGCCCAGGCGCCGCTGCCGCTTTTTCACGATCACCGGCTCAAACGTGCCCTCACGATCCCGTGGCACCGCGACCTCGACCGGACCGACCGCATCCGAGATCACCGTTTTGGTACGGGTGCCGTTGCGCACGTTCGTGCCCTCACGATCTGGCTGATCACCGTGTTTCGAGTGGCCGAGGTGCTCAGTGATCTCCGCGGTCAACGCGGTCTCCAGCACCGTCTTGGTCAGCTGCTTGAGCAGCCCGTCCGGGCCGGTCAACGCCAGCCCCTGTTCCCGCGCCTGCGCGACCATCGCCGCAGCCAGCTGCTCCTGAGCACTCGCCGGCTTGCTGGCCTTCGTCTTCGACGTCCGTGTTGTCACAGCGTCAACTGTCATCACACTCCGTGCCCATCCCGCCGGACCTCAGCCCGGCGCGTCAGGCCGAAAACACCGAAGATCGAAC
>Ga0137415_10001032_pt1 | contig 27485 bp, 24 predicted proteins | sample CZODoug3_1_1_16f_FD_183082 | JGI IMG/M metagenome (GOLD analysis project Ga0137415, IMG submission 183082) | Vadose zone soil fungal communities from Angelo Coast Range Reserve, California, USA - CZODoug3_1_1_16fungal (Hybrid Assembly) | ecosystem: Environmental > Terrestrial > Soil > Vadose...
GAGACCACCTCCTGCAGCTCTGCCTTGGCCTCGTCCACTCCCGCCACGTCGGCGAACGTCACCTTGGTGTCGGTCTCCACGTAAACCTTCGCCTTGGACTTGCCGATGGCCATCAGCCCGCCGCCCGGCCCGCCGAGCTGCCTGGCCATGCGGCGGCCGACGAAGATCCAGAGGCCGAAGAAGAGCGCGATGGGCACGACCCACGAGAGGAGCAGCGCCGTCAAGTTCGACTCGAACTGCCCGCGGTACTCGACCCCGTGCTCGTCGAGCTCTTTGGCGATGTCGGCGTCCACGCGGACGGCGACGAAGCGCTTCTTTCCGGCGATCGGCTCCTTGAATTCGCCCGAGAGCTGGTCCTGCCCGACGATGACGTTCGCGATCTTGTCTTCCCGAACCAGCTTCTGGAAGTCGCTGTAGGGAATGGTCGCGACGGCCTGCTGGCGGCTCCACACGGTTTGCAGGATGAGAACGCCCATGACGGCGACGAAAACGTAAGCGAGGTTGAAACCGGTCTGTTTCCTGTTCATGAAAACCCCGTTCCGGACGACGGGCGCCGGATCTCCCTGCGCGGGCGCTCTGTCGCACCGCCGCGCTCGCTCCGGAGGGTAACAACCACCCGAGACCGACGCGAGGCGGATTCTCCGGCCAGCCCATCAGCTTGCTCATGCCCTCCCCCTCAGAGCCCGAACCCCGTGGACACGTAGAACGCGGTCCGCTCGTCGGAACGGACGATCATCGCGTTGACGGAGGTCGCGAGCACCAGACCGGGCCCCGCGGCGAAGACGGCGAGCCACAGGCCTCCCCCGGCGCCGTTGTGCCAGGTGGATGAGGGTAGGCCGGCGCGAAAGACGCGGCCGACGTCAGCGACGCCGGAGATTCCGTACCGGAACGGCAGCAGGGCGAGGAACCTCCCGATGGCGATCCGCAGCTCGGCGTTTCCCCCGACGGCGGCGTCTCCCGCGTACCGATTCGCGTCGAATCCCAGCAGCGGAATGCCGCCCATGCCGGTGAGGGCCAGCGGGATCGGCAGGGTTGCGCCCCCGAGAAACGCCGCGTCGAAGAACGGATACGTCCCCCAGTTCTTCTCCGCGGCAGCGTGAAGGTCCAGGAACACGTCCGTGATCAGACGCCCGCCGAGCGACGCGGACGCGGAGGCGTGGACCTTGCTGAACGCGTGCGGGTTGCTGAAGATGGCCGGCGTATGCCGTCCGGCGAGGCGGAAGCGGAAGCCTCGCTGCGAGGTGAGCGCGCCTGTCCTGGTGTCGAGCACGAGACCCACCTCGCCACCCCCCTCGGTCATTCCGGCCGATCCGTACTGGCTGCCCGCCACGGACCCGCTGTTCTGGATGGCGGAGACGTGCTTGATGGGAAAGCCGGCGTACGCGCGAAGGGGTCCGGTCACGTTCAACTGCAGGGCGGGAAACGCGGCCAGGTGCTCCTGCCGCACGTCGTAGCGTCCGGCCGATTGCTCCGCGTCGATCCGCTGCGTGTCGTTGCCGAACCCGTAAAAGTTCAAGACCTCGACGCCCGAGTACCAGAGCGACACCAGGACGCTCAGCGGGGAGCGCGTACGGAACTCGGCGCTGTATTGAAGCCGTGGGCGGCTCACGGCCGTCGCCCAGGCGGCGGCAAAGTCCATCCGCGACGCGTAAGGATGAAGCTCGAAGCCGTAGCTCGTCAGCTCGGCGCGGACGCCGGGGAACAGGCCTCGCGTCGAGTCGTAGGAGAAGACAGGGAAGAAGAGCAGATCCCGTCCCCAGTCGCGGACGGGCTCGTATCGCGCGCGAACCGGTTCGGGCTCGCGCGGGTCCGGAGGAACGATGCGGACGCGGATGCCGCCGTCCGAGCCTTCGTCGACGACGCGGCCGCCGCGGGGAGTGTACACGCGCAGCTCCGAAGTCTCCTCCGAGACGAAGACGCGCCGGAAGCGCGGGGTGCTGACCTCGACGGTCCCCTGAGGCTCCCGGCGCACGCGGATCGTCTCACCCTCGGCCGCGCGCAGGTCGACCTGAGAAGCGAGAAGCCGGTAGTAGTCGCGCGACGCCGCTACGAGCCCGTCCCGTCTCGCACGCAGCAGCCGCTCGAGCTCTGCCCCTCCTTTGGCATACATCGCCGACGGCAGCTGGCGAACCGCATTCGAGATCACCTCGTCCGTGATCCTGGCGACGAGATCGGCCGTTTCCGATTCCCACGTCCCGCGGTCGAGCCAGACGAGAAATCGCCGGTCGGTGAAGCGGCCGGAGAACGTCAGCTTGTCCATGGGGGGATAGCTCTCGCCAAAGCCCGCGAGCTGCTTGGTGTAGTACTCGGCGACGCTCGGGATGATGCCGCCGAATCGGCTGAACGCCTGGTCGCGGTCTCGCGGGATCGGCCGCCAGACGGTCTGGCCGTCCTGGTCGAACCTCGCCCAGCGCCATTGGTCGAGGTGCCGATCCCAGTCTCCGACGAGCACGTCGATGAGGCGGGCGCGCAGGTAATTGCGTGAATCGACCTCATCCTTCGAGCGCGTCTCCAGCCGCACGAAGACGCTCAGCGTGTCCTTCAGCTTGTCGACACCGACCTCGCTGCCCTCGTCCCGCTCCTCCACGAGACCAAGCATACCGACGAACATCGCGCGGAACTCACCCAGCTCCGGGTCGTCCGGCATCACCGCCAACTGTGGATGCGCATGCATTACGCCGGCCGCATCCAGGAATGGAGGCACCACGAGCGCCGCTCCGGGATGGATGGTGCTGGTCAGGTCCTGGAGGATGTCGCCGAAGATGGACGCTCGCGTATCGGGATCCAGCAGGCCCGACACGTCCTTGTCGACCGAGCGGAAGACCCAGGCGTGGCCGTTGCCGCTCTTCAGCCGGAGATTCCTCGTCTGCAGGCCTCCGCCGCGGCGCTGCGGACGGAGCCCTCCATCGAAACCTTGCAGGTCGAGCACGGGGACTTCCACGGGCGTCGTCCATAGGTCTCGCCACTGTTCGCCGAGCAGCAACCTTCGGAACCAGCCCGCGCCGTACTCGGGTCCGGGCGTGACGACCTCGACTCGTGTCTCGCTGGCAGGAACCGCATCCGCCGCGCTCGCCCACAGCCCGGCGATCAGCGCGAGCGGTGCCACTGCATGATCCAGGAAATTGCCCATTGGAGCTCGCCCGCTCAAGTCGCCCCGACGACCTCGGCAGGTGCTGCGACATTTGTGGGCGAATGAGCCGTGCTCTGCGCGGGCTCGCTGACCTCCTCCGCCGCCAACGGGAGCGTGAAGAGGAAGGTGGCTCCGGGACCATCGTTGGGCATGGCCCATAACCGTCCGCCGTGGCTTTCGACGATGGACCGGGCGATCGACAGGCCCATCCCCATCCCCTCTTTCTTGCTGGTGTAGAACGCGTCGAAAATGCGCTCTCCGGCCTCTACATCGAGCCCCACGCCGGAGTCTCGCACGGTGACGCGCAGCAGATGGTCCCCGTCACGTTCCGTGCCGATCGTCAATCGTCGAGGGCGATTCTCGACGCTGCTCATGGCCTCGGCTGCATTCAGGATCAAGTTGAGGACCACTTGCTGGAGCTGCACGCGGTCGCCGGCGAGTGGCGGAAGATCGTCCGCGAGCTCGGTCGTCACCACCACGCCGCCCTTCTGCGCTTCGTGGCGGGTGAGGGCGACCACCTCGCGGATGGCCTCGTTGATCTGCAGCATCTCTTTCGTCCCCTTCTTCCTGAAGAGGTCCCGAAGACGCGCGATCACCTCTGCCGCTCGTTTTCCGTCCCGAAGCGACCGCCGGGCGGTCTCCGCCGCCAGCTCGAGGTGCCGCTGTCCCCTGGCCAGGGAGGCTTCGCTTCGTGGAGCACGAGCACGCACAGCGCGAAGTACCCGCCCGCCAGTCGGGAGGGGGAGAGGCGGAAGAAGCTCCTCCCTTTCAACAGCACCAACCCTCCTCCCTCAGCGTGCAACGGTCGCAGTCCCGAAGTCCATTATTACCAGCGCCTGTTCGAGATGGCGACCGGAGTCAGTGGGCGCTGACGTCGACGGCCCCTGCCCGCTGCGGCCGGCGCATGAGGACGATCACCCAGCTCACGGCGAGAAACGCGAAGGCCAGCAAGAGGAAGTTGTTGTTGAAGCCCCGCAGGAGCGCTTGCGCGCCGATGCGCTGGTTCAGCACGGCGAGGGCCGCGCCTTGCGGATCGAAGAGCCGGGCGCCCGGACCATGCTCGAGCAGCGCCCTCTGCTCCGCCACGAGCGACCCGTATGCGTCCACATGGCTGGTGATGAAGGTGAAGTTGTGCTTCACCTGCCGGGAGAGCATGGTGCTCATCCATGCCGTTCCGATGGAGGCGCCGAGCTCCCGCGTGAGATTGAACAGGGCGGTGCCGCCGGCGCGCTGAGCCGGAGGGAGCGATGCGACTCCGAGCACCGTCAACGGGACGAAGCCGAACCCGGTGCCGATGGCGCGGACGAAGAGCGGGAACGCGACCTGGGCCGTGGTCACCTCCGCAGTCAGGTGCGCGTTGAGCCACAGGCTGGTGAAGATGCCCGCATTGGCGACGACGAGCAAAAGACGCGGGTCGACCTTGGTCACCAGCCTTCCCACCACCGGGAAGATGAAGAGCTGGATCCAGCTCCCCATCAGGAATACGCGTCCGATGTCGAGCGCGCGGTAGTGCAGGATCGTGCCGCAGTAGAGCGAGAGCAGGAGCGAACCGGCGAAGATGGCGGTCCCGATGAGAAAGTTGAGCGAGGTGGCCGCCGCGTAGGCGCGATTGCGGAAGACGCGCAGATCCACGACGGGATGATCGTGCTCGAGCTCGTGGGTGACGAATCCGACCAGAGCGATGCCGGCAACGACGGCGAGGACGGCGATGGTCCTGTCCTCGAACCAATCGTTGCGGTTTCCTTCCTCGAGGACGTACTGCAAAGAGACCATCCCGATGGCCAGGAGGGCGATGCCGAATCGGTCGACCGGTGAGCGGTCCGAAACGAAGCCCGGTTGCTCGATCTGCGTCCAGGCGAGCCAGGCCGCGATGAGGCCCAACGGAACGTTGATGAAGAAGATCCAATGCCAGCTGGACCACTCCACCAGGTATCCGCCGACCGTGGGTCCGAGCAGCGGTCCGGTGATGGCCCCGATGGCGAAGAGAGCACCGGCCATGCCGTGCTCCTTCTCGGGATAGCGCGAGAAGAGCACGCTCTGCGAAGTCGGGATGATGGCGCCGCCGCCCAGGCCCTGGAGGATGCGGAAGCAGACCAGCGACGGCAGGTTCCACGCCAGGCCGCAGAGCGCGCTCGCTCCCGTGAAGATGAGGATCGAGACCGCGTAGTAGCGCCGGAAACCGAAGCGCCTCAGCAGCCATCCCGAGATCGGGATGATGGTGATGTTCGCCATCGCGTATGCGGTCGAGACCCAGGCGATCTGGTCGAGCGGGGTCCCGAAGTTGGCGCGGATGTCGTTCAGCGCGACGTTGACGATGGAGATGTCGAGGAACGCCATCAGACCCGCGAGCATCGCGCCAGCGGTGATGAGCGGCTTGCTGCCGCGAAGGATCGCGGCCTCCGCGCTCATCAGTCCCTCGTCCGGACGGTGACGTCCGCGCTCATGCCGGGGCGCAGCTCGACTCCAGCGGAACCATCCAGGCGGATGAGCACCGGGATGCGCTGCACCACCTTGACGAAATTTCCCGTCGCATTGTCGGGTGGCAACAGGGCGAAGCGCGCGCCGGTCGCACTTGCGATGCTCTCGACGTGGCCGCGAAACTTGCGCCTGCCGTAGGTGTCCAGGCGCACCGTTGTGCTCTGGCCCGCGCGCATCCCGGCGAGTTGGTCTTCCTTGAAGTTGGCGACGACCCAGACGTCGTCGAGCGGGACGATGGCGAGCAGTGGACGCTCGGGGCCGACGCTCTGGCCCTGCTCGACGGTGCGCCGCGAGACGACTCCCCGGCGGGGCGCCCGCACGGTCGTATAGGAGAGGTTCAGCTCCGCCAGCTTGAGGGCCGCCTCGGCTTGCAGCGTTTTCGCCTCCGCGAGGGCGAGCGCGGCGCGCGCCGAGGCGACCTGCTCCGCAGCCGTCTGGGCGGCGCTCAGCCGCCCCTTGGCGAGCACGACGCCGCCGCCGGATCCGGCGCGGCCGGCCAGCGCCGCGGCCAGACGGGCGCGCTCCCTCTGGTATTGCGCGCTCGCGCCGTCGAACTCGCTCTGCCTCTGGTCCAGATCCGCCGCGGGCGTCACGTTCGACTCGACCAGCGCACGCGCCCGCTTCAGGTTGATCTCCGCCAGCGATTGACGTGAGTCGGCGGCGGCGAGGTCTGCTCTCGCCTGCTCGATCTCCGCCTCAGCCGACGTGAGCGAGAAGGTCGCGGCGATGAGACCGCCCCGGGCCTGGACGAGGTTTGCCGGCGCCGCCTTCTCCGTGAGCGTGAGCGTCGAGCGGGCGCCATCGGCTGCAGCTCGCGCCGCCGCCAGATCCGCGCCAGCGGCATCGAGCTTCGCCGCATAGTCGGCCGGGTCGAGCTCCACCAGGACCTCGCCCGCGTCGACGACCTGGTTGTCCTCGACGCGCACGCGGAGCACTTGCCCTGCAACGCGGGGCGAAACGCTCATCACGCGTCCTTCCACCTGGGCGTCGTCGGTCGATTCGCGACCGAGATGAAGCAGGTACCAGGCGCCTGAAACCAGCACCGCCGCGGCGCTCAGACCGGCGATGAGGAATGGAGTCCGCTTGCGGCGCGTCATTGGGAGTTGCGCCGGTGGAGCCATCGAGACTGCCGTCGAGCCGCTCATGACACCCTCTCCAGGATGGTTGCGATTCCTTGGCCACCGGCGGTGCACAACGCGATCAGGGCGGTCTGCTTGTCGCGGCGCTCGAGCTCTTCGAGGGCGGTGCCGAGGAGCATGGCACCCGTGGCGCCGAGCGGGTGGCCGAGCGCGATCGCCCCGCCATTCACGTTGACGCGATCGGGATCGAGATCGAGCTTGCGCATGGCCTGCAGCACCACCGCGGCGAACGCTTCGTTGATCTCCCAGAGATCGATGTCGCGCGCGCTCATTCCGACGAGACGCAATGCCTTCTCGCTCACCGGCGCCGGAGCCGTGAGCATGATCACGGGCTCGCTGCCCAACGTGGCCATGGCGCGGATCCGCGCGCGCGGAAGCGCGCCTGTCTCGCGAACATACCGCTCCGACGCGATGAGCACCGCGCCGGCGCCGTCTGCGATCCCGCTCGAGTTGCCGGCGGTGTGGACGTGCCGGATCTGCCTTGCCTCGGGGTAGGCGGCGACAGCGATCTGATCGAGCGTCTCGCCGTTCGGTCCGGCCGCCGTCGCACCGAGAGCGACGAATGCGGGCGCGAGCCTGGCGAGTCCTTCGCGCGTCGTGTCAGGGCGGAGGAGCTCGTCGCGCTCCAGGACTGGCTTGCCGGTGATGGGATCGGCAACGGGTACGAGCGACCCGGCAAAGCGTCTCTCCTCCACCGCGCGGGCGGCGCGCCGCTGCGAGCGGAACGCGATCTCGTCTACTTCCTCGCGGGAAAAGTTCTCCAGCGTGGCGATGAGGTCGGCGCTGATCCCCTGCGGGACCTGGAAGAAGCGCTCGCGAAGGCGAGTGTTGCCGCCGTCTTCACCGGCGCCGTCCGAACCCATGGGGACGCGCGACATGCTCTCCACGCCGCCCGCGACCACCAGATCGAGGGTGCCGGAAGCAGCGCCCATCGCCGCGAAATTGACCGCCTGCAGGCCCGAGCCGCAGAACCGGTTGAGCGTGGTCGCGCTCACCTCGATCGGCCAGCCCGCGCTGAGCACCGCGTTGCGGGCCAGGTTCGCACCCTGCTCGTCCACCTGCGAGACGCACCCCGCGATCACGTCGTCGACGCGCGCAGGGTCGAAGCCGTTGCGGCGGGAGAGCGCCACCAGCAGCTGCGCGAACAACTCCTGTGGATGGATCCCGGAGAGCGCGCCCTTCCCCGGCTTTCCGCGTCCGCGAGGAGTGCGCACCGCATCGATGACGTAGCTCGTGGTCATGACCGTTCTCCCTTTCCGCCCCGGGCGGCGGCCGCGCCCAGCGCGCGGCAAGCGCGGAGCACCTCGTCGGACAGCTCGGTTCCCTTCACCGCGCGCGCCAGGCTGAGCCCTCCGTACATCAACGCGACGAGCCCGATCGCGAGCATCCGGCGCGGGACGATCGCCGTCGCCGGCAGGCGTTGCGCGAGGCCGTCGACCAGGGCCGTCACCTGGTGTCCGATGACGGCGCGGTGCTGCGGCGCCGTCGTGCCGACCTCTCCGATCACCGCTGGAAAGGGGCAGTCGGGCGCGCCGCCGTCGCGGTGGTCCGGCGAGAGGTATCGCTTGAGGATCGCTTCGGCCCGGTCGGCCTCGGGCTTCCCATCGAGGCGCTCGAAGAGGCGCTCGCGCAGCGTGGCGCCCGTGCGGCGGAGAGTTTCGTCCACCAGTTCGTCCTTGGAGGAGAAGTGCGCGTAGAAGCCGCCGACCGTGAGCGCAGCGCCCTTCATCACGTCCGCCACCGCGGCGCCCGAGATCCCCTTTTCACGGACCAGCCGCGCGGCGGACTGCAGGATCGATTCGTGCGACCGTTCCTTCCGTTCGACCTTGGCGTTCATCTGCGCTGTCCTCGCACCGGTTTGTGGGCTCACTTCAGCGAAATGCCGGTTCGTCGTACGGACCTCATATTACGCTCATACGATGACAACCTCGACACCGGGATTCGCGGCTCGGCGCGCAAACGGGTGCGCGGTGCGCCAGACCCGCCTGTGCGGTGCCGTCCACGTACACCCTGGAGGCACCGCACGAGGCGGTCCGTCAGCGGAGATTCGTCAGACTGTCTGTGGGGGCCGGCGCCGGAGCGTCAACCCCGGATGAACTCGAGAAGGTGGGCGTGGAACTGTTCCCTGTGCGTCGCGAACAGCCCGTGCGGCGCCCCCGGGTACACCTTGAGGGTGGCGTTCCGCACGTCGTGCGTTGGCACCGCAGGTGCAATGCGATAGTGGACGCGGCCAACTCTTCTTCCAAAAGGACACGCCCATGACCTCCGGCATCACCACGTTCACGTTGTTTCACGTTCTCTTGAGTCTCATCGGGATCTTCGCAGGATTCGTCGTCGCGGGAGGTCTCGCCGCGGGCAAGCGGCTCGACGGCTGGACCGGCGTCTTCCTGGTGACGACGATCGCGACGAGTGTGACCGGGTTCGGGTTCCCCTTCGAGACTTTCCTGCCGTCGCATGGCGTCGCGATCATCTCGCTCGTCATCCTGCCGGTCACCATCGTCGCGCGCTACGTCAAGCAGCTCTCTGGAGCCTGGCGCGGAATCTACGTGATCGGCGCCGTGCTCGCGCTCTACCTGAACGTCTTCGTCTTGATCGCCCAGCTCTTCCTCAGGCTCCCGGCCCTGATGGCCGCCGCACCGACCCAGAAAGAGCCGCCATTCCTGCTCACCCAGCTCCTCGTGCTGGCGCTGTTCGTCTGGCTGGGTCGGGCGACCGTGAAGGGGTTCCGTGCAGAGGCTGGCGCAATGGCGCACGGCTCGCTACCGCGAGCATGAAGGTGAGCAGGCCGCGACTTACGCGGCGGAACGAGGTCGAGACTCGATGCCGAGCTTCTTCATGCGGGCGATGAGCGTCGTCCGCTTGAGACCGAGTCTCGCCGCGGCGCCTTCGAGGCCTCCCACGCGCCCACCCGCTTCCCGCAGCGCGAGGAGGATCTCGTCGCGTTGTGCCTGTTGCAGCGCGTCCCGGACGTTCTTCAGCGGCAAGGGCTGGACTTTGGCGTCAGCCGTGCGCCTCGGCGCGTCGTGAGGCTTCAGCTCGGCGATGTCGATTTCGAGGACGGGGCCGCACGAGAGGATCACCGCGCGCTCAATCACGTTCTGGAGCTCCCGGATGTTGCCCGGCCAGGGATACCGGCACAGCTCGCTCATGGTCGAGGAGGGAATGCTGTCGATCGATTTGTTCATGCGCAGGGCAAGCTCGTTCGCGAAGTGCCGGACCAGGAGGGGAATGTCCTCCGGACGGTCTCGAAGCGGGGGGACCTGGATGGGAAAGACGTTCAACCGGTAGTAGAGATCCGACCGGAACGTCCCCCGGTCGACCATCGTCTTCAGGTCGCAGTTCGTCGCCGCGATCACCCGGGTATCGGTATGCAGGGTGCGCGTGCCGCCCAGGCGTTCGAATTCCCTTTCCTGGAGCACGCGCAGCAGCTTCGGCTGCACCTCGAGCGGCATCTCGCCCACCTCGTCCAGAAAAAGGGTTCCGCGGTGCGCCAGCTCGAAACGTCCGATTCGTTGAGCGCAGGCGCTCGTGAACGCGCCCTTCTCGTGCCCGAAGAGCTCGCTCTCCAGAAGACCGATGGGAAAGGCTGCGCAGTTGAGCCGGACCAGCGGGCCCGAAGCCCGCCGGCTGAGATCATGGATCGCCTGGGCCAGCAGCTCCTTGCCGGTGCCGGTCTCGCCCTGGATGATGATCGTGCTGTCGGTCCGGCTCACCGTCTCGACCTGCTTCAGCGCCCGCCGCAGCACGGGGCTGGCGCCGACGATCCGCCCGAAATTGAGCTCATGATCGGGCTCGTCGTTGGAACAGAGCTTGTCGATGGCAGTGCAGGCCCGCAGGCCGTCGATCCCGGCGACCGCCCTGGAGTACTCGACCGCGACCGCCATCTGCTTGCCGAGGTGCGCGAGAAACTCGATGGCGTCGTTGCTGAACGCGCGCTCTTCCTGCCGGCCGAGCGCGAGGACGCCGACCGCGCGATCTCGAACGGCGAGAGGAAAGACACACACGCTGCGCAGTCGCTCGAAGACCGACTCCTTCTCGGCCTGCTCGCGCATGCGGGCCGGGTTGCCGACCCAAGGCGTGCAGGAACGCAAGACGGTGCCGAGAAGTCCTCGTCCCAGGGGATGGAGCTCCTCGTCGCTGTCCGGTTCCTTCCCGTCGGGATGGGCCTGGGCGCAGAGCCGCAGGCGCCGCGCCTCGTCGTCGGACAGGAACACGGCCACTGCGTCACAGCGCAAGGTCGCACGGAGGCGGCCCGCGATTGCGCGGATCATCTCCGGCAACGGGACATTCGCCGCCATCGCTTCATTGAGGTCGAGGAGTAGCCGAAGGCGCTCGTTCTGCTGCTTCAATTCGAGCTGCGTCGCGAGGAAGCGATCTTCGGTCTGGCTTCGCGGGGTGATGCCGTCGATTCCTGCAGCGAGCAGCTCGGCCCGATTTCCAGACGCCTCGGGCACTGCCAGGTGCACGGCGTTCGTCTTCATGATCCCGGATTGCAGCACGCAGCGCGACGCAAGTCTCTAGTACTTTGGTGTCCCTATACCTTCGTATCTGGAGGCCCCTACTTCGGGGTGACCGGGAGCTTGAGGATGCCAGCCATCCGCACCAGGTCCGCCAGGGAATCAGCCTTCATCTTGCGCATCACCTGGCCGCGATGCGCCTTGACGGTGGTATCGGGTCGCTGGAGGGGCGCGACCTTTGCGCCGCATCGGTGTCAGCGGTGTCAACGGACCTGGCGCCGGCATTGACATCGACGGCCCGCTGGTCGCGGCCGCCGAAGGCGGCATAGCGACTACGCTTGAGCGCGAACCCGTGCCGGGAGCCGCGCGGTCGGCCTCAGAGCTGGTCGATCCTGCCGGCTGCGGCCAGGATGACGGCGGCGACATCCTTGGGACGCGACTGCATGGGCACGTGACTCGTCGGCAGCACGGTGGTGGAGGCATTGATCTTCTTCGCCATCGCGCGCTCGAGGGCTGGCTGGATCATCCGGTCCTTCTCCGCCACGATGAACCAGGACGGCCTGTTCTTCCAGGCGGCGTTCGTCACCTTCTCCCCGAAGGCCTTGGCGAAGATGGGCCCCTGGGTCGCGGCCATCACCCGCGTCTGCGCCGCCGGGAGATCCTGGGCAAAGTCCTTGGCGACGCCTTGGGCGTCAGGTACAGGAATCCCGCGGCGTCGGGGTGGATGCTGGCCGATCCTGGAGGAGGCGGAAGGTCCTTGCCGAGGTCGACCGTCGACTCGCCCACGTCCGGCGCGAACGCAGCCACATAGACGAGCGCCGCGACCCTCTCGTGGACGCCTACTTCCGTGATCACCGTGCCGGCCCAGGAGTGGCCGACCAGGATCACCGGCCCGGTCTGGGCGTCGATGACGCGTCTGGCTGCCGCCACGTCGTCCCCCAGCGAGGTCAGCGGATTCTGGACCGCGACGACCTTTAGACCCTTGGCCTGGAGCAAGGGAATCACCTTGTCCCAGCTCGAACCGTCCGCGAATGCGCCGTGGATCAGCACCACCGTCTTTTGCGCCTTCTCCTGGGCCGACGTCGCAGTGGACAACATCATCGAGACGACCAATGACACGCTCCCGATCAGTCTGGACATTTCGTTCTCCTCGACTGGCTTTGGACTTTACGCCGGCGCTCGACACCGCCGTGCGCTCGGCGCGAGCATCAACATGGTCTGTGTTGATGCAAGCATGACGCCAGAGCAGCTTGCGACGTGGAGCAAGGTCACAGCTCCGAATCGGCACTGGCGTACAGGCATCTACGCCGATCGCCGTCCACCCGCGGGGAGTTCATGATCTATCTCGAAGACTTCGCCCCAGGACAGAAGTTCGTCTCGACAGCGCTTCGTGTCGACTCGGCCGCCATCAAGGCCTTCGCCGCACAGTTCGATCCGCAGCCATTCCATCTGGACGACCACGCGGCGCGCGGTTCGTTCTTCGGCGGCCTCGCCGCAAGCGGCTGGCACACCGCCGCGCTCACCATGCGGCTTCTAGTCGAAAGCGGGTTTCGCCCGGCTGGTGGAATCATCGGGTCCCGCGCCGACGAGCTGAAGTGGCCACGCCCGGTCCGGCCGGGCGACGAGCTGCACGTGGAGGCGGAGGTCCTCGAGGCGCGCGCATCGAGCAGCCGGCCCGGCCAGGGCTTCATCAAGTGCCGAACCACTACGCTGAACCAGAACGGCGAGCCCGTGCAGGTGCTGGTCATGAACCTGCTGGTCAGGGCGCGTCCCTCCCAGGCGGCCACGGCTTCGAGCAGCTGAGCTGATTCAATTGACCTTCTTGTCCGTGGCGGCGCTCGCGTCGACGAGGCCGAGCCTCTCGGCTTCTGCGGCGCGATCCTCGAGATCGGCGAGGAGCCCCTCGTCGGACAAGTCGAGGGGATGCGAGTGCTTCCAGTCGTGACGGGCGACCTGGTAGAGCCGTTCCACCACGTCCTCGTCCCGCACTTCGATGGCCAGCTCGCGGCGGTCGTCGAGGCTGCCCGGAGCGAGATTGATCGACCCCACGATCGCGGCGACGCCGTCGGCCAGGAGCATCTTGGCGTGAAGCTTCAAGTGCTTGAGCTTGTGGATCTTGATGCCGACGTCGTCCATGATCCGCAGGCCGCCCACGCCCTCGACCAGCTTCTCCTCCTTGAGCGTGTGCGGCGGGCGCGTCATGATGTGGACCTTCACCGCGCGGCGGCTCGCGCGAACCAGGTGCTCGATGACCACGGTGTCCTGGTAACGCTCGTTCTGGAGGAACAGCGTGTGCCTCGCACGGTCGATGAAGCTGGTGATCCGATCCCGGCCTCCGGGACACCAGATGAGATGGCTCTCCCGGCCGGGATGGAAACGCTTGCGGTGCCAATCGGCTTCGAAGCAGTCGACGATCTCGCCGACTTCGTGCTTGTGCGATGTGACGACCGCGTAGTCGCGCGTGCCGCTCAGGTTCTTCGTCGCCCAGTTCAGCGACTTCACGAATGCGGTCTCGTCGTCGACGACCATCGACTTTTCGTGCGTGAGATGGAAATCGGGGTTGCTGTCGACGACCTCGATCCCGCCGTGGATGAGCTCCTTGCGCGTCTTCTCGTTGTCCTCTTCCCCGCTGCGGCGCGCGGGATTCAGCATCACCCGCACCTTCAGGCCGCGGCGCCGCGCGGCGAGCATGGCTCCGGTCAGCGCCGGGTCGGAGAAAACGAACATCTTCACCCGGATCGACCTCGATGCGGCTCCGATGGCGTCGAGGATGGGCCGTGCGGAATCGTCAGGGAGAACGACGAGATGCCGGGATGACATTCACGCTCCTGCTCTGCGGATGGTTGCACGCCGATCGGTCGGCGTCCGCACCCACCTGGATGCGATGCAGCTGTGCGTATTCGCCGCCGAGCGCGAGGAGCTCGTCGTGGCTGCCCTGCTCCGCGACCAGGCCGTCCTTGAGGACGACGATCTTGTCGGCGTCGCGGATGGTGCTCAAGCGGTGAGCGATGGTGATCACGGTGCGCCCCTTCATGACGCGCTCGAGCGCCTCGATGACGACCTTTTCCGACTCGGAGTCGAGCGCCGCAGTCGGCTCGTCGAGGATGAGGATGGGAGAGTTGCGAATGACCGCGCGGGCGATTCCGATGCGCTGCCGCTGTCCGCCGGACAGGGTCAAGCCTCTTTCGCCCACCTGGGTGTCGTAGCCGTCGGGCATCCGCGCGACGAACTCGTGCGCGTTGGCGAGCCTCGCCGCCTCGACGATCTCCTTCTCGGCAGCGTCGGGCCGGCCGTATGCGATGTTCTCCCGTACCGTGCCGCGGAAGAGCACGGTGTCCTGCAATACGAAACCGATCTGGTCGCGCATGCCCTGCAGCTTGTAATCGCGGATGTCGACGCCGTCGATCAGGACGCGGCCGGCGGTCGGATCGTAGAACCGCGGGATGAGGCTCACCACCGTCGATTTTCCCGATCCCGTCGTCCCCACGATGCCGACGAACTGGCCGGCGCGGATCGAGAACGTCACGCTCTTCAGCACGGGGCTCGCTGGATCGTAGGCGAATGCGACGCGATCGAACTCGATCGCTCCCTCGAGCCTTCCCGGCTCTCGCGCATCCGCCCGCTCGGGGATGCTCATGTCGATGTCGAGGATGCCGCGGACGCGCTCCACGCCGACCGCGGCCTGCGCGATCGTCCCTGTCATCTTGGCGAGGTCCTGCACCGGCTTGAAGAACTTGTGCAGGTAGGAAAGGAAGACCGTCAGCGACCCGGCCGTCATCGCGGAGGCAAGGACGAGCGACGCTCCCCGCCAGAGGACGAACGCCGTGCAGAACGACACGGTCACCGCGACCACCGGCGAGAGCAGGGACTTCACCCGCCTGGCCTTCAGCGCGGCCTGCACCGCCGCCCGGCTCGCGTCCTGGAGGTGCTCCTCTTCCAGCTCCTGGCGGCCGAAGGCATTCACCACCCGGATGGACTCGAGTCCCTGCTGCACCACGCCCACCATGTCGCTCTCGCGGCGCCGGACTTCGCGAGTGGCCTTCTTGACGGCCTTCCTGAAGCGCACGACGAAGAGGAGAAGGAACGGGGCCACGCCGACGGCGATGAGCGCGAAATCCCAGTTGAGCCAGAACATCAGTCCGAGCATCCCCGCGATGGTCAATAGATCTACGACGATGCCGAGCGTTGCGGAGGACGCGAACCCCTGGATGGTGGCGATGTCGTCGGTGATGGTGCTGAGGAGCGTCCCGGTCTGATGCGTGTCGTAATACGCCAGCGGCAGATGCTCGAGATGATCGTACACGCGCACGCGAAGGTCGTTCGCGACCCACTGACCGACGCTCTCCGTGTAGTAGTTGTCCAGATAGGAGGCAAGCGCGCCAACCGCGGCGATGATCACGGTAGAGATGGCGGCGAACGCTGCGGTCTGCATGACTCCGTCGCCGGGCAACCAGCTCGCGATCTGGCGCAACCAGCCGGGCGGCTGGTCCCCGCCGATCACGTTGTCGAGGACGATCTTGAGCGGCCAGGGCGCCGCGAGGCCCATCGCCGTCTCCACCGCCGTTGCCAGCAGGATGATCGCGAGCCAACCGCGGTAGGGCCGGAGCAGCTCATCGATCAGGCGGCCCATGCCGGCCGGCCGGGGACTGCCCTCCGGTGTCGATTTCATCGCCCGATGACCTGGAGCAAATTCTGGTCCGGAAGTGTAAACAGGCCTTCCGTCGGCACAATAGCCGTTTACAGGGCACCGGACGAGGCCATCGTCAGAAGCGCCCGCCGTAGAGGAGCGACCGGCCACCGGGCCCTAGCGAAAACGTCGTCTGCGGCGCTCCACCGGCATCGTGCATGTGCGCCCAGGAAACGGTCGCGCCCACTACCGTCCCGAGGACCGCACCGGCAAGGACGTCGGAGGCCCAATGCCGGTCGGAGACGATCCGCAGCAGGCCGGTGGCCGTGGCGACGGTCGCGGCGGCCGGGCAGACCAGTTTGTCGGCGACGCCTCCGTAGATCTCGAGACGGGCGTGCTGCACGCAGAGCCCGGCGGCGATGGTGAAGGCGGTCGAGGTGTGGCCACTCGGGAAAGCGGTATAGTCCGGCGTGCCTGTGCCCGCGTCGGGCCGCTTGCGCCCCGAGGCCTTTTCCGTCACCCGGGAAATCACGCCGTTGATGGCCAGCGCCTCCCCATTGATCAGCACCAGTTGCAAGGCGATGTCGCCCTTGCCCTTGCCCCGCCAGGTCACCAGGCCCGCCTCCACCGCGATCGCGTAGAGCGGCAAGCCGCCGTAGCCGAAATCGCTGGCGATCGCGGCGCGCGAGCGCGCCCCCGGCGCGCCTGCGCGCAGCGCGCTCCTTGCGTCGGCGTCGAAGAGGATCGGCTCGTCCCAGCGCGGCGTGGAGGGCGCTTTCAGCAGGAACTCCAGGAAGATCAGGCTCGTGGCGAGCCCGCCCACGACGCCGGCCTCGACAGGGCCGATCTTGTTCCAGCGCGCTGGCCAGCTATCTTCGGAGGCCTGCTGCTCGGCCGCGGCGACGGCGCCCGAGGCGAGCGAGACGACGATGGCCGCGCACACGCCGCGGGCCTCAAGATTTCGGGTCATCGCTCGGCTCCAGGTTCAGGAAGCGTGCCACGGCTCCGCTTCCCGAACTTCAGTTCTTCTAACCCGTCGCGCGCGACGCTACAGAGCGAACCGGATGCGAAGCGCATCACGAGTCAGTCAAACGGACTGAACGACACCGCATTGACAAGTGCGATCGCCGACCCGGGATCAGGGGCTGTCCGGGTCTTCGGACTCCTCGGACTGCCAATCGGCCCGCCAGTTCTCTCCGCCCGGGAGGCGCTGGTGGTCTTTGTTGTCGACGCTGTCCGGGCTCCCGCTCTCGACGGCGTTGATCTCGTCGTTCGTCGCCGGCCGGCTGGGGATCATCCGGTCGCTGTAATCCGTGCTGTGCGGGTTCCCGGCCTCGGCAGCATCGATCTCTGCGTTCGTCGAAGGGTGTGCCATCTCGCGGGCTTCGTCGGTGCTGGTCGGCATGGGATCGGCACGGGCGACACCGACTCTGGCAGCGGAGAGTGCGAGTGCGGCCGTGAGTGAAAGGCTGAGTTTCGAGAGCATGATGGGTCTCCTTGTTCGTGCCGGGAAAGGTCCGGCATGCCGGTTGGCGTCGCGGTTGCTCTGCGGTTGTTTCATCGCTGGGGATTAGAGGACCCGGCAGGCCAGAAGGCGCGCGGGATCCGACCGGGGCCCTTCTGGCACCGACAAGCGACGCGAAAGGTGGCCCCGGCCCCCGCCCTCACTCGCAGCGCGCGGCGGGCAAAGCGCTATCGCTCCAGGCGGATTAGGCTCCGGGCCATGCGGCGTTTGATCCTCGCGCCATTGCTCGTCAGCACCCTGGCGGCCGCCGTGGAACGAAGGACGGATCAGCGCCGACCCGACAGCGCGCACGCGTTCGAAAATCCGCGCATCGTCGACGTCCGAGCGCCAGGAGGCGATTTGACCATCCGGGCGCGGCGCGGCACGGCGTTCGTTCCCGGCCTCGGGGAGGTCGAGGGGGTCTATGGCTACGACCTGGGCCGGGGTGACACGTTCCCGCACGAGGGTTCCACGACCGTCGGGCTGATGCCACCCGTCATCTCGGTGGCCCGCGGGAGCACGCTGCGAATCCGGTTCCGCAACGAGTTGCTGACGACCGACGCCGCGGGAAGGAAGCAACCGACGGAATCGAACCTGCACACGCACGGCCTGCTCGTCTCGCCGAAAGGATTCGGAGCCGCGGATCGCGGTCGCGCCTATGGCGATTGCATCTTCGTGCTTGCATCCACGTCAGGGAGCAACGCGGGCCATGCGCACGGCGCTGGGAACGGGAGTCCCGCGCAGCTGCCGGGAGATCCCTGTTCGCTGGATCCAGGAGCTCCCCTCGTGCGCCTGGAGAACGGCGACATCCGCTACGGCTACGTGATCCCTCCCGACCATCCGAGCGGGATGTACTGGTTCCATCCGCACCCGCACGGCTTGTCGGAAGGCCAGGTATCGAATGGCCTCTCCGGGCTGATGTGGATCGGCAACTTCTGGGACACGGCTTACATCAAGTGTCGCATCACCGCTTCTCCCGACGTTGCAGGTCTGGCCGCTTGCCGGGACCAGGAAGCGCAACGCGAGGAGTTGGAGGCCGAACGCCGATCGGACGCGACCGGTGGCTCGCTCGAGGTGAGATACCTGGGCTTCAAGGACATCCAGGTTTCGAAGCTGAAGGATCGTCCGGGCCAGCCGCGGTTCCGTCTGATCGAATTCCCCCTGCGGCCTGATCCGGCCGATCGATCCGCGAAAGATGCCTTCGGCGACCAGACCGATGCGCGAAAGAATCGCTGCGGCAAGCTGGTGGTGGGCGCCAGCGGCGAGCTGGCGTATGTCGAGGGAGTCGCCGTTCCTGGCCAGTGCTGGCACAAGCAGCATCCCGACCAGCGCTGGATCTTCACCGTGTCCGGCCAGGTCCATCCGCGCATCACGGTCAAAGCCGGGCACTCCGAGGTCTGGCATCTGGCGAACATCGGCGCCGACGTGAGCTATCGGCTTCGGCTGGAAACCCTCGAGGAATACCCGAGGCGTCTCGCGTTCGACGTGCGAGCGCTCGACGGGGCCGCGTTCCCGCCCGATTGGACCAGGCGGAGGCACACTGAGATCGTGCTCATGCCCGGGGCCCGCGTCGAGGTGCTCATCCAGCGCTGCGGGCAGGGAACCGACGCATCGAGCCCCGACTGCGTCGATCCCTCGCGTCGGGTCGAGGCGCGGCTGCGCACGGCGGGAATCGCGACCGGCATCGATGCGGACAGCGGCGATCGGTGGCCTCCGGTGGATCTGACCTCGGTCGTCTTCGAGGCGGCGCCCGGACGTTCGCGCGCGATCACTCCGTCGCTTCAGGCGCCGGGCTCCGGGCCAGCCACCCCTGAGAGAGAACCGTCCTTTCCAGCGACCGCGAGCCAGGTCTCCACGCCGTTGCCCTCTGCAGAATCAGCGACCTGCGACTACCGCCGCTACCAGGCGGGCCCGGGCGAATTCAGGGTCGATTCCGACCTGGTCCGCCTGATCCGGTTCAACAACAGGGACTTCGGCGAGCAGGGAGGCGAGTTGTTCGGGATCCACGTCGAGAATTTCCGGATGCTGGACCAGGCCGGAAGATCGATCGCGGTGGCCGATCTGCTCGCGGAGGGCCGCGTCGCCCGTCCGGCGGGTCAGAAGTCCGCAATCGGTTCGATCTCGCTCGAGGATCCATGCTGGAGAGCGGCCACCGGCGAGCACGCAGATCCCGCGCAGTTCGCCAGGTTCTATCCCGCTTTCAAGATGGACGGCGATCCGAACCTGACGGCTGCCTACGGGGAGCCGGAATATTGGCTGCTCGTCAACGACAGCGACGAGTGCCACAATTTCCACATCCACCAGACGAAGTTCGTCGTACTCGACGCGGATTTCTCCGCGGGCGGGCGGCCGTCCGCCGCGCAATGCCTCGGCGATCGAGGGCTGGCCCCACCGATCAACCGGAACGTGCTGCACGACAACTACCCGCTCTTGCCTGGAGCGCGCGTGTTCTTGATGATCCGCTTCGACGCAGCGAAGCTCGGCCGGTTCGTGTTCCACTGCCACATCCTCGAGCACGAGGACAAGGGGATGATGGCCACCATCGGGGTCGTCGACCGACCGCCCTGATCACGGCTTCACCAGGCGATCGATGGCGAAGGCTATCCGTTTCTCTCCGCAGCTCCGCCATCTCGAACCCTCCGATTTCGTCGCTTGCTGCCGCGACGCATAGCGGCGCGGCAACGAAAGTCTCTAGTACGTTGGTATTGCAGGGCCCTTCGTAGGGAGGGGCTGCGTCTGCGTGGCGCCGTCGCGCGCGGACCGGCATACAATCGCCCTGTGGACGGCGCGCTCCAGAGAGTTGACCCGAGGCGGCGGCGCACTCTCGGCATCCTGGTGATGGGCGGAATCGCCTTGCTGCAGATCGCCAGCGAATTTCTCGGGACCCACGACCTCGCGCGCGTCCTCTCCAAGACCGTCGCGCTCCTCGTCGGATTGCCGCTGCTCGTCGTCTGCTCGTTCGCTCTCTTCGGCTGGTCCTCGCGAAAGGGCCTCGGCCTGCTCGGTCCCCTGTTCGCCGGGGCCGTCGTGGCCGGCCTTTTCTTCGCTGGGCTGCTCGAGACAACGCGGGCCGCCACTTTTTCGCTGACCTCGGTGCGCGCGGGCTCGGAGCCCTACAGTCAATGGGACGTGCTTCGCGTGGGATTCACGATGGGGCTGACCTACTTCGCCCTCTGGGCGTTGCTGTTCGTCCTGCCCGTGGTGGCGGAGAGCGCGCGCGTTCGCGGGCTCGAGGCGGACAAACTTCGCACCCTGGCCGAGCTGGCCCAGCTCCGCTCCCATCTGGAGCCGCACTTCCTCCTCAACACGCTCAACGCCATCGCCGGGCTGGTGAGCGAGGATCCGCGCCAGGCCCGCAGGCTGCTGGGCAATCTCGGCGATCTGCTGCGCGATTCGATGGCTCCCGGGGCGGAGATGGAGACGCTCGACGCGCAGATCGAATGGCTGCGCCGGTACGCGCAGATCCTCGAGACGCGGCACGACGGACACCTCATGTTCCGCTGGGAGATCGGCGACGGCACGCCGCGCGCGCTGCTGCCGCGGCTCCTCTTGCAGCCGCTGGTCGAAAACGCGGTGAAGCATGGCGCGCTGATGCGCGTTGGCGGCGGCGAGATCACCGTGCGAACCCAGCTCGACGGCTCCAGGCTGGTCTGCACCGTCGAGGACAACGGGCCCGGCGTCCCGAATGGATCGACCCGGCCCGGTGCGTTCGGGCTCGTGTCCGTGCGCCGCCGGCTCGCCTTGCGGTACGCGGAGGCGGGCAGCTTGCGGCTCGAGTCGTCTCCCGCCGGGACCCGATCCATCGTCGAACTCCCTCTCGAGTTGGGGGCCTCGTCATGAGTGAAGCGAACCTGCTCAAAGCGTTGGTGCTCGAAGACGAGTGGCCGACGCGGAACTATCTGGTCAAGCTGATCGAGGACACGCATCGCGCGGAGGTGATCGGCGCCGTGGCCACTCTCGAAGAGGCGCGCGAGGCGATGAAGGGTTCGCCGCTCGACGTCATCTTCGTCGACGTCCAGCTGGCCGCCACCGGCGATGCGCGCACGGGCTTGGATCTGATCCGCTCGATGGCTCGCGAGCCATCGGCGCCGATGTTCGTGCTCGCGACGGCCTCCGCAGAGCACAGCCTGGAAGCGTTCGACCTCGGCGTCGTCGACTACATCCTCAAGCCCTATACCGAGGAGCGTATCGAGCAGTGCTTCAAGCGCCTTCTCGACCGCCGCCCGTCCCGAGCGCAGGGACCGCGCCGCGTGGTGGCGCGGCGAAAGAAGAGCCTCGTCTTCCTCGACCCGGACAGCATCTGGGCGTTCGAGGCCGCGGACCGCCTCACGTTCGTGCACTCGCCCGAGGGCAGATTCGACATCGATCTCTCGTTGGCCGCGATCGAGGCGTCGTTCGGCCGCGCGCTCTTTCGCGCGCACCGGAACTGGCTGATCAACCTGGCCTATGTCAAGGAGCTGGATCGCGACATCGGGGGCGCTACGCTGACGGTCGGCCGCGACATGGGACCGGAGGGGCGGAGCATCCAGGTGCCTGTCTCGCAGGACCGTTCCAAGGCGCTGCGGGACGCGCTGCTGGAAAACGCCACCGGCCTGCGCCGCCCGTAGGACCGGCTCGACTCAGCCGGTGGCGGCCGCCGCCGTGGAATCCGGAACTTCAGTAGTGATTCGCCGCGATCGGGTCCGCGACCGGGCCCGCCCACGGCGAGATCGCGGGGCTGGCGTTCTCCATCGCGCCGACTTCGCGGCGGTCGAGCGCGCGGTCATGGGCACATGCGGCAAGGCACAAGAGCAAGACGGCTGCGACGCTACTTACGCGTGAGAGCTTCGGCTTCATGACGACCTCCTTCACCGCCGTGCAGGCTAGGGGGCGGCCCGCGCCGCGGCTGCGAAATGCCGACCAGGGGCCGGTTGCTGCCGACGGACGCCGCAGCTTTCCTGAGAGCCTGCCGGTACAGTCTCTGCATGAAGATCGTCGTTCATGGAGACCCTTCATGACCCGCCTGCGCGCGCTGGTGCTCGAGGACGAATGGCCGGCTCGCAACTACCTGGTGCAGCTCATCGAGGCGACCCAACTCGCCGAGGTGGTCGGTGCCGTCGCCAGCCTCGGCGATGCACGCGGGGTCCTGGCCGGGCTTGCGGTGGACGTGGTCTTCGTCGACGTTCAGCTTTGCGGCGGCGAGAACGGCCTCGAACTCATCGAGTCGACGGTCGCTGCCTGTCCGGCCGGCGCGCGGCCGACGTTCGTGCTGGCGACGGCGTTCAGCCAGCATGCGAAGAAGGCGTGGGATCTGGGAGTGGTCGATTATCTGCTGAAGCCGTTCAGCGAGGAGCGGGTGGAGCAATGCTTGCGACGGATCCTCAGCCGGGGCCCTCCGCCGCGCTCCGGCGCGCTTCGCCTGGTCGCGAGACGCAAGCGAAGCCTCGTCTTCCTCGATCCCGCCGACATCTGGGCATTCGAGGCTTCCGATCGCTTGAGCTACGTACACTCGCGGCTGGGCAGGTTCGACGTCGATCTTTCGCTCGCCTCGATCGAGGCCTCGTTCGGCCGCTCGCTGATGCGCGTGCACCGCAACTGGCTGGTCAACCTCGACTTCGCGAAGGCGTTGGAACGCGAGGATGGCGAAACGTCCTTGTTCGTCGGACCCTCGCTCGGCGACGAGAGCCAGGGCTTGCACATCCCCGTCTCACGCGATCGCGCAGCAGAAGTTCGGGCCACCCTGCTCGCGAACGCCACCGGCCTGCGCCACGCGTAGCCGCTGCCGCACGAAGTGCGGCTTTGCGGCTATGTTTTTGGACTGTACAGGTCATGAGACGCGCTTTGGCTAGTTCCGAGGCAGCACGAGCTGTGCACGCGCCGTGAAGAGGAGCCGCCGGGCGAAGCCCACGGCGACCATGCCCGCCACCGCCGCCACCGCGACCAGCTGATAGAGGATCACGATCTGATAGCGGACCGCCTGCTCGGGTGGAGTCCCGCTCACGATCTGCCCGGTCATCATCCCCGGGAGCGCCACCAGTCCTACCGTGAGCAGCCCGTTGATCGTCGGCAACAGCGCGGCCCGCAGCGTCGCGCGCACCTGCCGCTCCAGCGCTTGCCGCGGTGTCGCGCCGAGAGCGAGCAGCGCTTCCACCTGGTCCGCCTCGCTGCGCGCCGAGGCGAAGATCCGCTCGAAGACCAGCGCAACCACGTTCATCGCGTTGGAGAGCATCATCCCGCTGATGGGAACCAGGTAGCGCGCCTCGTACCACGGGTGCAGCGGCACCACCGCCGCGAAGACGGGCACCACGGCGACCAAGGTGCCGGCACCGATGGCGGCGATGGCCCGCGGAAAGAGCACCGTTCGCGGCGGCCCGTGCTCCACGCGCCGGGCAGCGGTCGCCGCCGCGACCGCGAGCATCACCGCCAGCAGCAAGACCACCCACGCCGGGTGCTCGTGGTTGAAGAGGAGGAGCAAGACGTATCCGACGGCGATGAGCTGCGCGGCGCCCCGCAGTGCTCCCCAGACCAGGTCGCGCTCGAGTCCGAGGCGGCTGCGGCGCGAGAGCGCGATGGCCACCGCGATCAACGCGAGGGACAGCAAGAGGCGCGGCCAGGTGATGTGCGCGTAGCTCATGAATCGATCGCCAGCCGTCCGCGCTCGCAGCGACAGAGCGTTCCGCCGAGGGCACGCGCATGCGCCTCCTCGTGCGTGACCATGACGACGGACAAGCCCCGCGCGCGCAGTTCGCGCAGCAGCGCGACGATGCGCTCACCCGCGTCGGGATCGAGCGCGGCGGTGGGCTCGTCGAGCAGCAGCATCTCCGGCTCATTGGCGAGCGCGCGGGCCAGGGCCACCCGCTGTTTTTCGCCGCCGGACAGCGTCCGCGCTTCGCGCTGCAGGATCGGCTCATCGAGCCCGACGGCCCGGATCAGTTCGCTCGCTCGCACATTGCTCAGCGATTTGCCGTGGACCTGCGGACCAGCCTCCAGGTTCCGCAGGACGCTGCCCTCGAACATCGCGGGCTGCTGCGCGAGGAAGGCGACGCGAGTCCGGAACTGCGTCGGGGCGATCCGCTGCGCGTCGAGGCCGCCGAGCAACACAGCGCCGGCATCTGGCTCGAGGAGGGTCGCGAGGGCCCGCGCAAACGTGCTCTTGCCGCTTCCGGAGGGACCCTGGATGGCGACGGCCTCTCCGGGCGGCACCAGGATCGACGCGCCGTCCAGGATCCTGCGATCCTCGCGCACAACCACGAGTTCCCGGGCCTCCAGGGTCGAGGTCATTTCGCGGCTGCTGCAGTCACTCGTGGCGTGGCCATGGTGGAACCTTACGGTCCGCGCGATCGCGCCGCCGGGAGATCCGACCGGCGCCGTCATCGTGACGACGAACGAAGAAGGAGTTTGTCGGATCCGGAATCCGCGAGCTCAGACGATCTTGCATCTGGGCCGCTCGCCCCGTAACTACGCAATTACCTGGAGATTTGCCATGCCCGACGAGGGAACGAGCTTGCACCTGGTGCACCCCGCCGAAGGAGCCGCCGAGCCCGCGCTCGCCGAAGCGACGCCCTGGGGCGACTCATTCCTCGCCAGACCGGCTGCGGGCGACCACATCGTGCAATTCTACGAGGACGAACGGTTCCTCTTCGACGCGGTCGCGCATTTCACTGGTGCCGGGCTGGCAGCCGGCGAACCGGTATTGATCGTCGCCACCAAGCCTCACCGCATGGCCTTCGCGCAACTGCTGCGGCAAAACGGCTGCCGGATCGAGGACGCCGTGGCTTCCGGTCTTCTGACGATGTTGGATGCCCACGAGATGCTGCTCCGCTTCATGGTCGGCAACGAGCCGGACGCCGAGCGGTTCTACTCCGTCCTCGGCGCGGTCATCCAGAGCAGCCGCCAGGGGCGGACCCGGGCGCGCGTGCGCGTCTTCGGCGAGATGGTCGACCTGCTCTGGCGCGGCGGCAATCGCGCCGCCGCCATCCGGCTCGAGGAGCTGTGGAGCGAGCTCGCGCGCCTGCATTCGTTCACGCTCCTCTGCGCCTACTCGATGGGCAATTTCTACATGCCCGGCGATGGCGAGTTGTTCGACAAGGTGTGCAGCCGCCATTCCCACGTCATTCCGGGCAACGAGAGGATCGCGCTGCGATCGCTCGAGCACGAGGTCCAGCAGCGCAAGGAGTTGGAAGCCGCGCTGCGAGCGACGCTACGGCAGCGGACCGGCGCCATGCAGGAGCGGAAGGCGCAGGACGCCGAGCGCTTTCGTCTCCTGGTGGAGAGCGTCAAGGACTACGCCATCTTCATGCTGGACGTGGACGGCCGCGTCAGCTCCTGGAACGTCGGCGCCGAGCGCATCAAGGGCTACCGCGCGGACGAGATCATCGGACAGCACTTCTCGCGCTTCTACCCGCCCGAGACCGCCGGCCGCTGCGCAGAGGAGCTGGAGATCGCCGCCCGCGAGGGGCGCTTCGAGGACGAGGGCTGGCGGGTACGCAAAGACGGCAGCCGGTTCTGGGCCAACGTGATCATCAGCCGCATCCTCGGTCGCGACGGCAACCTGGTGGGTTTCGCGAAGGTGACGCGAGACCTGACGCACCGCCGCGCCCTCGACGAGGAGCGCATCGCGCGGGCCGCCCTGGAGCAATCCCTCGCCGAGCAGAAGAAGACCGACGAGCTGCGCGAGCAGCTGATCGGCATCGTCGGCCACGACCTGCGCTCGCCCCTCTCCTCCGTCGTGGTGGGCGCGGAGCTGATGCTCAAGCGCGGCATGCTCCACGACGCCGACGCGAAGGTGACCGCTCGCATCGCTCGCGGCGCGGAGCGAATGGCGAAGATCATCTCCCAGCTGCTCGACTTCACCAGATCGCGGCTCGGCGGAGGGATGCGGGTCGAGCCTCGGGAGGCCGACCTCGCCGAAATCTGCGCCCAGGTGATCGCCGAAGTGGAGACGGTGCATCCCGACCGTGCGGTGAGCTTCGAGGCAGACTCCGACCTGCGCGGCATCTGGGACCGCGAGCGGCTAGCGCAGGTGGTCTCGAACCTGGTCGGCAACGCCATCGCGTACGGCAAGGCGGACGGTGCCGTCAGCGTCGTGCTGCGCGACGAGGGCGACAGCGTCACCCTGTCCGTTCACAACGAGGGTCCGGCCATCCCTGCCGAGGTGCTGCCGGCGATCTTCGATCCCTTCCGCCGCCAGGCGCGGCGCACCTCGCGCAACAGCGACGGGCTCGGATTGGGTTTGTTCATCTGCCGCGAGCTGGTTGCCGCCCACGGCGGCGAGATCTCGGTGCAGTCGACCGATGGGGCCGGGACCACCTTCACCGTTCGCTTGCCGCGCACGGCTTAGCCGAGGCTTAGCCGCGGCCGCCGGAGGCGGCTTGGCGGTTACGCTCGAGCGCAAACCTCTGCCAGACGAGTTGAGCGGATCGAGAAACACAGCGCAAAGAAACCAATGGCGCCACGCGGAATCGAAGGCGCGTTGCAGATTTTCATCGGAAGGACTGAACACCCATGCAGATGATGACCGTACCTGTGCTCCGCGGCACCCCGTTCGCGGCAGCGGTGGGCCTTCTCGCCGTCCTGCCATCCGCGTGCAGCAAAGGAACGGCTGCCACCCCCCAGGCCCCTACCACCGTCGCCGTGGTCGACGTGGTGAAGCAGGACGTGCCGCTGCGAACGGAGTGGGTCGCGACCCTGGACGGTTACGTGAACGCCAGGATCCAGCCCCAGGTCACCGGCTACCTCGTCAAGCAGAGCTACGTCGAGGGCTCGTTCGTCAAGAAGGGGGAGGTGCTGTTCGAGATCGATCCGCGCCCGTTCCAGGCGGCGCTCGACCAGGCCCGCGGACAGAGGGCGCAGGCCGAGGCGCAGCTCGGGCGCGCGGCCCGCGACGTCGAGCGCGACAAGCCGCTGGCGGAGGCGCGCGCCATCGCCCGCAGCCAGCTCGACAACGACGTCCAGGCCAAGCTCGCCGCCGCGGCGGCAGTCGATTCCGCCAAAGCGGCCGTGAAGACGGCCCAGCTGAATCTCGAATTCACCAAGGTGCGCTCGCTCACTGACGGGATCGCCGGCATCGCCCGGGGACAGCTCGGCGACCTGGTGGGGCCGGCGACGCTGCTCACCTCGGTGTCGCGCCTCGATCCCATCAAGGCGTACGTCGCCATCAGCGAGCGCGAGT
>Ga0137415_10001033_pt1 | contig 27466 bp, 20 predicted proteins | sample CZODoug3_1_1_16f_FD_183082 | JGI IMG/M metagenome (GOLD analysis project Ga0137415, IMG submission 183082) | Vadose zone soil fungal communities from Angelo Coast Range Reserve, California, USA - CZODoug3_1_1_16fungal (Hybrid Assembly) | ecosystem: Environmental > Terrestrial > Soil > Vadose...
CGGGCCGACGTGCACGCCGTCGAGCAGATCCTCTTCAACCTCGCCACCAATGCGCGCGACGCCATGCCGAACGGCGGCGTGCTCCGCATCGAGACCGATCGGGTGGACCTGACCGAGGAGCGGCGGCTCGCCTCCGGCGCGCCCGCTCCCGGCGAGTATGTCTGCCTGCACGTGGGCGACACCGGGGTCGGCATGGAGGAGGGCACGCGGCGGCGGATGTTCGAGCCGTTCTTCACCACCAAGCCGCCGGGGCGGGGGACGGGACTGGGCCTCGCGACCGTCTACGGACTGGTGAAGCAGCACGGCGGCGGCATCGACGTGGACACGGCTCCGGGGAAGGGCACCCGCTTCCGCATCTACTTCCCGGTCGCGGCGCAACGCGGCGCGGCCTCCGGCCGGGGCAAGGTGGGCGAGCCCGAGATCCGGGGTGGCACGGAGACGATCCTCGTGGTGGAAGACGACGATCAGCTGCGCCGTTCGGCCAAGCGCATCCTGGAGGACGCCGGCTACCAGGTGTTGACCGCCGCCGACGGACAGGAGGCGCTCGACGTGCTGCGCCACCAGGGACCGGCGATCGCCCTCGTCTTCTCCGACCTGGTGATGCCGCGCCTCGGTGGCCGGGCGTTGTACGACGCGCTGCGCCGGGAAGGACGGTCCGCCCGGTTCTTATTCGCGAGCGGGTATTCGGATCCGGACGGGCGTGGCGGCGGGGCGGCGCGGCTCGAGCCGGGCGTGCCCTTCCTGCACAAGCCTTGGACGGCGAACGATCTGCTGCTGCGGGTCAGAGACGTTCTGGAACAGGAGGGGGAGCTCCCTTCTCCCCGTCCAACACCTCTCTGACCTTTCGGGCCAGCGATTCCGGCACGAACGGTTTCTGTAGAAATGCCACACCCGAGCGCAGCACTCCCTGGTGCACCATCGCGTCGTCGGTATAACCCGACGTATACAGCACCCGCATCCCGGGCCGCAGCGGCGCGAGGCGCTCGGCGAGCTCCCGGCCGCTCATCCCGGGCATCACGACGTCGGTGACGAGGATGTCGATGCCCTCGGCATGACGGGCCGACAGCTCGAGCGCCGCCCGGCCGTCGGCGGCGTCGAGCACCCGGTACCCGCAGTTCTCCAGGCTCTTGCGCGCGAGCGTCCGCACCGGCGCGGCATCCTCCACGAGGAGCACCGTCTCCGTGCCGCGGCGCAGCTCGGGAGCGGCCTCGGCCGCGGGGAGCGGCTCCGCCGCGCCCGGGACGCGTGGCAGATACACCTTCACCGTGGTCCCGTGGCCGGACTCGCTGTACACCCAGATGTAGCCACCCGACTGCTTGACGATCCCGTACACCGTCGCCAGCCCCAGCCCCGTCCCCTTGCCGACCTCCTTGGTCGTGAAGAACGGCTCGAACAAATGCTTCTGGGTCGCCTCATCCATGCCGATGCCCGTGTCGGCAACGGCGAGGAGCACGTAGTCGCCGGGCGGGAGGCGGTGGTGGCGCTCGGCGTACTCTTCGGTGAGTACCACGTTCGCGGTTTCGATCGTCAGGCGACCGCCCTGGGGCATGGCGTCGCGCGCGTTGACGGCAAGGTTCAGCAGCACCTGCTCGAGCTGGCCGGGATCGGCGCTGACCGGCCCCAGGTCCGCGGCGAGCTGGGTCACGAGGGCGACGTCTTCGCCGATCAACCGCCGCAGCATCTTGTCCATGTTGGCGACGACGGCATTCATGTCCAGCAGTTTGGGCGCGAGCACCTGCCGCCGGCTGAAGGCGAGCAGCTGGCGCGTGAGCTCGGCCGCCCTGAGGCCGGCGTTCTTGATCTCCTCGACGTCCTCGCGCCGCGCATCCTCGGGTGGCGTGGCGTGCAGCAGGAGCTGGGTGCAGCCGAGGATCGCGGTGAGGAGGTTATTGAAGTCGTGGGCGATCCCCCCCGCGAGCTGCCCCACCGCCTCCATTTTCTGGGCCTGCCGCAGCTGCTCCTCGAGCTGGCGCCGCGCGGTCACGTCCCGCGCGAGCACCAGGCGGGCGGGGCGGCCGGCGAAAGTGATCGGTTGCGATTCGATGTCGACGTCGATCAGCGTGCCGTCCTTGCGGCGGTGGCGGAAGCCGGTGAACGTCCCGCCGGTGTCGTTGTGCAGCGTCTCCTCGAAGCGGGCGAGCTCCGACGCCGGCCGGATGTCGCGTACCGTCATCGCCAGGAACTCCTCTTCCGAGAAGCCGTAGCGCCGCAGCGCGGCGGCGTTCACGGCCAGGAAGCGCAGTGTCTCAAAGTCGTAAACCCACATCGCTTCGGGGTTTGCCTGGAATAGCAGGCGATAACGGCGCTCGTTCTCGAGCAGTCCCTCCTCGGCCCGCTTCCGCTCGATCGCCATGGCGACCTGGGTGGACACGAACTGGAGGATGTGCTTCTCGCGCTCGCCGTAGCGGACCCCCGGCGTATACGTCTGGGCGACGAGCACGCCGATGGTGCGGTCCCCGGCCTTGAGTGGCACGCCGAGCCAGTCGATCGACGGGGCGCCGATCAGCTCGACCTCGCCCCGCTGCTCGAGCTCCTGGTGGAGCTCTGGCGTGGCGAGCAGCGCCTGGCCGGTGCGCAGCACGTACTCGGTCAACCCCTTCCCGAGCCGCTTCGACGGGAATTCGGTGTCGTATTCGTCCACGAAGTACGGGAAGCTGACCAGGTCGGCGAGGGGGTCGTACAGCGCGATGTAGAAGTTCTTCGCCGGCATCAGCCCGCCCACGATCTCGTGGATCGCGGCGAACAAGTCCTGTAGGTTGCCGGCGGCGTGGGCGGCCTCCGAGATGCGGTAGGTGGCGAGCTGGATCTGCTCGGCGCGCCGGCGGTCGGTGACGTCCCGGAACACCCAGACCCGGCCGGCGGTCTTGCCGGCGATCCACTGCGGCTGCGAATAGCGCTCGAAGATCCGGCCGTCTTTGAACAGCAGCACGTCGAAGCTCGCCGCTTCGGGGCGATGATACAGCTCGTCGATCTTGGCGAGGAAGGCGTCGGGCTCCTTAACCTGCTCGAGTACGAACGACCGCGTCTGCGCGGCGTCTTTCGTTTCCAGCACGGAGTCCGGGATGCGCCACAGCTCGGTGAACTTGCGGTTGAAGCTGACGATGCGCCCCTGCAGGTCGACGACGAGAATGCCGTCCGCCGTGGACTCGAAGGTCGCGTTCAAGAGGGACAGCGTCTCGCGCAGGCCCTGCTCGGCGCGCTTGCGGTCGCTGATGTCCCGGGCGACCAGCACCACCTGGCGGTCGTCCATCGGCGAGATGGCGGCCGCGAACCACACCTCGCGACCCTCGATCTGCAGGCTGTACTCGGCCTGGACCGTCTCGCGCGCCGCCAGCGCGCGGCGGATGTATCCCAGGAACTTGTCGGCATTCTCCTGGTCGAAGACCTCGTGCAGCGTCCGGCCGATCAGCTCGGGGGCGGGCCGGTAGAGGAGCGACGGACTAGTGGTCGCGATCTTGACGTAGCGCCCCTCCGAGTCGAGCACCAGGATGACGTCGCTGATGGCCGAGAACAGCGCCTGCAGCTCGGCCTCGGATTGGCGCAGCGGCGGAGGGGGCGTGGGCGCGTGAGTGGTCATGCCGGGGCCACAATACTCACCCGGCCCCCCTCCCCGGGCAACTGCCCGCCCGGGAGCCCGGCGTGACGCGGGTCACGGGCCGAGGGGGGGTCGTCATCCCGTCCGTTTGGTCGGGGGAGCCTCGTTCAGGATCAGCCAATACAGCCCAAGCTGGCGGATCGCTTCGGTGAATTCGCCGAAATCGACCGGCTTACGGACGTAGCTGTTGGCGCCCAGGCTGTAGCTGTTGACGAGATCGCGTTCTTCCTTGGAGGACGTGAGAATCACCACGGGGAGCAAGTGGGTGCGCGGATCGGCGCGCAGCCGGCGCAGCACTTCGAGCCCGTCGACCCGGGGGAGCTTCAGGTCGAGCAGCACGAGCTGCGGCATGGAGTGCGGTTTCCGGTCGGCGAACGCGCCGGTGGCGAAGAGATAGTCCAGCGCCTCGACTCCGTCATGGGCCACGACCACATCGTTCTTGATGTTGTTCTTCTTCAGGGCCCGCAGCGTCAGGGCCTCGTCGTCGGCGTTGTCTTCCACCAGCAGGATGACCTTGTCGTCCATCGGTGCGAGCTCCGTTTAGAGGGTGAAGTAAAACGTCGCGCCGGCGCCTACGGTCCCTTCGGCCCAGACGCGGCCGCCATGGCGCTGGATGATGCGCTGCACGGTCGCGAGACCGATCCCGGTGCCGTCGAACTCTTGCGTGCCGTGGAGCCGCTGGAACGCGCCGAACAGCTTGCCGACGTACGTCATGTCGAAGCCGGCCCCATTGTCGCGCACGAAATAGGCGGACCGCCCGTCGTGGGGGACGCTCCCCACCTCGATGCGCGCCTCGGAGCGCCGGCCCGTGAACTTCCACGCGTTTTCGATCAGGTTGTGCAGCGCCACGCGCATCAGACCGGGGTCCGCCTGTACGTTGAGCCCCGGGGCGATGGCGAACTCGACCCGTCGCGCCGAGTCGCGTTTCGTGAGGTCTGCGGCGATGGCGCTCGCGAGGGCGCTCAGGTCCAAGGGACCGATGTGCATCTCGCTGCGCGTGACCCGGGAGAGGTCGAGCAGATCGTCGATCAGCGTGGCCATGCGCTGGCTCGCGGCCCGCACACGCGTGAGGTAGTCCTTGCCGACGTCGTCCAGCCGGTCGGCGTAATCCTCGAGCAGCGCCTCGCTGAACCCGGCGATGCCGCGCAGCGGGGTCCGCAGGTCGTGCGAGACGGAGTAGGCGAACGCGTTCAGCTCGGCATTGGAGGCTTCGAGCGCTGCCGCGTAGCGTCGCAGCGTGTCCTCCGCCCGCTTGCGCTCGGTCAGGTCCCGTGTCACCTTCGCGAACCCAACCAGGGTCCCGCGGTCGTCGCGCACCGCGCTGATCACCATGTCGGCCCAGAGCCGGGTCCCGTCTTTGCGAATGCGCCAGTTCTCTTCTTCGAAGCGGCCCTGGTCGGCGGCGGCGCGGAGGGCGGCTTGGGGCTTGCCGGCGACGACGTCTTCCGGGGTGTAGAAGCGCGAGAAGTGCTGGCCGATGATCTCCTCCGCGCGGTACCCCTTGATGTGCTCCGCACCCGAGTTCCAGCTCACGACGATGCCCGTCGGATCGAGCAGGTAGATCGCGTAGTCCCCTACGCTTCCGAGCAGCAGGCGGAGCCGCTCTTCGCTGGCACGCAGCGACGCCTCCGCCTGACGGCGATCGGTGATGTCGACCCACGCACCCACGACCTCGAGCGCGGTGCCGGCGGCGTCGCGCAGCAGCCGCGACTCGTCGTGGACCCAATGGTACGTGCCGTCCTTGGAGCGGAACCGGTACTCCGTGGTCAGTTGGTCGTGGGCGAAGAGGGCCGGCATGTCGGCGAGCACCCGCTCGCGATCGTCAGGATGCAGGTTATCGAGCCACCAGGTCGGCTGGAGCGGCTCGTCCGGCCCGTAGCCGGTGATCCGGGTGACGTTCTCGCTCACCCAGGTGGGCGAGAAGGTCGGTCCGGAGACGGCGTTCGCGTAGATGACCGCGGTGCTGGAAGCGAGCATCTGCCGGAAGCGGGTTTGGGTCTCGCCGAGCGCCAGCTCGGCCCGGCGGCGCCCGGCCAGCTCGCGGCTGATCAGCGCGCTGGCGATGACCGCGAGCGCCAGGGCGACCAGCGCGCCGCCCCAGGCCGCGAACCGGGCCAGCCGGGCCTTCGCCTGGAGGGCGGCGGAGCGCAGGGCGAGCAGCCGTCCCTCCTCGTCTTCCATCCGGCTGACCACTCCGCGGACCAAGTGCATCAGCTCCTTGCCCCCGCCGCCGATCACCGCCCGTCCCGCGGCGGACGGCCCGCCGCTGCGCCGCGTGTCGATGGTCCAGTGAAAGCGCTCGAGGCGCGCGGCGACGAGGGTGGCGAGCGAATCGAGTCGCTCGAGCTGCGCCGGGTTATCGGCGGTTAACACGCGGAGCCCGGCCACGTGCGCGTCCAGTCTTGCCCCGGCGGAATCGTACGGCGCGAGGTAGGTCGTGTCCCCCGTGATGACGTAGCCCCGGACCCCCGTCTCGGCGTCAATCAGATCGGCGAGGGTCGCCTCGAGGTCGCCACGTATTTCCAAGGTGCGCGCCACCCAGCGCGCGCTCTCGACGGTGGCCGCGGTGCTGCGCAGCGCCGCCGCGCCCACCGCGACGATGATGGCGACGGCGATGGCGAACCCGATCTGGATGGTGCGCTCGAGGGTCACGCGGGCGGCGGTCTCACCGGACCGGGGCGCCGGTCGAGCTGCGGCTCGACGTATTTCGTGTAGCAATCCGGGCAGATGCTGTGACTGAACTGGGTGGCGAAGTGCTCCTCGATGTAATCCTCGAGCGACTTCCACATGTCGCGATCGTTGCGGATGCGCTTGCAGTAGGAGCAGATGGGGAGCAGCCCCTCGAGCTGCTGCAGCTCCGTGCGCAGGCCCAGAATGCGCTGGGCGACGGTGAGCCGGGCGCGCAGCTCATCCGGATCGACCGGCTTGGCGATGAAGTCGTCCGCCCCGGCGTCCATCCCCGCCAGATACTGTTGCTTGCCGCCGCGGGAGGTGACCAGGATGAAATAGACGTACGGCTTGTTGCGACGCGCGCGGACGTGGCGGCACAGCTCCACGCCGTCCATCTCGGGCATGTACCAATCCGAGATCACCAGCTGGAAGCCCGACAGCTGCAGCATCTCCCACGCTTCCCGGCCGTTGACGGCGCTGGTCGGGGCGTAGCCGGCGGCCTTCGCCAGCGCGCTCAGCTGCGCGCTGGATACCGCATCGTCGTCCACTACGAGCACGGGAATACTCTTAGCCATGGCCCCCCCCTCCGTCCACCGCCAGTCGCACGTGATCCAACACGGTCTGCGCCTCGCTGCTCACGTCCGGTAGCGCCCCCTGTGCGCGGGCTACGTCACCACTGCGGGCGCACGCCTCGATCTGCTCGAGCAGTTGCGCGAGGCGATGCGCCCCGATGGTCGCCGCAGCGGACTTGAACGCATGCGCGGCGCGTTCAATCGGCTCGGCCCCACCGCCGCGGGTCGCTTCGGCCAGCGCCTCGAGGCGCTGCGGCAGCGTGCTCGCAAACGTCGCCAGGATGCCGTCCACGGCCGCTTCCGCACCGGCCTCGCGCATCGTGCCGCGGAACGCGGCGAGGTCGACCGGCGGCGGTGCCGCGGCGGCCGTGTCCGCCGTCGCGTCCGTGCGGCCCTCGACGGCGGCGAACAGGTCGTGCGCCTTGAACGGCTTGGCGAGATATCCGGTCATGCCGCGCTCCAGGCACCGCTCCCGCTCGCCGCTCAAGGCGTGCGCGGTGAGCGCGATGATCGGGAGGGTCCGGCCGCGCGGCAGCAGACGGATCGCCTGCGTCGCGGCGAACCCGTCCATTTCGGGCATTTGGATGTCCATGAGCACGAGGTCGTAGTCGCGGGCGCCGACCGCATCGACTGCCTCGCGGCCGTTCCCCACCACGTCCACCTGGTGCCCTCGCTTCACGAGCATCGCGGTCGCCACCTGTTGGTTGACCAGGTTGTCTTCCGCCAGCAAGATCCGCAGCGCGTGGCGCGACTCCGCGATCGAGTGGCGGGTGATGAGGGCCGGCGCGGCTCCGGCGGGCGACTCCTCGGCCAGCACGGTGCTCACGGCTTCGATGAGATCGGACCGCGCAATCGGCTTGGTGAGATAGGCCTGGATGCCCATCTGCCGGCAGCGCTCGCCATCACCCCGCTGCCCCGCCGAGGTGAGGATCAGCAGCTTGGTCGCCGCGAGCGCGCGATCGGCCCGAACGGCGGCGGCGAGCTCGAAGCCGTCCCGATCGGGCATCTGGGCATCGAGAATGGCTAGGTCGAAGGGGGTGCCCGCTGCCGCGGCGCGACTCAGCGCCGCCAGCCCTGCGTCCGCGCGCGGCGCTTCGTGAACCGCCACGCCCTCGGCGCCCAGCATGTCGCGCAGGATGCGCCGGTTGGTCTCGTTGTCGTCCACCACGAGGAGCCGGCGGCCACCGAGCGAGGCTGCTCGGCCGGGAGTCGTGGCGCCGGCGGACGTCTCGACTGGGAGGCGCAGGGTGAAGCTGAACTCGCTGCCGCGGCCCACCTCGCTCGTGACCGACAGCTGGCCCCCCATGAGCGTCACCAGCTTGCGGGAGATGGCGAGGCCGAGACCGGTCCCCCCATACCGACGGGTCATGGACGTGTCGGCCTGCGTGAACTCCTGGAAAATGGCGGCCTGCTGCTCCTCGGCGATCCCGATCCCCGTGTCACGGACCCGAAACCGCACCGCTGTCCGGTCGCCGTGGTAAGCGACCACGGCCGCCGAGACGTCGACCTCGCCCTGCTCGGTGAACTTGATGGCGTTGCCGATCAAGTTCATCAGGACCTGGCGCACGCGGGTGGGGTCGCCCCGCACCAGGTGCGGGACGTCGGGCGGCACGTCCACCGTGAGCTCGAGGTGTTTCTCGCGTGCCCGGACCGCCAGGAGCGTGGCGGTGGCGTGCACGACCTTGGGCAGGTCGAACGGAATCGATTCGAGCTCCAAGTGCTCGGCTTCGATCTTGGAGTAGTCGAGGATGTCATTGAGAATTGTGAGCAACGCTTCCGAGGACGAGCGCACCAGCCCGAGCGCGCGGCGCTGTTCGACCTGCAGCTCGGTGTCCAGCACCAACTCGACGAAGCCGAGCACCGCGTTCATCGGCGTGCGGATCTCGTGGCTCATGTTGGCGAGGAACGCGCTGCGCGCCCGCGCCACGCGCTCCGCCAGGTCCCGCGCCGCGCGCATCGCCTCTTCCGCCGCCTTGCGGTCGCTGATGTCCTCGTACAGCGCCACCAGCGCGCCCTCGGCCGTCGCTTTCACGGCGGCCGCCGAGAGGCGCACCTGGATATGGCGGCCGTCCTTGCGCATGCGCTCCACTTCCACGCGAACGGTCTCGCCGCTCCGCGCCCGCGCCTCGAGGTCGCTCGACTCGGACTGGAGCGCCGCGGGCACGATGAGGGCGTCGATTTTGGCACCCACGACCTCGACCGCGGAGTAGCCGAACAGCGTCTCGAACGCCGGGTTTACGCTGCGGACGGAGCGCTGGTTGTCCAGCACCGCGATGGCCACGGGCGTGCTCGCGATCAGGGCGTCGAGGTAGGCGTGCTGGCGCGCCAACTCCTGGGTGGACGATTCGAGCAGCACCGCGGCGCGCACCCGGTCCGCAAACGTGCGGTACGCCCGCTGGTGCACGCGGTCCATTCCCCAGGCAAAGAGCGTGATCAGCAGCGTCGCGAGGAGGTGAGGGCGGGAGTGTCCCTGCAACAGGATGCCGACGGGAAGGGGGGCGAGGACCGTGACCAGGAGGTAACGGAAGCTGCGCCGGTCGCCGACCAGCGTCCCGGTCGCGCCGGCGACGATTCCGGCGAGCACGACCAGAATCAGGGCCGCTTCGTCCAGACCGAGCGCCGGGATCGCAGCGGCGGCGCCGAACCCCCACGTCAGCCCCACGCCGGCCACTGTGAGGCGCACACCCCGCAGCGCTTCCTCGGGGGATGCCGTCCGCCGGCTGAGGCCCAGCCGCCACCAGGTGCGCAATGCCGCGGCGGCGGTGACGGCGCCCACCCAGCCGATCGTGAGCGCGCGGGGCAGGGAGTCCCACACCAGCGCGGCCACGACCAGGACGAGCACCACGTGCAGCGACTCGGCGAGCGGGCCGCCCTTCAGCAACTGACTGAGGGCCGCACGCCGCACCTCCGCCTCCACGCGCTGCGGCTGCTCGGTGTCGCGCTCTACGGGAGCCACGGTCATGACTGGTATATGTGATAGTCCCGGGTGTGGGTGCAACATGGCGGGCCGCGGGACGTCGGAGTTAGGGCGTTTTTGCGGCACGGAGGGGCGCCGGTGCGACAACCGAGCGCTATCCAACCGCGCCGCCCCACTCCCGTGCGGTGCACTCCGGACATATCCCGTGGCTGAACTCCACGCCGCTGTGGGCGCGCACGTAAGACTCGAACTGCTCCCAGCCGCCCTCGTCGGTGAGCACGCGCTTGCAGTGGGCGCAGATCTTGATCAGGCCCTGGAGCGTCTTGACTTCGGCGAGGGCGGTCTGGAGCTCGCGCAGCAGGGTTTGCTGGTTCTGCTCGGCGATCTTCCGCTCGGTGATGTCCACCGACGTCCCCGCCATGCGGACCGCCTTCCCCTCCGGGTCCGTCACCACCACGCTCAGGGTGTGCATATGGCGGACCGCTCCGTCCAACTGCACGAGCCGCCACTCGTAGTCCGCCGTCCGACGCTGGCCGAGCAGTCGCTCGATCTCGCCGCGAGGCTCGGGTTCGTCCATCACTTGGTGTCCAGCACCTCCCGGACCTTGCGCGCGAGCGCATCGGGAGTGAACGGCTTCTGGAGAAAATTGAGCCCAGGCTCGAGCATCCCGTGCTGTACGATCGCGTCGTCGGTGTAGCCCGACACGTACAGCACCTTCGTGGCGGGCCGCGTCTCGCCGAGCCGGCGGGCCAGGTCGCGACCGCTTGCCCCCGGCATCACGACATCAGCCAGGAGGAGATGAATGGGTGCCTGGTGCCCCCCCGCGACCGCGAGCGCCTGCTCGGCGTTCTCCGCCTCCAACACCTGGTAGCCAAGCCGTTCCAACAGCCCCTTGGCGAGCGGTCGCAGCATCGCGTCGTCCTCGGCCAGGAGCACCGTCTCCGTGCCGGCGAGCGTGCCTGCCTCGCGGCGCGGCGCTTGCACGTCGGCAGGAGCGTCGACCCGCGGCAGATAGACCTTGAACGTCGTGCCGCGCCCCACCTCGGTGTAGACCCAGATGTAGCCGGCCGACTGCTTCACGATGCCGTACACCGTCGACAGGCCGAGGCCCGTGCCCTTGCCCTTCTCTTTGGTCGTGAAGAACGGCTCGAAGATCCGGGTCTTCGTGTCGGCATCCATGCCGATGCCCGTGTCGCTTACGGCGAGCATGACGTAGCGGCCCGGGGTGACCGGTTGGTGCAGCTCCGCGTATTGCTCCGTCAGGTTGGCGTTGGCGGTCTCGATCAGCAGCTTGCCGCCGGTGGGCATGGCGTCGCGCGCGTTCACGATCAGGTTCATGAGGACCTGCTGCAGCTGCCCCGGGTCGGCCCGCACGTTGCCGAGATCACGCGCCAGCGACAGGCGTAGCTGGACGTTTTCCCCGACCAGGCGCCGCAGCATCTTGTCGACCTCCTCCACGAGGTCATTGAGCCGCAGCACCACCGGCTCGAGCACCTGCTGCCGGCTGAACGCCAATAGCTGGCGAGTGAGCGCCGAGGCGCGCTGGGCCGCCTTGCGAATCTCCTCGAGGTCCTGCCGGGCCGAGCTTCCGGCCGGAAGCTCTTCGAGCACGAGCTCGGTGTAGCCAAAGATCGCGGTCAAGACGTTATTGAAGTCGTGCGCGATGCCGCCAGCCAGGCGGCCGACCGCCTCCATCTTCTGCGCCTGCCGCAGCTGCGTTTCGAGCAGCTTACGCTCGCTGATGTCCCGCACGAACGCGCTGAACAGCCAGCCACCGGCCTGCTCGACACGCGTGATCGCGAGCTCCACCGGGATCTCACGGCCGTCGCGGTGCATGCCCGTCAACTCGAGGCGTCGATTGAGCACCGGTCCTTCGCCGGTGGCCAGGAGGTGCGCGAGGCCCCGCTCGTGAGCTTCACGGTAGCTCGGTGGCACGATGGTGGCCGACAGCTTTCGGCCGATGGCCTCGGGCGCCGCCCATCCGAACACACGCTCCGCCTGCGGGCTCCAGCTGCGGATGGCGCCGGTTCCATCCATCGTAATCACGGCGTCGAGCGACGTGTCGATGATCGCCTTGAGCTGCCCGGCCGACGCACGGATTTCGGCTTCGGCGCGGCTCCGCTCGATCGCCATGGCGATTTGGGTCGAGACGAACCGCAAGATGTCCTTCTCGCGCTCCCCCAGCTTTACTTCGGGCGAGTAGCTCTGTGCGGCTAGGACACCGATCACCCGGTCGCCGGTCGCTAGGGGCACGCCGATCCAATCGATCGACGGGGCGCCCATTTGCTCTACGTCGCCGCGCTCCTCCAGCTCGCGCTGGGTCTCCGCCGTCACGAGCAGGGGCAGTCCGGTCCGGAGGACGTAATCGGTGAGTCCCTTCCCGAGTCGTCGCGGCGAAGGAGCGGGCTCGTGCTCATCGGCGAAGTAGGGAAAGCTGAGTTGTTCGCTGGTCGGGTCGTACAGCGCGATGTAAAAATTCTTCGCGGGCATGAGCTCGCCCACGATCTCATGGATGACGGGCAGCAACTCCGGGAGCCCCGGCGTGCTCAGCGCGACCTGGGCGATGCGATACGTCGCGGCCTGGAGCTGATGAGCCCGCGCCTGCTCTTCACGGCTGCGCTTGGTTTGGAGCGCTCGTAGCACCGCGGGGCCGAGGCGATGCAGTTGATCCTTGATGATGTAGTCCGCCGCGCCCAGCTGCAGATACCGCACGGCCGATTCGTCTCCCAGCCTCCCGGTCACGACGATCACCGGTGTCCCAGGGGAGAGCTGCTGCGCGAGCTCCAGGGCGTCCAGCGCCTGGAAGCTCGGGAGCGAATGGTCGGTCAGGATGACGTCGGGAGCGAACTCGGTGAGCGCTGCGACCATGTCCGCTCGCGTTTCAACCCGGCGGAACGTGCAAGCGATGTCGGCGCGGCGCACCTCGCGCTCCTCGAGCGCGGCGTCGTTGGGGTCGTCCTCGATGATGAGGATCCGGATCGTGTCAGGCACTGTGTCAGCCATGGCCCGGCACTCCTTGCTGCATCATGGCTCGCAAGATCCTCGGGATCTCCTCGAACTGCTTCGACTTGTCGAGAAAGAAGTCGGCCCCCGCGGCCACGCACCGCAGTCGCTGCTGGTCGTCGACGTAGTTCGTCAACATCATGACGGCGGGTGCTGGCTCGAGCAGCTTCGCGGCTGCGAGCACGGCGACGCCGTCGCCGTCGGGCATCTGGATGTCGAGGATCACGAGGTCCGGTCGCAACTCGCGCATCGCCGCGATCGCTTGCGTGACGCCGCCCGCCTGTCCCGCTACCGCGACGTGCTCGACCGACTCGAGCAGCTCCGCCAGGCGGAGCCGCACGATCGCGGAATCGTCCACGATGAGGACTTGCACGCGCGAAGCATGCGCCGCTGCCACACCCCACGGTATGCGAAACCGGCCCACCCCGATGTCGGTGTTTGTCCTACAGGAACGTCAGGCGGTCAGTTGGTGCTGCAGGGCGTAGCGGATCAGCTCCGCGCTGGTGGAGAGCCGCAGCTTCTGGAGAATGCGCGTGCGGTACGTGCTGACGGTCTTGGGCGACAGGTCGAGCTCCGCGGCGATCTTGCTGACGGTCCTGCCGGCGCCGATCAGTCGCAATACCTCGTGCTCGCGGTCGGAGAGGGCTTCGTGCGCGACCGCGGGGCGGCGGCCGTCCAGCGCGGCGGCGAGCTGCTCGGCGAGGGCGGGGGACACCCAGGTGCCGCCGCGCACGACCTTGCGGATCGCCTCGACCAGGTCCTGCGGCGTGCGCTCCTTGGTCAGGTAGCCGGCGGCGCCCTCCCGCAGGGCGCGCCCCGCGAACTGGTCTTCGGGGTGCATGCTCATCACCAGCACGCGCAGCTTGGGGTGGCGGGCGAAAACGTCACGCAGCAGGCCGGGGAAGGGCGCGCCTGGCATCGCGAGATCGAGCAGCAGCACGTCCACCGGAGCGGCTCCGAGCACCGTCACGAGCCCCGGTCCGTCCGCGGCTTCGCCCACCACTTGCATATCCGGCTGGCCCGCGACGATGTGGCGCAGGCCGGTCCGCACCACCGGATGATCGTCGGCGATGACGACCCGGATCACGCCGCCGCGCCGGGCCGGCGGTGGCCCAGGGGCATACACATGGTGACCGACGTGCCCCCCTGCGGCGCCGCGCGCACGCCGACCTCGCCGCCCCATGCGAGCGCCCGCTCGCGCATCCCGAGCAGTCCGAACGAGCGGAGGTCTTCGATTTCCGGCTCGGTGATCCCCCGGCCGTCGTCGTGCACCTCGAGCACCACTTCGCCCGGCGTGGCCCGCAGGTGCACGTCGACGTGAGTGGCGCCGGCGTGGCGCGCGATGTTGGTGAGGGCCTCCTGGAGGATGCGGAAGATGTCGGTGGAGCGCTCGATGTCGAGGCCGATCTGCTCTGGAGGCAGGTCGAGCAAACATCGGACGCCCGTGCGGCGAGCGAACTGGTGCACCGCCCACTCGATGGCTGCGACCAACCCGAGGTTGTCCAGCACGGCGGGTCGGAGGTCTGAGGCGAGGGTGCGGACCTTGTCCACCATTTGATCGATCAACGCCGCCATCCCGTCGGCCTTGGCCAGGAGCGGTTCGCGCAGGGGCGCTGGGACGCTGTTCTTGAGCGAGAACAGATCCATCTTCAGGGCCGTCAACGCTTGGCCGAGCTCGTCGTGGATCTCCCGCGCGATTTGGGCGCGCTCGGCCTCGCGCGCGGAGTGGAGTCGACCGGCGAAGGCCCGGAGCTGGGAGCGCGAGCGCGCCAGGGCTTCGGCCGCCTGCCGCCGCTCGGTGATGTCGCGCGCGATGGACGAGGCGCCGACGACCCGGCCGGCGGGATCTTTGATCGGCGACACGCTCACCGACACATGCACCCGGCTCCCATCCCGGCGCATCCGGACCGTCTCGTGGTGCTCCACGTGCTCGCCCCGCCGCACCCGCTCCAGGATCCGCTCCCACTCGTCCCGCCGATCTGTCGGGAACAGGATGGAAATCGGGTGGCCCTCGACTTCCTCCGCACGGTAGCCGAACAGCCGCTCCGCCCCGGGGTTCCAGCTCAAAATCGTGCCGCTCAGAGTCTTCGTGATGATTGCGTCCTCGGAAGACTCGATCACCGCCGCATACCGCGTCACGGCGTCCTCCAGCTGGAGACGCGCCGTGATATCCTGGCCCGTGCCCGTGACCTTGACCGGCTGCCCCTGTTCGTCGACGACGAGGCTGCCCCGACTCTGCCAGGTCCGCACGGCGCCATCGCTGCGTCGCACGATCCGATGGACGCACACGTACGGCACGCCCTCACGATGGGCGCGCTCGATGGTGGCCTTCAGGAAGTCCCGATCGTTCGGGTGGACCAACTCCAGCACCCCTGCAAACGTGGCTCGCAAGGTCGCCGGGTCCACGCCGAGCAGCCGGTACAGCTCGTCCGACCACGTCACGGTGTCGCTGGGGATATCCCATTCCCAGCTGCCGATCTGAGCGATCCGCTCAGCGTCGGCGAGCAACGTCAAGGCGTGGTCGAGCTGGTCCCCGGCTTGGGTCTGCGCGCTGTCGGTACGGCCAGGTTGGCGGGCCGCCGTTGGAGGGCGGCCGTGTGACATCTCGGGTTGGGCTGACTTGCGACTACCCACAGGTCCGCACCTCGGTCCGCGCCGTGGGGCGGCACCAGCGACCGGCGCGATTCCTGGAGTATAAGGTATCGCGGGGGCGCAACAGTCACCATAGGGGAAATGCTGAGAGGAGAGCGAGTTAGCTGTCAGTCCCGACCAGCCCCACGCGCACCGCGTAGCGCACCAGGCCCGCCACATCGCGAATCCCGAGGCGCTTCATGGCCTCGGTGCGGTGAGTCTCGATGGTCTTGACGCTCAGCTTGAGCCGCCGGGCAATTTCCCTGGTGGGCTGGCCCTGGGCGACCATCCGCAGCACCTCGAGCTGGCGGGGACTGAGCTTGTCGAGCGGTTGCCGCACGGCGAGGGCGGCGTCGATGGCGGGGCGGAGCCGGCTCAGGTTGGTCTTGAGGACAAAGTCCTCGGCACCCGCTCGCACGCTCTCCACGATTGCCCGCTCGTCGAGCGCCCCGGAAACGACGATGAGCGGCGTGGCGGGCCGCGTCGCTTGCAAGAGCCGGAGCGCCGCGGGGGCATTGAACTGGGCGAGGGAATGGTCGGACAGGACGACGTCGGGTGCGAAATCGCGCACGGCACGGAGGAATCCCTCCTTTGTGTCGGCGCGCTCAGTGACCGCGTCGAGGCCGGTGCGGCGGAGCACGTCTGTCACGAGCTCCGCATCCGCCGGGTTGTCTTCCAGCAGGAGAATTCGCAGCGATCGCTCGCGCATGGCGCGAGCAGGTTAGTGCGTGCCGCGCCCCTCGACTATCGGGGAATTCCCGAGCCCACACTCAGCGCGGCGGCTCGTTCAAGAGCAGCCAGTAGAGCCCGACCTCCGAGACGGCCCGTGCGAACGCCTCGAAGTCCACGGGCTTGACGATGTAGCTGTTGGCGCCGAGCCGGTACGCCGCGGCGATGTCGGGCTCTTCGCGCGACGAGGTGAGGATGACGACCGGAATGGTGCGGGTGTGCTCGTCCGCCTTCAACCGTCGCAGTACCTCGAGTCCGTCGACTTTGGGGAGCTTCAGGTCGAGCAGCACGACCTTCGGCACGACCCCGATGTCGCGCAGCGGGTGACTGCCGTCGCCGAAAAAGAAATCCAGAGCCTCGGCGCCGTCCCGGGCGACAAATACCTGATTCGCGAAGTTGCGCGCCTTGAAGGCACGCAGCGTCAGCTCGGCGTCGGTGGGGTTGTCCTCCACCAAGAGGATTTCGACCTGGTGCTGGTCGCTCATCGCGTCTCCTCGTCGTCGACGTAAGTACACCGGCTCCGCTCCACGGAGCCGGCGCGCGGCGTCAGCCCTCGTCCAGCACCTCACGGACTTTGCGCACCAGCGCGTCGGGGCGGAACGGCTTCTGCAAATAGGCGAGGCCCGGCTCCAGCATCCCGTGGCGCACGATGGCGTTGTCGGTGTAGCCCGAGATGTACAGCACGCGGATGCCGGGTCGCTGCGCCGTCAGCCGGTCGGCTAGATCGCGACCGCTCATCCCCGGCATCACGACGTCGGTGAGGAGCAGGTGGATCGTGGCGCCGTGCTGGGCGGCGAGCGCCAGGGCATCGGCGCCGCTCGGTGCCGCAAGCACGGTGTACCCCTGCCGCTCGAGCGCCTGCTGGGCGATCGCGCGCACGGCCGGCTCGTCCTCGGCAAGCAGCACGGTCTCCGAGCCGCGCGGTGGACGCTCGACCGGAGCAGGCGGCGCCGTCGATTCGACCGGTGCGTCGACGCGCGGCAGATAGATCTTGAACGTCGCGCCCTGGCCGGGCTCGCTGTACACCCAGATGAACCCGCCGGACTGCTTGACGGTGCCGTACACCATTGCCAGGCCGAGGCCGGTGCCCTGGCCGCGCGGCTTGGTCGTGAAGAACGGCTCGAAGGCGTGCGCCTGCGTCTCCTCGTCCATCCCGATCCCGCTGTCGCTGACCGTGAGCTGCACGTACGGTCCCGGCTTCACCAGGCTGTGCTCGAGCGTGTAGCTCTCGTCCAGGTCGATGTTGCGCGTTTCCAGCGTGAGCTTGCCTCCTTGGGGCATCGCGTCCCGGGCGTTCACCGCGAGATTGACGATGACCTGCTCCAGCTGGCCAGGATCCGCGGTGACGGGGCCCAGGGCGGGGTCGAGCACCGTCGCCAGCTCCACGTCCTCGCCGATCAGCCGGCGCAGCAGCTTGTCCATGTCGAGCACGAGCGCGTTCAGGTCGACGACCTTGGGCTGCAGCACCTGCTGGCGACTGAACGCGAGCAGCTGACGGGTGAGGCCGGCGGCGCGCTCTGCGGATCGGCGGATCTCGTCCACGTCGACGCGCCGCGGGTCGTGGTGGCCGAGATCCTCGAGCAGCAGCTCGGCATGACCGGTGATGGCCGTGAGGATGTTGTTGAAGTCGTGCGCGACGCCGCCCGCCAGCCGGCCGACCGCTTCCATCTTCTGCGCCTGACGCAGCTGCTGTTCGAGGCCGAGCCGCTCGGTGACGTCGCGTCCGATGCCGAGGATCCCCCTCAGGCGGCCGTCGCGGAGCTGGGCGGTGGCGCTGAACTCGGCCACCCGGTACGCCCCGCCCTTGGTCAAGATGCGAAACTGGATAGTCGGGCGCGGCTCGCCCTGCAGCACGCGGCCGAACAAGTCGAGCGCGAGCGGCACGTCGTCCGGGTGGACGAAGGCCTCGAACGGCCGGCCGACCCATTCGGCGGGCGGGAAACCCGTCATTTCCTCGAAGGCCGGATTGAGCGAGGTCACCTCGCCGCCGGGCGAGAGCGCGAAGATCACGTCGCGCACGCCATCGACCAGGCTGCGGTAGCTCTCTTCGGAATTGCGGAGGGCGGCGTCCGTCCGCTTGCGGTCGGTGATGTCGGTGGCGACGCCCAGCACCCGGTGCGCGCGGCCGTCGGCCGAAACGAGCGGCACCTTCACGGTTTGAAACCAGCGCGTCTCGCCCGTGTGTGGGTTGGTCACCGGCTCCTCAGGAATGATCTTCGGCCGGAGGCTGGACATGACCTCCCGGTCGTCACGCAGGTAATGCGCGACCTCGTCTTGGTTCCGGTTGAAGTCCGCGTCGCTCTTCCCCAACAGGGCCTCCGGGGAGGTGGCGTACGCCAGGGCCAGGGCCTTGTTCACGAGCGTGAACTTGCCGTCCCAGTCCTTCACGAAGACCAGACTCGGGTCGGCGTCGATGACCTGCTTCAAGAGCTCTTCCGCTCGCAGCCGCTCGGTGATGTCGCGCCAGTTGGCCACGACGGCCCCCACGGCGGGGTCGTCGAGCCGGTTGACCGCCACGGCCTCGACCAGATGGTAGGAGCCGTCCTTGTGCCGTGCGCGCAGCTCGGTGCGGATCGGCGTGCCGGGCTGATCGAGCAGCTGCTGGCACAGACGCTGGGCGAGCTCGAGATCGTCGGGGTGGAGGAAGCCGAACGCGTTGGTGCCGGTCAGCTCGGGGACACCGTAGCCGAGCAACCGAGTGGCCGCCTGGCTGACGTAGGTGATCGCCCCGGTTTCGTCCAGCAGCGCGACGGCGTCCGAGCTGTGCTCCACCAGGGCGTGGAACAGCTCCGTCGCCGCCTGCGGGCCGGAGCGCCGCCCGGGCGAGGGGTGCGCGGACGCCTTGAGACGCTTACCGGGCATGGTCGAGGATCAAGCCTCCCGAGGCAGGACTCGAACCTGCGACCCGTAGCCCGAGCCAGCCGGGCGAGCCTACCTCAAACGGTGCAGTTGAGGCTACAACAGGACCGGAGCTTCCGCCAGTCGAGCGGCCAACCAGCGAACAGTCGCCCGCGAAACCGTCACCGAAACCGTCACCGCGCAAGCGGCGCTCGTGAGCTGTGGCGTCGGCGGACGCGGAGCGTAGCGCGGGGGTCTCCAAAGCGGAGTGTAGACCAGCGGTCTCCAAACTCGGCGCCGCTATGCCGGGCCGCAGTTTTTGTCGCAGGTTTCCGCACCGAGCTACACCATGTGCACCCATCCGCACAAATCGACCGGCACAGTTTGCGGCACAGCGTGCCAGAGCCCGCTACGTTGTTCAGCGGCGCGGTCTGGCCAGGTAGCTCAGTTGGTAGAGCAGCGGACTGAAAAGACGAGGGGCCTGTGCGGCCCCCTCGTTTTGTTCTCCGGCCCTGGCACTCACCCACCCCATCTGACCCTATCGGCAGGCACTGACCGGCAAACATTGCGGGGAGCACCGCACTCGGCTAAGCCCTCGGACTTCTCACAACCGGCGCTGAGGCTACCGCCGGGTTTGCTGGCCGACCAAAAGAAAACACTCTTGAGGCCGGGCTCGAGTCAGAACGCACAATTTCCCGGTAATGCCTGATCAATCCGCTGCGGAGCACTCGCGGGCACGAAGAAGGTCGCCACCGTGGTCGCGTCGACCGCTCCTTCGTTGCGCGCGATGTGCACCACCCCGCCTTTCTCAGTGAATGCGGTACCGGCGGGGTGAAGCGTTGGAGAGCAGGTGGGATCGTCCCCACGGTATATCGTCAGCGCTCCGGTTTTTACGACGACCAGCACGGGACCGGGATGTGAGTGCCAGCCGGAAGTCCCACCGGGTGTTATGGCTATGTTCGCGACTACGATGTCGGTGTTGTCCTTCGACTTGAGCTGGGCGCAATAACCATCGAGTCTGGATTCACCGTCGGTGTTGTCGTGCGATTCGACTTGGCCGTCAGTACCATCGGCTTTGCATCTAACGTTAAACGTGCCGAGGTTGCCGCGTCCGACCACGGTGCTGGCAAATCCGACTCCGAGCGTGAAATTCGGCGCAGTGATTCCCGCGTTTGAAGACTCTCTCGATGTCGCCGTGTCTCTGCATGCGAGCGCCCCGATAGCGACAGCCACCACTGCCATGAGAACTCGATGCGGGCGAAGCCATCCTGCGAGCATCATGTCGTACTCCTTGGTGAACAGAACCGGACCGCTTGCAGACCCATTCGCGCCATTCGGCGCGGTGCGCGCGGGTTTTTTTTGCCGGTTGTTCTAGCCGACTCTATGATGACGGGGAGCGCTCATCTATCCCTCAGACTTCGCTCAGACTTACCTCAACTGGCGTTGACCCGCGGCGCAACGCGAGTCGGCTATCCGGCTACAGCTCGCGCTACGCTATCGCCTCGGAAGCCCAATGCGCCGACGAAGTTTCTCGAAGCGAGGGTCGCGCTGCAGATCATCCACTATTGTGTGCATCCATTCGAACCCGAGAGATCGATCATCCACCGCTTTGTTCAGCCAGGCGAACGCCTGATCGTTGTCGGCAAGACCGATATGGACGAGGGCGACGTCGAACGCGCCCCCATTTGTTCGCCGCGACCGATCGAGCATTTCAGCGAGTATCCGCCGCGCCTCCTCAGTACGTCCCCCGCGACCGAGCACGTAGCCGAGGAACGCCTGGCCACGTGGGCCCCCGTTCACGGTGATTCGCTGTATTTCCGCGATCGCCTCCGGCCACATCTGCTTCTGCTCGTAACACTCCGCGGCAATCAGGCCCGCTCGGTTCAGCGGTGGGCGGAGAGATCTGAGTTTTTCGAGTTGAGCGAGCGCTTCGTCGCAGCGGTCGTTCGCGAGAAGGGCATTCGCAACCTCGGCGTTGGCCGTAGGAGAGAGCGGGTCGAGCTCGAGAGCACGACGGGCTTCCACAAGCGCTTCGGCCGGTCGCTGTGTCATGGCATAGAGCTGCACCAACCCCTCATGAAATCGGGCGTTGGTCGGCTCCAGCGCCACCGCGCGCTTCAACTCCGTTTCCGCTGAGGCCAGCTCGTAATTGTCTCTCCTGATGAAGCTCAGCGCCTCGTGCGCCTCTCCAGAGGAGTCGTCCAGGGCAATTGCTTTGAGCGCGGCCTGCTCGGCAAGCGCCAGTCGGTCGGGACGTGATAGCTCAGGGTCATCGCCGAAGGCGATTCTCTTATGCATGAGTGCGAGACCGGCGTAAGCGGCAGCGTAGTTGGAATCGAGGGCAAGAGCCTGGCGAAAATATTCCAATGCTGCGCGGGCACCACTGTCAGTGCGGAAGCGCACGGGATCATTGCCGCGAATGTAAAGCTCGTACGCCGCAACGTTGCGCGTGGAGCCGCGCTTGATATGAGCGAGAGCGCTCTCCCCCAACCGCAGATCGAGCTCACGCGCTACCGCGCCGGCAATATCGCTCTGAAGGGAGAAGATGTCTTTCAGCTCGCGATCGTAGATTTCCGACCAGCGAGTGGAACCGTCCCGCGCGTCCACGAGCCGGACCTGAACCCGGAGTCGCGAACCGGCCTTCTGGACCCCGCCCTCGAGGATGTTGGACACTCCCAGACTGCCAGCTATCCGGCGCACGCCCGCGCTGCTGTTCTTGAAGGCGAATGCGGAGGTGGGAGCCATGACGCGAAGATTCGGGATTCTCGCCAGCACCGCGATCAACTCCTTGCTGAGGCCGTCCACGAAAGCCGCGTCCTGCGGATCGCCGCTGACGTTCGCAAACGGGAGCACCGCTATTGATCGTTCCGCCGCAGGGAGGGGGGTGCTGTGGCCCAGGGTCGCACGTAGCCAGGCAGCTATTGTGATGATCACGACGATGGCGACCGCTCCGATCGCGTACGGCGCCGAGCGGCGTCGGGGAGAACGCTCCGGTTGCCGCTGAGCGACCGGCATCGCCTCGGCGGGCACCGGCGCGGCGTGCGGCCTGGGCCGACGCGGTGGTGGCAGCGATTCCAGCACAGCTATCCGCTCGGTCTTCGTCTTCGCGCGAACCTCGGCTACGAGACTTGCGACCGCGGGCCCCACGCTCGTGCCGAGCTCCCGCGCCACGACTGCTTCGTAGTGCTCCGCGTACTGCAGCGCCGCTGCATGATCACCAGCGTTCATCAGCGTGCGTATGAGGCCGCTGGCGTTCTTGCTGCTCACGGGATCGGTCTCGGCGAGCTTGCGCCACCAGCGCACCGCAGTCGCGTGGTCCTGCGTAGCGTCGGCGCTCTGCGCCAGTCGTTCCAGTGCACCGGAGTAGCTGCGCTCCAGACGCGCACGCTTGGCCTCCAGCCACTGCTCGAACTCCGGCGCGTCGCTGAGATAAAAACCGTCCAGGAATGGCCCTCGATACACCTCCACCGCCCCTTCGAGATCGCCACGCGCGAGAGCGCTCTGGAATCCACCGACGTCGCTGCTGACCACATCCGGATTCAGACGCACGGGATTCACACCGGCAAACACGGCTTCGTCTATCGAGCTGCGGATGGCGTACAGCAACTGCTCCAGCGAATGCCGCCCGCGCGACTGCGTGCCGTCCGGCCAGAAGAGAAGGAGCAGCTGATCACGGCTGCGGCCTTGCTCGCCAGCCGCGGCAAGCACAGCGAGCAACGCCAGTCTGCGGTGCTGGTGTCCGTGCTTGCCGAGGAGAGTGTCGTCCGCCGGGCCAGCGAGTGCGAGCGTCCCGAACGTCCGAAGACGATAGCGAGTCACGAAGCGAACCTAGGGCGGGAGCAACAGGTGAGCAAGGAACCCTGAGCCAACTCTGAGCGGCTACTGAGTTCGTGCTGAGCGGTAATCCGTAGACTTGCAACCTTCGACACGCTTCAGGTTCGCATGCAGCCAGCGACACCTCGCGCGCGCGCGTGCGACGACGCAGGACATATAAGTACTATTCGCAAACAACGTTGTTGAGTCAGTGTTGTTGGACGGGAGCAACAGGCTCCGCGAGGCTCGTCTCTTATGGTGTTGATCACCCGTGGTACCACCAAGCTGCGGCCCTGCTGATCCACAGGCAGCCGACGCCCATGAGCCCAAGCCCCCACCCGACGGCCACGCCACTCGAATGATCTGCCGCCCACCTATGGATATCGGGGATACCGACATCTGGCGGGCGCGCGAGTGCATCCAGGTGCGGCCCGACCACCTCCGGGAAGCCGCCTCTATCCATGGATCGGGACCGTTCCAACCGTCCCCAGACCGTACCGGAGCCGGGTGTCGCTGCGGAGCCCGGATTGGAACTCGTTGGGGCAGGGGGATCTACGGAGCTCCCGAGGCAGGACTCGAACCTGCGACCCGTAGCCTGAGCGCGCCGGGCGCGCCTACCGCAGACCGTACAACTGAGGTGAAAACAGGAGCGGAGGCTCCGCCCGTGGAGCGGCCGAGAGGCGAAAAGTCGCCCCCGAAACCGTCACCGAAACCGTCACCGCGCAAGCGGCGCTCGCGAGCTGTGGCGTCGGCGATCGGTCCGCGACGCGGAGCGTAGAGCAGCGGTCTCCAAAAACGGCGGGTGTCCATGCGGGCCCGCCGTTCTTGTGCTCACATAGGGTCGTTTAGGACCACCAAATACCTTCCAGTACACGCCGGACCGGCAAACATTACGGCAAACAGGGTCCGCGTCCCTTGGCAGTGAATAATGAGTAGACTCTGTCAATCACTTGTCCTACTGGGACCGTGATCGGCCTCGACAAGGAGCGGAGCCATCAGCATGCCTCGACACCGGGAGTCTGAGTTGACCGAGCTGCGCGAGATTCTAAGGGCCTCCAGGAGCATCTTGCTGGTTGACTGGCCCCATGCGGGAAGCCCTCGAGCCCTGCTGATGGCCGGGTTCTCCGTATTCGGCTTCTCCCCCGGTGGCTATTCGGCGGCCGAGATCGTTGTGGAGCGACCACAGAGAGTCGACGGAGGTGTCTTTCCTCCGGCGCAGGGGGAGACCGGCTACCTCGTCTTTCGGAAGCTCGACGCGCCGCCGTCTCACGTTGACATCGTCAATGCGTACAGGCCCGCGGCGGAACTTCTCGGAATCATCGAGCAGCATGCCCTGCCCCTGGGAGCGAAGGTGCTATGGCTGCAGCCCCCGATGACATCCGCCGATGCGCGCCGCGCCGCGGCGGAACACGGCCTCTTGTTCGTCGAAGGCACCGATATCGCCGCGGTGACGCGAGACTTGGGGGGAGCGACGACATGAGCGATGGGGCGAGCTATCCCTACGAAACGCGACTCAACGTTCTGTCCTTTGCTACCGACCGTGTCAGCACAGGCAGCGGCCAATTGGCTTGCGGCTCAGCCGACCTGCCGCCGTAGCTGACGGAAGCGCGACGGCTCTCTCTTCACTGCTATCTCTCCAAGGAGGTTGGGTGTCGCGTGAATCGCGTACCGCGATGGTGCGAACCGCGCTGGCTTTTCTGGCGCTCGGAGCAGCACCGTGCAGGAGCGCCGCTGCGCAAGACGTGCCTCTGGTTATTGAGCATGTGACGGTTATCGATGTGATCGCCGGCCGCGCGCAACCAGACATGACCGTTGAGATCCGGGGACGGACGATTGCGGCGCTGAGCCCAGGTCCGCGGGTCCGAGCCCCTGGGCACGCACGCGTCATCGACGGTCGCGGCAAGTATCTCATCCCCGGACTGTGGGACATGCATGTCCACGTGAGTTGGCCGGCCGGAGCCGCGCAGGTCTTTCTTCCCGTCATGGTCGCCAACGGCGTGCTCGGCGCGCGCGACATGCACGGCACCCTCGAGGCGATTGTCACCGTCAAGCGTGCCGTCGCCAGCGGCTCACAGATCGGGCCTCGGCTGTTCGTCGCCGGACCGGCGGTGGATGGTCCCAATTCGTATTTGCCCGCCGCACGCGTCGTGCGTACGGCCGATGAAGCACGCGAGGCGGTCCGGCAACTCAAAGGGGGCGGCGTGGACTTCATCAAGGTCTACTCGTCGCTGCCGAGAGAGTTGTTCTTCGCGGTTGCCAACGAAGCGAAGACGGAAGGGATCCCCTTCGTCGGTCATGTGCCGTATGCGGTGACGGCAGCCGAGGCGTCGGACGCTGGCCAGCGGAGCATGGAGCACCTCACTGAGGTGGATGTGGGAACATCGAGCGAAGAGGCACAGATCAAAGCGGAAGAATTCGAGGCGACGGAGCAGAAGCATGGCTACATACCAGACGCGAATCGACTCAGAGCTACGTATGACTCTGCCAAAGCGCTTTCCCTTTTCGAGCGTTTCCGGCGGAACGATACCTGGCAGGTGCCCACGCTTCTCGTGCTATACCAGGCCGGACACTCCACCCCAGGTGGCTCGCCGACGAACGACTCGCTCGATGCATACATACCGAACGCGCTTCGTCAGTACTGGCACTCTGTGCCAGCTGAGGTTGCGGCCAGAATTGGGGCGCTCTATCCGCTTCACGCCGGCCTGGTCGGTCGGATCAATGGAGCCGGAGTACCGATCTTGGCCGGCACGGATTGCCCCAATCCGTACGTGTATCCCGGCTTCAGTCTGCACGACGAGCTCGGCTTGCTCGTGCATGCTCGCCTGACGCCCGCCGAGGCACTTGGCACCGCGACGATCAGTGCCGCGCGCTTCCTGGGGGTGACTGACTCGCTCGGCAGTGTGGCCACAGGTAAGGTTGCGGATCTGGTTCTGCTGGACGGAAATCCACTACAGGACATCGCCAACACGAAGCGGATTCGCGCGGTGATTCAGGGCGGACGGTTGCTGGACCGTACTGCGCTCGACGCGTTACTCGCTCATGCCAGGGCGCTTGCCGCCAGCGCTGGCAATTGAGACGATCCGACAGTAAGGACCTACGGACGTCCCGAGGCTCTCGAACGTGCGACCCGTAGATTGTGCAGATGTCCCGATTCCCGCACCCCGCAAGAAACGTCGGCCAATGACGAGGGGGTGTAATTGTTGACATTCTTGTCCATTATTGTAACTTCAGTTGTATGGCACGCACGAAGGAATTCGATCGCGACAAAGCATTAGAGACGGCAGAGAAGCTCTTCCGCAAAGCGGGCTACGGCAACACGACCACCGAAGACCTGCGCTTAGCCATGGGCATCGGCCGGCAAAGTTTCTACGACACCTTTAAAGGCAAACACGAAGTCTTTGTCGAATCCCTGCGCAAATACAATTCGGGGCGCGGGCAACGTATGCTGGCTTTGATCCAAGCTCACGCAGATCCGTTAAAAGCCTTAGAGTCCGCATTGGTCGACATCGCCAATGAATCCTCCGAGGATCGGGCTCTGCACTGCTTAGGCGTTTCTTCCACCATTGAATTTGGCACCACGGACGAAGTCATTCGATCGATCAATGACCAAGCCGGCAAATTTTTTGACGCCCTCTTCGTCGATTTAATCAGGAAGGCCATCGTCGCCAAACAACTCCGCCCCTCGCTGGACGAAAAAACGACTTCCCAATATATCCAGACCTTACTCTCGGGCTTGCGCGTTGCGGCCCGCGGTGGCGCCCGCCCCAAAGACTTGGGCGAGGTGGCCCGAATCGCGATTGAAGGACTCAAACGATAGGGCCCATTTTTTTGTGCCTACAACTGGACAGATTTGTCCATTAAGGAGCGCCAATGAACACGGCAAAAAGAAAACTCGAAGGCAAGATCGCGGTGATTACCGGCGGCAACAGTGGCATTGGGAGGGCAACGGCTCAACTCTTCAATCAAGAAGGCGCCAGAATCGCGTTGATTGGCCGTGACCAAACGTCGATCGACGAAACGCTGGCTGAACTCAGCGGCGAAAACGTAGGCTTCAAGGGCGATGTCACTTCGGAAAAAGACCTCAATGGATTCTTCGACCAAGTGCGCTCGCGCTTCGGCAAGATCGATATTCTTTTTATCAACGCCGGGATCGCCGAGCAATCGATGATCGCCGAGACTAGCCCAGAATTCTACGACCGTCATTTCAACATCAACGTGCGCGGCGCTTTCTTCGCCGTTCAAAAGGCTTTACCCCTGTTGCAAAAGGGCTCTTCGATCGTGGTGACAACTTCGGTGGTCAGCCACTTCGGTGGCGCAGGATCGTCGGTGTACAGCGCAACCAAGGCGGCCTTGCGCTCGATGGTTCAATGTTGGGCGGCCGAGCTTTTGCCCGAAGGTATCCGGGTGAACAGCGTCTCGCCCGGCCCGACTGCCACTTCGATCATCAAGCGCAACGTGGCGGACGAAAAAGCCTTCGAGCCTATCTTGGAATTCATGAAGACCATGGTCCCCATGAAAAGAATGGGCGAACCGCTCGAGGTTGCGAGGGCCGTATTGTTCATGGCTTCGGAAGACTCGTCCTTCACCACCGGCGCCGAGCTGATGGTCGACGGTGGGATGACGCAGGTTAGATAATTATTTGCAATCGCGCGCGAGCCGCGGATAGACAAACCAAAGCTCCCGAGGAGGGACTCGAAC